>ERZ772851.238-NODE-238-length-71195-cov-14.380391_pt1 | contig 71195 bp, 60 predicted proteins | sample MGYA00512137_ERZ772851 | MGnify/ENA primary metagenome ERZ772851 (study PRJEB29015, sample SAMEA2737663) | human gut metagenome | biome: human gut; feature: human-associated habitat; material: faeces | place: China | collected 2012 ... | reverse complement strand
ATCATATCCTCCACGCGCTGCAACACAATGCGAAAACGTTCCAGCCAGTGATCTTCCGTCTTTTGAACCGGCAGCTGCTTTGCCAGCGCTGCCAGTTCATCCCTGATCTCATCATCGGTTGTCCACATCACATCCGACGGGCCGCTGATCCCGTATTTTACTTTCAGATGCGGATACAGAAGATCCCCTTTCTTTGCATAATGGATCGCAACTTCCCGCAACTTTCCAAACAGCTCCGGTGAAAGGGTATTGGTTTCCTCTATTTCGTTCCTGCATTCCCGGATGACGTTTTCCAACACTTCATTTTCGTGGGTAAACGTCTGCAGCGGATGTCCGGTGATTCCGGTTAAAGCCGCGGTAGCCGCCAGCTTTTTCTCTTTTACCGATGCCGCAACCGCTTTTTCCGCGTTGGCAACTTTTTCCTCACTCGTTGCGCCGCGGAACAGTGCCGCATGGACATCACACAATTTCTGCACGGTCTCAAGCGGTGTGCCACCCTGCAGAAGTTCCTGCTCCGCCTGCATAATCTCTGCCGGATCAACCGCTTTAAATTCTTTTGCGAAATCCGCCCTTACTTTTTCCAATTCTTCCCCGGCGCTCAGCCGCTCCAGATATGTTTTGATCTGTTCTACCCGCTTGTTGTATTCCATGATTTTATCCTTTCCCATTTATATAGACTCTCTTACAAACAGTTTTTTCATTCTTCCGTTACAATATACACAAAAACGGGAAAAGAATATGTTGTTGTAACCACATTTTATATTTTATTTGTCGTACTGTACAGTTTTCGCAAAGTTTGCTTGACATTTTATGCAAAGTATACTATTCTGTTTTTGCAAAGCAAGCTATGCAAAAAGATAGTGTCAGCCCATTTGCTGAAAGCAAATTTTGCATGGGCTGATGTTCAACAAAAGGGGATCACCAATGAAAAACCGTATCAAAGAATTGCGCAAAGCCAATAAACTATCGCAAAGCGAACTGGCAGATATCGTGGGAACTACCCGCCAGACAATCACCTCTATTGAAGTAGGTAAATATACCGCTTCTTTAGGACTCGCCTATAAAATCGCACATCACTTTAACTTAACGATTGAAGAAGTTTTTGACTTCAGTGAAATTGAGAATGAGGAGTAATTTACTATGGAAAAGAAAATGGAAAAAATGAAAAAGGAAATCAAAACACAGAACCGTTTCTATCTGATTATCGCAGCGCTTTTTCTAATTGCACAGTGTACCAACACCTCCGGTGTACTGACCTCTGCCTACACAAATCCGCACTCTGCAGAATTTGTGCATGGGTTTGTACTTGGTCTGGTTATTGTAGTGGAAATTTTTGTAATACTGCAGTTTTGTAAAAACAGCAAAGCGCTCAAAGATGAAGCACTGTTAAAACGTCTGTACAACGAACGCCATGATGAACGCGCACAGCAGATTGAGGCTCTCGCCAGTCAGAAAAGTGTACAGATTGCACTTATACTCGCTGTCGCTGCCGGATTTATTGTCTGCTATTTTAGCCTGGAAGCCTTTCTTGGTATGCTTGGCGTCGTTATACTGACAGGTGTCGTAAGAAAATGCTGTAAAATTTATTATACGCGTACTTACACATTGCAATAACTTTGACAGTGCTGCACACCATTGTAATACAACCATCAGATATCAGGAGGAGAGTATACATGAACGTTGTTATTGCCATCGATTCTTTTAAAGGAAGCATGACTTCCCTTGAGGCCGGGGAAAGTGCCTCTGCCGGAATCCGGCGCATATATCCGGATGCAGATATCGCCATCCGCCCACTTGCAGATGGTGGCGAAGGCACGGTGGACGCTTTGACGCTTGGCTGTGGCGGCACACGCACACAGGTATGCGTAACCGGGTCTCTTGAAAAACCGGTACTTTGCAGTTATGGCATTCTGGATGCTGGAAAAACTGCAGTCATAGAAATGTCCGGGGCTGCCGGAATTACACTCCTTTCCGAAACCGAACGGAATCCTTTGTATACAACGACCTACGGGGTTGGGGAAGTCATCAGAGACGCCATTGCCAGAGGCTGCAGACATTTTATTATAGGAATCGGCGGAAGTGCCACAAACGATGGAGGAATCGGTATGCTGCAGGCACTGGGATTTGACCTGCTGGATCAGGAAGGGGTTCCGGTACGTCATGGTGCTCTGGGCTTAAGGGATCTGGCTGTGATTTCAGACTCCCATGTGCTGCCGGAACTGAAAGAGTGTACGTTTCGGATTGCCTGTGATGTAACAAATCCGCTCTGCGGTCCGCAGGGATGCAGCGCCGTTTTCGGCCCGCAAAAAGGCGCAGATTCTGCCATGATCCAGCAGATGGATCAGTGGCTTTCCTCCTATGCCACACTCGCCGGAAAAAGCTTTCCGGAAACAAATCCCGCACATGCAGGAGCCGGGGCTGCCGGTGGCCTTGGGTTTGCTTTTCTCACCTTTTTCCATGCCACTCTGGAATCCGGTGTAAACATCATTCTGGAAGAAACACATCTTTCCGACTATATAAAAAATGCAGATATTGTCATCACCGGAGAAGGCTGTCTGGATGGTCAGACCGTCATGGGGAAAGCACCTGCCGGTGTTGCAAAGATTGCCAAAGAATTTCAAAAACCTGTGCTTGCATTTTCCGGCTGCGTGACGGAAGATGCAAAAGCCTGTCATGCAGCAGGAATTGATGCCTTTTTCCCGATTGTGCGGGGTGCTGTTTCGCTTGAAGATGCCATGCAGACCGATCATGCAAAACAGAATATGACCGATACGGTGGAACAGATATTTCGCATGCTTCGAACGTTTCAGAATACAAAATAATGAAGCAGATTGGTAAATCCCTGTTCGGTTGCATATTTCTCCAGCATTTTCTTCTGGTTTATGATACTGTTACTGTCACCACTTTGCTCATCATCACGGACCTTTGCGGAATTTTCGTTACTGTTCAGAGGTAAACTTGTAACAAAAGAACCGATGGTATAGACTAATCGTAGTCAAAACCATCGGTTTTCTTATGCAAATATTTCTGCAATCTCGCGGAACAGATTGGCCTGCTCTTTTCTGCGCATCAAAACCAGCATGCTCATGCATTTACAGAGATGGTCGATGCTTGACGGACTCCGGAATGACACAGCCTGCGCCTGTTTTCTTTTATATTTTCTCAGCAGCCGTTCGGCTTCGTTATTCGTGGCAGGTACATTCTTATTATGGAGGAAAAGAAGATGATCTTTCTTATACTTTTTCATCCTTTTGTACAGGTTGTATCCATCACGGTAGTATTTCCCATGCGGCTCATAGTCGTATTCATCCCCGGCTATGGACAGGATTGTTTTATAACGTTCTTCAAATTCGGAGACGGTCTGCGGATCTGGCTCTTCTGATTCAGATAAACCATTCCGGTAATGGATCATTTCCTGTATCAGGGAATGCATCTGCCTGTTCCAGGAACGGTCTTTTTCGTTGTCCATGCTGTCTTTCAGATAACGCAGTACATGTGCAAGGCATTCCTGGTGGCCGGTTCCATACTTATAAAAGGTTACATCATGATCGTGGACCAGTGTCCCCTGATAGTCTTCAACGACCGTGCCCTTTATTCCATCGTGTCCCTTTTTGCCCCTGGCAAAATAGAGCACACCGCCATCCGGAACCGCACATACAAATACATACGAACTTTCCCCGTTTACACGGGCATTGGTACAGTCTGTATGCATGACAGGGGAAAGCAGCATGTCACGGAAAAGCTCTTTGCGCTGGGATTCTGTTTTTTCTGCAAATGACTGGCAGAGATTATTGATCATGCCTTTTGATATGTTTATTTTTCCATCTGTCAGATCAGACAAAAACCTGCGGCTTTTATCAATTGATGTACAGCAGCCATTATTCAGCAGAAACAGGAAAGCACGTAAATTTCCTCCATAGTTAACGTCATCAATGACTCCCTGTGGAAATGGTGCATGGATCCGTTCACCTGTTTTGGAATTATAGTGCACATCGGCATGATACCCGGTCACATGCACTTCTACGCTGATGTCGATTTTCTGCTTTGTAATGGTTTTCGATGTTTTCTTAAAGTCAGGGTCATGGAGTACTTCTTCGGGTGCAGGAAGATAGATTTCCCTTGTCGGGGTGAGTTTCTTTCTGCAGTGCCCCCTGTGTCCTGGCTGTCCACCGGGTTTCCTTCCTGTCTTTTCGCGGCTGTTGGATATTTTTTTGCGGGCGATAGATTTTGAAGACGGGATGGATGAGTTTTCATAGTTCCGGTTAATCTGTGCCGTCAGTTTCTGTACTTTTTGTTTTTCATCATCAAGCTCTGTCTTTACTTTGTAAAGTTCCCGTCTCTGGAAAGTTACTTTTTCAAGGGCAGTGTCGCGCTGTCTTTCTGCACGGATGGCCCTTTTTTCCATCATATCCGCCTTTTTTACTGCTTCGGCGACCATACGGTCGCATTCTTTTTGCAGCTGTTCAAAAATCTCAAACCATTGATTCCGAATCGTAATGGCATGGCTGTGTTCTTTTGCTACAGCTGCTTCCAGTTTTGCAATTCTGCGTTCCAGGGCACGCACCTGTGTAAGGTGCTGTTTTTCCATTCGGATATATTTTTCTCCCGATTGAAAGGCTGCAAGTTCTTCCTGTGCTTCTTTCAGCCTGTATTGAAGTACTGTAATGGTTTCAAAAGAATTTCCCATCCCCATGCCGCGTCCTTTCCTTAAATGTTTGTCAGATCATCAATGATTTTTTCTAATTCTGCATTATGTTCCTCAAGGGATTTGATCAATGAGGACTGGGTTTCAATGACCCTGTGCTGCAGTCCGTTTGTATGCTCAAGACTGCCTATAAGTTCTTCATATGCTTTGAGTTTGCTTTTATCATCTGCGTTCATTTGTGCCTCCTTAAGTATAGGATAAGTACAGCAAAAACAGGGACGAATGGGAAATCGGACGAATTCCGGGACTGGCAGAATGACGGTGGATAACCGGAAGAAAAATGAAAGAAGCAGGACTGGAAATCCGTATTCCAGCCATGTAAAAGCAGGAAAATATGCAGGTACTGTTTATAATTTCAAAAGAAAAAGCAGGATTCGGAAGTCGTTAACGAAACTTTCCATCCTGCTTGAGTTTATCCACAAATATATTTTTTTAAATTTCGTCAGTTTTTACAATGGTCTGAACAGTAACGCTATGGGCAGGCTCTCATATACTTCATCAGCATAAATATATACATCACACCTTCCTCTGTGATAGAATGTAAAAAACGGAGGAAAATACTATGTCAAAACGTTCAGATGAAATCAGAAACAAGTACATACAGAATCCACCTGAAGGCATGACTGCTGATGACATCCGCCACATGAGTGAGGATGATTTGCTTGATATGGATTACTTCTTAAATGAAGACGATGAGTTTGGTGAAGACTTTCCTGGAGCTGAAGGCTTCTATATCTTCTAAAACCTATCGTTTACTTGTCGTGCCCGCTAAATTGCGGGCCCTTTTCATATCTAGCTATCCCAAAGTTAGAACTTTCCTATAAATTAAAAAAGACGAAAAATAAACGATACAGATTTCTCTGTATCGTCCATTTTTCTTTTTTGATTAAATCAATGTAAAATCAAGCCGAGGCAGACTCCTGTCAAAATGATTTTTGCAGTTCTTTTCAAATCAGGTATCTCCTTCCTGCTATCTTTATACCAGATGGTACATGTAAACCGTTTATTCACTCAACGACATCCGATACAGGAATGCGGCTATTTCCGCTCTTGTACAGGCAGCATCCGGATTGAATCGTCCTTTGCTATTCGCTTGTGCGATACCCTTCTCTTTGGCCCACGCCACTGCCTGTGCGTAGTATTCATCAGAAGAAACATCTTTAAAAGCTGTCTCTTGCTCTGCTGCCGGTTTTCCTTGCGCACGCCATAGCATTGTGATCGCCTCGGCTCTCGTTATCGCAGCATTTGGTCTGCTGCCATCCGAAATTCCCTGGTTTTTAGCCCATGCACGTGCTTTGCTGTACCACTTCTTTCCACCTGTCAGATCTACGTCTTCCCATCGTGCGAGAATCGTCCATAGCCGTGCCCGGGTAATTTTTGCTTCCGGTGCAAAAGCCGTACTGCTCTTTCCATTCATCAGCCCGCGTGCACTTACAAAATCAATGGAATCCTTCGCCCAATGTTTTTTTGTATCCTTAAAGTTTTTCGCCTTATCTACGAGCTTCACTGTAGTGTCTTCGTCCACGATCAGCTGAACTCCATCTTTTGCAGCCACTGATTTCTTCACAATTTTCTCAGTGCCATCGGCATTGACAAGCACTGCGACTGTACCTACGGTCATATTTTTTACCGGAATCTTCACTTTCGTTTTCCCTGCACCCTCCGGTAGATTGATGGTCACAGTGGATGCAGCTTTTATATTTTTACCTGCCTTTACTTCAACCGGAAGTTTAACTGCTTCACCTGATTTTTCAGCATTTGCGATCGCCTTTTCACTAAGCTGCACTTCTGCTGTGATCATTCCTTTTTTACCGTTCACTATGGCAACAGTCGTTCCATCCGAATCCTTGATGTCCGGCGTAGTTGTTGCAGATGCATTTCCGTTAGCTGCGCCGCCTCCCGCGGTGGCACCTCCTGCTGCTGCACCGCCTCCTGACGAGGATCCGCCCCCTGCTGAAGATCCGCCTCCTGCTGAAGATCCGCCTCCTGCCGTGGAACCGCCTCCTGACGATGATCCACCTCCTGACGTTGTTCCTCCGCTGACATCCGCTTTTTTCGTTACGGTTACGGTAACACGATTACTGTCGGCCGCAAGATATTTCTCATTATCACCGGAATAATGAGCAGTAAATGTATAAGTACCAGCTTGATCGAGCCGGATCGTCTGAGCCTCCCCTGTGCCGGATATCGGCAGCGAAGGATCTGCCGTGTAAGTTACTCCGCTTAAATCCACACCAAATCCTGAGGTTTCGCTGACACTTAACATGACCTGTTCTCCTTCGGTCACTGTATCCGGGCTTGTCGCCAGCAGAATGACCGGAGCTTTCTTAACATTCGGTGACGGTGCGATATATTCACTCCATCTTGCATACAACACCGTATTGCTGCTATATACTCTTGTCAAATCAACTTTCTCACCACCTGTCGTATACCATCCGTCAAACACATATCCTTCACGGGCCGGTGCCGGAAGATCACCGAGTTTTCCATTGATTCCGGTCGTTTTTGTTGTATTTTCTCTTCCGTCATTATAACAAAAAGTAACTGTATAACTCTTTGCAGGCTCCGGTGCCGGCAAGATATCCTGACCTTTGTTTGGAAGCGTTCCTTCGTAAGCAAGAACAGTTCCCTGCTCATCCCTCACTGCATATCCGACCGTGTCACCGGTTCGCAGATCTGCATTGGACGGGATGGTATATAAGAGGGAACAATTTTTCAAACCGGAATTAAAATCGCTTCCATGATATTCCAACGTTCCCTTCGGGCGGAAATTGCCCTTTTCCGTCCAAAGCGGAATCTTGAACGTTTCTGACGCTGCTACAGGCTGACCATCAGCAGTAGCAATGGTTCCGTCAGCATGGTTTACCCATACCTGTAATGTCACCTGACTGAGCTTTGTATCGGAAAGGTTCTGCACGATTGTACGCAGCTCAATCTTCTGCCCCTTCATCTCTGTCGGTTGGAAAGTAATTTTATCTGCCCCTGTCAAAAGGCGTGTCTTTTTGTCTGCGTCAAATTTTGTATAACCCCAACCGGTTGCATCACTAAAATCTGAAAGCTTCGTATATGCATCTGTGCGCTTTGTCACTTCCGGTTCTGCCACATACAGATCCGGACCCTCTGTGACCAGCTGGCGCATCCGCTTATTTCCCTGCAGCTTACATACCTCGCAGAAACCATTCCAGGTCTGGCGCATCATACATTCACGGCTGGAATTATAAATCTTATCCGTATCATAATCTGTATGAGGAACACTGTATGTCTTCCGGAAGCCAAGCAGCTGTCTCCATTTTACCTGTTCAGGATCACTGATCCCCGTTCTGTTTAGCGAAGTTTTTTCAGACGCTTCTCCCATAAAAGATCCGCTGTTGTACTCGTCTCCAAGCCATAACAGACCATGACCAAGCTCATGCGTAAGCGTTTCGACTGCACGCTGGCTGTATGCAGGGCTGACAATATAATGGAATCCGTAATCAAGATCGTTGAATGCCCCGCCAAAATCATTTGCAGAATTGACCAGAAGTACGAACTGGCTGATGTAGTCATGTACATATTTATACTTTTCAAAATCCCAATCTACATTCGGATCTGCCTGCTGCGGAATATGGGCATCATGCACTTTCTCGATAAACGCCGGTCCGATACACCGTTCAAAAATATGGTTCTTCCACTGACTTCCATTCACGGATATATTCTTTCCCCATACATCGAAAAATGTACTGTCATATCCATCAATGGCACTGTACGTTTTATCCGATGCCGTACATAATGCATATACATTGAAGCGATCCTTGTACGTCTTATATGGCTCATACTGCATCGCGCCTTCCCATAACCGTTTGGCAGCTGCAACAAATTTTTGCTGCTCGCCTTTTGTGTAACCTTCACCGCAGATGACGACAACCATATTCTCATTATCGCTGCGCGTCTTCTGGATGACCTGGATAGGTATCGTGGCAGATTCGTATTTCTTGCTCTTGGAATAATTCGGTCCAAGATATAACTGTATACTCTTGTCAAGCGAAACATCCCACTCCTGCCCCGGTGTTGGTCCATCTCCGGAAACTGTAAAGTTCTCCTCCGGTTTATTTACGGCTGCACCGCGGTAAGGGGAATCAGCTGTACCGTCTCCACCAGTCACCTGATAATATTGCGTATCAAGATAAAACGCCGGACGGACACCATAAAAGCCTAAATACGGAGCGTTTCTGTCTATTCTTCCATCCGTCTCCACATAGCGCATATCGTGGTTGCAATCCGTCACCGGAGTCCGCAGCCAGTAAGGCCACCTCACGCCACCCTTATAAGCAATATGATAACTGTCTCCAAGCTGGCTGTTATTTTGATAGACTTTGTTTATCTGCTTTACATCCATTAAGAATACTTTATCCGTAACGTTCTCATAATAGGCCTGATCAAATCCGTTAGCGGCTGCTTCTATATTTGTGTCATAAGGCAGATCTGCCCCCTGGCCTTCGATCATTCCCGCATTATATTCCGGATGGGATACGATCGAACGCTGGGTTACCGTTTTAATCGCTGCGATCTCGTCCTCCTTAAAGCCGTTTAAAAAGCCTGCTGCCTGGTCATATGGATTCTCTCCTACAAAGCCACTCTTTGGAGGGTTTCCGCAAAGCCATTCTACCTTCCCGGCTTCCGCCTTGGAATTCAGCCAGGAACGCATATTGCTGTCACGCCATTGATTTGAGCCATATGTCCCACGCTTTAGGTTACGGCTGTGCGAACGCGTAGCGCTGTTTTCACTTGTTTTGGCATCATAAGCCATCGTTGCCAGCACCTGATCGGAGAGCATGAGCGGTCCCATCTCATCAACATCGACGCAGCGCCATAAGATTGGCTGCCCGTTATAGTTTCCCAGCCTGATATAGTCTCCGATGCTAATATTGCTTGTGCCAACACTGCTCGTCTCCTCTGCAGCTGCCTGTGTACTTGAAAATGGCAGCACCGACAATACCATACAAATACATAAAACAAGTGCTGTAAGCTGTTTTTTCATAAGTAGTATCCTCCCTTTCATCTGTTATGTATTCCCGTAAATAAATTTCCGCCGACTCTATAAAGCATTCTCTACCTTATCCCATGTGTGGGTCAGTTCAAATTGTGCCTGTGTCAAGTAAAAATAAGTCTATTTCACGGCAGCCTTCGCACCCTGATCCTGCACCGGATCATCCCAGGTCACATCAATATAGCGGTAGCTGCTTCCGTCTTTCACATAATTCCACGCATGTGATCCGCCACCGGCTTCACCCGGAACGGCGATCGAACAGATGCCGGCTTTTGCGGCAAGCAGGTTAAAAACACCTGCATAGCCCTGACATACCGCCTTTTTCTCAATCAGACAACCATATGCGGTATAGGCATCATCATATCCGTATCTGCGCGCGTTCTCATCGTAGACACAGTTTTTCACGAGATAATTGTGGATCGCACGCAGCTTCTGTTTGCGCGTCATTCCGTCCCTGATAATCCGGGGAATAATCGCGTTCGCCTTTGCATTCGCCTGTTTTATTTTACCCGTGATCTGCGCCGCACTCAGGTCATTACCTGCCCGGTAATCAAATGTTCCATCGGTACTCTTCCAGATGACCAGACTATAATTGTACTCCGGATGATGCTGCAATGCGAGTACAAATGTCTCGTAATACACCGCTCCGTCCGCACAATAGCTAGTGCTGTAATCACGCTTTTTCATCGCCTTAAGCACATGCTTATAGGCATCTTTTTCGGACTTGACGACTGTGATCTTTTTCGTAAACCGAAAAGATATGTCAAAGTTCCCCTTTTTATCATACAGGAAGTCTCCTATAATGTCAAGCCCTAAATCACTGATTTTTCAGGCTTTTCTTTAAATATTTACCTCATAAAACAGAGCCACAAGTGTATGACAGTCATTGTATCTTGTACTGAATAGTTAGAAGAGGGTGCAGTTTATAAAGCGTCCCTTTGTTTTGCTTTATAAAGGCTATAAATCCTCTGTTAACTATGATGGTGAACCTTCCGTGTCTAATGGTATCGTGTACCAACTTCCTTCGTCCCACCTGCTCATACACCGAGTGCCCGCTAAGCTTTCTAACAGGGTCATTGCCCTACGGAGTGAACTACTGCAGGCTACAGCTCTTGTTTATATTTTGATTTTACTGACCTGCCCTTTCCGCAGGGTACGGATATTCCGTGGACGCTTCCCTTGTTTCGTTACCTGCTGGTCATTGTGCTGATGCAGTGCTTGTTGCACTCCATCGTTATCGGGTTTCTTTCCAGAACCCTGCCCGATTTCGGAATCATCCGCAACCCGGCAAGGCTCTGGAATAAATAATGCTGTCGATTGTCTTATGCTGCAATCGCTTCCTTCTTTTCCGGCCGCCTGATGTCCATCAGCATCTTCTTCGGATCATAGACCGTTCCCTTCTTCAGAATCGTATAAACGATTCTCAAAAGCTTGCAGGCTATCACAATCAGTGACTGCATCTTTTTCAGCGGATTGTCAGGGCGTGTCGTGTAGTACACATGGAGTTCTTTAACTTCCTCCGCATGAGCCACTGCTGACTTTGCCGCCTGGAATAACCAGTATCTGAGTCGTTTGCGTCCTCTGTGACTGATTTTGGTCTCTCCCTTATGCTTTCCTGAGCTACATGCTACAAGACCTAATCCGCTTAATTTTTGTATTTCCTTAACATCATCAAATCTCGAAATGTCTCCCATCTCTGCAAGAATTCCGGAAAGAATATTTATTGTGTCAGGCACCATTGTTTTCAAACTGCATAACATCATCCGGCGGATTCAGAGCATACAAAAGTCCATACGGCGAGCTGTATTCCCATTTCACTGGGATACTGACAAGCGCCGGGTGGACATCCTGCCAACATTCCAGTATTAAGAGAACATTCCCGGTTTCTATACAGCGGTTAAATACAGACATATCATAATATTTATTGTGTCAGGCACCATTGTTTTTTCATTCTCGGCATTGGAAGAACTTCTGCATATCTTCTGGTGAAAGAAGAACATTTCAGTTCCATTCCTCTGCCAGCAGGAAGTCACGAATATTGCGGTGTTTGATTCCATCTCGGCTCATATCCAGTTCGTCCATCGTTACAACGTATTTCGGGAAATTGTCACGAACACCGGCAAACGCCCCAAACTCACGCTGGATGGTTTCCTCCGAGGCAAGTAGATAGGAAACCTGAACATACAGCTTTTTCCCATGATCTTCACATACGAAGTCAATCTCCTTGTCAGAGACTTTCCCAACAGTCACAGAATAACCACGGCGCAGCAGCTCCATGTAGACAACATTTTCAAGGACAAGGTTAATGTCCTTCATGTTGCCACCGTACACGGCTTCCCGGACACCATGATCTGCAACATAGTATTTCTCGTTGACGGTCAGGATTTTCTTTCCCTGGAGGTCTTGGCGCTTCACCTGATAAAACAGGAATGCGTCCGTGCAGGCTTTGATGTAGTTCAGTACCGTTTCTGGTGAAACGGAGCGCCCTTCACTTTTCAGATACTTGGAAATGGCTGTGGAAGAAAAGGTAGTGCCGATGTTGGAAGTTATATAAGCAATAATTCTCTCCAGCATATCCACATCACGGATATTGTTTCGCTTGATAATATCTTTCAGCTCTACGGAGTTGAACAAGTCCCGCAAATACTGACGACTGGCGGCATCGTCGTAGCGAAGGTTGCTCAAATAGGGCATTCCTCCCAGCGTCAGATATTTTGTAAAGCATTGTCTTTCGTCTGCACCTTCGTAAACGGTGTGATACAGCTCCATAAACTCTCTGAATGAAAACGGGTAAATCACGAACTCCACATACCGTCCGGCAAGATAAGTGGCAAGCTCACCGGAAAGCAGCTTGGCGTTGGAACCGGTAATGTATATATCACAATCCAGCTCCACCCGGAAAGAGTTGATACATTTTTCCCAATCAGCCACCTCTTGGATTTCGTCGAAGAACAGATAAACCTTGCCGCTGATTTCTTTTGTTCTGCGAAGGATTTCATCATGCAATGCAACAGCCGTACAAAGGTGTGCATTGCTCATGTTCTCAAAATTCAGGGAAATAAACTGTTCTGGTTGGACCCCGTTTTGGGCAAGTTCCTCTTGGATCAGGCTCAGCATGACAGATTTTCCACTACGGCGAATCCCTGTCAGAACCTTTATCAGCTCATTTCCGATAAAAGGACGGATACGGCTCATATAAATTTCTCGTTTAATCATGTAGACCAGCCTCCCTTCTGAAACTGTCTATATGGTACCACGGCTATAACTGATTTTCAATACCGCAAATCCAGTTTTATCAGATATAATTGATAAAATACGAATTTCGACACAATCAGGCAGTTATACCGAGCGAAGTTTGGCTATGCGTTTTTATTGTGTCAGGCACCATTGTTTCATATTGAAATATAGTGTCTCTGTGCATGTTCTATATACCTCTGATTATATAATATTCAATTTATATAATCTCTCAAATGCTTTTTTATCAAAGTCTGCTTCTGTAATATATAGCTTTCTATCGCTATCAATGTCATTCTAACTCAATAGTCATATCAATTATACAATTAAAAGCAAAGATGCTGCTAACTGAATAACAACATCTTTGCTTGTTTAGAATGGGGATTATAAAATTTTAATGATAGTATACTGTGACATAAATATTTTTTAATGTTGCTGCTGCAACAGTTCCCGTTGAATACCTTGTAGATTCAAATTGAACATAATAATTTCCAACAGGGCTTAAATTATAATTGCCAAAATCTGCAAAAGTAAGAGAACTATTCCAACTTTTGCTGTCTGTATATCTGTCAAATGTGCCATCTCCATTATCCTCATCTTTAGCAACAAATAATTCGATGTTTCCACTACTTCCACTACTTTTTGTGGATGTAACCACTATTTTACTGATTGTGGAGCCTGACGGAACAGATGTGCTGCTGATTGTAAAAGAACCAAGAGCGGAAGTTGCCACTGTATCATTTGTTCCAAAAAAGGAATTTAACATTCCAACAGAATGTCGTGATGATCCAGAAGTTAATGCTGTCGGAGTTATTTCAAATGTCATTGTTTTCTCCGTCTCCGAATAATTTTCCTGAGTTTCTGCCGCAAAAGCTGTGACATTCATTGTAAAAAGCATGACAACACATACAATAATAGAAAAAAAACGTTTTCTCACAATGAATCTACCTCCATACTTTATGTAATCATCCCCATCTAAATATACTAAATTGAAAAATCAAATCTTCCACCGATTTTATTATCCTCTGGTTTGATAGAATTCCATTCAATATTTTTAATTTTATCCAAAAGTTCATCTTTTGAATTTGCTTGAACAGTAGCTTTTTTTACTTCAATTTGCTTTAATTGTTCCTTTTTCTTCGCCTCTTTCTTCTCCGCAGCTTTCTTTTCCTGAATTTTTTCAAGATATTCTTTCTGACTAGCTGATGTTTTTTCTAATTGAGCAAAGAATGTTGTAGTTCCATCACTATTAAAAGAAATACCAAACTTTGTTATTTTTGTATCAGTATCTGCACTGTTTTCTATTCCGTTTGTCTTACCAAATGCTCTTTCAAATCCAAACTGAGCATTGATTTCATCCGACATACGCAAAGCACCTTCAATACTATGCATCTTTTCAGCATAATATTTGGGATCGGATGCCATCTTCTCCATTTCTTCCTTTGAGAAAATAACCGTAAACTCTTTATCACTTTGTGCTAAAATATCTTTAGCATTATCACCATTTTCAAAATCTGCAACCATAAAGTCCATATCTGTTCTTGAGCCACGCATATCTTTAAGCATTTTTTGTGCCTCTTTACTTATATTTTTTTCGGCTATACTTTCTGTCACATTTTTCTTGACCTTATCATTTTCTGTTGTTTTCGCTGTTTCTTTTTTCTTATCTACTGTACCTGCCTTGTAGGTATTCTGATAACTTCCATAAACAGTACCCGTTGTATTCACATTCATTGACATATCCTTTGTCCTCCTTCTCTGAATCCGTTCTTTATTATTTATTGTTTCTAATATTATATATCGGCTTTATTCCGAAAACTATAATCCTCCCTGTTATTTTTATCCCATGATTATTGAAAATCTAAAATTTGAAATTCACTCTTAAATCAGATTATGCATTAAATATTATTGCTATTGACAAACCACCTAAATATGAATTAAAAGATACTTCTTGCTCAACAGAAAAAAGCAGCCTATTGCAAGTTTATTGTGTCAGGCACCAATTGTTCCAATGCAATTTCGGCATTTTTATCGCAAACGAAGCGGCAGAAGAAAACCTGAAAAAGAAACGGGATGGCAGCAACAAGTATCTCTATGAACTTGACTTTTCTTCAGCATTAAAAACAGCCAGAAAGTTCTTCATGCGCAGGGATTCCGGCAGGCACATCGATATTATCCGGCTGATGATGAAATATGTCCACGCAGTGAAAGACAGGTTCCGGCAGTTTCAACGGCCTCTCCGTGGAATCAGCGCAATTCATTTTGGATATCGGTAAGTTCTGCAACTGAATATCCTTCTTTTTGGCAGATGGACAGCATCTGTCTTTTTGGCATACCTGTTTTTGGCTTTTTGAGTTCAAAATATCGGATATTTGACAACAACTGAGCTATCGAACAAAACTTCGAACAACTGGCTTAATGGCATTGCCTTTTATATTTCTTCCCTAAGATTCTACTTTCCACTATATAAAATCATACTATTCACAAATTATTATCTCTCGGCTTCCTTCTATAAATTCGAAATATTGATCTTCCCAAACGACGTAGTTGCATATATTATTGTTTCGATATTTTATTCCATCAATTCCTATCTCTTTGCAACACGATGCGACAAAATTAGGCAGAAGATATTCCTTTACTATTTTCAAATTTTCGTTTTCACCTCTCTGACGCAGCATCTTAGCGAAGTAATTATGTTCCTGGCAGTCTTTCGATAAATCAAGAATTTTTGCTGTTTTTATTGGTTTAAGGCCTACCACTTGAATTCTTTGATTTGTACCTTTGCTATGCCCAATTATTTCCTTTACCGCCCCTTCTCTTGTTTGTGAGATATAGTAGCTACTCTGACCAACTGCATTATACCTTCCATGGGAAGCGATATTCAGAGGCACTTTTACCATTTCTTGATCTAAAAATACCCCCCTTTCATTTTCGATTTTTCTGGCATGATAATATTCATTGCCATCAAATCCAATAAACTTATCCCATTCTTCAATAATTTTATATATTCTCCTTCCTACCGAATGTTTTATTGCGAATATTGGATCTTCATATAATTGACTTTCAAAAGAAACCAATGAATCAAATGAAATACCTGCAAAAAGCTCGAGTATGTTATCTGTTGTATAAGTCTGATTTTCATTAAATTCTCGCCTTGAATTTGAACACTCTGCCTTTGCATTAACAGGAGTTTTTAAAAACACTCTGCTTTTTCTTCGATATTTTCTATTCTCTTTTTTAAGCGTATACATATTTTTTCGAATATAAGCCATAGATTTTCCCCCTCGTATATACTTGTTTTTTATCCAAACATCAAAGAGCTGAAGTTTATAGTTTTTCAACCATAATCTCCAGCTCCGATTAGCCCTTCACCGAATCCAATTATCCGATAGATGATATGCTTTTTTTCACCTCATATATCACTAACTCTCCGTCTCTCCCCCTTTTCACCTCAACATTATTTCCTCGATTGATTATTTGTTGTATTGTTTTCATAAAGTATATAGCATACCTTGATGTGTTATACCCTTCTTTTTCATTCCTTTTGTTCATACTTCGCCTTATTCCTTTCCATCATATTTTATTTATCAAATACCACCTGTTATAATACTTTAACTCCATTTGCCCAACTAATAACTATACTTTCACTTTGTCAATGCAATCAACACCTTTTTTGTCTATCCGAGAAAAGCCTAACACATGAATTTTTCTATGTCAATACGGGTTGAATTTTTTTGTTAATATTTTCACAATGCAGGATAATATCCATTTATTTTAAGGAAAATTTTACCAATTTCTATCACCAAAATAATACCGAACGCAAAAAAGAAATGAGGAAGAACCCATCGCACAAGAATATTCAGTAATTTGCAGATAGTGCGAACACCTTACACCGCTGATGTGAGAAAGGAGCTCCATTTATCCGAAATTTGCATGGAGTATTTTATTTATGAAGGATAATTAGTAGTTATCGCTTGTTTATACGCAAAGGAGAAGTATATGTTTAGTCATGTTACATATATTAATAGTGAAAATTATATTAGAAAATGGCCTATGGGAAAAGACCTTGGATTACCATTCGAAAGTAGGATATATAAAATACTTTCTAAGCAGTTAGGGCGGCAATACGGCCAAAAAATTAAAATTTGGAAAACAGAAGATACACAGGACAATGGAAAAGACATAATTATACAATCTGAAACAGATTTGCTTAATTTTATGGGGAGAGATTTATATTTAAGAGGACGAAAACGCATTACGATATATATTGAATGTAAATCTTCGGATGATAACAATATTACATTTAATCAACTTGCAGGAAATGCATCCCGTGTAAAAAACGATGATGTTCAATATTATATACTTGTTACTAACACGACAATAGTTCCATTTACTTTTTATAATTTTAATGAAGACTTAAAAAAAATATCCGATAAGCCTATCGAATTTATGTTAGTGGATCAAACGCTATTATTTCCGTATTTGCGGGAATGCGAAGAAACTATTGGAGATACTACAGCTTTTTTAGATTATTTTCCCAAAGGAATATGTGGTGAATATCAAATATTGACAGAAAATAATAATAGCAAAAAAAATTTTAAAATATACCTTCTTATTCGAAACTATAGTGAGGAAGAAAAAATCACAATTTCTTTAGGAACAGACCATGACTGGAGTTTAACCCCTGGAGCTATTGACATTAATTTAGGAAAAAACGAATTTAAGTGCATAGAATTAAATGCTGAGCGTGATTACAATGTCGGTATAGACAAATTAAACATTCTTTTTAAATATGAAAATGAAGAAAATATAGTTGAAATCCAAGGACTGAAGTCCGAATTTGACTTTGATCCACCAATGTTCGGTGAACAACATAATAAACTGGTTGATACATTATGTGACAAAATTTTTTCTTTAAATAAATTTTGTTCACAAGTTATAGTAGGAGAAGCCGGGTGTGGAAAAACAAAAATTATTAATAGTTTTAAAAAGAAAATGTATGGCACAGCATTTAAGATTATTTATGTGGCTTGTTCAAAAAATGATAAATTAGTAAAAAAAGATATTGTTGATAAAGCAAAAGAAGAGCAAGTACTACAAGAAGAAATTAAATATGAAAATTTATCAGATATTATAAACCAATTAGAAACAGATTATTTTTCTTGCACAATTATTTTAGATGATATACATAATCTTAGTATTACTATGATTAAAGAAATCAAAGAGTTAATAACCTCTAATTCTGAAAAACCAGTTCTGTTTATTATGGTTGGAAGAAATGACTTTAGTGAAGGTATCTCAGAATATTATTCTTTTTTACAATGGTGTAATTCAGAAAAAACAATACAAATAGATAAAATAAAAAATTTAACAACCCAGGATGCCTCGGCTTTAATTAGTGCTGTTATTAACGATGTTCCAGAATTTGTAAAAGAAATTTTAATAACCAAAAGTCATTGTAACCCACTGTTTATTATACAGTTTATAGAATATCTTTTACAAATGAAAATTGCACATGTTGTTAATCGTACGACTGTTGGAATTTTAAATGTTGATAATTTTAGAGAACGAGAATATATACCAGATAAAATAGACGAATTATATAAGAAAAGATGTAATCAACTAAAAGCGGAACCTGATGGAAAATTGATGGTGGATTTTTTGTATTTAGCCTCTTTTATAGGCCATAAATTTGTCGAAAAAGTTGCTTATCAATATTTTGATGGAAAATTATATTTATTAGAAAATTTAGTACAAAAAAAATTTTTATTACTTCCGGAAGAAGGAAAATTTTCTTTTTATCATGAAACATTATATTTATTTTTAAGAAAACAAATGGAAGATAAAGCGTATATTTGGAAAAAACTTCTCAAATACACTTCTTATCTTACAGATTTTCAGTTGGGAGAAGTATATTTACATTCGAAGGATTATGACAAATCTCTTAATTATTTTCGACCAATAATAGCGGCATGTGATGAGATGCAAAATTATACTGCTACAAGTATTAATCCACAATATTATAAGTATTTAGATTCTGTATTAAAATTACAAAAAATAATGGGCAATACAAAACTGCAAAAGAAAATTGTTTTATACAAAATATATACTGCATTACACTATTATTCTCCAATATTAGCAGCAGAAGTTTGTACAAACATAACAAAGGATATATCTGAAGCCTTGCTAAATGATAAAAAATTTATGTTTGATATTCGTGAATTAAAGGCACATAGTTATTTGAATGCCGGACGGTTAAAAAATTCAGAGAGATATTTAAATGAGTGTCTTACAATGTCTCTAATACATTCATTTGATATAGATAAGAAAATTCTGTTTGATATGTATGACCGACTATCTGGACTATATATTAAATACAACCATCTTTCGCTGGCGGAAAATTATAATATTTTAGGAGATTCATTGGCAAAAGAAATTAACGCGAAAGATATAAGTGCATTATCTGCTATAACCAAAGCAAAAATATATCTTTATCTACAGCCCGAAGTAGCAGAGAAAAATTTAAAACAGGCAAAAGAGTTATTACAGGAAACCAATTCCAAGAGAATATTGGCTCATGCAGAACTTTCATGGATTATTCAACAGTTACCAATTCATCAACATAATGCTGCATGGATTTCTCAGACAAAAGAAAAAGTGAGAGAATTTCAGCAAACGGCAATTAAATATAGCCATGGAAGTTCTATTATTCGTTCATATCTTCTTCTTGCTGTATTAGATTTTTTAGCTAATAAAGAGTCACGCAATTTTGAAGAAACAGAGCAATTTTTATCGCAGGGTATTGATGCAAGCATTAAATTTGGAATTGCAACATATATTTGGGAATTTTACAACATGAAACTGATTATTCGGCAAAAATTGCATTATGATTGTGATTATATTATGAAGTTAGTTGAAACTATAAAAAGAATGTTGATGCAGCAAAATTTACTCTATTTAGGGTCATTGGATTTTTGCTATGCAAATATCCTTGTCTTGACTAATATTGCAAGATATTACAAAAAGGAAGGTGATTTTTATAAATTTATGAACAGCATAAGCTGTAGTAATGAACGTTATAACAGCAGTTGCAATTTTAATTGTGGAGATGTTGGGTGTCAATATGTATGTGAGGGGCCTATGAATTTATATAAAAAACAGTATAAACATGTGCATGACGAGAATGGTTTGCTTTTAGTTAATCCTAAAATTACTTATGACTTACTAGACGAAGAAACAGGATACTATATTGCTATATCGTAAAAAATTCGACCGTGCTTAGCATTAATATTACTTTGCTTAAGCACGGTTTTTATTATTTAGTTACAATATAATTTCCAATTACCAATACATCAATTTCCGTTTGTAAAAAAGTTTGTATTGCATCATTGGGTGTTTCTACTATTGGTTGACCAGCAACATTAAAAGAAGTATTTAAAACAACAGGAACACCTATCAATTTTTCAAGTTGTAATAACATTGCATGTAAAAATGGTTCCTGTTGTGATGATACAGACTGGACACGTGCTGTATGATCAACATGAGTAATGGAAGGAAGTAATTTTCTATACTTTTCTTTAACAGTTGTCGCAAGAAGCATATATGGAGAATCTTGTTTTAAATCAAAAATGTCATATTGGCGTTCTGCAATTACTGTTGGTGCAAATGGCCGAAAATATTCACGATGCTTTACTCTTGAATTTAATATATCTTTCATATCAGGGTTCGCAGGATTTGCTAATATACTGCGATGACAAAGCGCCCTTGGTCCTATTTCTGTTCGTCCATGGTGAAAACCAACAATCTTATTGTCTGCAATATATTGAGCTGTTTTTAAGCTTAAATCTTCATCAGAATAGTATGTATAAGTTAATCCTTTCTGTTTAAGAACTGTTTCGATTTCTACATTAGTATATGACAATCCCAAATATGGAAGGTCAATCTTAAATTTTGTTTTACCAAAATGCTTTTTATAGGCAGCAAATGCATTTCCAATAGCTTGACCATCATCTCCACAAGCCGGAAATACAAATAATTTATCAATATCACATTTTGTTAGTAGTTTATGATTCAAAAGACAATTAAGAAATAATCCCCCACCTAAACATATATTATGTTCATTATAACGATGAATCAGTTTTTGAATAAAATGGATAAAAATCTCCTCTGTGTATTTTTGAACTGTTTGTGCTATATCAGCCTTATGTTCGGTAATATAGTGGAGATACCCTTTATCACTTAAAAGACCAATGGCATGTATATCTTTTAAAATATCTTTTGCATATATGTGGTAATTAAAATCATCATATTGATCGTAATTATATTCAAAAAGTGATTTCCCGTACGAGGCAAGTCCCATGGTTTTTCCAGCTTCTCCCCATCCGAAACCAAGTAAATAAGTGATTTGCTCATATTTTCTGCTGATGCTGACTTCTTTATTTCGGATTAATTCGGGCATTCGTGAATATATATGATTACAGGTATCTTTCATATGACGTGTCATTGGTGTTTGATAACGTCCATCAACGTGTGTTACCACAGTATCCTTTCCTACAAAAAGACTTTCCGCTTCACACAAATTTCCATTATAATCACCACCACCATCTGCAATCAGTATTAAAGCATGATCAAATCCTGAGGCTGAGAAGACTGCTTCGGCATGTGATTTATGATGATCAATCATATATAATGGTTTATTTTCGCATTTATAATACGAAAATAGACTTTGTGAAAGATAATCAATATAAGTACTGTTATCTAATTCACCTCCTGAAAAACCTATACAATCAATTTCATTAAAAGTAAGATGAACATACTGTAATAATTTATCAATACATTCAAATGCAATAAGCGCACCGCTGGAATGTTTTATTCTATCAATTCTCTCTTGTGCAACAACACCCAAAACTTCCCCATTTTTGATGATTGCAGCGCTTCTATCATGGCCAATATTTATACCTAGTGCAATTCTCTCTGTTGATGTTTTACTCATTTTTTTCTCCTATGTGAATGATAACTACTAATTATCCGTATTTTTCTCCATAAATACTATTTTTCCTTCAATTCCAAATAAATATCCCCTGTACTCTGATTCATTACAACATTTACTTTATCCTCTATATGTATCAAACGCGAACGCATATCTTCAATCTTATCTTCATCCACAATCTTTAAGCGATCTTCTATATGTATCAAACGCAAACGTATATCTTCGCTATTTTCTTTTTGTTTCCTCAGTTCTTGTCTGAATTCCTCGTTGACCTCATCCTGTTTAATCAAATATTCTTTTATTTCTTCCAAGATATTAATTTCCCAATGGACTATTGATCTAATCTTTCGAAACATGATATTCTCCTTTTCTATGATGATCATTTCTGTTTATAATGAATAAATTTGTTCTTTGTATTCATTTTTCACAAAAGTAATATTTGAATATATCTTAACATACATAAAATAATCAGCATCTTCTAATAATCGTATAACCTTCTGTCCATACTCAACATTATTCCTCATCACTTCCAATGTAATAACTTTTGGTCCCTTATTCAAAAGATCATATTGACTAAGTACCTCATATTCCATACCCTCAATGTCAATCGACATATAATCTGGCATATATCCTACTTTATCAATAATCATTTCCAATGTTTTTATTTCAATATTCCTTACCTCTTTCAATTCAAAATCTGAATTTGACAACAAGAATTCGTCCACTCTCTCTTTTTTAAAACTATTTCGTCCACTTTTTTCATCAATCATATAGAAAGGCATTTTTCCGGGATGATTGCCCACACCACAACAAATATTAATATCATCCGGTCTTTCCTTATAAAATTCATCAATCAAATTTGGATTTGCTTCAACATTCACTCCACGACATCCATTCATATAAAAAATTGCTGTGTTGCTGATTTCGTATGGATGATGAGCTCCAATATCAATGTAAGATGGCTTTTTAATTCCCAACTTATTAAATAAATTCCAAATTAAAACATCCTCTCCATTTTGTGCATAAGAATTTACGGCATATTCCTCTCTTAATTTGTTCCTAAGCAAATTATTTATTTTTTCTTCTATCCGATCTTCTTTTCCCTCAATATGTATCATTCTGTTGTAAATATCAGATTTCCATTTTTTTGTAAACATATGTATTCTCACTTTCGCATTGTCATTTCTAATTTTTCCAAAGGCAAACTTGAAATATCTATTGTGATATTACCTCTCGTCACTGAACCAATTTTGATCTTCTGTCCTCTGAAGCTTTTGCAGTCTAATATTTCATTTCTTTCTTGCTGATTCTGTGTATATTTTCCATCCTTGAACCACATTCGCCGTACTGGAACTCTAATATTTCCATATAAATAGTATAAGCAAGACGCCCTGTGTTGTCCATCAAAAATCTGATTACTATCGTTGAATAAAATAATTCTTTCTCTACCACTTGGATACCCATCTTTCTTTATTTGATCCAAATTATAAATTACTCTATCTTTATTTTTCTCTACTGTTGCTGTATCTGCATTATAATAATTTACCTGTTTCCTAATATCATTCTCTGAACTATTTCCGTACAATGCCTTAACAACTCTCGACTCTGATATCGGTGCAAGAACTTCCTTTCCATACTCATCATAAGTATCTACAAGTAAATCCGCCAACCAAACCTCATCTTCTGTCACCTTCACCAAATCAGGAAGACACGCAGCAAGCCCTACCAAATTCACAGGATCATAGTCTTTGCTGGAAAATCCCTCTACATCAACAACCATATCTATCATTTTATCCATCTGCTCAGCAATATCATAAAATTCTGCCACTGTAAGATCTAATCGGATATCCTTATAATGAATATGTATTGCTTCACCAATATTATCTTCTATTTCAAATCTGTAATCTGCCCCAACTGCTTCTAATGATGCTAATGATAAAACTCCTGGATTACTCATACTCTCTCCTAATACTCTGTAAACGTCAAATAATTTTCAATAATACTATCGTATTGCGATTTAGAAATCTGTTCTATTAATGGTCCTGTATAGTGGAAAAAGATTTTTGATAACTTGTATTGTACTCCTTTTTCTTTAAGCAATTCTTTTCTTTCTTCTATTCCATCCACATATCCCTGCTTAAATTCCCTTTTATCAAAAATACTTCTAACAATTAAATAAATTAAAATAGTACCATCATCCATGATCCACCAATGATTTTTTTCATCAAATACTCTGTTTTTCCAGATATCATCGTTAATACATTTGTCCAATGGAATCCACATTTTAGGTGTTAAAGATTTACAACTTAATTTAAATGATGCATCAATATAAAATGTAAATCTATCATCTTTTAACTTCCAAAACTGATACTCAGGCAATTTATATGCAAAATTCCATCCGTTCGCTCTCCCCAAAGGTTGAATCTGTTTTTCAAAATTATGCGAAAGCATAAACTGCTCAAATTCCTTAATATAATCTTCATGGACAACAATATCTATATCCTTACCATCTATTAAATGATCAGGTAATTCATTTGACACATTTTTAATTAAAACATACAGTATTTTCGAATTCGTTAGTTCTTCAAAAAAATTATGAATCACATCTGCCGGTATATACTTCATCTTATTTCCTCTTTTTTATAATATCCAATTGTTTTTTAGCTAACACTATAACCGATGCCATCTGTAAAAAGTCTTTCTCTGAAAGTGCTAAACGTACTTTATCATTTTGTATATGTATTTCATACTTTTCATTCTGACGCGTTCCATGATTTAATTCTACATCCAGATCAGTGCCACCTAAATGAATTTTCCCTATATCTTTTATTTTTTCTCCCATATTTTATTCCTCATTTTTCACAATGTCAGAAACAAATCTTTAATGTGTTCCATGTAAAAATTTTAATGTTGCAACCATACCTGAGCCGACAATTGTTGTTGCGATTCATCTCCATCTATATACAATGTTCCCCGTCCCTTTATTTTTTCTGTTGCCATTACCGCAATATCCTTTTGCTCATCTAACAAATTAGTTGTAAAACTCAATTCATACCACCTCTTTTCGTTAAGCGTAATATCCTCATCACACCAAATCTCATAATCTCCTTGATCACTTAGTAGTTTTAATGGTATATTTTTAGACCAAACAATATTTTTCTTTTCATCTAACAAACATACAGAGAGTTCTTGAGTTTCTTCATACACATTATTCCATGTAATAGTATGAAATACAATTTTTTTAAGATTCCCCTTCTTATTATTGTAAAATTTTTCATTAAGAAAATGATTTTTATCCAAAGAAATAATTTCACTATTCTGACTATATGAAAGATTCCCTCCATATGTCAAATATAATCTCTGATTATAAGTGAACACTATCAACAATAGCAATAATAAAACCGAAACACCTAAAAAAACTTTTGATCTTATTTTATCTATCTCTAGAATTGCTTTTTCTGCAGGCTTTTCAAACACATATATCCTTATTTTATCTATACACATGCACACCAAAAAAATGACAATACAACAAATAATTACATGCAATATCATAAACTTGGACATATAATATTTTTTAGTTTTACATAAAACATCCCAAATATAAAATGTTGTCCAATTATTCATATGAAGTAGGTAAATACCAAATGTAGACGAAGCAATCCAATTTATTATTGCATTAAATCCTAAATTAATATTCTTAAATATCAAAAAACAAAAAACAGAAAAGACAATAATAGATATCTTTTCTATTCCCCATACTAAACAAAAACGATCACTTAAAAATGCAGGAAGATGTTCAAATTTATCATAAAAAATTGAAAATAAGCTATAAAATATAAACAAACCTACCGCAATTCCACACTCACAATATAATTTTGTTCTTTTTTTGTCCGAACAATACTTTCTAATAAAAGCACCAATACAATATAATAATGCCATAACACCAATCCTGTCATTAGATGTCGTATGCCCAAATCCTAATGTTGGCATAACAGAAAAGAAATAAAATAAAGCTAAGATGAATACAACTGTCATCTTCTTATCTACTCTCTCTAAGGCCAAATTAATCAAGGGCGACATGATCAGAATAATTACATACGATGTAAAATACCAATATTGATTACTTGTAATTGGAAGTAGCGAAGTGAGAAAATCAATTTTAGTAAAATATGTAACTTTTATCCATACAGCTACTATATAGGAAAAAAATGAATAGAAAAATACTTCTCCCCATATTTTCAATAATTTATTTATTCTAAATTTCGATTGTGACATAAAATATCCTGTCAACAACATAAAAATACAATTACCAACTCCGCCTCCTATTCTCGTTACATATTCAAATGCGACATTTATACTTAGTGCATTTCCAAAAGAAATATCGTTACAACCATGATCTGAATAATGAAATAAAATTATTCCAATCATAGCGATAATCCTTAATAATTCAAAATTTGACTCCCTTTTAGTATCTTTTTCATGCATGTCATAATCCCTTTATACAACTCAAATAAAAAAATAATTTTCATACCATCCGCAAAACAATTATTAAAATTCTTGTTCACACAATCTCAATGCAGCCGCAACAACCGCATCCATATCATAATATTTATACTCGCCTAATCGTCCACCAAAAATAATATTTTTCTCATTTACTGCTAGTTTTTTGTACGCCTGATACAACATTCCGTTCTTCTCATCGTTAATTGGATAATATGGTTCATCTCCCACTTTCCACTCCGAACTATATTCTCTGCTAATAACTGTCTTTGGAATATCATTTCCCTCATCATCCTTACCAAATTCAAACCACTTATGCTCAATAATTCTAGTCCATGGAATTTCCTCATCTGTATAATTCATCGCTGCATTCCCCTGAAAATTTGGTATATCCAATACTTCCGTATCAAAACGTACAGAACGATACTCTAATGGTCCTAACCTATAATTAAAATACTCATCAATTGCACCTGTGTAGACTATCTTTTCTGCCACACTATTCAATTCGGTTCTATTTTCAAGATAATCTATATTCAATCGAACCTCTATACCGTCTAACATATTTGCAACCATCTTTGTATATCCTCCCATCGGAATTCCTTGGTACATTGCATTAAAATAATTATTATCAAATGTCAATCTCACTGGAAGACGCTTAATAATAAAAGTAGGAAGATCCTTGCATTCACGCCCCCACTGTTTCTTAGTATATCCCTTAATCAGCTTCTCGTAAATATCCTTACCCACCAAAGAAATCGCTTGCTCTTCCAAATTCTTTGGTTCTAAAATTCCAGCCTCTCTACGTTGTTCTTTAATCTTTATAGCAGCTTCCTGAGGTGTATGAACTCCCCACATTTTATTAAATGTATACATATTAAACGGTAATGAATACAATTCTCCTTGGTAATTGGCAACTGGAGAATTTATAAAATGATTAAACTCAGCAAATTTTGTTACATATTCCCACACTTTTTTGTTGTTCGTATGGAAAATATGTGCTCCATACTTATGCACATGAATTCTCTCTATATCTTCTGTGTATACATTTCCTGCTATATTCTGTCGTCTATCCACAACAAGAACTTTTAACCCTTTTCTATTTGCTTCATGAGCAAAAGTAGCACCAAATAATCCAGCACCAACTACTAAATAATCATATTTCATTTTTATTTTTCCTTTCAAATTAAGCACTTTCACCACATTGTTTATACACAAATAACACTATCAACTTCTAACTCATTATTTTCTATAATTAATTATATTTCCAATCTATTTTTACAAACTTTCCACTATATCAACAATATATTGAGATAATTGCGATATATTAACTGTATCTCCCATTCCATTAATCAAAAGATATATAACCAAAATAATACTCCATTGTTCTCTAAAAATGCTCTTTAATGGTGCAATTCCATACTCAAATGCATTTGCCTCTGTCTCATTTCCATCAGAAATTAATGTTATTGCAGTTAACACACCACACATAATTGACATAATCGCCCAACGTGAAAAATCACATGCTTTATAACAAGCTACAACAATTCCCAAAGGAGATAAAAAAAACAAAATTACAGATAAATGTATAGAAAACTTAGTTTCCTTTCTAAGAGCACTGTAGAATCTCATAAATATTATTAACATTGGTGAACACATAATAATACCAACAATAAGCTTAGTTAGCGCATCGAATCGAAAAGCATCATAATGGTCTAGTATTAATTTATCAGCAGATGACATTGTATAATACGAGCTGACATAAAATGATGATATCAAATTTTCATCCGTAACGTCAGATTGTAACAAGTTTAAAATAGTATTTATATCATAATTAGCATTATTTAAAAATACAATTTTAATAAATACTAGCGAAACAACTATTCCACTTATTATTGCAACATATAAATATTTTTTCTTCAATGACTTTGCAAATTGATATATCAAATAACTAAATACCCAAGGAAAACATAACAAAATATACATTTCATGTGTAAACATAGCACACATACATACAATAGGAATTAAATACATACACTTTGTCCCCTTATGTGCTAAATAAATACATGTAATAAAAAATACAATTAGTAATTCATCATAATGTAAAAATAAAGTAGGAGAAATATAATACGAAATAAAAAATGGACTGGTTCCATAAATAATTATTAATGTTTTTACATATCCTTTAATTGGTTCCTTAGTTTCTTGTAATAACCAATAACAAAAACATGTAACTATCACTATTGCTAATAGTTGACATATCAAACCCGAATTAAGCATATTTTCTTTAGAAATTTCGTTCTTAAAAAATTTTAAAATTGTTCCTGGTAATATACGGGAAGCCATACCTAGTTTTTGAAAAGAATACATCCATAAAGTATATCCCATTGTATTATTAAAATTTTTATAGGGCTGATTAAATATATACTGTATCACCCATCTCATAATTAAAATTAATACTATAGGTTCTTTCTTTAATGACATTATTAATATGACTAAGATTACCAAAAATAAACTTAACATTATTATAATCTTAATCCATAAATATAAATATATCCTAAAGCCGCTAGATGAAAAATAGGACAACTGAAGACATCCCGGTTGTTCTTCGGTTCCAATATAAAGTTTTCCAAATATAGATGATTGATCATTTTTACTTATAATAAATATAACATTTGCAATTCCCTCAACATTTTCTGCCCATAATTCAATATTCACATACTGATTCTGTTTTATATTTTTTACATTAATTACTGTATTAGTCCATGAATTAAAATCATATTCAGATATATCTTTTTCACCATATATTGACTTCCCATCATTAGCACTAATTTTCCAACAAATCTTACCAGCCTTTTTTGCTTTTTCTGCGCCATCAATAGTACCAATTGAAGTTGCAATATTAATATTTTTTGTATTACTTATATACAAGCTTTGTGTCACACTCTTAATTTCAAGAAGATTTATCACATATTCATCCGTGCCATCTCGATTCGTAATATGATGATCTTTACATATATATATTCCTAAAACAATCAAGAGTGATGAAATTATTATTCCTCCCAATATCGTTAAAATATTTCTTTTAGTTATCATCATTTTTTCTTGTATGATAATTAGGAAGTTAATTATCACACGTTCCCTTTCTTTTAATATCGTGGTTCAATACAATTCAGATACTATGGGCTTTTGATTTTTCCCTGTAGCTTGACTACTCAACTGGAGTGTATTGCCGCTACCTTTATCTGAATTGTTTATCAGCTGGATGTTGCCGGAGTGTTTTTCACTCAGAGTACTTATTTCTATCAAGTCTACGATGATAATCGATGGTGGACATCATGGTATCAGACTTTATGAAAGGGAGGTACAACCTCATGAAAATTTTTGTAGGCATTGATATTGCCAAACTCAACCATTTCGCCGCTGCGATTTCTTCGGACGGTGAAATACTCATTGAGCCGTTCAAATTCACAAACGACGCTGATGGCTTCCAACTGCTGGTCTCTAAGCTCGAATCATTCGATAAGAACAGCATCATCATCGGTCTTGAGTCGACGGCACACTACGGTGACAACCTTGTTCGATACCTTGTTGCTGAGTTCTACCAAGTGTGTGTGTTGAACCCCATCAAAACCTGTCAAATGCGTAAGAACAATGTTCGTAAAACAAAGACAGATAAGGTCGACACATTTGTTATTGCTAAAACTCTTATGATGCAGGATGACCTAAGATTTATTACCTTCTTTGATCTCGATATGATGGATCTTAAGGCCTTGGGGCGCTTTCGGCAGAAAACCATTAAGCAACGCACCCGATTGAAAATCCAACTGACAACCTATGTTGATCAGGTATTCCCGGAGATTCAATACTTTTTCAAATCCGGTCTGCATCAGAATGCTGTCTATGCTCTTTTAAAAGAAGCACCTTCTCCAAAAGAGATTGCTTCTATGCATATGACTCATCTGGCAAATCTGCTCAAAGTGAACTCGCACGGACACTTTACCAAAGAGCAGGCCAAAGAATTAAGAGTTCTCGCACAGAAGTCTGTCGGTGCAAACGACAGCGCTATATCTATTCAGATAACTCAGACAATTCAACAAATCGAGTTACTGGATAGCCAATTAGAAAAGATTGAAGCTGAGATGACGGATATCATGAAATTCAACGATTCTGTCATCATGACCATTCCTGGTATCGGATATATCAATGGTGGAATGATTCTTAGTGAAATAGGTGATATTCACCGTTTCTCCAATCCTAACAAGCTGCTTGCTTTTGCCGGTTTGGATCCTTCTGTTTATCAGTCTGGTAACTTTCAGGCTAAGACAACAAGGATGTCCAAACGTGGCTCTCGTGTTTTACGATATGCCCTTGTAAATGCAGCTTGGAACGTTGTCAGAAACAACGCAACCTTCAAGGCTTATTATGATGCCAAGAGGGCTGAAGACCGGTCTCACTACAATGCACTTGGGCACTGTGCCGGCAAGCTTGTCAGAGTCATCTGGAAGATGCTCACTGACGAAGTAGAATTCAACCTCGAATAAGAGGTCTGTATACCAATATCGATAGATTTTGAAAAAGCACCCTAAGGGAGCTCTATTAAAGTTACCCTTTTTTACCACCGATATGAAAAAGAAATTTTTTGCTAATTTATGGTTGACTTTTCATAGCTGGTCTCCTACTTCTTAAACGTAAAAAACTTATTGGCTAAATATTGTACCGCCGCAACTAAAATAACAGAAAATATTTTTACATACATCTGTTGAATATTCATTTTTTCAACTCCCCCCCACATAATTAACGTGGATAACAACAAACCTATATATCCAACCCCATAAAATTTCATTGCTCGCTTTCCTAATACATCAGTTTTCTTAAAATTTATAAAAGAATTCAAAAAAAATGAAATTGTAATGCCAATATTAACGCTAATAAAATTTGCGACCAAAACCGGCATATCCGTTTTAGAAAAAAGCCAAAAGCTCAATGTATCCATACTTGCTGAAAACAAACCAAATATCCCGTATAAAAACATTTCTCTAAATAACTTTTTAAATTTTCTCACCATAAATTAACACTCCTCTTTTATAAGTTTTTAAGTCAATTATCATCTCAATCTATTTATAATCCATTCACCAAAATTTTTATTCCTGATTGAGATAATGTTCTTCTATATTGATCTAACTCTTCAGAAGAACAAATCTCAAACTCCTTATACGCTATCCCTAAAGTTCTATATTTTGCCGATCCAAGATTATGAACACTAAAGATTTCACATTTTCCCGGTTTATATCTTTCCAAAAGTTCTTTAATTTTTAATAAATTTTCTTCGCCATCTGTAAAACCTTTGACTATAGGAATTCTTACCGTAATTTTATTCCGATCATAATGTTCAAACAAAAACTCCACATTCTTTAAATACTGATTAAGCTCCCCTTTCAAAACATCTCTGGCTTCTTTTACATCGAGAATTTTCATATCAAAATATATAAAATCTAAATACTCTAGTATACTTTTCAAATTCTGTTTTTGAACAAACAATGATGTTTCCACTCCACATGTAACATTTTTACTATGTAATAGAGAAAACAATTCTGTCAAAGCCTCTGCTTGAAGTAATGCTTCTCCACCTGACGCAGTCACTCCACCTTCACTTCCGTAATATTCCCAATCCTTCATACATATTTTGTACAACTCAGGAACTGAATAATCTTTTCCATATTGTTTCATAGTTCCTCTATCCGTTAAATATCCTTGAATTTCATAACTTAAATTTTCCGGATTGGAACACCATGGACACCTGATTCCACAGCCCTTAGTAAATAAAGTTGTTCTAATCCCCGGTCCATCATAAGTACTAAACCTTTGAATATTAGTTAAACGCAAATTCACTTTGTATAGCCCTCTCTATCAAATAATTCTTATACTCGTCCGGAAGTTCATTAAAATATGCATTAAATCCCCATACCCTAACAATTAAATTTGGAAATTGTTTTGGATTATTTTTTGCTGCAATAAGTGTTTTACTATCTACTACATTTGCTTGCATCTGATATATTCCTTTTTTAAACGCAATCTTAATCAGTTTTTCAAAATTCTGTTTATTTTTATTAACTAATGCAGGAGAAACCATAAAATCTACTACATTTCCATTGAATCGCCTTCCAGAATAATCAAGTTTCGATGCAAAATTAAAAAGTTCCGTATATGCAATTCCTTCTTCTGATGATATATGAACAGAAAATGGTTCCTTGGATTTTCTTCCATCAAACGATGCTGGAAAATTAGTACTATCCATTATATAATGTGGCGAACTGAGTCCAAACTTTATTCTTCCTCCAAACATATTTCTATAATTCTCTACTATTTCTTGTGTCATTAACGTAATTGTATTGACAAAATCAATTACATTCTCTTCATCTTTTCCAAATGGCTTATACGAATCTTTTAATTCTTTCCAAAGTTCATCATATCCTTCATAATTATTTCTTCTTATTTTGTCAAATTGAGCATATGTGTATTTTTTTTCTTCAAATACATATTTTTTTATATTGGCAAATGCATTTACTGCATTTGCCATTCCAACAGTTAATATTCCATAATTATTATACTTTGATCCGCCAGCCGAAACATCAGTTTCTGAATTTCTTGCATTATCACAAAACATTGAGTATAACGGGTCTTGTTCCCATTTAATTGAAAACAAATATTTCATTATTTCGGAAACATAATTTTCAAGTCCTTCTTTATATTTTTCAAGCAATCTATCATAAGAGTCTATTTCAGAAAGTTTTATTTTATCTGATATATAATTAAATGGTTCAAGATAATTGAGTGATATAATATTATTTTGTTCAAATGATTCACCCGCTACTGGTTCCCAACAAGCAGATGTAATATAATTACAAGCATCTTTTCTTTCGTAACCAAATTTAACCATATACGGAATAACCAAATCATCATTAGATATTAAAGGGCTTCCTACATTAGAAGACATAGTATCAACAATTTTCCTCCATAAATCATCGGGCATAGTTTTGCTAACCCGAAATAAAATTTTTGGATCAGGCAATCCTAATTTCTGAACTGTTTGAATAATAATTTTTGTATATTTTCCCTCAAAGTAGGAACCATCTTCATTAATTCCACCAAGGATACATATTTGACCAGTATCTCCCATCAAGGCATTGCTCTTCATTACATAATATTTATGAATCAACAAAAAAAACTCAGAAAATAATTCCTCAGCCTTTTCTTGCTTACAATCAAATCTGTCTAAATAATAATCTAATCTTCCCAATCCAACCAATATATGTCCCGTCTGCCATTGAAGTTGATTAATTAAAAGAATTCTTTGAAGTGCCTCTTCTAAACTTTCTGCCTTCTCATTTGAAAATCTTTTAATGTACTTGACTATATTATCTTTATTTTCAATTGAGCTTTTTCCCACAAAGTCAGCAAGTCTAGCGTAGTATTCTAACATAGAATCTAATACTTGATTATTTGTTTCAGCAAATTGAGATTTTGAATTAATATAATAATCTTGTAAACCATATTCAATAACTTTACTATAATCGATAGTACAGTTACCTATAATCTTATTGTGTATTTTTACACTCTTAAAAATATCATAAGTATATATGAAATTATGACATCCTTCACTATCAAACTCAACATTCTTGAGCATTTTCGTAATAGATACATTTTTAGCACCACCATATACTTTTATTTTTTTTAAATTCTTTGAAATATATCTAATTGTCTCTCCAACACCATCAGAAACTCTATTCTGCTTATAATACAATATTATAGTGCTAAAAAGTTTTCCTTGAAATAAATGACCATATTTTTTATATATTTTTATCAATAAGTTAACTATTTTTTTCATCGTTTTTCCTTTTCTTCTACTTCATATCCGCTTTCAACTTTCTAAAATCTCCTAAAGCTTTCCAACCAATTTTCATAATTTTAGGTATATTTACAGAATTTATACCTGCCTGCCTTGGCTTAAACGTAATTTTCTTAAAAGCAACTTTCTCTTTATAATGAACAAAATATGTAGTCATCATAATATTAGGAATATTGTAATCGCTTGGTAATTTATAAAGATACTTGCCAACTACCTCTGCCTTCATCAATCTAAATGGTGCATTTGCATCAGGTACTTTCACACCAAAATATATCTTAAGTAAAAAACAAACAACATTTTCTACAAAAGCTCTTTGTTTTCCATCTCCTCTTACCGCCCTATGCCCAAGGATACAATCATATTTTTCTGTCATCTTCCAAAATTCACAAAATTCTTCAGGATTAGTCTGTCCGTCTGAATCTGTCTGAAAAATAAAATCCGCTCCTTGTTTAATTGCATAATCATATAATGCAATTACCTTAGGACCATGATATCTATTTGTATCTGTAAGTATTTCTAACTTATTGTATGTTTTTTTTAGATTCTCTAATATTTCATGCGTCTTATCAGAACTCCCACTATCGGCAATAACTAACCTAGACTCAGCACTTTTCCCTTCTAAAACAGGATACCAATCTTTTACTACTTGTTCTATATTAGCCTCTTCATTATACGCAGGCATAACCACATATAATTTTTTCATTTTCACACCTCGTTATCTTTCTCTTTAAATTCTATTTTTCTAAGTACATTTTTATTTTTATCCATAGTTGCATATCAGAAATTTGTTTCATACAAATTGATATCTTTGAATTTTCATTTTTTATTTTTTTACACCATGTATTCCACTTTGCATTTTCCCATTCACACGGTTCTTCACACACATTAGATCTTACATTCTCATTCTCTGCATATCCATAAAACAGATCCGAAGTCGGTCCAAACAACACAATGGATTTTTTTGCACATAAAGCATGACGCAAGTGCACCAATCCTCCCTCATTATCTATATGTAATAAACTATTTTTTAACAATGCCTTTACTTCTTCCATGGTAGTTTTTCCTACCAAATTAATATCAGCATTCTTCATTTGGGGAAATTGTTCCGGGTCAACTCCACATTGCACAATTTTCAATTCTGGAAAAGATTCTTTTATCAATCCTGCTAAATGATCATAATTTTCCCATTTCCATAACTTGGTGCTATAGGAGTATCTCACATCGCAGCCATGATGAATCGTAATATACTTGTCTGTTTCCAAATTCCACTTTTTCAAAAATTGCTGTTCATCACATTTTATTTCAAGAGGAAATTGATAATGCTGTGTTATTTCCAATAACCCATAGATATCTGGCTGTTGCAAACGAATCTGACTTCTTTGGATACAGTAATCTGCAGTTTTTCCATCCCGATATGGACTAAAAATAAAGAAATCGCGATGTTCAATCTCAAATGCTTTACATAATGCTATATATTGTAATAACTCTGGTCTCATCAATTTAATTTTTATTTCACGATAAAAGCAAATCTGGGGAAATCTCGAGAGTTTAATATAAAGGTCATATGTCTTCCTCTTTATATGTTTCTCTTTATCTATCAAATTTACACCATATGAATTATTAAAAATACTTTTTGCACTTCCAACCCCCATCGGAAAATAGATATCAATTTGATCTGTATCTTTTGAATATTTTCTTCTAAAATATTCCAGATAATTTGCAAACACAAGATAATCTCCAAAACCTCCGGATACCTGAAAACATATTCTCAGTTGATCTGGAAGTTTTGAAGAAATTCTTTTTTCTTCTTCGAAATATTTTTTTCTTTCCTCACGATTTTTTATTACATCTATGTAATACGTCACCGTATTATATACCCCAAGTCTTTTTATCATTTGGTTTATGGTCTGCAATTTTTTTATCATAAATTAATAATTCAGGATATTCTGCATCAGATAATTCTGCACATAATCCTTTGCACCCTCTTCTAATGAATAAAAATCATCTTTATATCCTGCTTCACGAAGCTTGTCCATTTTTGCTTCTGTAAAATACTGATATTTCGGTCTGAGAGACTCTGGCATTTCAACGAATGTAATATTCCTTTCAACACCCATTGCATCAAAAGTTGCTGCTGCCAAATCATAAAAACTTCTTGCAGTTCCAGTTCCAAGATTAAACAATCCACTCACCTTCGGATGCTCAATCATAAAATGTACTACTTTGCACAAATCTTTTACATACACAAAATCTCTTAACTGTTTTCCATCTTCATATCCTTCCTTATAGGATTTAAAGATACCCATCTGTCCAGTTTCTAATATTTTGTTGAATGAATGGAAAATCACACTCGCCATGCTGCCTTTGTAATATTCATTTGGTCCATATACGTTAAAAAATTTAAAACCTACGTGCTGTCTTGGTGCCAATGACTGTTTTTCTACCCATAAGTCAAATAACTGCTTTGAATATCCATAACCGTTCAAAGGCAACAATTTCTTAATATCCATTTTATCATCAAAGCCGAACTCTCCAGCTCCATAGGTTGCTGCACTGCTGGCATAAATAAAAGAACATTGATTTTCTGTACAAAATTTCCACAGTGTTTTCGTGTACTCAAAATTATTTTTATATAAGAAATCAAAATCCAACTCTGTTGTAGCTGAACACGCACCCATATGAATCACATGAGATACTTTTCCTGCAAATTCCGGTAATCGATTGAGAAAATCATTTCGGCTAATATATTCCAGATACCTCTTATTCCGCATATTTTTCCATTTTTCAGTTTTCTGAATATTATCAACAATAATGATATCCTCATATCCCATATTATTCAATTCTCTAACAATACAGCTGCCAATAAATCCAGCTCCACCTGTTACGATAATCATTTTATTTCCTCCTTAAATTGTTCCTGTATTTTTCCAATAATATTTGTGGTCGAATGGTTTTCTACTAATGACACATACTCTACAGTTCCCCCATATGTATCCACCACATCCATTTCTGGAATATGTTTTCCTTGATAATCGCCACCTTTTATAACTGCGTCCGGCTGAATTTGCCGTATCAATTCACATGGAGTCTGTTCATCAAATATACAAATATAATCAACCATTTCAAGAGCTTCCAATACATACGCCCTGTCTTCCTGACACACAATTGGTCTCGATGCTCCTTTTAACATTCTGACTGATACATCTGAATTAAGCATAATTACAAGAATATCTCCCTTAGCTTTTGCTTCTCTCAGATATTGTACATGTCCTGCGTGAAGAATATCAAAACACCCACTTGTTGAAATAACTCTTTTTCCTTCATTCTTCAATTGCTTAATAATCGCAATTAAAGAATCTCGTTGCACAATCTTAGTTTTCATCTACTTTCTCCACTAACTGGTCTATCTGGATCGGGACTGTTCCCACCTGACTAATAACAACGCTAGCTGCCAGATTACCAAGAACAATTGCTTCTTCCATTGACATTCCACAAGCAATTCCCAATGTTACTGTACTGATAACTGTATCCCCTGCTCCAGTCACATCAAACACCTGAACAGCTTTTGAAGGAAAATCTTTCCTTTCCTGTCCTTTTCTAAATAAAGAAATTCCTTTTGCTCCCCGCGTCACTAATAAAGCTTTTGCTCTTGCTCGATTTAAATAGGCATCTCCTGCTTTATTCAACGTCATATCGTCTTTAATCTTAATTCCAACAGCCTGTTCCAGTTCCAAATTATTTGGCTTTACAAATGTTGCATTTTCAAATGCTTCAATCGAAGAACTTTTTGAATCAATCGAAATTATCACCTTGTTTTCATTGCAAACATGAATAATTTGCTTTACAAAATCAACATTTGTTAATACTCCTTTTCTATAATCTGAAAGTATTACCACGTCCACGTTTTCAATATTCTCACACAGATATGTCAAAATTTCTTCTTCTGACTTTTGAATAATAGGATCTGTCTGTTCCATGTCCACTCGTAATAATTGTTGACTTTTGGTTGCAAATCTTCTTTTGATGGTTGTAGGTCGATTTTTTTCTACAACCATCCCCCTTGCATTAATCTGTCGATCATCTAAATGTTGGCAAATCCAAGTACCACCATCATCATCACCTATAACCCCAAGCATACTAACCTTGGCACCAAGAGCAGCTACATTATGCGCAACATTTGATGCACCTCCAGCAATTCTCGTCATTTTCTTATAGTTTAAAATAGGAATAGGTGCTTCCGGAGATATACGTGACACATCGCCTGTCACATATTCATCTACCATCACGTCACCGATGACAACAACTCTTAATTTCGCAAATTGCTCCTTAATTCCGTTGTATAACTGTTTATTCATTTCTTCCCCTTTATCCAAAAACCCGTTTTTCAATATACTCGCATAAAACATGCACGGTAAATGTATGTATTTCCTGAATTCTAGGAGTAGAATCAGACGGAACTACTAATGCATAATCACACAGCTCCTTTAGTTTTCCACCATCTTTCCCAAGGAAACCAACGGTTTTAATATTCAACTTTTTTGCTAATTTAACAGCCCGAATCAGATTCTCTGAATTGCCACTAGTTGAAATAGCTACAAATATATCGCCAGTTCTTCCGACACCCTCCAACTGTCTTTCAAACACAGAATCATACCCATAATCATTACCTATGCAAGTCATAACAGATGGATCAACACAGAGTGAAATAGCACCTAATGCTGTGCGTTCCATCATAAACCTTCCAACAATTTCTCCAGCGAAATGCTGCGCATCTGCTGCACTGCCACCATTTCCTGCAAGAATAATCTTATTACCGGCTTGCACACTTTCTGTCATTGCTTCTGCTGCTTTTTCTGCAATCTCTAAATATCCGTTTCTTTGAATATCATCTAATATTCGCTTTTTTTCCTCAATAATTTTCTTTACATTTTCCATAATATAATCTCCTTAGCTCTTTTCTATATATTGATTACATATTTCGTCTGCGTTACCTGCCATTTGAACTTCTCCATGCTCAATCCAAAGTACATGATCGCATAATTCCTTTACACTTTCAATCGAATGTGAGACATACAATAACGTAACTCCATCTTTCAGCATTTCATTCATGCGTTTTTCGCACTTTTTTTGAAAGGAAATATCTCCGACTGACAAAACTTCATCTACAATCAGTATATCAGGCTTCACAATTGTAGCAATTGCAAATCCCAATCTAGCGGTCATACCTGATGAATAATTTTTTAATGGTACATCTAAAAATTCTCGTATTTCTGCGAAATCAACAATCTCATCAAAATGCTGATTGATAAATTCTTCTGAATATCCTAATACTGCTCCATTTAAATGAATATTTTCACGTGCGGTCATATCCATATCAAATCCGGCCCCTAATTCAATCAGCGGAGAGATTCTTCCACTTACCGAAACAGTCCCTTTATATGGTTGTATAATCTGACATATCAGTTTCAGCAATGTAGATTTTCCTGCACCATTATGTCCAATCAGTCCCCAGGCCTCACCTTTTTTCACTTTAAAAGATACATCTCTCAGTGCCAAAAACTCCTGAAATAATAATTCCTTTTTTAACAGTTTAATAACATACTCCTTGATGCTATCCACCCGCTCAGTTGCAAGATTAAATCTTACTGTAACATGGTCAACATCAATCACAACTTCTGATTTCATATTATTCTCCTAAATATATAATATAAATCGATCCTGCGTCTTTCTAAATGCACATGCGCCTATCACAATCATAAGAATCGAAACAATTAGTCCATAAAACATAATTGGAATCCCAGGAATCTCCCCATTTATCACTATCACTCGGAATTCTTCTATATAATAATACATTGGATTAAAATGCGTAATTGCAAACGCAAGCGATTTTGGTAATAATGATATTGGATAAAAAATCGGAGTCAAATACATCCATGCTGTTGATATAACACTATAAATATATTGTACATCTCTAAAAAAAACAGACGCCTGTGCCAAAAAAAGTCCCAAACCTATGCAAAATAAATATAATTCGAATATTGGTATAATAATCAAAATATACTTCCATGTAAATGGTGCTCTCGTTACTAAAGCAACTATAATCAACGCAATCATAGACAATAGCATCGTAATCAACGTACTTGTAACTTTTGACACTGTAAAAATATACTTAGGAACATATATTTTCTTTAATAATCCACTCGATCCAGTTACCGATTGCATTGCAGCATTCGTTGAATCATTCATAAAATTAAACAAAATCTGTCCGCTAATTAAATACAGTGGAAAATTTTGAATATCTGAGCGAAATAAATGCGAAAACACAACAACCATAATTACCATTGTAAACAACGGATTTAAAACACTCCACAAATATCCCAAAACACTTCTTCTATATTTTAATTTCACGTCTCTGGAAACTAACTGTTTAAACAAATTTTTATATTTATAAAAATTTTTAAATCTTAAAATCATTTCATTCATATTCTTTTCACTCTTTAAACCAAAATATGTACACCTTTCTCTTTTACTATTCTTCTACATTCAGAATATTCATCTTTCATCTTGTCATCATTTTTTGAAATTACAATATCAAAAGAATCACTTTCATATGGTAAACACCATTCATCTCCCAATCTGCACTCAATTTCTATCTTTTGTTCTAAAATAGTAAAGCGTTCAAACTCTGTGTCTCCCATTTTTCCAGAATACCCGTATCCATTATCGAATTCGACAACTTTATGTCCTAATTTTTGCAACACATGACCAACCAAGTCCTTTCCCAATCCTACAATAGCGATTTTATATCCTCTATTGTCAAGTAACGTAGCACTTTTTTGCACCTGCGTTACTGTATTAACAGTTATCTGCGTTTGTTCTGCATAAGGATTTTCTTTTTTGCTAATTTGCAATGTGGTTTGCAGATCATGATTTTTATGTTGTTCATCGCCGTCCTTTATGTATATATAACTAATTTCTTTTTTGACATTTTCCTTTTTTAAATACTCAAATGCATTATTAAACACTTCTTTGGGATTAAGATCATACATACACAATGCATGTCCCAAATCTTTTATACAAGAAAATGCCCAATCCTTATGCGTACCCATACAATTAGAGCATTTTGGGGATACCAAATTAATATTTTGCGGATACGCATACATATTGATTGGCGTAGGTCCGAAAAGAACAATGCATTTTGTTCCCAATTGTGTTGCAAGATGAACCAATCCTCCTTCACAATCAATATGTAGCAAAGACTTTTTAAGCACCCATTTAGTCACTTCCATGGTTCGCCCCAAAACATACTGATCCACGCCAGCTATTTTTGCGTTTGATATGGTTCCTAATTGTACCACCTTAAAATTTGGATATGTTTTTTTAAACAATCTAACGAATTCTTCGTAATGTTCCTGTGGCCATACTTTTGTCTGCATAGTAGATCTTCCCATACTATCAGCACCACGATTAATTGTTATATACGTTTTACTTTCTAATCCCAATTCTTCTATGCACTCTGAATATTGCTCTTTCAAATCCACATATGCATATTGATCTGATACCCGAAAAACGTCCCCCATCTTTAACTCTGTATAACGATTAATCCCTTTAAATCCACATATTTTAAAATGCATAGCTTCTCGATACCATTGTTGTTCTATCTCTGGCCTGATTGTTTGCATCATTTTCCCTAATCTTACTATCTTATCTGAGAAATCCGGCATTATTTTAGAAAGTCGATATTGATTGCATGATAAAACGTGTACAAAATGTTCTACCTTAAGTACAACATCATAAATAGATCTATTTCCTCTCAAACTTTCATAAGGGAGTACTCTTACTCCAGGTCGGGTTCCATAAATTGCATTTCCAAAAACCATATTCTCACAGTATACATCAATTCTGCATACTGTAGAAAGCAATATTTCATCTAAAAGTTTTGAACTTATAATATAGTCTCCAAATCCTCCCGTCGGATAGAACGCAATTACTATCAAATTTTTATCACATTCTTCCTTACGAATCAAATCTAATTCAGATCCGTTTATGAGTTCACGAAGTAAATGTGCACTTGCAAAAAGAACAGCACAATCTTTTATTCTCGCTTTTATTTTTCCCCCATAATAAACTATCGTTTTTGTTTTTTCCTTCATTCTTTTAATTATTCCATTCATTTTATATCTCTCACACTATTTCATATAGTTATTATTAATTACTTTTTTTGTAAATGAAAGTAATGAATCATATGTATCATATCCATATATTTCTGTGCCAGCTTTTATAATCCCTATATTTTCAATTCCCAATTTTGTCAATTTTTCCACATCTCTTTTTCTATCTCCAATTGCTGCACTCACTGTCAAATCAATTTGATAATCTTTTGTTGCTTTTTCAAACAAATATGTTTCTGGTTTTCTACATTTGCATTGAATATTGTACGGTGATATAATTCCATCTGGATGATGTGGACAAATATAAAACGCATCTATATGTGCATTTTCCATATCCAATAATTGATTTAATCGTTGATTCACTTTATCAACATCTTTCATCGTAAACATTCCTCGTGCCACTCCAGACTGATTTGATACAACAATCACCTTATACCCAGCTTCATTCATCAAACGAATTGCTTTTGCAGCTCCAACCAACAATTCCACTTCATTCGGATTTGACAAATAATGCTTGTCAACAATTATTGTTCCGTCTCTATCTAAAAAAAAGGCTTTATTCATTTTTTTCCTCTATTATGTCTATTATTTTATTTAACACTTCTTGCTCCGATATTCCCAACAGACATTCTCTTTTTTTACAGTTCCTAATTTTATATTCCCGAGTTCCATAACAAGGTCTACACGTACATTCTTTATTCGTTACATAATGTGCCAATTGTGAATATGGTCCTATTATTTTTTCGTCTGTTGCTCCAAAAATTGTCACTGTAGAGGTTCCAACAGCAGCAGCACAATGCATTATTCCAGTGTCTGCACCCACAACAACAGAACACTGTTTAAGCAATGCAACCGTTTCTAGCAACGTCAACTTTCCTGTTAAATTGATTAACTCATCTGACAATTGTTTTTCGTTTAAAGTCTCAGCTTCCTTTTTCCCTCCAAACAATATCACCTGATAGCCATGTTTTTCTAAATTTTTAATTAGCTTGTAAAATTTTGGACTTTCCCACTCTTTTGCATTATAAAATATTTTTTTTAGACCTTTTCTATAAAAGAAATCCCCCGTTCCAAAACACACTCCTATCCTTTTCTTATCCGTATTAATTATATACTTTTTTCTGACAGACTCATCAAAATCTTCCGGCAATGAAATTAATGCTTCTTGAGGTTTTAATGTATTTGTTACTCCAACACATTTTAAATGTTGCTCAACTCTATGCACACAATTGCTCACATCGATTTCCATGTATTTACCACATAGTGGCTTTTCATGTTTTATTGAAATCACTTTTTGACACCCACCAAGTTTTAACAATAAAACATCCCACCCTCTTGGTGATTGTCCAAAAGCATATGCAATATCATATTTTTGCTTCTTTATTTTCAATAAAACAGAAAATATTTTTGTTATATTCTCTCCTGTAACATCCAATTCATAATATTCTTCTGCCAAGCCAATATTTTTCACAAAATCACCTTGTTGTTCATTTCTCACCAACATATGAATTTCTGCATATGGATGTATTTCTTTTATTTTCAAAACCGCTGGAAATGTCATAACCAAGTCGCCAATACCATGATGACATTCAACCAAAATTTTTTTTCTTTTCATAAATTTGCAACTTTATTTATCTATCTTCTTAAAGAACTATTCCTGCCATTTTTTATTTTTAAGTTTTCTGATATACTTCACACATTTGTACTTCCACAATTTCTTTTCCAAATAATTTAATTTTATTCTAATTGACATTTCCCATCTTTCTAAGTTCTTCTGAATCCATATTTTTCAAATATCTAAGTTTATCGAATGAAGCTACATGCAACATTTACATCATACCCCATTTTTTGCAATAAGTCTATATTTGGCATATTAAATTGATCAATCATAGAGGCAACGGACGCCAGCATCAGCACCTTTTTCATGTCTTCTTACTATTTCTCCTAGGCTTCAACAATCTCATTTTTTTCAAACTGAAAATAATCATCTTTCCATGTCACATAGCAGTTATATCCATCTCCTCGATACTTAATTCCATCAATGCCAACTCGCTTGCAACACCCCGCCACATAATTTGGAAGCAGATACTCTTTTACAACGGTTCCCACCGTATGACAAACTTGAAATCGCAGATGATTGATAAACCGATTGTTTTTAGAAACATCCTGTGACAAATCAATCAATTTCGCTTCGCTGCATTTCTTTAATGTTGCGATCTGCACATTTATTTTTTTGTTTCCGGAATGTCTATACACTTCCGCAAGTGCCCCTTCTTTTGTATCTGTGAAATAATAACAACTCCGTCCAATCTTATTGTATCTGCCATGACCAGAAACCATAACCGGAGCCTTAAGCATCTCTTGCTCTAAGTACGGTTGCTGATCACCTTCCAAACAACGTGCATGATAATATGACGCATTTCCCAAAGATACAAATGTCTTCCACCCACTTATTATTTCAAAAATACGTTTTCCCACTGGGTTTTCATACGCAAAATATTCATTTTCAAATAATTCACTCTCGAATTTAATAATCTCCGAAAGTGAAATTTCCGAAAATAATTCCAACGATGATTCACAGTCAGAAACTTCCCGTGCTCCCAATCCCTTTGAAGAATAGTCCCTGTGATAAAACTTTTTTTCTTTTGGATCAAATTCAACTTCTTCAGTCTCTGTCAACGCTTTTGCAGCAGGTTTCGTCAAATCACGAACAACTGTCTTTGCCCCACGTGGCATATCTACATTCACATCATTTGGAATAAATTTTACAAAAGCAACGTTTTGTGCCGGCAGCCGCTTATTTGCCATGGCAGAAGTTTTTACGGCTGTCTGCCATGACTTTGCTAACTCACGTTTATACAGTTCTGTTGCATGACTTATGTTGTACTGTTTCAACTGTTTCTGAAACTTCTGCATCTCTTTTGAATATGCTGCGTTACGAAGCGTATCACTCAATTCCTTCACTTTCGCCATAGATGTCGTCATTTTCCAATCATCTTTCAGCGAAGGTATAGCCGTTTTTATTGCCATCTCTGAAAATTGTTTTTTCAGTTGTTCCAATTGATCACCACACAGGTTCATCCTCGTTACGTTCTGAAGTTCTTTTTGCATCTGCCTCCAAGCATTGTCTCCTCCACATACACCTAATTGCTCTTTTATGATCTTTTGTAGTTCGCGCGGTTCACGCGTTATATCATCCATATTATTACTCCGTTTTATTTACCACTTATTTTCCATCTTGGTAAATATACATTTTCCATCACACACTCCACAGCCTTTCTTCCAAACCCCTGCACCTTTTCTGCATTGATCTGTCCCATCCTCTGAAAATCAGCCAGTTCCTTATGCTTCATTTCATACAGTTTCCGAAATGCTGCTTCGTAATCTTCTTTGTTTCCAGGCGATACTAATATACCACCCTTTCCATCTTTTATCAAATCCACATTTCCGCGAATCCTGCTGCACACCACAGGAAGTCCCTCTGCCATGGCTTCCATCAGTGCCACCGATAATCCCTCCCGGAACGAAGACAACACAAAACAGTCGGATGTCTGTAAAATTTCATGCAGATCATTACGAAATCCCACAAATCGGATATGTTCCTCCAATCCATGCTCTTTTACATACTGTTCCAATTCTGCTTTCTTTTCTCCAATACCGCACATCACAAAGTAAATATTGGGATTATGTAATTGTTCGATTGCCTCAATCACCGTCTTCTGATTTTTATTCGGAGTGAACTCAGCAGCATTTGTGATCAAAAATGCTGCTTGTGGAATTCCCAACTCCTTACGTTTCTCTTCCTTTTCCTTTTGAGACAAACCTTCCCTTTGTGTATCTATTCCAATCCCTGGCACGTAGGTAAGCTTTTTCATCTTAAATTTCTTTTTTGCCAGCTTGTAGTCCTCATGATTGATCGTTATCAACACATCCGTCCATCGGCTCAGCATCTTCTCCACCGGATAGTACACCAGCCAGTTCATAGCCGGTGCCCCCTGATAGAAATGAAACCCATGTGCCGTATAGATCACTTTTGTCCTGGTCCGGTGTCCGGCAATCCTTGCGACCACACCACCGATCGGGCTGTGACAGTGACAAAATGCGTATCCATTTTGCTTCATCAAACCTTCTACCTGCCTCAGTGCCCTCATGTTCTGTCCCATGTGTTTGATATTCCGTGTGAAATCAATCTGGTAGCAGCGCACATGCATGTCCTGCAGTTTTTGCTTCAATTCTGCGACACGCTCATCCGAGCAGGTATTTCCCTCGATAAAATTGCAGGCCACATCTACCTCGTACCCCAGTTTCTGCAACAATGCAATATTCGGCATATTAAATTGGTCGATCATAGAGGCGACGGACGCCAGCATTAGAACTCGTTTCATCTTTTCCTTTCACCAAATACTCAACTAATTAATTCTTCTTTTATAGTATGGTAATATTGATGTATCTTCTTCCATCCAAATACATCAATTTTGCTAACCACCAAAGTCAATATTCCACCAATGATAGTTATAAATATACCGCCCCAATCCTTTGTCTCAATCACACTTCCCTTTATTGCAAACATAAACATCTCATAAAGAAAGGCATGTTGATCCTTAAAGACAAAAATATCGAGCATTTCATACAAGACAAACCAAGAGGCAAGCAGCATAAATGTAACCCATACAATTATCTTTACAATCGCCCAAAACAGATTCTTCCCCTTTTTATCATTTTCCAAGCTAACCACACGCTTCTCAAGGTCATTATCCGTTTTCTCATCTTTATCCTCTACCATCTCTACCTTGTCATCCCCGGTCACCGGAGCAACATTTTCTTCCGATTGCTCGACAACCACCGGACGAAATGGAATAATTTCTTTTTCCGGCTCGCATGTCATATGAAAGATATCCGGATACGTTTCTTTTGTATACTGCATAAAGTCATCCTTGGAAACACTGTAAAACGGTCTCCCCTCGTTTTCTACCCGTGTCGGTTCCAGGATTGCCTGACAGTGATAGCATTGATACGAAGCAGCAAATCCATCACATACGAAGACATTCTGACTATGGCATTGTGGGCAGCTATAGTGCAGTTCTTTTCGAACCAGATTTTTTGCACACAGAACCTGCAGCATACTTTTGGTATATGTAATTTCCAGATCCAGTCGTTCACTCAGGTCCTGCGTCGTAAACTGCTTACATTGCCTTTGTGTCAACTGCGGCAGGATTTTCATGCATTGCCGAACCGCTTCTCTTTCGTTCATACTCTTTATAAAGCCCCCATATCTGCTGGAATTCTTCTTCCGAATAATATTTTCCTTCCAAAATGTGCAGCGTCAGAAACTGATAATTATCAGCTTCATATTTCACTTGTAATACCCCTCGCGCTCTCGGAAAATTGACCGTCAGGGAAATAATTCTTTTCACGATATCCAAAGAATCCCTGATACACATAAACGTCTTGGCATCATAAATACAATCTACACCATTTTCTCCTGTTAAGTTTGCCGACAGATTATCTCTGTCACTGAATCGAATTTTTGATATATATTTTTCATCGCTTGGAAGAAGCGTATTCAATGCATGATCTTCCCGGTAATCATATAATGCGGTCTGTTGAATCAGGCGATATAGTTCTTCCTCTAAATTAATGATTCCATCCGGCATATATAATTTTCCGTCTTTTTGTTCTACATGATGCAACGGAATATTTTGTAACATTGCATGGATAATGCTGCTCAGGCTCTCTCGCTTATCATCAATCTCTTTTATATTTGGAAGCCGTTCAAAAAACTGGTTGAACAATTCTTTGCTCATATCATACAATACATTCTGCGGATCAACCTCTCTATTGTTGTCCAATTCCAGTTCTAATGTTTCTTCTACTATACTATAGATTTTATCAAGCTGAATCTGCGGACGGCTCTCCTGTATAATTCCATGCTGATTCCATACTTTAACAATCATGCAGCGCTGTTCCAGGTCAATAGTTACCGGAAGATAGGAACACTCCGCCTCGATCGGACCGGCAGAATCTTTTAACATGCAGAACACAAAAATCAGATGCACCCTGATTAAATTTCCATTCCTTCTTTCTTCCTGTATCGCTGCAAGCTTCGTGGAGTCTTCCTTCTGTGGGATCGTCTCTATGATCTGGTTGTACGTCCAATCTGGGATCTGGAATTTGCGCATAAGTCTGCCCCACGAATCCCTGCTCTTTAATCGCAGACAGGTCGAAGTAGTTAATGAATACACGCGCATCAATCGATGATGACCATATAATAATTCTTGAAAGAAAAAATCATTCAGATCCTCAACAGAAATCAATCCGCTTTGACAAAGCTGTTCTAGTAAAACCCGATGGTCCGAAAAAGACAGCCTCTGCTCATTTGCAATTTTCTGTTCGGTAAGAAATCTATTCAGGCTTGTTGAAGATATATTATCGATAAGTTCCTTAACTATATGCATTCTCTTGTCCTCTGTCTTCCGTAACCCCAAATCCAATAAATATTATTTTTATTATATCACGAACCTTTATCTTACTCAATGTAAAAAACCAGTCAGACTTATCATCCAACCGGTTTTATCACTTCTACCGAAACTATGGCTCCATATTTTTTAATAATGCATTAATATTCTGCGTATATAAGTTTTCACATAATTTCAAAATTTCTGTTTCAATCTGCTCATCGCTGATTGAAACTCCCCTCTCGGATCAGCAATTAATATCTCCAATCCATGAGACGTTCTCCAGCAATTTACAGCTTCTACAACGTCAAGCATGATCTCCAATGCCTCACGCAGCTCATCCACTGTCACAATAACAAAATTATCCCCCGGATATCTTGCATCATAATAATAGTCTTTGAGTAATGCCAGATCCTTCCTCTCTAATTGCAAGGAAGTATCCACCCTTTTAATCTCATCGTATAAGGCGCGCAAATTATGGGATGTCATTAGTTTTTCAATTCCAGTACAAACCAGTTCTGCCACAGATTTCAACATTTTTTCTGCAATTTGCTGTGCCGAAGCTGCAGCCGGATTGCAGTATACAGGTGACACTGCATCCCTTAAATACCAGAATTCATTGCACGCAATAGAATAATAAGAATTTGCCTTTATCATATTTTCAACTCCTTATAATCTCTTCTTAACTGTTGTGTAAACTTTGAATTATCATGTTCGAAATACTGCGGTGTTACAAAAACCACATCCGCATGCAACATCTCGAGTTCTTCCCGCAAGGCTCCCATCATCCATCTTTCCGGTTTTTCCGGAACTATGATGCAAAAGTCGATATCACTGCTGGCCTTATAATCATTTCTCGCGTAACTTCCAAAAATCCCCAAACTCTGATATTTGATACTCGAATTTTTAATAATATCTACGCACTTATTCAACCGGTCTTTAAAATCATTTTCAACAACAGGTGACACGTACGGCATCCCTAAACCTCCACTCTTTCTATTAATCTGTCCTATCACAGTTTCTACAGATTCCACCATTTTTTATTCTTCATGATATCTTCTATCAATTATAAGTTATGCAATTACCCGGGACACAAATTGGCGATTTTTCCCATTCTGATGCTCAAATTGAAATTCGAATTCCAATGTAACTTCCGAACTGTTCACCATATTATTTTCCCCTTCAAAATATACATAACCATCAAGAGAAACATCAGCTTCCAATATGCCTCTCACAATCGTACATGTATCATCCTCTTCCTGTTCTACCCGGACAACTTTGACATTTTCTATTTGATCCAATTCTGCATAGTCAACATATGTCTCAAACGCTTCATCCAATTCCTGACCTTCCATGTTCATAACAGAATCGTCAATTTCATTATACAAGTCATCCCAAAATTCGTTTTCTATGATTGTAGCGACCAGATTTCTATCATATTTCACGTATATCAGTCTCCCTGTTATATACTTCGGTATCCATGTAATCTTCCAGAATTGTATTGACATCCCAGCCGTTCATCGGCTCCATCGGTTCTGCCAAAACCAGATGCGTTTCTGCATCTTCATGCAAACGTATTACCTGTATATTTTCATCCACAGACTCCAGCACTTTCGGAGCATGTGTGGAAACAATAAACTGAATATTTGGAAAAGTATTCTGTAAAGCCGGAAAAATCTTCTCCTGCCACTTCGGATGCAGATGCAGATCAATTTCATCAATCAGCACAATGCCATCCCCTTCCAACGGATTCTCCCTCTTCGGATTTGCAATTGCCAGCCTCCGGCTCAGATCGCCTACCAGTGCGATTACACTTTTTTCTCCTTCTGACAATTGATAAAATGCCAATTCCAATTCTTTTTTGATGACAATAAGTTCCGCATCTTCTTCTGTTACTTTCACACGAATTTCCGAAAATCCATCTCCCAATGCGTTTAATATGGCTTTTTTTACTGCATGTAACTGTGGATCTTCTGCATTCGGCGTTTCCACTCGTATACTGTTTTCATATTCCTGTCTTCCCCGGAACCATTCAAAAAATAACCGGAAATTGATCACTCCTCCAAATGCAGAATCTCTCCACGCATCCAGTTTCCCTGCTGCTCCTGTATAACGCCTTCTCAATTTACGTGTTTTTTCATTATAGCGGTCAACTCCATAAAACACATAAACAGGAATATTTTCATTATTTAAAGTAAACTCTTTCTGTGGTGTTTCCGTGTCATCGTTTTCATACTCTTCTTCTGTTTCCAAATAATCTCCCAGATACTGTTTTCGAATATATTCCGAAACTCTCTTCAGTTCTTTGGAATTATGCAGATTTTTCCCCTGAATTCTTTTTCGGTAATAGTGAAAATTATTTTCCTGGTCTTCAAGAAACAACGTTATTTTTGTTTCTTCTTCTCCAACTTTTACATCTTTTTCTCCTAAAAGAGAGGCTGTTATCTGTTCATCCTGTGCTGCTTCCTGCATAATTCTGGAAAAGAGAAGATTGCAGACATCCAGTATTGACGATTTTCCCATTCCGTTTACTCCATAAAAAATGGCATCTTTTCCGTTTAATACTATTTCTGTATCTGAAAAACCTCTGAAATTGTGCACTTGCAGTTTGTCTATTCTCACGCTTTTCTATCTCCTAAACCTTCGAATGCATACCATTAAGCTATTTATTATCTTTTCAGTAGTATCATACTTTAATTCTTTTATTTATGCAAGATTTTCCCATTCCAGCTCTTATCCTTCCGTCCTTCTTACCGACTCTTTCCAGTCACACACACGATATTCTTCCTTATATTCACTCATCTGCATATCGTACACACTGTCACCAAACGCTTTGCCCGTCAGGGTGCCAATTTTTCCCGGAATCTTTTTCATCAGCCGGATGATCCAGCCAGTCGCTGGAACCATCACAAGCCGGTGTCCTTTTACCACAGCGATCATCTGCACCAGATCCGAAGTATTGATATACTGCTCGTTCTGCGGAAAAAACACTCCGTTCTCTTCGTTGTCGATCATCCGTTTGACAAACTGTGCCAGATTTTCTATATAAAGCATGGAACGCTGATTATGTACAATCGGAAATAGCGGAAGCTTTCCTGCCAGTTTTGCAAGCTGTGGATAGTTTCCCTTTGATCCCTTTCCGTAAATCATCGGCGGGCGCAATACAACAACCTTAAAACGTTCATCTGCCAGTGCCTGTATTTTCTGATCTGCCTGCCATTTGCTGTCTCCATAGAAATTCAATGGTTTGGGAATTGTATTTTTTGTAATTTTCTTTTCTCCACATCCGCTGTACACAATCATGGAAGACATAAAGAGAAACTGCTGCACGCCTTCCTTTTTGGCTTTTTCGGCTGTCTCTACTGCCAGATCTGTATTCACGCGGTAATACTGCTTCTTTTCTTCTTCCGTCACCTGTCCCACATCTGCATGTGCGATTCCCGCCACATGATAGACCACATCATATGCTGAAAAATCGTGTGTCCGCCAGGTTTGGGTTCTCATATCCAGCGTGTCAACCTGGTAGTACTCCGGCCATTGTCTCAGCCATGCCTCCACGGAAGTTCCCACATAACTGCCGCTTCCGGTGATCAGAATCTTCTTTTTTCTCCTGCCCTTTTCACGTTCTTCTGTGTCTTTTGCAATGGTTTCCTTTTTTACGCTGCTCTGTGTTGTTTGTTCCGGTTCCAATGCCAGTTGCACTTTGCGTTTTTTATTTACATATATGGTTACTGCAAGTTCTGTCACTGTTGCCAGGCCAAACAACACTCCCGGAATGTTTCCTTTTTTCTTTTCCCGGTTCTCTCCCTTATGTAAAATATGGTGAATTACAGCCCAAAATACTGCCAGCGCGGTTGCTGCCACTGCTCCGCCTAATATAATTTCTCTCTTCAGTTTCTGTGGATCGACCAGTCCGCTTTTGTGTGCTTCTGTCTCTTCTTCCACTTTGTTCAGTTCGCCAGTTCCACCTTCAACCACGCCATCGTGCATGAGCACGGAGCCAATTGTGCCAAGAAAACATTTCAGATCCATCCATGGTCCCAGATGTTTGACATATTCGCCATCCAGTCTTGCTTTGTCCGGAATCTCCAGTTCATCTCTGCCATTGATCTGTGCCCACCCGGTCAGCCCCGGTGTCACATCATTGGCACCATATTTCTCACGCTCTGCTACCAGATCATCCTGATTCCACAGTGCCGGCCGTGGTCCTACGATACTCATTTCTCCTTTGAAGATATTAAAAATCTGTGGCAGTTCATCCAGACTGGTTTTGCGCAGGAATTTTCCTACCTTTGTGATGTACTGCTCCGGATTCTCCAGCATATGTGTCGGCACATCCTTCGGTGTGTCAATCCGCATGGTACGGAATTTGTAAATCTGGAAGAAACTCCGGTGGATGCCGACACGCTTCTGCTTAAATAATATCGGTCCAGGTGTATCCAGTTTGATCGCAATACATAAAAAAAGAAGGAGTGGTGATAAGATCACTATCGCCATCCCACTTAATATGATATCAATTCCTCTTTTGATGTAATGGTATCCTTTCATGGCTGACTTGCTCCTTCCTGATTTCACTTATTTTCATAAATTTACATATGTTATATCATACTCTATTTAAAAGGATATTGCAATAATTGTAACCGGATACAACACCTTTATCAAACCAAAAAAGATATCAACGACATCGTAATAATATTATATTTCAGCTATAAATTTTGAAGGATAATTAAGAGTTATCTGTTGAAAATCAAATTAGAATTTTATAAGAAAGGATGATAAAATGCTAAAAAAATATAAGGATGTATACAAGGAAGCGCATAACAAAGCTGATCAAATAAAAATATTTCTCGTTTCAAATATACGGGAAAAAACGGATAATTTTGTAGATTATAGCGGAACATCTGTTATTTCAGAATATCTTTCATTGAATCAGCAAGAATTGATTGTTGAATCTTTAAGAAATAGTGGCTTTGAAACAGTATGTTTTATAGATGAAATGGATTTTATAAAAGGCTATATTACCAACAATTATTATCGAGAAGATTCCAAATATCCAATTGTGATTAATACAGCTCAAAAAGGTACTGCTATTGGACGTAAATCTTTAATTCCGGCATTCTGTGATCTGTATGGATTATGCCATACGAATAGTAACCCATATGTTGTAAGTTTAGCCAGAAACAAATATCATTGCAGCTGCCTTCTAAAGTCAAATGGATTGCCAACAACAAATGATTATCTTTATCTCCCAAATAAAGGTTGGTTATTGGATAAACATCCGAGTGAGGGAGAAAAAGTAATTGTGAAATTAAATTATGAAACGTCTAGTATTGGTCTCACATCCGATAACATATTTGTTTACGATTACACTAAAGATTCGTTTATTAAGAATCTTGCCAATCAATTTAATCAGCCTGTAATCGTAGAAAGTTTTATTGAAGGTTTTGAGGTTGAGGTCCCTGTTATTATAGGGGAGGAAACAGAAGTTGTACTTCCAGTAGGTATTACTGTAAACAATCAAAAAAATTTGGGAAATCAGATTTTAGATTATGGTATCAGAAGAGATTTGAAATTTGGTTTTTATAATTTCGAGGAAGCTGAACCTGAGATATCAAAGCAACTCGAAGAATGTACAAAACGTGTAGTACAGTTGTTGGGAATTACTGGATTTGGAAGAGTTGATTATAGAATTGACTATAATAAAAATATATATGTAACAGATATTGCAACCAATCCCCACATTACAAAAGGAATGTCATTTTATTATGCTTTTTCTGAAAATGATTTAAATTACACTCAAATGTTGGAAACACTTATTTCGTTAAGCCTTATTAGAAGTGGGCATAGTTTAAGGTAACAACAGCTATGAAAAATTCAGATTTTACAATTAATATACTTACAACTGATGGGCCTCAATATGACTATTTAATCCATATGTTAGAAAAAACATTTATAATAAATGTAGTTATACGTGAGCCTGGAAAATATCAACGAAAAAGATTGATTTCTAACAAAAAATATTATCGTTATATTTGCAATAGATACCAATGGTTCTCCAGAGAGGTTTTGGGATATAACAAGTATAGAAAAAATTATTTCAATTATGAAGGGGCACTTAAGAGTAAAATTATAAATGTAACAAATATTAATTCAAACTATGTAGTCAATTTATTAAATCAAAACCCTTGTAACCTTTGCATTGTTATGGGTACCTCTATATTAAAGAAAAAAATTATAAACGCTTGCAAATCAGAAATCATAAATGTACATGGCGGTTATTTACCTTATTATAGAGGTAATAATTGTATATACTTTGCATATTTAAATGATGATTGGGATCGAATAGCGAATACAATCCATTATATAGATACTGGAGTTGATACTGGAGATATCATAGAAATTGTACGTCCTACAATTTCATCCGATGATAATCCAGAAACTCTATATTGTAAGGCCAAAAAATTAGCAATACATAAATTGATAGAAATTATAAAAAAATATCAGAGTAATGAATACATACCAAGAATATCCCAAGATATTCATATAGGAAAACAATATAAAACGGAGGAGCGAAATGTAAAAACAACTATAATTTATTACCTCAAGCAAATCAAGAGAAAGTTCCTCAAGACATAAAAATAGAGGGTACACAGATAATCACATTCTCGCAATATTTACCAATGAGAAAATGTATTTGCGATACCCTTTTATTCTGACATATCCCAATTACAAACGGCCATAAAAGCATAACCTAAACCAAAATATTGCCATGCCAGATCTTGATAAGTTGGTTGTATTGAAAATAACTTTTTAAGCCATTCTTTTCCAGTAGTTACTGTACCTGATTCCATTAATTGGATAAGTAACTCATTTCTTTTTGAAAAATATGAACCATTTATTAGGCGCTTAGTCAAATCTCTAATACCATTTAATTGTCGCACGGCAACATCCGATTGTCCTAATAAATGCTGATATATCGCTGTATTTGTGACTACTCTGTATTGATATAATCCTTCCTTTTCTTCTGTATCGTAGTGTAATAAAGCTTCATTATGTAAAATATCGAATGCTTTCTGTGGATTGTCTTTTAAAGCCCAAAAGATGCTTAGGTTTGAATTGTAAAATAATCTTTCTGATATTATAGGCATTTCTGAAAGCATTTCTTCATAAAGATGAATACAATCATCCTCATCTAAATATCCAGACAAATATCCTGCTAATATATAGTTGTTCCTAATTAACTGTATTCTTGGAAATTCGATATCTGCATTAGATTTTTCAATTTCAAATCCTTGAACAGCAATATTGTATGCTTCCTCAAAATCTCCTTGATTTATAAGTATAGTAGTATAATTTCCTAAACAAATATAATATTGCCTTATATCTAATAAACTATTTCCAAAGTAATCAAACGCATCTTTTACAAAAACTGCTGAAACATCAATATTATGGATGGAATTTGCTACACGCTTAATGATATTTAATCTTTTTTTAGCAGTATCATCATAATTTAAGCGTTCAGACAGACTCCGAAGAGTATCATCTTCAACTTCTCTGGCAAGTGTAATCTCTCCTAAATGTGCAAAAGCAATCATAACAACTTGCGAGTAACGTTCCCATATATCCTTTTCACCATTGAATGTATTATTTTTTCTGATATTATTCGACTTAGTAATAATATCCTGTATTTCATTGGATGCCATTGTTTTGGAAAAACACCGGATTTTCAAAATATCTCTTTCTGCTAAAAGTTCAACTGGAAATATATCCAATATTAAACTTAATTCAGAACTTGCTTGTTTATATTCTTTTTTAGAATACAAACAATACGCTTCTTGCATTAACTCGAGATATTCTTTTTGCAACGAATTCATTAATGGACTCATTTCTTCAAAAATTGTATTTAATACTTTACCGTATAATCGTATTTGTTTAACTGCCTCTAACATATATAGTATTACGGCATCCTCTGTATCAAGACATTTAATACAATATCTCGCCCTTCTAAGATATTGATCCGGTTTAATTTCTTTGATGCATAACGCCAAAGAATAATAATACTCTGTATGATCTTGTTCTACCTTGGTTTTAAATATCTCTCTGATAATATCATGAGCAAACTTAATATAATCAAATTCTTCTGTCTGTTCTGTTATTGTGAGTTTACTGGTTTCAGCAATAATCTTTTTTATTTCATTCTCTGTTGACTTCGTTATATTACGTAACTCGTAAACAGAAAATGTAATACCTATTATGGCTGCATATTCTAGTGTTTTCAAGATTTGTGTACTATCAGCACCATATTCTTTTAATCTTTTTTCTAATACAGTACTTAAATATTGCTTATTGCTTTCATAGGTAGCATTAAAATCAAAATTATGATTATTTATTTCATTTATAACTTCAAAAAGGACTTGTAAATGTCCATTAACAAGATTAAATAGCAAATTAATTTGTGTGTCTGAAAAATTCTGCAAAGTCGTATTAAATAGAGTGTTCTTAAACTCTATCAAACCAACCACAGGAAATAACATTTCTTCGTAGTTTACTTCATCTATGATATCTTTCAAAAGATCAGCATGAAGTGCCGACTGGTTTGTTGTCATAGAAAAAACTGTAGTAAAATTATTTAATTTGTCAGGATTTAAAATCTCTTTATTCGTTAGTAATAATTTCAACAATTGAAGTGAACGTCTATCCCACCAATGGATATTATCAAAAATCAGTACGATATGAGGTTTTTTTAAGATTTGTCGGAGTTTTGCCAGTATATTTTGTTCGTCACTATTCAAAAGTAAATTATGTGGTGTTGATTGCTTTTCAACGAAGGATTTAATTATGTAACTAATAATATTACCGGCAACAGGTATCTCTTTGGATGCTTCAGCAAAACCACCAGCAATTAATTCCTTTGCAGAATCCTCTCCTAAAAATAAAGCTTTTTTGAAAGGATAATACTCTCGATCATCATATTGATAGTCGCCGTCAAAAATTATTATTTGATATTGATCCTTACTAAGTTCAGATTCTAGTTGCTTTAATGTAAATGATTTTCCGCTACCTGACTTTCCTTTTATTAAAATATAACGACCACCTTCATGTATTTTATCTATTAATTTTTCCATAAACTTTAATTGATAAAGCAATAATTCCATGGTTTCTATGACCCAGCCTTCCAGTTGAATGTGGATAATCTTATATTATCCTGCTTTTTATTCTAATTTGATTTTCAACAAATAACTCTTAATTATCCTTCAATCGCTTCTCTTGTCACATTTAAGATTATACCATATATTTCCTTAAATTATAACAAAATTCCTTATTTTAATCCATTTTTCTTATTTAAACGGCAATTTATTGTTTAATCTCACCGTTTTCCCATCAAAACATCAGCTTTCGACATCCACATTCTGTATTTCCCCGAAGTCTATCCCATACCCTTTCCCACCCATACTGATACAGGAAACACCACTGCTCTATCCATGTAATTGTTACATATTGTACAATTTTTTCAAATTTTGCCTTATCCAACAAAATCTCCCCCATTTCATGTACCATATACTCCTAAACAAAACTTCATATACAAAGGAGACCACCCATGAATAATTTACAGACACACATCAACAACTATCTGGAACACTGCCGTCACCAAAAACGTCTGGATTCCAAGACTCTGAAAGCATATCGCATCGACCTTCAGCAATTTTATGCCATTTTTTCATGCAGGGATGTTTCTGATATTACACCGGATCTGTTGGAAAATTATATCGGCAGTCTGCACCAGAAGTACAAACCCAAAACCGTAAAAAGAAAGATTGCCTCGGTCAAAGCTCTTTTTCACTACCTGGAATATAAAGAAATCATCGCCCGGAATCCTTTCAACAAGGTGCAGATCAAATTCCGCGAACCTGTGATTTTGCCGAAAACCATTCCATTGCACACGATCGAAATTTTCTTATCTACGATCTATGAGCAGCGCACCGTCGCCAAAACGGATTATCAGAGAAAAAAAGCTTTGCGGGATGCCGCTGTCATAGAACTTTTATTTGCAACCGGAATACGGATTTCCGAATTATGCGCTCTGCGTATCTGTGACATTGATTTGTACGATGGATCAGTCCTGATCTACGGAAAAGGTTCCAAAGAACGAATTGTTCAGATCGGAAACCACGAGGTCATACAGATTCTGTCGGAATACCGCAATGAATTTCTCCCCCAGATGGAAACCTGCCAGCATTTCTTTGCGACGCTAAACGGAACGGCATTATCCGATCAGTCGGTACGGCGGATGATCAACAAATATGCTTCTCTTGCTGCAATTGAACAGCATATTACACCGCATATGTTCCGGCATACATTTGCCACCAGCCTTTTAGAAGCGGACGTCGATATCCGCTATATACAGGAAATGCTTGGTCACAGTTCCATTCATATCACAGAAATCTATACGCATGTTGCCATGTCAAAGCAGCGTGCCATCCTCACTACCAGACATCCCCGCAATACGTTTCATCTGTAAAAAGCAAAACAGCAATTCACGTGCCATGCACGGAATTGCTGTCATTGATAGCCTTTCTATTTTTACCTATTTATTCTCCCCCGCCAGTTCCGGGTGATATGTCGGCACGATTTTTTTGACACACTCCCGGATGTCTTCCGGTTCTGTCACAACGTACTCTTTTAATTCTTCCAACTGCTGCATGAATTTTTCTTCATCCAGCTCAATCGGTTTACCGATATGAATCAGATTGTTTGCAGTATCCTGCATCCCTTCTTCATCCATCAGCATCTCTTCATAAAGTTTTTCTCCTGGGCGAAGTCCTGTGAAAATGATATGGATATCCTCATCCGGCTTGTGACCGGAAAGAAGAATCAGGTTCTTTGCCAGATCCAGAATCTTAACCGGCTCTCCCATATCCAGAACAAAAATTTCTCCACCTTTGGCATAGGTGCCCGCCTGCAGCACCAGAGATACCGCTTCCGGAATTGTCATAAAATACCGCACGATATCCGGATGGGTAACCGTGACCGGACCTCCACGCTCAATCTGTTTTTTGAACAGCGGAATCACACTTCCGTTACTGCCAAGCACATTTCCAAAACGCACGGCTACGAAATCTGTCTTCGATCTGCGGTTATAGGTCTGAATGATCATCTCACAGATGCGCTTGCTGGCACCCATGATATTGGTTGGATTAACTGCCTTATCCGTGGAAATCATCACAAATTTCTTCACACCGTACCGATCTGCCGCCTGCACAATCTTCCACGTGCCAAGCACGTTATTCTTAATTGCCTCGTTCGGACTCTCTTCCATGAGAGGCACATGTTTATGTGCCGCTGCATGATAGATAATCTCCGGCTTGTAATGTTCAAAAATCCAGTTCATACGATTCGTATTCCGCACGGATGCAATCAGCACAACAAGATCCAGCTCTGGAAACCGGACTTTCAGTTCGTTTTGCACATCATAGGTCGTATTCTCGTAAATATCCACAATAATCAACTGTTTTGGCTTGTGTGCGGCAATCTGCCGGCACAATTCGCTTCCGATAGAGCCACCGCCCCCTGTAACCATTATGATTTTCCCAGAAACATAATCCATGATGGACTGCAGATCAACCGTCACCGGATCCCGCCCAAGAAGATCATTGACATCTACATCTTTCAGTTTGCTGACGCTGACATCGCCGTTTACAAGCTGGTAAATGCCGGGCAGACGTTTCAATGTGCATCCGGTTTCTTTGCAGATATCAAGAATCCCCTTGATCTGTTTCTGCGTGGCCGATGGCATGGCAATGATGATCTCATGCACATGCAGTTCTTCGACTTTTTCCAGAATATCGCTCCGATCTCCTACAACTTTCGCTCCATGAATATAATTGCCGATCTTGTTCCGGTCATCATCAATCACACCAACAACCTTCTTTTTCACATAGCGGCTGTTGTTGATTTCTTTGATGATCTGGTTTCCTGCATCCCCTGCTCCGATCACGAGTACATTCCGTCTGTACACACCGGCTCTGCGCATATTGCGAAGCACACGCAGTCCGCGGTAAGAATATCTGCATCCCATGACAAATACAAACAGAAACAATCCATACAGAATGTAAAAGCTTCTTGGCACCGGGTACATATCCCCCCAGTTCCGAAGCAATATCAGCACTGTCACAACAACGGTATCCAGAATACATGCTGAAACCACATACATCATTTCCAGTGCTCCCGCATAGCTCCAGAGACTGGAATACAGCCGGAGCATCCAGAAAATGATCAGTGTAACAATGATCATAAAAGGAAGTGCTCTCCACACTTCATCCATATATTGAAACGGTACGCTTTTGATATTCAGATCAAACCGAATCAATAACGCAACTATGCTTGCAGCAAACACTGCAAGCACGTCGTAGCACATCAGAAAAATCCGTCTGATCAGTAATTGTTTATCTTGAATGATTTTTTTCATAATTTCAATCTGTTATTTTTGATTCTTTCTCTGTTTTCTCGATTGTTTTTTCGATGATTTCTTCCTGACTGAGGATTCTGTCACTCCTGCCCCTTGAGTATTCTGTACCATCTGCGCGGTATCTGCTTTTGCACTCTCTGCTGCTTTTGGAATACTCTGTTTTACGGCAGTATCACTTTCTGCAGAAACCGCTGTTTCTTTAACAAAAAGATTTTCTTTCTTTACGAGCATACGGTTCACTGCAAGTCCCAGACCAAGCATACCCCAGAATACCGGAGCGGTACATACATTGGAATCGTTTGCGATACCTGCAATCATATACACCAGCACTGCCGCAAATAATCCAAATCCAACCCAGCTGATACTCTCATGTAGATCGACTCTGCGATAAATGCGTACCGACTGTACCAGATACCAGAACAGAAATACCAGAAGTGCCAGAGTACCGAGTAATCCGGTTTCCACCCACTGCTGCAGATACCAGCTATGGGCTTTTACGTCATAGCTGTTTGCGCCGTAGACATAGTTCTGACTGATATAATCTTCCTGTGGCACTTCAAACATATAGGTATTTGCCCCACTCCCCATAAAAGCATGCTTTCCAAGAAGCGGAATCGTTTTATTCCAGATATGTCCTCGATTGCTCATTGCATCATCCAAAAACAGTGTTGAAACTTTTGGATTTTCAAACTTTACCAGTTTTCCTGCAGGATTGAGATATTCATATCCGTCCGTATCATTTTTTGAGAAATCCCATTCGACACCATCTATGATCATCTTTATTCCTGCTGTATTATCGGTAAACATGATCGGCTGAATCTGTATATTTGCAAACCGTTCATCATTGAGGGCCAAAATATGATTTTCCTGATCTACCTCTGTTGTCTGAATCTCCTGACCATCTGCATCTTTGCATACCACGGTGATTACACCATCGCTCCCCAGATCATAGGACACATACAGAGGATTGTTCCAGATATCAAGTTCCACATCATCTGTGTTTGTTTTGATATCGTTTAAAGAGAACTGATCTTTCATATGATAGGTTCCAACAACCGTCTTTTTAAGAGTTTGACCGATGCCTGTCGTATTTGCCAGCACTCCTGCTGCAATCATTCCAATGACAACTACAACAATCCCGGCTGCAAATAATTTTTTCTTCCGACTGAGTAAAACCAATGCGAGAATCACAGCACCAATTGCCAGTGCAATAAATCCGGAAGAACTTCTGCTACCAACCAGTGCTACAATGCAAAAAATCTCTGCAACCGCGATTACAAGACGATGCCACATCTTTTTCGCCCCAATAAACAGGCAGACCAGCAATGGTATCAGCATGCCAAAATAAAATGACAAAAAGTTAGGATTGTAAAGTGTCGTATACGCAGTCTTATCTGCGAAATTAAAGGAAATCTTATCTAACTGGTTCCACCAGCTTGTGTCCGTCATCAGATGTTTGCCCAGAGATGTCTTAAAATAATCCAATCCAAAGACCTGAAAAAATCCAATCAGAGTAACAATTGCGATTCCAATGCCGGACCAGCGCAGGATTACCTCTATCTGTTTTTCTTCCTGTACATAATTATAGACATAATAACACAGTATCATATAGACAAATACAACCCATACAGGCTCAAAAAGTTCATATGTACCATGTGCCACCCAGTATTTGTGACTGGAAAACAGAGCAGACATTGCAACAAACAATGCATACACCATCAGAAAATAAAAGGAATTTTCAAATTTAAATTCCTTCTTATTCAAATATCGGATCAGTAAAATTGCGAGCATTACAACTCCCACAAGGATGATCGCAATCATCTTCCATGCAAAAAAGAAGTCCGTCTGCTTTGCTGCACTCTCCGGATACCAGTCAAACTGTGCCAGATTTGTATCATAAACAAAAGAATGCACAATGATTGGAATCAATCCGATCAACAAAATAATGGGAATCAATATCTTATTTGCTTTTAACGTGTTTTTGTTTCCATTCGTATTCAAGATTATTTTCTCCTTATGTTTCATTGCCTATAATCATACCCCAAATTTTATTTTTTTTCAATCATTCCGGCATGTGGATTTTATTTTTCTTGTTATTAATAGGTAAAAACACTTTTTTGTTACTTATGTGTTACTTAAAAATTTTACAAATAAATGTGTATGATTGACACGATAATATAAATTTTTACACATGAAAGGAAGAAAAATGAGATTACCAAACGGATACGGCGGAGTCGTAAAACTCTCCGGCAACAGAAGAAGACCCTACGCAGCACGCATCACTACGGGCTGGCACATCAATGACATCACTGGAAAGCGCATCCAGAACTATCAGATTCTGGGTTACGCTCCTACCCGGTCGGAAGCTCTGCAGATTCTGGCACGTTACAATAATTATCCCATCGATGGGGAAACACTGAAATTAACCTTCCGGGAAATTTATCTCCGATGGTCCGAAGAAAAGTTTCCTACCATCTCCCACTCCAACATCAAAGGCTATCGGGCGGCCTTTGCCACTTGTGAAAACATTGCTGATATGCCATTTCACAATTTGAGACTCAATGATTTACAGCAGGTGATTGATCACAGCGGCAAGAACTATCCTACCCTGAAAAAAATCCGTGTTCTCTTTAACCAGCTCTATTCTTATGCCATGAAACACGAAATTGTCTCAAAAGATTATTCTGCCTATGTAAATATCTCGAAATACAAAGACCGGAATCCAAATAAAAACATACGAAGCTGTTTTTCCACCTCTGAGATTGCTCTCCTGTGGAAACACAAAAACGATCCCTATTGCCAGACAGTCCTCATGCTGATATACAATGGGGTCCGTGTCTCAGAGCTTTTGGATCTGAAAAAAGAAAATGTTCATCTGTCCGAACAATATTTTGATGTCATTGACAGCAAAACCGAAAACGGCATTCGAAAAGTTCCGATTGCTGACAAAGTACTCCCCTTTTACCAGCGCTGGCTTCATGACTGTTCTGATTGTGAATATCTCATCCATACTCTGGACAGCCAGCATTTTACCTATTATATGTATTACCACAATGTTTTCCAGCCTCTGATGTTTCGTCTGCACATCGATCATACACCTCACTGCTGCCGGCACACCACGATTTCCCTGCTCGCCGAAGCACATGTCGATCAGACTACCATCAAAAAAATTGTCGGTCATTCCGGCGCTATGTCCCTGACAGAACGGATTTACACGCATCTGGATGTACCTGCGCTGGTCGAAGCCATTAATCAGATTTAATCGCTTCTTGTATGTTGCTTGCGTGTTACTTGTAGAAGTGATTTTGCCCCAAACTCTGTTTACAAATCCAGTATTTCCAACACTTCCACGCAAAATACCATGCGTATTTCCGGTTAAGGTAACTTATAAGACTTCTACAAAGAAGAGTGCTAAGACAAAGACAAAGAAACTTACTTACACAATGAAAGTTGCTAAGGCAAGCGTTGCTTTATCTGGAGATTCAGCAGTAGCAGTTGGAAGCACAACTAAGTTAACAACAACTAAGAAGGCTTCTTCAAGAGCTAAGATCACTTACACATCCAGTGATGAGACAATCGCAACAGTTTCTGAAGACGGAACTGTAAAGGGTGTTAAGGCTGGTAAGGCTACAATCACAGCTAAGCTTACAATTGGTAAGGATTCTGCCACAGCTACTAAGGATGTAGAAGTAAAGAACTATGTTCTTAAGAGTGTAGCACAGAACAAGACAAATGAGCTTGTTGCAACTATCGATGGTGCTACAAAGAATATTAAGGCTTCTGATGTAACTATCAAAACTCCTGACAATGTAGTTCTTCCTGTTAAATCGGTTTCTGTAGACAGCAAGGATGCTACAAAGGTTACTCTTACTACGTTCTCTGAAATGAAAGATGGCAAAGAGTATACAGTTACATTAGACGGAACAACTGTAAACTTTGTTGCTACTGACAATAAGGTTGCTTCTATCAGCATTGATAAAGCTACTATTCCGGTAAAAACTGAGACAGAGATTAAGCTGGTTGCAAAGGATGCTAACGGAGTTATCTTAAAAGAGCTTCCTTACGGAACATCTGATGTAAACTATGATTTCTCACTTACAACAGCAAACGGATATGTAAATGGTTCTAAACTTTACTTAAATAAAGTTGGTGACACTGCAACAGCAGAGATTACTTATAAGACAAATAAGTACACAGCAGATGGTAAAGCAGATGGAAACATCGGACCAAATAAGCTCACAATCACAGCTACTGATCAGGCTGCTGTAAGTTCTTTCAAGGTAAGAATTGGTGAGAACAATAAGAAATTCAGTTCTTTAAAGGACAATGATAAAATTGCTGTAGATGAAACAAAGGCTGTATGGGCTTACTTTGAAATCAAAGATACTGATGGAAAAGAAATCTCTAACTATGGAGAATATACTGTTGAGTCTAGTGATAAGACTACACTGATGATCCTTGGAAATACAATGCAGAAGAATAATAAAGTACAGCTCGTTCCAGCAAAAGAAGGAACTGCATATATCTTTATTAAAAAAGATGACAAGATTGTTGCTTCTGTACCTGTAACTGTTGTAGCTACAAGAAAAGTTGTTACAATGAGCGCTGATAAGACTAGCGTAATTGTATCTAATGCAGCTGGTGCAAATGCTGAGACTGTTGCATTCACCACTAAGGATCAGTATGGAAATGACTTTGACTATACAAGTGGAAATAACGGAAACATCAGCGTATCTTGCGAAGGTGCTCCAGATGGTGTAACTAAATCTACAGTTGTTTTACCTACTCAGACAGGAACACCAGGAAGCAAAACAACATACAAATTTGTTGGTTCTAATTATGCAACAAAGGGAACATATACTTTCAAATTCACATTCATGAAGGATGGTAAAGAAGTATGTGCACAGGTTGTAACTGTTAACGTACAGGAAGCCGGTGTAGCTGGAGATTCTATCTCTTATAGCTTAAATATTAACAATGCAAATGGTGCAGCACAGACAGAAGAAGATGCTGTTGTAAATGCTGATAATACATCTGCACGTCAGCTTGTTGTTAGCGTTTCTGAATTATTAAAGGGTGTTGAAAAGAAGAAATTAACCGCTGGTGCTGACTTAGATGATGTAGCAGTTGCTGATGCAGCTTCAAAGACTGCAAGTAATGTTAAAGGAATCTACTACACCGTAAAGAATGCTAAAGGTGATGTTGTATACAACAACGTACCAAATACAACTGTTAAGACCGGATCTGCATTTGATGCTGGTAATAATGGTACACCTGATCAGCTTACAGTAGATGTTGTAGCAAAGAATGGAACTTTATTTACCAAGCTTGCAGAGGGAACATATACTGTAACTGTTACAATCGTAGTTACTCCAAAACATGATAGTTCTGCAGATGCTGCTTATGCTGACGGATCTAAGGATACAAAGACTACAGTTACAAAGTCATTTGTTATCAAAGATTCTTCAAACGATGCAATCACCGATATGAAGTTAAAAGATGCTAGTGTTACATCTGGATCTTCTATTCAGGCTTCACTGGCATCTACCATCCAGTACTCTTACGACGGAGTTAAGTATGGTGCAGATGGTGACCAGGCCGCTCGGATTGTTGCTGTAGAAGGATATTCAAATGGTGTAAGAGCTACCAATGGTAAAGTTGATGCATCCAACATGAATACGGTTTTAGCTTCTGGAAAGACTGTTGATGTTACAAAGGTTACAGTAAGAGTTGCTTTCCATGATGCAAACGGAACTACTATCGGATATGTAGATAAGGAAGTTAATATTTCACTTTCTTTCACAACCAAGTAATTTAACCAATTACTAAAAAACCTCTGGGCGAGGAAATCGCCCAGAGGTTTTTTTACTATAATGACGCGTTTGCCATTTGCCCAGAAATCTTAATAGTTGAAGTACGGATATCTATTTTATTTTTTTCTACTTTAAAACAAGATTTAGGAATGGTTACAGTACAAGCTTTTCCTTTATAACTTGGAACAATAACCTTCTATGAAGCCTTTGCATATGAAATAACAGTTTTCTTTTTAGCATTTTTCACGGTGATTTTAAATTTTGGAATACTATTAATCTTACCATAACTGTCATTAACAACCATAAATTTTACAACAAGGTTTCCTTTGGAATCAAATTTAGCATTGTAAGCCTTCATGTCATAAGTATTAAAAACTGTACTGTTAATGCAAAAGTTACGGTTAAACTTACAAATGGAAAGAAACTTATTTGTAATGTATCTGTTAAATCAAATAAATACAGTGGGAAAAAGCTTACCATCAGTGATACCACATATAATCAATATGGTTTAAAAGTTTATTCTGCTCATTTTGATAATAAAGGTAATTTAGTTGTTAAGTTTATGGTTGCAAATAATAGTTATGGAAAACTCACGAAAATTCCGAAATTAAAAATCACAGTTAAAGATTCGAAGAAAAATGTGGTGGCAAGTTTCAAAAAGAATTCTTATACCATAAATGTAAATAGTTATAAGAGCAAAAGTTATACCATCTCTATTCCAAAATCCTCATTGAAAAAGAACAAAGATAAAATTGATGTTAGAACATGAACATTTACAATTTCTGGAAAAGATGCGGATGCAAAATTATAATCTGGTAGATAACTGGCATTTTATATAAAAACAACTCCTCCGAAAAACGTAAGTTTCCCGGAGAAGTTTTGTCTACAGACCAGTATTCTTTTCAAAGATAACTACAGTCTGCATACTGTTTTTCATTAGATCATCAATTACTGAATAGTAATTACAGTATTTGGTAAATCTACCTCAACATTTGTAGTAACTGATGTATCCGGAACTGCAATTTCTACAACAAGCTTTGTAACTGTGAAATTCTGCTGACCACTAAATGTTGCAGTTGTAATGTCACCGTTTACTCCAGCTACATTATTGATTGTTCCCTCAACTTTTCTGATTGCATTATACAAAGCAGAACCGGAAAGTTTATTTCCATTGTAATTTACTTCCTTAATTGCATTTACAAGAGCATCTTTAACTGAACCATTACCATCTGATAACTTCAGCACATTTGATGCAGTAAATTCTGGTGTAAATTCAACAGATGCTTTACCCTGACTATCAGTAACTACAAAGTTAGATGTATATATCTTTCCATCATATCTTGCAATTACTGTATATGATCCAGCATCAAGATTCTTTGTCTTGCAAGCTCCGCCAGAAACAACACTGATATTTAATGTGTATCCCTGCACATCAGCAAGATCAGTTGATGAACTTACTGTCTGATTATCAACGTTAATTGCAGCATTTGTCTTTACTGTTGCAGAAGTGTCAGTTGCTGGATTTGTAGCATTTCCTGTATAACCAAAGATAACTGTTCCATCAGCTTTCTTAACAGTATAAGTTACTTTTTTCCCACTATTATAAGTTGAAGATACAAGTTCATCATCAACACCGCCGGAAACACCATAAAGATTTGCTGTAATGTTTTTATTATCAGTAGTAGCAGATGTATCAAGATTTCCTTCTTTAACAGTAGTATCTACAGTTGCATTGTTAAAATCTACTCTATAAGTATCTACGCCAGTAGTGGTTGGTGTTGCTACAACAATCGTAAGTACCTGAGATACAGTGTTCTTACCATCTTTATTGATGTACTGAACATAATAATTGTATGTACCAATACCAGCGTTTAAAGCATCAACGGTTATATCCTTGCCGGATGCTGTTGCTGTTGTAAGGGTCTTACCATTTGAAGAATCTTTATATGTAACAGCAATTGAGCCACCGTTTCTGGTCAAATCCCAATCATTACCATACTGATCCTTTAATGTTGCTTTAACAGTTCTAGTTGTGTTTGCTTTGTTAGAGATTGTAAGGTAGTTCTTATCCAATGTGATAGAAGCGACTTCTCTCTTAGCAACGACATCAATAGCTACAGATCCAACAATCTTGTTGTCTCTGTCTTTAAATAACAGATAAGCTGTGCCTACTTTAACACCTTTCAGTGCAATAGATCTAGTCTTATTGCTGTCTACAGTAATTGTGTTGTTTGCAAGCATCAGAACGCTCTTATCAGAAGATTCTACTGTATACTTGTTATATACTGAATCAGAAACTTCCTTGCCGTCAGCATCTTTGATTTTAAAGTATGCTGTTACGTAATCAGTATCTTCTACTGCAATCTTGTTTGAATCCTTAGCCTTGTCAAATGACTTACCAGATTTATCAATCTTTACAGCAAATTCGCTGACTGCAGACTGATCTACTGCTGTAATGGTTACTTTCTGTGCAGCGATATTATCAACTGGCTTACCATCTTTGTCATATTTTCCAAACTTGTATGAGATTTCTGCAACTGCAGTATCTCCAGCCTTGTTCAGATAAAGGTTGCTTCCACTTGTGTAACCATTTCCATTTGTATTGATGGTAAATGTATAAGAAGAATCAGCCTTTCCGTAAGGAAGTTCTTTGACAATTACACCATTAGCATCCTTGGAAACTAATTTGATTTCCTTTTCTGTAGCATATGGAATTGTCAGTGGATCAACTGAAATAGATGCAACCTTTCCATCAGTAGCCTTGAAAGACTTTGTAATACCATCAAGTGTTACATCATAATCAGCAGCATCGCTGAGGTCAGCGAACATAGTCAGGGTAACTTTTGTTGTGTTCTTGGAATCAACAGCAATCTTTGATACCGGGTACTTAACATTTGTCTTAGGATTTACTACTGTAAAATCAGTTGCCTTAAGAGCTTTTGTATCTCCCGCAACATCTACAGTAAGCTCTCTAAGTTTTGACTGTGTTACACTGTTAAGGATAAATTTCTTTACTTCTACATCCTTAGTAGTTTCAGCTGAATCCTTACCAACGGTAATCTTAGCTGTGATTGTTGCCTTACCAGCCTTAACACCAGTTACTGTACCGTCAGCTGCTACTGTTGCAATAGAATCATCGCTTGATGTGTAGGTAATCTTAGCTCTTGAAGAATTTTTCTTAGTATTTGTTAACTTAGTTGTGCTTCCAACTGCTACTACTGAATCTCCAGATAAAGCAACGCCTACCTTAGCAACTTTCATTGTGTAAGTAAGCTTCTTTGTCTTTGCCTTAGCATTCTTCTTTGTAGAAGTCTTGTAAGTTACCTTAACCGGAAATATGGATGGTATTTTGCGTGGAAGTGTTGGAAATACTGGATTTATAAATAGAGTTTGGGGCAAAATTATTGCTACAAGTAACACGTAATCAACATATAAGAGACTGGCAAGTGACAAAAATGAGGAACCACTTATAACGTAGAATATCAAATTTCGGCAACAGTACAAAACGGAATATGTAATACAAAAAGTGCCAGCATTCAGCAATAAATCGAATACTGACACTTTTGAGTGATCGCAAGTAAAGTTTTCCGTTCCTCGGAATATTCTTTTTTAGTTCTTCCGCAAGACCTTTTTCTTTATAACTCTTTGTTTTATATAGAATATGGGTTATTACAGATTATAGAAGCTTTCTTAACGTGATAGCAGAATCCACAGATTCTTTTTCCATTCCATCTGCAACTAACTGTTCCGGAGTTTTTCCTTCTTTCAGCTTTTGGACGATCTCAAGCAAGGTTTTCCGTTCTTCAGAACGACCTTTTGCTAGTCCTTTTTCAATCCCTTCTGCTAGTCCTTCCTCCCGGCCTTCCTCGCGGAGGACATCTTCATATTTCTTTTCATCAAATTCAGTAAGACACATATCACACACCTCCC
>ERZ772851.237-NODE-237-length-71569-cov-12.994714_pt1 | contig 71569 bp, 60 predicted proteins | sample MGYA00512137_ERZ772851 | MGnify/ENA primary metagenome ERZ772851 (study PRJEB29015, sample SAMEA2737663) | human gut metagenome | biome: human gut; feature: human-associated habitat; material: faeces | place: China | collected 2012 ... | reverse complement strand
TTAAGTCGAAGTAGTACAAACGCCCATTCATGGGCATAAGCAACGCGTCAAGTGCGATAGTGACTTGAACGAAGAGAAAGTCTAGGGCGTCTTGAGACGCTGTCGGGTACCAAGGGGTTATACCCAGCGTTCCGAGCCACCCTTTTTAAGGGTGGCGGCGACTTTTCAGGTAAATATTTTTTACATACAATACTTGCAAATAAAAGTGGTATATCATATAATAAAAGAGAACAAATGTTCGATATATTGGCGTTGTATTATCTTTACCGTAATGGTATAATTTTTTTGCCGTTGTAAGAGAGGAATGGCTTATGAAAGAATATTTTGTTAATGATAGGTATCGAGTGATTACATGTATGGCTAAAAGGGAAATAATGGTAGGTGATAAAGCTATTATTAAATTGTCACAACAAGAAATTGCCGATATGTTAAAAATGACAAAAGTCAAGGTGAATTCTATTATTAGAGAGTTAAAAAGAGATGGTTACCTCATACAATGTAGTTTGAGAGGGCAATATGTTCTAACGGAAAAAACAAAAAAAGAATTAGAATTCATGAAAATAGAGGAGGAAATATGATGAATACAATGCCATTGGAAGCTGACACTAGACTTTTAATAGATACTAACCTTGCAAACTTAGGATGGTCGTTAACAGGAAAGGATAAAAATGTATTTGTAGAGCAGCCAAGAACAGAAGAAGAGCGCAAGCAGTTAAAAGGAAAAAGACCAGATTATGTTTTATATTCTAAAGAAAGTGAAAGACCTTTAATTATTATTGAGGCAAAGAAAAAAGGAGAAAAAATAGATAAAGCCCTTGAACAAGGAATTGAATATGCAAGAGCTTTAAATGCTCCTTTAGTTTTTGCCACTGATGGAGTGTTTTGTAAAGCATACCATACAGGAGCAAATAGAACGCCTATTTTAAATGGTGAAGAAATAGATGAATTTATTAGAGAAACATTGGCATTGAAATTTTTATCCTCATGGGAAGTAAATACGGTTAGCCCTAAAGTACAATATGATAGAAAAGAGTTAATAAAAATTTTTGATGAAGCAAATAATATGCTTCGAGGAGATGGATTAAGAGCTGGTATTGAACGATTTGGAGAATTTGCTAATATACTTTTTTTGAAATTGGTTAGTGAGAGTGAACAACTAAAACGTGAAAGCGGTATAAAGACTAATTTTGATATGGCATGTAGCTGGGAATGTATAAAAAATATTCCGTTATCTACTCGTATTGAATATATTAACAAAACTGTATATGAGAAATTAAATAAATTATATTCAACAGAAATCTTCACACCACTTACTATTCGAGATGAAAGTATCTTGAAAGAGATAATGGATAAGTTAGATCCGTTGATGTTGACAGATGTGGATAGTGATGTAAAAGGAGATGCCTTTGAATATTTTTTAAAGGCATCAACTGCATCAAAAAATGATTTAGGTGAGTATTTTACACCACGTCATATTGTTAAAACAATGGTTAGATTAGTTAATCCGAAGATTGGTGAAACTGTATATGACCCATTTTGTGGGACAGGAGGATTTTTGATAGAAAGTTTTAGACATATTTACAATAATATGGCTAGAACAGATATTAATCTTAAAATATTAAAAGAAAAAACAGTATATGGTAATGAAATTACTAATACAGCACGTATTACAAAAATGAATATGATACTTGCAGGAGATGGTCATAGTAATATATTTATGAGGGATAGTTTGGCAAACCCTATAGATGGAACTGGAGTGTATTTTGATGAAAATGGAATACAGCATCATTCTGGTTATGATATTGTTCTTGCTAATATGCCATATTCACAGAGAACGAAGTATGGCTCATTATATGATTTAGCAAGTTCAAATGGTGATAGCATTTGTGTGCAACATTGCATAAAAGCAATCAATAGTGCAGCGGATAATGGAAGGATGGCGCTTGTTGTTCCAGAGGGATTCTTATTTAGAAAAGACTTAGTAAAAACGAGAGAGTATTTATTAGATAATTGTGAGATTCAAAGTATTATTTCATTACCACAGGGTGTTTTTTTGCCTTACACAGGGGTGAAAACTGATATAATTTATGCTACAAAAGTTAATAAAAAACAAAGTAAGTCTCAAAAAAGAAAAGACTATTGGTATTTTGAAGTAAAGAGTGACGGATATACACTTGACAATCATCGAAGAAAATTAGAAAGTCCCAGTGATTTAGTTAAATTTGAAGAATATAGAAAATTTGATAATGAACAAAAATCGGATATGCTGGAGGTTGGATTTGAAATTGTTCCATTAAATAAGGTACGTGAGAATTCATGTATTTTGGTTGGAAGTCGGTATAGAATGGCAAAGCAGCGCTCAACAAAATACCGCTTAATAAATTTAGGTGATGATAGATATTTTGAAATATGTTCAGGAGGAACTCCAAACAGTACAAATACTGGATATTGGGGAGGTAATATAAAATGGATTACACTTGCTGATTTACCAGCAGATGAAATTGTAACTGAAATATATGATACAGAGCGGAAAATAACGGAGGAAGGTATAAAAAATTCTAATGCTAAAGTGCTACCTGTAAATACAGTTGTTGTATCCTCTAGGGCAACGATTGGGAGGATTGGTATTGCTAAGACAGAAATAGCAACTAATCAAGGTTTTAAAAATATTATTATAAAAGATACATCAGCAATTTTACCTGAGTATTTAGCGTTTGTTTTAACTGAGAAGAAAGATGAAATGTTAGGATTAGCAAGCGGAGCAACATTTAAAGAAATTTCGAAAGAGAATTTTTGCTCGATTCAAATACCATTGCCTCCAATAGATGTACAGCGGAGAATTGTAGAAGAAGTAAAAGGATATTTGCAGATAGTAGATAGTGCAAAGAAAATAGTTCAAAGCTATAGACCAACTATTCCACATAGTTTATCAGCTGAATGGAAATCCTTAGAGGAAATTGCAATCTTTAAACCTTCAAAAGATGAGGTTAGAGGTTTGCCAGAAACCACGAAAGTTTCATTTGTTCCAATGGCAGATATTAATATGAACAGTGAGTTTTTTATTGCGAAAGAGGAAAGACATATTTCAGAGGTGTTGTCAGGATTTACCTATTTTAAAAATGATGATATTTTGTTAGCTAAGATCACACCATGTTTTGAAAATGGAAAAGCGGGGATTGCAAGAAATCTAACGAATGGGGTTGGTTTTGGATCGACGGAATATATAGTAATTAGAGCAAATACAGATGTAGTATATCCTGAATGGATTTATTATCATATAAATTCAACAGATTTCATATTGGAAGGAAAGAATTATATGACAGGAACAGCGGGACAGCAAAGGGTGGATATTAATTATGTAAAACAATATTCAATTCCGGTTCCTGCGCTTGAAGTACAGAAAGAGGTGCTGGATAAAATTAAAAATGAACAAGAACTTGTTAAACCCGCTAAGGATATGATAGTTGTATTTACACAAAAGATTAAAGATAGAATAAAAGATATTTGGGAGGAATAGGATGACGGATATATTTGATTCTTCCGAGGTTCCATATTTGCAAGATATCATAAATTATCTTCCGATAGATCCTATTGATGAAGAAGATGTAATAACATACATTGAAAATATTACTAATCTTATTACTGTAAATTATAAATATGGGCAATATCAATTTGCTTATTTTGGATTACATTTATTGTATATGACTTATATCTATTGTACTGTTTGGAAGATTGGCAGAATATTACCGGAGAGATATTCGGATGCAGTGGTATTTGCCCGTACATATAGTAATCGTGAAAAAGATATGGATATTGATAATATAGGTACAATATTTCAATATAGTTTAATTCCGGAAAAGGATATATCTAAAATATTTAAGATTATTGACTTGGATAAGTCGCAGATTAGTAATGTTGGAATTCTTGTTGATGTAAGAAATGAAATGGCACACGCATCAGGGAAATTTGAAATTTTGACAGAAGATAATTTTAGTGTTAAAGCAAATACCATTTTAAATTCAATTAGAAATATTCATAATAGGATGGATAAGCAGATCAGGAAATGGTTTAAACAAATATTAAGTAGTTATTGTATGGGAGAATTTTCTGAGTATGATAATATTGAAGATATTATAGTTGAGCAAATGGTTCAAAATTTCAAATTATCGATGAATGAGATTCTTATATGCAATGAAATGAGTGTAAAAGAGTTAATCAATGAAAATAACAAATGGGAGGAGATGCTAAAAGGGTTTAAGAAAGGTCTGTCAATTTATTGCGAAGAAAGAGGATATATATAACTGTTATTATATGTGTTTTATATTTTCATGGCAACACTTTGGCAACAGAAAATCAGTAAGTCAAAATAAAATATGTAAATGAAGTAAAATATTGGCAGATTTCAAATAAAACTTAAACAAAATAGTTTAAGACAAAGGAACACCTTGCCGAGTTTGAATAAGAGAAAATTTTCTTGACCAATGGTTAATTAACTAGAAATTGCCAAGGCTTTCAATAGCAGAGCGCGAGACGTTGCCAGCGTCCGGTGGACGCTGTTAGGCAACGACCGGAGCGGAGCGTAGAAACTCAAATGCCTTGATCTGGAAGGAGAGCGCGGGACGGCGCAAGACGTCCAGTGGACGTCTGCTCTGCGCCGACCGGAGCGGAGCGTAGACCTCGAACGATCGAGTCCGGCAGGACTCGATTTAACAAAAAAGGACATCCATCGGATGTCCTTTTTGATAAAAGAGAGCGCGAGACGGGACTCGAACCCGCGGCCCCGACCTTGGCAAGGTCGTGCTCCACCAACTGAGCCACTCGCGCATAAGTTGTTGTGTCGGTTATGTCTGCCGGACACATTTGATATCATACAGCGTAGACGAGCATTTGTCAACGCCTTTTTTTATATTTTTTGAAAAACTTGAACAATTTATAATTTTAAGGCGTTTTCATGACCCAAACTGTCATGTGGCGAGAGGCGGTTCATATAATGTAATAATCAGTATGCGGAGGCTTAAGATGAGTGCAAAGACAAAGATCGTGGTTCTTCATATGAAAGAACTGATTTATACACTGATTTTCGCAGGACTTGGAATACTGCTGATTTTTTTACTGCTGTTCATGTTCCTGCCTGGAAAAGAGGATGGGGAGTCGGTGGAGACAATGAGGTATGTGGCGGGAGTGTACACGTCATCGATCCAGTTTGGAGAGCATGCGGTGGATATGCAGGTGATTGTGGATGAAAACCGGATTCAGTCCGTCTCCATGGTAAATCTTGATGAGACGGTGGAGACAATGTATCCGCTGATGGAGCCGGCATTGGAAAACATTGCGGATCAGGTGGTGGAAAAACAGACCACGGAAGGAATTACCTACAGCGCGGATTATCAGTATACATCGGTGGTGTTGTTGAACGCGATTGAGAATGCACTGGCGAAGGCGGAACTCTCCGGCGCAGAGATGGGCGAGTAGAAGAACGTACAGGGAAAGTTGCCGGGAGCACGCAGAAAACAGCCGGAAGCACGCAGAAAAAACAGCAGAAGCACACAGAAAACAGCCGAGAGTACATAGAAAAATGGCAGGATGGCATAAAAACACCCGGGTGTGGAAATTACACCCGGGTTCTTTTTTATTCTTCTGTACTTAAAGAATTGATGTAGTCGGTGATGGGGGATACATTCGCATAGATCGTCTCAACCGGCTTCTTGCTCTCATAGATGCGGTAACCGGACACACCAGCCCAGCCTGCGAGCGCGATGACAACCAGCCAGCCGCAGACAACGGCGAGCAGATGCAGGCGCTTCTCCTTTGCCATAGTCTTCTTACGGTTCTTTTTCTCTTCTTTATAGCGGTCTACTTTAGCCTGACTCATAATCTGTCTCCTTTATGTGTTCAATCTTTATTCTCTGCAAAATAAAGTAAAATTCCAAGAAATAATATAACCCATTTGCGGGAAAAATGCAACAGAAATGCACCTTGTCATTTCGCGGAAAATTGAGTACAATTAAGAATTAGCAGAATAGAATGGAAGAAAAACGGGAGGAACGGCATGAGTCTCGCAGATAAGATTTTTGTGGATATGTGTAAGGATATATTGGAAAACGGAACCAGCACGGAGGGGGAAAAAGTAAGACCGCACTGGGAAGATGGGACGAGCGCCTATACGATCAAGAAATTCGGTGTGGTGAACCGCTATGATCTCTCAAAAGAGTTCCCTGCGATCACGCTCCGCAAGACGGCGATCAAGACCTGCACGGAGGAGATGCTCTGGATCTGGCAGCGCAAGTCCAACAACATCCATGACCTAAACAGCACGGTCTGGGATGAGTGGGCGGATGCGGACGGCTCCATCGGAAAAGCATACGGTTACCAGCTCGGCGTGAAGCACCAGTACAAGGAAGGCATGATGGATCAGGTTGACCGCGTGATCTACGATCTGAAGAATAATCCGTTCAGCCGGCGCATCATGACAAACATCTATGTACATGCGGATCTGCATGAGATGAATCTGTATCCGTGCGCATACAGTATGACGTTCAATGTGACGCATCAGCCGGGAGATGAGAAGCTGACACTCAACGCGATCTTAAACCAGCGCTCGCAGGATGTGCTTGCCGCCAACAACTGGAACGTCTGCCAGTATGCGGTGCTGATGCATATGCTGGCGCAGGTATGCGATATGAAGGTCGGGGAACTGGTACATGTCATCGCGGATGCGCATATTTATGACCGGCATGTGCCGATTATCAGGGAACTGATCGAGAGAGAGCAGCATCCGGCACCGAAGTTTACCCTCAATCCGGATGTCAAAGATTTTTACCAGTTCACGACAAAGGATATCACGATCGAGGATTACGTGACGGGACCGCAGATCAAAAATATCCCGATCGCGGTGTAAGCACGAATAGAAAGGCGTAAAAAATGAATTTAATAGCAGCAGTGGATCAAAATTGGGCAATCGGCAATAAAAATGAGTTACTGGTGAGAATTCCGGCGGATCAGAAGTTTTTCCGCGAGACGACGACCGGCAAGGTGGTGGTCATGGGAAGAAAAACGCTGGAGAGTTTTCCGAACGGGCTTCCGCTCAAGAACCGCACAAATATCGTGCTGACACACGATTATACCTATAAGGTTCCGGGCGCGGTTGTCGTTCATGACATGGATGAGCTTCATGAAGAATTAAAAAAATACGACAGTCAGGATATCTATGTGATCGGCGGAGAGACGATCTACAGACAGCTTCTGGATGAGTGCGACGTGGCGCACATCACGAAGATTGACTACGCATACGATGCAGATGCGTATTTCCCGAATCTGGATGAGAGACCGGAGTGGAAGATTACGGCGGACAGCGAGGAGCAGACGTACTTTGATCTGGAGTATTATTTTTACCGGTACGAGAGGGTAAAATAGGCGGGATGGCGTAGAGATGGAGAATTTTATTTACAGTGTGGATGCAACGTTTCCAATCTTTTTAGTCATGGTGATCGGTTATATCCTAAAACAGATCGGGATGTTAAACGACAATTTCGTCACGGTGGCAAACCGGTTCAACTTTAAGGTGACACTGCCGTTTATGTTGTTCCGCGATATTTCCGGCGTAGATATCCGGGCGGTCTTCGACATCCGGTATGTGCTGTTCTGCGCGCTTGTGAGTACGGCGTGCTTCTGGATCATCTGGGGCGGTGTGAAGCTGTTTTTGAAGGATCAGAGCATGCGGGGAGCTTTTGTGCAGGCATCGTTCCGCAGCAGTGCAGCGGTAATGGGACTGGCGTTCATCCAGAACATGTACGGAAGCTCGGCGATGGGACCGCTCATGATCGTGAGTGCAGTGCCGCTCTACAACATTTTTTCCGTGATTGTCCTGACGTTTGAAGGGGCACGTTCCGGGGAGGTGGATCCGAAGCAGAAGATTAAGGCTGCCTGCATCAACATCGCAAAGAATCCGATCATTCTGGGAATCTTGGCCGGACTTATCGTGGGACTTCTTGGCATCGATTTTCCGGTGATCGTGGATAAGACGGTGAACAGCGTGGCGCAGATGGCAACGCCTCTGGCACTCATCACGATCGGAGCGGGATTTGAGGGGAGAAAAGCACTGGCGAAGATCCGCCCAACGATTGCGGCATCCATGATCAAGCTGGTCATCCAGCCGCTCATTTTTCTGCCGGTCGCTGCGTGGATGGGATTTCGCGGGGAGCAGATGATCGCAATTCTGATCATGCTGGCATCTCCGACGACGCCGAGCTGCTACATCATGGCGAAGAACATGGACAACGATGGCGTACTCACCGCGAGCGTGATCGTGATGACGACGCTTCTGGCGGCATTTACCCTGACCGGATGGATCTTTATTTTGAAGACAGTAGGATTGATAGGGTAAATGTTCTTGATGTATTTTAATATTCTTGATTTATCTTTGGATAGGATTGCATTTGTGAAAAAGATGGGCTATATTTTTTTACAATAATCCTTTCTGCAGGAAACGGACGGCAGAGAGAAGGTAAGGAGGACGGCATGGATATTACAGGCAGAAAGTTATTTGTGAAAGCTTTGCAGGAAGAAGGCGTTACCACCCTGTTCGGTTATCCGGGCGGAACGGTGACGGATCTTTTTGATGAACTATATAAGCAGGATGGTATCGAAGTCGTCTTACCGCGTCATGAGCAGGGGCTGATCCATGAGGCGGAAGGATATGCCCGGTCGACGGGAAAAGTGGGAGTGTGTCTGGTCACGAGTGGACCGGGAGCCACCAATATCATGACGGGGCTTGCAGACGCGCACTATGACAGCATCCCCCTGGTCTGTTTTACCGGACAGGTGCCGTTATCCCTCATTGGAAACGATGCGTTTCAGGAGGTAGATATTGTGGGCATGACGCGGAGCATCACCAAGTACGGCGTGACGGTGCGGAAAAGAGAGGATCTGGGGCGCATCATCAAGATGGCGTTCTACATTGCCTCCACGGGGAAGCCCGGACCGGTGCTCATCGATATCCCAAAGGATATCCAGACGGCTCTCGGACCGGCAGAGTATCCTTCCAGTGTGCAGATCCGCGGTTACAAACCGAATGAGAGCGTGCATGTGGGACAGCTGAAAAAAGCTTATAAGCTGTTGCGCGGGGCGAAGAAGCCGCTTATACTGGCGGGCGGAGGCATTAACATTGCACATGCCAACGACAGGCTGCTTCAGTTTGCGGAAAAAATGCAGATTCCGGTTGTGACGACGATCATGGGAAAAGGAGCGATCCCGACCGGGCATCCGCTCTATGTGGGGAACAGCGGTATGCACGGAAAATATGCCGCAAATATGGCAGTCAGCAAATGTGACGTGCTGTTTTCCATCGGTACCAGATTCAACGACCGCATCACCGGCGATTTAAACGAGTTTGCGCCGAAGGCGAAGATCGTACATATCGACGTGGATACGGCGGCGATCTCTCGAAACGTGATCGTGGATGTTCCGATTGTTTCCGATGCCAACCTGGCGTTAGAGAAGCTGCTCGAGTGGGCGGAGTCCAAAGACACCGCAGCATGGCAGGCGCAGATTGCCGAGTGGGATGAGAAAAATCCGCTTGAGATGCGCAGGGATCACGGCATGACACCGCAGATGATTTTTGAGCATGTGAACCGGACGTTCGGAGAGGCGGTCTATGTGACGGATGTGGGACAGCACCAGATGTGGGCGACACAGTATCTGGAACTGGATTCCTGGCATCAGCTGATTACCTCGGGAGGACTCGGCACGATGGGATTCGGGCTTCCGGCGGCAATCGGTGCAAAGATCGGCAATCCGGACAAGGAAGTGGTCTGCTTTTCCGGGGACGGCGGTCTGCAGATGAACATTCAGGAGATGGCGACGGCGGTCGTGCAGGAAGCGCCGGTCATCATCTGCGTGTTTAACAATTATTATCTGGGAATGGTGCGGCAGATGCAGCAGTTATTCTACGGCAAGCGCTACGAGGCAACCTGTCTGCGCAGAAGAAAGGGGTGCCCGGCGAACTGCAAGGGACCGAATGCATCCTGCCCGCCGTACACGCCGGATTTTATCGCACTTGCAAAAAGTTACGGGGCACACGGAATCCGTGTGGAGCACGAGGATGATATCCAGGCGGCGTTAGATGAGGCGCGCACATACAAAGATGCGCCGACTATCATCGAATTTATGATCGCCACCGATGAGATCGTGCTTCCGATGGTGAAGAGCGGGAATCCGATGAGTGAAATGATCTTGAAATAGGAATGGAGACTTACTATGAAGAATCGCTGGATTGCATTATATGTGGAAAATCAGGTCGGTGTTCTGGCTAAGGTGTCCGGTCTGTTTTCCGGCAAATCGTATAACTTACAGAGTCTGACCGTCGGCACGACGGAGGACGAGACCGTTTCCCGCATGACGATCTGCGTGACGAGTGACGACATTACCTTTGAGCAGATCAAAAAGCAGCTAAACCGCATGGTAGAGGTCATCAAGGTCATTGATCTCACCGATGTGCCGGTCCATATGAAAGAGATTCTGTTTGCGAAGGTATTAGACATCAATGCGGCGGAAAAGCTTGAGGTGTTCCAGATAGCGCAGGTGTTCCATGTGGAGGTATCGGACGTCGGAAACGACAGCGTGCTGCTGGAATGTAAGCTGACAGAGCGGCGCAACAACGAACTGATTGCCCTGCTCCGCTCAAAATTCAAGAGAATCGAAGTGGTAAGAGGCGGCGCTGTGGCGATTGAGTCGATCAGTACCTCCTGCCGCTAGCATCAGAGGGGAATTGTTACAATCAGCACAGAGTGTCCTTTGAGTGATAGGTAATATATAAAAAGATTACATCTTTCAATTTCAGATGGAATGCATATGAAAATTCTGTTCAAAAATGCGGCATTTCTAACCAGCCGGATATTTGCATCCGCGATGATCCGTGTCTTTCCAAGTTTGGAACACTCCACGGGTCATGTCCGCACTCCGAAGACAATTTGTAGGACTTTTGTGCCGCCCTTACCAGTACCAAACAACGGATGGCATAAATCAGCCATCCTTATGTCACAATAAAACATAACCGCGCGAAGCCGATGTTTGAATTGCCATCTGCCTTGTTTTTAATAGCAGATGGCAACGAGTTTCGGTTCGCGCGGTTTTATATTGTCTATGAGGGAGTACAGTTAGGGCGGCTAAAAAGTCCGCCCATTGTCTTTGGCGTGTCGGACATGTTCCCGTTGGATTGTCCAAACGTGGAAGAGACACGGAATCCGATGCAAATATCCGTCAGGAAGAAATGCTCTCATTTTTTCACAAAGAATCTTCCATATGCATTTCCATCTGAAATCTGTAAGATATACTTCTCCAAATATTACCTGTCGCTCAAAGGACACTCAGAGCTGATTGCAAAAGATCCGTTCTGTGCTGGCGCAGCATTTAAACGCGTTTTTTCAGGAAGGCAATAAATTTTTCAAAATGCATCGGCGTTCCCTGAATCTCCTGCACCTTCAAGCGGTTCGCTTCGGAGAATCCGACTAAAATATTGTGGTTCGCCTCGGCGAGGTAATCCATGATACCGTCGATGTCCGACTTGATGTTCTTCGGGCACTGGATGTAGAGATGCCGGTTCGCACTGATATGCAGCGTGTAGGAGATGCTGAAGTGGTACCAGAAAAACTTGTGGAGCGTCGAGTATTTGTAGATCCAGATGATCTCATCGATCGGTACAATGGCATTGCCGTACACCGAGGTCTCGATGAAGAAATGTTCTGTGATAAACATATCCTCCGTTGCAAGCTGCGGCAGCGTCGCAAGTTCATCCTCTGCCTGCTCCAAAAGCTTTTTCGGATTGCCGAACAGCGCGAGATCCTGGCACGCGGGCGAGAGAATTGGAAAGCAGATATAGAGGATGAAAAATACAATGCAGATCAGGGCATAGCCGCCGGTCGCAAAAAATACAACGTAGAGCAGCGTGTTTCCGAGCAGATTGTAATCAGGCTCACTCAGTACATACTGGGAGACCTTGTTGTGGATGCCGTTTTCGGTCCAGTTCAGATCCGAAGCGAGATGATTTAACAGTTCATCAAAATTCTCGGAACCGTGAAGAATCTTGGCACGGACGGACACCTGCGGAATCTCCGGAAGTCCCTGTTCACTGGTATTCGGGGAGAGCAGCACGATGATGCACTCGTCATTCCGCATCGTGTAATAGTAGTAACCGCTGATGTGCCCTAGAAAGGACTGGGTGTAACCGGTGAACTTCAGATCGGATAAGGTGGCGGATATGTATTCTTTATGCCGTCTGTAGGTGCTCTCGAGGGTATCCGGGGCATCGAGCGTGTCCGGAAAAAGCGGCGCTGACAGCGAGAGAACGAACCACAGTACCAGAAGAAAAATCAGATACAGGATCGGTGTCAGCAGTCTGCGCTTGTAGAATGCCTTTATATTTTTGGTAATATAGTGTTCAAACTGATCGGGCATAGGTGTAAGATCCTTTGCTGTATTTTGCTGTGTTTCCAGAAACATCGGAAAAAACGGCATTTTATGGAATAAGTATACGGTTTACCGGAAAAATAATCAAGAAGATTTGTGCGGGGGAATCTGTCGGCAAACCTTGATTTCACATTGGAAACTTGGTAGTATTACATAGAAATGTTCCGCATGCTGGCGGAAGAGAAAGTGAGAACGATATGGGTGCATACGAGAGCTTTGCGAGAGTGTATGATCTGTTTATGGACAATGTTCCCTATGAGGAATGGGGTTCCTATCTTACGGGGCTGCTCCGGGAATACGGCATCTGCAGCGGAACGGTTGCGGAACTGGGTTGCGGCACCGGAAAAATGACCAGGCTGCTGGCGGCGGCAGGGTACGATATGATCGGCGTGGACAATTCCGAGGAGATGCTTGAGATCGCACGCGAGGCAGAGTATGAGGCGGATGCGTGGAGTGCGGCAGAAGCATGGGACGAAGCTGACGAAACCGATGAGCCGGAAGAATATGCAGAACTGGGCGAGCCGGATGAACCGGAAGAATCGGATGAGCCGGACGAGCCGGATGAGCCGGATGAACCGGATGAGCCCGACGAACTGCCCAATGGGGGAATTCTCTATCTGCTCGAGGATATGCGTGAACTGGAACTGTACGGAAGCGTGCGCGCGGTGGTGTCGGTCTGCGATTCCATGAATTATATTTTGGAGGAAGAGGATCTGCGCGAGGTATTTTCGCGTGTGCACGAGTATCTGGAGGAGGACGGCGTCTTTATTTTTGACCTGAATACGGTATACAAGTACCGGGATCTTCTGGGAGAGACGACGATTGCGGAAAACCGCGAGGAGGGCAGCTTCATCTGGGAGAATTATTTCGATGAGGAGAGTGCCATAAACGAATACGATCTGACGCTTTATATCCGCGAGGACGGCGAATCCTACCGCCGGTTTGAGGAAGTGCATTATCAGCGGGCCTATGATCTAAAGACGATCGGCAGACTGCTTGCCGATGCGGGAATGGAGCTTACGGCAGCCTACGACGCGTTCACAAAGGAACCGGTCAGGGACGACTCGGAGCGGATCTATGTGGTGGCGCGCCCGCGCAGGTAGAAGGCTTTGAGAAGAAACAGGAACAACGAAGCTGAACTGAGCAGGAAAAGAACATACAGCAGATCCGAAATACAGTAACAATAGAAAAGGAGAACAAAATGAGTCAGGATAGAGATTATATTGTAAGAGCTACCGCAGCGGAGGGAAGTATCCGCGCATTTGCGATCACATCGCGCCATCTGGTGGAGGAGGCGAGAGTGGATCATGACACCAGCCCGGTGATTACGGCAGCGCTCGGCAGACTTCTCTCCGGTGCGGCGATGATGGGAACGATGATGAAGGGGGAGAAGGATCTTCTGACGATACAGATCCAGTGCGGCGGCCCGGCGAAGGGCTTTACGGTGACCGCGGATGCAAACGGACATGTCAAGGGATTTCCGAATGTTCCGGATGTGGAACTGCCGTTAAATGCACAGGGAAAGCTGGACGTCGGCGGTGCGCTGGGGCTTGGTGTGATGAGCGTCATCAAGGACATGGGATTAAAGGAGCCGTACGTGGGACAGATCGCGCTGCAGACCGGTGAGATTGCGGAGGATCTGACGTACTATTTTGCCACCTCCGAGCAGGTGCCGTCTGCGGTCGGACTCGGTGTTCTCGTGAATCCGGACCGGTCGGTCAGACAGGCGGGAGGATTTATCATCCAGCTGATGCCGTTTACACCGGACGACGTGGTGGATCGTCTCGAGAAGAAGATCACGGAGATTGCCTCCGTCACGGAGATGTTGGAAGATGGGAAGACACCGGAAGAGATCTTGGAGCTGATTCTCGGCGAGTTTGGGCTTGAGATCAACGATACGGTGGATGCCGCATTCCAGTGCGACTGCTCCAAGGAGCGCGTCTCCCGTGCGATTGCGACACTGAGCAGAAAGGATCTGGACGACATCGTAAGCGACGGGGAGTCGATTGAGGTAAAATGCCAGTTCTGCAACAAAGCGTACCATTTTGACATCGACGAGTTAAAGGAAATGAGAAAATGAGAGATGGATTTGTAAAAGTTGCCGCCGTCACACCGAAGATCCGTGTGGCGGACACAAAATACAACGCCGGCGTGATCGTGGAAGGAATCCGGGAAGCGGCGGTGGCAGGCGCAAAGGTGATCGTGCTGCCGGAGCTTGTCATCACGGGATATACCTGCAGTGATCTGTTTTTGCAGGAATATCTTTTAGAGCAGGCGAAGCGGGCGCTCGGAACGATCGCGGAGGAGACAGCAGAGGTGGACGCCATCCTTTTTGTCGGTCTACCGCTTGCGTACAACGGAAAACTTTATAATGTGGCAGCGGTGCTCTGCCGCGGGGAAGTGCTCGGGTTTGTGCCCAAAACCTATCTTCCGAACTACAATGAATTTTACGAGGCGAGACATTTTGCCAGAGGAATGGCAGATCCGGTCGAGGTCGATTTCGAGGGAGAGTGTGTGCCGATGGGGACGAGGCTTTTATTTGTCTGTACGTCCCTGCCGGAATTAAAGATCGGCGCGGAGCTTTGCGAGGATTTGTGGACGCCGGAGCCGCCGAGTATCCGTCATGCCAGAAATGGTGCGACGTTGCTTGTGAATCTGTCTGCATCAGATGAGACCACCGGAAAGGACATCTACCGGCGGGAGCTGGTAAACGGACAGTCGGCGAGACTTCTGTGCGGCTATATCTATGCGAGTGCGGGAGACGGGGAGTCCACGCAGGACGTCGTCTACTCCGGACACAATGTGATTGCCGAGAACGGTCATATTCTAAAGGAATCGGAGCGGTTCGGAAGCGGTGTGATCTGCACGGAGATCGATGTCAAGCGGATCGAGGCGGAGCGCCGCCGGATGACGACGTTTGAGATGGCGGATGACAGCTATGTGGAGGTGCGTTTTTCTCTTGAAACGGAGGAGACGGCTCTGACCCGCTTCATCGACCCGATGCCGTTTGTGCCGGGAAATGAGGCGGACCGTATCAGACGCTGTGATGAGATCCTTGCCATTCAGGCAGCGGGATTAAAAAAGCGTCTGGAGCATACGCACTGTAAGACGGCGGTTGTGGGCATTTCGGGTGGTCTGGATTCCACGCTGGCACTGCTTGTCACCGTGCGCGCGTTCGATCTGCTCGGCATCCCGCACGACCGGATCAAGGCAGTCACGATGCCGGGCTTCGGGACGACGGACCGGACCTATGACAACGCGGTGTCCCTGATCCGGTGCCTCGGCGCGGATTTTACGGAAGTCGACATCAAGGAAGCGGTGAATGTGCATTTCCGTGATATCGGGCAGGATCCGGCCGTTCATGATGTGACCTATGAGAACGGCCAGGCAAGAGAGCGGACGCAGATTCTGATGGACATTGCCAACAAGGAGGGCGGCATGGTCATCGGAACCGGCGATCTCTCGGAGCTTGCACTCGGCTGGGCGACATATAACGGCGACCATATGTCCATGTATGCGGTCAATGCCTCCGTTCCGAAGACGCTGGTGCGCCACCTGGTGCGCTATTACGCGGATACCTGCGGGGATGAGAAGCTTGGCGCGGTATTGACGGATGTGCTGGACACGCCGGTATCTCCGGAGCTTCTGCCGCCGGAGGACGGAAAGATCTCGCAGAAGACGGAAGATCTTGTGGGACCGTACGAGCTTCATGATTTTTACCTGTACCACATGCTGCGTCTTGGATTTGCACCGAAAAAGGTGTACCGTCTCGCAAAAGTGGCGTTTGACGGCGTCTACGACGATGAGACGATCTTAAAATGGCTGAAAACCTTTTACCGGCGCTTTTTTGCACAGCAATTCAAGCGTTCCTGTCTGCCGGACGGACCGAAGGTCGGTAGTGTGGCGGTCTCTCCGCGCGGGGATCTGCGGATGCCGTCGGACGCGTGTGCGGCTGTCTGGCTGCAGCAGTTGGAGGAGATCGGATGATCATGCAGTATCGCAAGGATAAAAACGGAAATGAGATTTCGGTGCTCGGCTACGGGTGTATGCGTTTTACCAAGGAGGGCGGGCATGCCGATATCGATAAGGCGGAAAAGGAGGTCATGGCGGCGATAGATGCCGGTGTGAACTATCTCGATACCGCATATGTCTATGCCGGAAATGAGGCGGCGGTCGGGGAGATCCTCGCGCGCAATCATTGCAGGGAACGCATCTACCTGGCAACCAAGCTGCCGCACTACCTGATCAAGTCGGTGGAGGGCGCCCAGAAGATGTTCGAGGAGGAGCTGCGCCGCTTACAGACAGATTATATTGATTACTATCTGATGCATATGCTGACGGATCTTCCGACCTGGGAAAAGTTAAAAAAGCTTGGCATGGAGGACTGGATCCGGGAGAAAAAGGCGTCCGGACAGATCCGCAACATCGGATTTTCTTATCACGGAAGATCGGATATGTTCATGCAGCTGATCGACGCCTATGACTGGGATTTCTGCCAGATCCAGTATAATTATATGGACGAACATTCGCAGGCGGGCGTGGAGGGGCTGCGCTATGCGCACGCGAGGGGGATTCCGGTGATTATTATGGAGCCGCTGCGCGGCGGCAGACTGGTCAATCTGCTGCCGGAGTCGGCGAAGGAGCTGTTCGCACAGGATGAGGAGCACCGCACCCCGGCAGAACTGGCACTCAAGTGGCTGTACGACCAGCCGGAGGTGACCTGCGTGCTTTCCGGCATGAATTCCATGGAGATGGTCGAACAGAATGTGCGCACAGCTTCGGAATACGGCGTCGGGTGCATGACGGAGTCAGATCGCGCGCTGGTGGAAGCGGTGCGGCAGGAGATCACAAAGCACGTCAAGGTGGGATGCACCGGCTGCGGTTACTGTATGCCGTGCCCACGCGGGGTGGATATCCCCGGAACATTCCGCTGCTACAATGCGATGTATTCCGAGGGGAAAAAGTCCGGTCGCAGGGATTACCTGCAGTGCACGGCATTCCGCAAGAATCCGGCGAGTGCCTCGCAGTGTGTGGGCTGCGGTAAATGCGAGCAGCACTGTCCGCAGCATATTGAGATCCGAGGGGAGTTAAAAGCGGCGGCGGGAGAACTCGAGACGGTGAAGTACAAGTTCATGAAGACGGCAATCGGCGTGCTGAAGCTCTGGTAGAAATACATAACAGGAAGAAAGCGGGTTTAGAATACGATGGAACAAATGGAAGCATTAAAACAGTCGATCCGGGAAAAAGGGAAGATGGTTGTTGCATTTTCCGGCGGTGTGGATTCGACATTCTTATTAAAAGTGGCACATGACGTGCTGGGAGATGGGGCGGTCGCAGTGACGGCTCGCTCCTGTTCCTTTCCGGAGAGAGAATTAAGAGAGGCAAAAGCATTCTGTGAGAAGGAGCACATAAAACATATCGTGGTGGAGTCGGAGGAATTGCAGATTGAGGGATTTTCCCATAATCCGACCAACCGCTGCTACCTCTGCAAGAAGGAGCTTTTCACAAAGATCTGGGATATTGCAAAGGAGTACGACATCCCCTACGTGGCGGAGGCGTCCAATCTGGACGACAACGGCGATTACCGCCCGGGACTGATGGCGGTTGCTGAGCTTTCCGTGCTTAGTCCGCTGCGCGAGGCGGGGATGAACAAGAGCATGATCCGCGAACTCTCCCACGGGCTGGGGCTTCCGACATGGAATAAGCAGTCGTTTGCATGCCTTTCTTCCCGCTTTGTCTACGGGGAGGAGATCACCGAGGAGCGCCTTGGCATGGTTGACCGCGCGGAGCAGTTCCTGCTGGACGCCGGATTTCATCAGGTGCGTGTGCGGATTCACGAGAGCGGAACGAACACGATTGCCCGTATCGAGATCGGAACGGAGGATTTTGCAAAGATGTTCGCCGGTGATTTTTATCAGGAGGTCAACGCGAAGTGCAAAGAGATCGGCTTTACCTATGTGACGCTGGATCTCGGCGGATACCGGATGGGAAGCATGAACGACGGCATCCGGAAAGCATAATATTAAAACTGCATAGAATATAGAAATAGAGTAACAGAACAAAACAGAAGGATTCTCTGACACAGAATGCTTCTGTTTCTTTTTTAGAACAAAAAGAAATTATTTAATTTCCTACTTGACATATATATAAAGTAGGAGTATATTTCTTATATCATATAAAACAGCTAGGAATAATAAGAAATAAGATAGGATGTGAAAATGTGAACTGGGAAGTCATCTCGCAATACCTGCCGCTGTATCAGAAAGCCATGTGGCTGACACTTCGGATCGGCTGGCTGGGAATTGCATTTTCAATCATCATTGGTCTTATATGTGCGCTGATTGTACATTATAAGATACCGGTGGCGAGACAGATTGTAAAAATATATATCGAATTGTTCCGCAACACACCGCTTCTGGTGCAGCTCTTTTTTATCTATTTCGGACTGCCGAAGGTGGGACTTTCCATCTCCGCGGATGTCTGCGGCGTGGCGGGTCTGGCACTTTTGGGAGGAAGCTATATGGCGGAGGCGTTCCGCAGCGGACTCGAGGCGATCGAGCCGATCCAGATGGAGAGCGCGTTAAGCCTTGGCATGACGAAAAAGCAGGCAGTGCTCTATGTCATCCTGCCGCAGGCGGTATCCATCAGCGTACCGGCATTTGTGGCGAATGTGATCTTCCTGTTAAAAGAGACGAGTGTGTTTTCAGCAATCAGTCTGATGGATCTGATGTTTACAGCAAAAGACCTGATCGGGCTTTACTATAAGACAGCGGAGTGCCTGTTCTTACTGGTGGTATTTTATCTGATTATTTTACTTCCGGTATCCATCCTTGGAACGTTGTTAGAGAGGAGGCTGCGCTATGCCGGATTTGGGAATTAGTGTCCTGTTTAAGGGCAAGAACATGATAAGGCTTCTGGGCGGTCTGTGGGTGGCGCTTAAGATCAGCCTGATCTCTGTGGTCATCAGTATTCCGCTCGGCATTCTGCTCGGCATCGTCATGACATGGAAGAATCCGGTGACAAAAGCAGTGACAAGAGTGTATCTGGAGATTGTCCGCATCATGCCGCAGATGGTACTGCTGTTTCTCGTGTTTTTCGGAACGACGCGGATGTTTGGCTGGAATTTATCGGCGGAGTTTGCATCGGTAATCGTATTTACATTCTGGGGAACCGCAGAGATGGGAGATCTGGTGCGCGGCGCGTTAATCAGTATCCCGAAGCACCAGTATGAGAGTGGTGCAGCGCTTGGAATGACGAGAAGTCAGATTTATTTTTACATTATTATCCCGCAGACCCTGCGGCGTCTGATCCCGCTGTCGATCAACCTGGTCACCCGTATGATCAAGACGACAAGCCTTGTGATGATGATCGGTGTGGTGGAGGTGCTAAAGGTGACACAGCAGATCATCGAGGCAAACCGTATGGCATCGCCGAATGCGGCGTTCGGACTGTACGGAACCGTGTTTGTACTGTATTTCCTGGCATGCTGGCCGATCAGTATGCTGGCGGGACATCTGGAAAAGAAATGGAGTAACTGATATGAAGGCAGAAGCAGAAGAATTGTTAAAAATTGAACATATCAAAAAATCCTACGAGGGAAATGAGATCTTAAAGGATCTAAGCCTGACCATCCACAAAGGAGAGGTTGTGGTTATCATCGGACCATCCGGATGCGGTAAGAGCACACTGCTTCGATGTATCAACGCCTTAGAGCCGATACAGGAGGGAAGCATTACACTCCGAGGCGAGACCATCGACGGAAAGGCGAAGAATATCGCCGGGATCCGCCAGAAGGTCGGGATGGTATTTCAGAGCTACGAGCTTTTTCCACACAAGACGATCCTGGAAAATGTGATCCTGGCGCCGCTTAAGGTGCAGAAGAGAACAAAAGAGGACGCCGTTTCCGAGGCAAAACAGCTTCTGGAAAAAGTAGGGCTTCTCGACAAGTGTGACAGTTTTCCGAGACAGCTTTCCGGCGGTCAGAAGCAGCGTGTTGCGATCGTGCGTGCACTGATGATGCACCCCGAGATTATGCTGTTCGATGAGGTGACCGCAGCGCTTGATCCGGAGATGGTGCGCGAGGTACTGGATACGATGTTAGAGCTTGCTAAGGCAGGAAGCACTATGGTGATCGTCACACACGAGATGTCCTTTGCAAGGGCGGTTGCAGACCGTGTGGTCTTTATTGACCAGGGAGAGATTGTGGAAGAAGGAAAGCCGGATGAATTTTTTACCCATCCGACGACAGAGCGTGCGAAAAAGTTTCTGCACACATTTGAATTTGAGGCAGTCCGCGACTAGAGAGCGGCACAAAAGGTTGATTCTGAAGCTTCGATGGAAGTTTGGAATAGAAAGAGAGGACAATATTATGAAAAAAGAAAGATTAACGAAGAGACTGGCACTGTTTACAGCACTGACATTAACTGGAGCAATGCTGGCAGGCTGTGGCAATACAGATGCAGCGGAGAGCAGCAGTGATGCGCAGACAGGAGTTACCGCAGATACACAGGCAGCCGCAGGCGATGCATCGGCAGATGTGGTATACCGCACCTTAGACGAGATCAAGGAGAGCGGCACAATCAACGTCGGTGTATTTTCCGATAAGAATCCATTTGGCTATGTGGATGAGAACGGAGAGTATCAGGGATATGATGTCTACTTTGCAAACCGTCTGGCAGAGGATCTCGGCGTGGATGTGAACTTCGTTTCCACCGAGGCTGCAAGCCGTATTGAGTATTTACAGACCGGAAAGGTCGATGTCATTCTGGCAAACTTTACCGTGACACCGGAGCGCGCGGAGGAAGTTGATTTTGCACTGCCGTACATGAATGTATCCCTCGGTGTGATTTCTCCGGATTCTGCAGTGGTTGAGAGTCTGGATGATCTGACAGCGGATGATCCGGTGATCGTGATTTCCGGTACGACAGCAGAAACTTATCTGACAGAGAACTATCCGGATCTGACATTACAGAAGTATGATTCCTATGCGGCAGCAAAGACCGCGCTTGAGAATGGAAACGGTGTTGCATGGGCAAATGACAACACAGAGGTCATTGCATTTGCTCTTCAGAACCCTGGGTATACCGTAGGTATTCCGGAGCTTGGAAGTTCTGATACGATTGCACCGGCAGTCAGCAAGGGCAACACGACCGTATTAGACTGGATCAATGAGGAGATCAAGGCACTCGGCGAGGAGAATTTCTTCCATGCAGACTACGAGGCAACATTAACTGACACTTACGGCAGTGACTACGAGGATACGCTTGTGGTAGAGGGCGGCGAGACAAAGTAAGAACTGACCATGTAACGGAAGGTTCAAAGCACAGGGGACTGCGTCTTTGAGCCTTCTTTCTCTATAGGAAAAGAGGTAGTGTATGGAAAAAAAGAACAGAAACGGCAGAAACGTCATGGCAGCATTTCTCACAGTATCCCTTGCAGCGGGAATCCTGGGCGGATGCGGGCAGACGGCAGCGGATACCGCAGATGCAAAGGAAGTGGAGATTACGAATATTTCGTACGATCCGACTAGAGAGCTGTACGAGGCGTACAACGCGCTGTTTGCGGAACACTGGAAGGCGCAGACCGGATAGGATGTGTCGGTTATCCAGTCACATGGCGGCTCCGGCAAGCAGGCACTTGAGGTTGCAAACGGTCTGGAAGCAGATGTGGTCACGCTGGCACTGGAGGGGGATGTGCAGGTGGTCGCGGATGCGGGACTGATCGAGGACGGCTTTGCAGATGAGTTTGAACAGGAGAGTTCTCCGTACACCTCAACGATTGTTTTCTGGTGCGGAAAGGCAATCCAAAGTCCATTGAGGACTGGGACGATCTGCTCCGGGAGGATGTGGGCGTCATCACCCCGAATCCGAAGACGTCCGGCGGTGCGCGCTGGAATTATCTGGCGGCATGGTACTATTTTGAGAGTCAGGGACAGAGTGAGGAAGAGATTACCGAGAATATGAAAACGCTTTATCACAATGTGCTGGTGCTGGATTCGGGGGCGCGCGGCGCAACGACCACATTTGCGGAGAACGGACAGGGCGATGTCCTGATTGCGTGAGAGAATGAAGCATTTTTGTCGTTGGAGGAGCATCCGGGCGAGTATGAGATCGTGGTTCCGTCTGTATCGATTCTCTGCCAGCCGACCGTGGCACTCGTGGACGAGGTCGTCGATGACCGGGGCACAAGGGAGGTTGCTACAGAGTATTTAGAGTATCTGTATTCCACAGAGGCACAGAAGTTCGAGGCGGAGAATTTCTACCGGCCGCTGGATCAGGAGGTCTATGCAGATTATGTAAGTACGGCTGGGGAGCGTGTCATCACAGAACTTCCGGCAGACGGAAAATGGATCGTGGATGATATTACGCTCACGGATATTGCACATTTTGGCGGATGGAGTGAGGCGTCGGCGAAGCATTTCGCGGACGGCGGCGTGTTTGACACAATTTATGAACAGTGATTAGAAAATTTACAGGGAACGCTCGGCAGAGCAATCTGCCGGGCGTTAAATTGTATATAATGAAGTACAATACCTCCCGCAGGTATTTTGCTGTTGACAAATAAAAAAAAAGATACTAGTATAATTCATATCATATGGGTATGATATGAAATAAAAAAAGGAAATGGTACGAGAATATGGAAAAGAAACTTATTTACATGGATAACGCAGCTACCACACCGGTCAAACCGGAAGTGCTTGATGCAATGCTTCCGTACTTTACAGAGAAGTTCGGTAATCCATCCAGCATATACAGCATTTCTTCTGAGAATAAGAAAGCAATCACGGATGCAAGAGAGGTCATTGCAAAGACCATCAACACCACGCCGGAGAATATCTATTTTACCGCAGGCGGTTCCGAGTCAGACAACTGGGCATTAAAGGCAACGGCAGATGCCTACGCGTCCAAAGGAAAGCATATCATCACGACGAAGATCGAGCATCATGCGATTCTTCACACCTGTGAGTATCTGGAGACGAAAGGCTTCGAGATCACTTATCTGGATGTGGATGAGAACGGTCTGGTAAAGCTGGACGAGCTTACTGCAGCCATCCGTCCGGACACCATCTTAATCTCCGTGATGTTCGCGAACAACGAGATCGGAACCATCGAGCCGATTGCTGAGATCGGTAAGATCGCACATGAGCATGGCGTACTGTTCCACACAGATGCAGTACAGGCATACACACAGGTGCCGATCGATGTCGAGGCAATGAATATCGATATGATGAGCACCAGCGGTCACAAGATCAACGGACCGAAGGGAATCGGTTTCTTATATATCAGAAAAGGTGTGAAGATCAAATCCTTCATCCACGGCGGAGCACAGGAGCGCCACAGAAGAGCAGGTACCGAGAACGTAACCGGTATCATCGGTCTTGCAAAGGCAGCAGAGATCGCTACGGCCAACATGAAGGAGCGCACTGCGGAGGAGATCAAAGTCAGAGATCATTTGATCGAGCGCATCGAGAAGGAGATTCCGTATGCAAAGTTAAACGGAGACCGTGTGAAGCGTCTGCCGAACAACGTGAACTTCAGCTTCCAGTTCGTAGAGGGAGAGTCCATGCTGATTCTTCTGGATTCCAAGGGAATCTGCGCATCCAGCGGTTCTGCCTGTACATCCGGTTCCCTGGATCCGTCCCATGTACTTCTGGCAATCGGACTGCCGCATGAGATCGCACACGGTTCTCTGCGTCTGACCATCAGCGACCAGATCACGATGGAGGATGCGGACTACGTCGTTGACAACTTAAAAGAGATTGTGAACCACTTAAGAGAGATGTCCCCGCTGTACGAGGATTTCATCAAGAAAAACAAATAATATAAAAAAGAAAGCAGGTATATGTTATGTATAGTGAAAAGGTTATGGATCATTTTCAGCACCCGAGAAATGTAGGAGAGATTGAGGACGCAAGCGGTGTCGGCACCGTCGGAAATGCAAAGTGCGGCGATATCATGCGTATGTATCTCGATATTGATGAGAACCAGGTTATCCGTGACTGCAAGTTCAAGACATTCGGCTGCGGCGCTGCTGTGGCAACCAGCAGTATGGCAACGGAGCTTGTAAAGGGCAAGACCATTTACGAGGCGCTGCAGATCACGAACAAGGCAGTTATGGAGGCGCTTGACGGACTTCCTCCTGTAAAGGTACACTGTTCTCTTCTCGCAGAGGAGGCAATTCATGCGGCACTCTGGGATTACGCAGAGAAGCATAACATCAAGATCGAAGGTCTTGAGAAGCCGAAGAACGATATCAGCGAAGGTCTGGAAGAGGAAGATTACTAAGAATGAATCGGCAGGACGAAGCGGACTATACGGCATTAAAAGAATATTTATGCGACATGATCTTAGAGGAACAGCTAAAGCTCGGCTATGAGCGTGAGACGATCCGGTTTTATTCACCGTCGTCGTCAATCGGACATGTGTTAAAGCTGTCTGACCGCTCCAAGCCGGCGGTTCTTGCGGCGTTGGAGGGATTTGGCGCATATGCGGCGGATACCCTCGGTGAAGTGGCAGTATCTGGGGCGAGCGGCGGGAGAATCTGTTTTCTCATTCCGGCAGCAGGTGCAGAGTATGTGCATGCGCACGGTGTGGCGCATCCGTTCTTAAAGGATCTGATTGACTGCTTCGGCAGACATGATGTGACGAGAGAGCAGGTGTGGGAGCTGTTCCGGCACTATTCTAAGAGTGCTCGTATCATTGAGATCAAAAGCGATGAATTTGATGACGTGTGCTACTTTGAGGACGGCAATCCGGATTCTTATCTGTACTGCGTCAAGTTCGACGAGGGACATGCGTTTTATCACCGCTTCTTAAAAGAGGATTTTGAAGAGCTGTTCGGTGAAGCCAGCAGGATGAAAGGGGCCCGATAGCATGAAAATTACGACAAAGGGACGCTATGCGATCCACATACTGTACGATCTGGCGGTCAACGGCACGGAGCATCCGGTGTCGGTAAAGGAGATGGCAACGAGACAGGAGATTTCCGTCAAATATACAGAGCAGATCATTTCCATTCTGAACAAGGCGGGCTATGTTTCCAGCAGCCGGGGATTTCAGGGCGGCTACCGTCTGACGAAGCCGTTGGACGAATATGTGATCGGTGATATTCTGCGTCTGACGGAGGGATCGCTCGCGCCGGTCGAGTGCCTTGCAACTGCCGAGAATCCCTGCCCCAAACAGCAGAAATGCGCGACGATCATGCTCTGGGAAAAAGTCGATAAGGCGATCCGGGACGTGGTCGATCACGTGACATTGCAGGATCTTCTGGACTGGCAGAAGCAGGAAAGGTGTTAGTGTGAACGAATATGAAAATTTCTACAAAAGGCAGATATGCGCTGCGCCTGATGCTGGATCTGGCGATGAACGGTGAGAACAACATTGTGCGCATTAAAGATATTGCGGAAAGACAGCAGATCTCAGACAAATATCTTGAGCAGATCATATCCGTATTGAACAAGGCAGGTTATGTGCGGAGCACCAGAGGACCGCAGGGCGGTTATTCGCTGCGGAAAGCACCGGAGGAATACACGGTTGGCGATATTTTGCGTCTGACGGAGGGATCGCTTGCGCCGGTTGCCTGCGTGGAGGAGGAAGGAAGCTGCGAACGCGAAGTGGATTGCGTTACCGTGGAGGTGTGGAAGCGGCTGAACCAGGCGATCAGCGATGTCGTGGATCATATCACATTGGCGGATCTGGTTGCACTGCAGGAAGAGAAGCGCGAGAAGAGCGGTCTTGACTTTGGAAAAGATATCTGAGTTATCATATGATACATAAAATAAGAAGAACCCCTGTTATGGTGTTTGCAGCCACCGTAGCAAGGGTTCTTCGCTTAAGAAGGGGGTTTTCTCGGTTTATTCACCAAAACCCATGCCGATAAATATCGACGTTGATATCATATCATATTCTGGGGAAAAATCCAGTGTAAAATTGTGAAATTTTGCTCATATATGCGCGGTTTGCAAATAAATTGCGTGGTTTTTGCGAACCGCGATTCCCTTGACGTTTTCCGGTTTTATCCCTTATAATATTGCAGATAAGTGATGCGTGTGGCTGCCGGAGGGCAGAAGTGATGCGCACCGGGCAGGAGGAAATGAATGTCGATTGACCAGAGTAAAATCAGAAATTTTTGTATCATAGCACATATCGATCACGGTAAATCTACACTTGCCGATCGTATTATAGAAAAAACAGGAACCTTGACCAGCAGGGAAATGCAGGCGCAGGTATTAGATAACATGGATCTGGAGAGAGAGCGTGGAATTACGATCAAGTCGCAGGCGGTTCGCATTATCTACAAGGCGAACGACGGCGAGGAGTATATTTTTAATCTGATCGACACCCCGGGACATGTCGATTTTAACTACGAGGTATCGAGAAGCCTTGCGGCATGCGACGGTGCGATTCTGGTCGTGGATGCGGCGCAGGGCGTGGAGGCACAGACCCTTGCGAATGTGTATCTTGCGTTAGACCATGATCTGGATGTGATGCCGGTCATCAACAAGGTCGACCTGCCGAGCGCGCAGCCGGATGAAGTTGTAAAGGAGATCGAGGACGTCATCGGAATCGAGGCGGAGGATGCGCCGCGCATTTCCGCAAAGACAGGACTCAATGTCGATCAGGTGTTAGAGCAGATCGTACAGAAGATTCCGGCGCCGGCCGGCGATCCAAAAGCGCCGCTTCAGGCGCTGATCTTTGACGCACTCTATGATTCCTACAAGGGTGTCATCGTGTTCTGCCGGATCAAGGAGGGCACGGTGCGGGTCGGCGATCCGATCCTTATGATGGCGACCGGGGCGCAGTCCGAAGTTACCGAGGTCGGTTACTTTGGAGCAGGGCAGTTCATTCCGTGTGACGAACTGTCTGCCGGCATGGTCGGCTACATCTGTGCGAGCATCAAAAATGTGCGGGATACCCGCGTGGGTGATACGGTGACGAATGCCGCACATCCGTGTGAGGAGCCGCTTCCGGGTTATAAAAAAGTCAATCCGATGGTATACTGCGGCATGTATCCGGCGGACAGTGCCAAATATCCGGATCTGCGCGATGCGTTGGAGAAGCTGCAGATCAACGATGCGTCGCTGCAGTATGAACCGGAGACGTCGCTGGCGCTGGGCTTCGGATTCCGCTGCGGTTTTTTGGGACTGCTTCATCTGGAGATCGTGCAGGAGCGTCTGGAGAGAGAGTTTCATCTGGATCTCGTGACGACGGCACCGGGCGTTATCTATAAGGTGCACAAGACGAACGGAGAGGTGATCGATCTGACGAACCCGTCTAATCTGCCGGATCCGTCCGAGATCGAGTATATGGAGGAACCGGTCGTTTCGGCGGAGATCATGGTGACGAGCGAGTATGTCGGCGCGATTATGACGCTTTGCCAGGAACGGCGCGGTGTATACAACGGTATGGAGTATCTGGAGGAGACCCGTGCGCTCATCAAGTATGATCTGCCGCTCAATGAGATTATCTATGATTTCTTTGATGCCTTAAAGTCGCGCTCGAGAGGATACGCTTCGTTCGACTATGAGCTGAAGGGCTATGAGCGTTCCGAGCTTGTGAAGCTGGATATCCTGATTAACAAGGAGCAGGTGGACGCGCTCTCGTTCATCGTCTTTAAGGACAGCGCTTACGACAGGGGCAGAAAGATGTGTGAGAAGTTAAAGGAAGAGATTCCGAGACATCTGTTTGAGATTCCGATCCAGGCGGCAGTCGGCGGCAAGGTGATTGCCCGTGAGACAGTCAAGGCGCTGCGCAAGGATGTGCTTGCAAAGTGCTACGGCGGCGATATTTCGCGTAAGAAAAAGCTTTTAGAGAAGCAGAAGGAAGGCAAGAAGCGCATGCGTCAGGTCGGAAATGTAGAGATTCCGCAGGAGGCATTCATGAGCGTCTTGAAGCTGGATGAAGATTAAAGGAACAGATCGGAAAATGCAGCGTCAGTGATGGCAGTGTCAGGAATATTTTTGGGAAAGGAGCGGCGTGTGGAGTGAGTCAGAAAACAATGGAATTGTACATTCATATTCCGTTTTGCGTCAAAAAATGCCAGTATTGTGATTTCCTTTCCTTTGCGGCGGACGAGGCAACGCAGGCGGTCTACGTGGAGGCGCTGCTCCGGGAGATTGCGTATTACGGACCGCATTGCAGCGACTACCTGGTATCGACGGTCTATATCGGCGGCGGCACGCCATCGTGGCTCACAGAGGAGTGGATGGCACAGATCATGTCGGCGGTTCGCCGGTCGTTTCGTCTGGCGTCGGATGCGGAAATATCCATTGAGTGCAATCCGGGAACCGTCACCGATCACAAGTTTGCCGTCTACCGGAATGCGGGAATCAACCGGATCAGCATCGGACTGCAGTCGGCTGTGGATGAGGAATTAAAGATTCTCGGGCGGATTCACACGTTTGACCAGTTCCTGAAGACTTACGAGCTGGCGCGCAAAAACGGATTCGACAATGTCAATGTGGATATTATGAGTTCTCTTCCGGGACAGACGGCAGAGAGTTTTGCCCGCACCCTGCAGCAGCTTCTGCGGCTGAAACCGGAGCATATTTCCGCCTATTCCCTGATCATTGAGAAGGGGACGCCATTTTACGATCTGTACAAGTTTGACGCGGTCAAGCAGCAGGCGGGAATGCAGACGGTGGCGCTGCCGACGGAGGATGAAGTGTACCGGATGACCAAGCTGACCGAGCAGGTGCTTGCGGAAGCGGGATATGTGCACTATGAGGTTTCTAATTTTGCAAAACCGGGTTATGCGTGCCGGCACAATATCGGCTACTGGGAGCGGGAGAATTATCTGGGACTGGGGCTTGGCGCGTCGTCTCTGATGGAGAATATCCGCTACAGCAACACGCGGGAATTGTATGTGTATCTGGAAGAAACCAGACATATTCGTGAGGGTATCTGGGAGAATGAGATAACGGATAGCCAGGTGAGCGGCGCATCCGGCAGGGTGGAACAGCTTCCGGCCACGAATCTGCATGATTCGGCAGAGCGCATTACACGAAAAGGGCAGATGGAAGAGTTTATGTTTTTAGGACTCCGCATGATGGAGGGAATTTCCAGGGAGCGTTTTGCACAGACGTTTGGAACACAGATTGAGGCGGTGTATCAGGAGGTGCTGCTGCATCTTACGGAGGAAGGACTGCTCGAAAAACGCGCGGGGAGGATTTATCTGACGGAACGCGGGCAGGATGTGAGCAATTACGCTCTGGCACAGTTTTTACTTTAGAACGATGAATCCGGACGGATTCATATTAAGAAATTCTTCATAAAGATTCATTCGCGTTTTCACGGAAAGAGGACTAAAATAGAATCGTAGGAATCCAAGGAGTGAAGTGATGTGAATGTAACAAAGAGACAGAAAAGACGAATTCGGAATCTGGTATGTATACAGTACAGTATTGTGAAAATGCTGCTCGTGATCGCAGGGTTTGAACTGTTGGGACGGGGGCTGTCCCTGATGCAGGGAACGCAGTCTGCAACGCAGGAGATTGAGGGAGAGGTAATCTGGTCGGAGGAGACGAAAACAGAGGAGAATCCCCTGATTGTGTGCGTGGATGCCGGACATGGCGGAAAAGACAACGGCTCTGATTATAAGGGGCGTTATGAGAAGGATGATAATTTGAAGCTGGCACAGGCTGTGGCAGCTTATTTGGCTGATAAAAATGTAAAAGTGGTTATGACGAGGTCGGATGACACGTTTTTGCGCCTGTCAGAGCGGTGCGGGATTGCCAATCAGAGCGGAGCGGATTATATGTTGTCGCTGCACCGCAATGACGGCGAGGGTAACGGCGTAGAGACCTGGATCTCGGCGAGCGGTTCGGAGGAGACGGATGCCCTCGCAAACCACATTATGGAAGCGCTGGATACGGCGGGAATCCAGAGAAACCGTGGCGTGAAAAAGGGAACCCAGACTGGGGAATCCTCCAATTATTATATCAATGTACATTCGGACATGCCGTCCTGCATTGTCGAGATGGGATTTATCAACGATGCATCCGATAACCAGCTTTTCGATGAAAAGCTGGATGCGTACGCTGCCGCCATCGGTGACGCAGTGCTTGCAACGGCGGAGACATACCGTGCGGACAAGGTTACGGATGGAAATGGTCAGGGCACAGGCGAAGCGGGAAGCGGCACCGGAGACGGACAGAGCGCCGCCGGCGGAAATGCGGCGGTGCAGACGATTGCGCTTGACGGGCTGGATACCACCGTGCAGAGCTGGGGACTGGGAAGCCACACCGATGCGGACAACCGCCCGAACGATGCGGTCAGTGCGCAGCAGAAGTACGGGGATTACCATGCGCTTTTCATCGGAGAGAACACAAAGACCATCTATCTGACCTTTGATGAGGGATATGAATACGGTTACACGGAATCCATTCTGGATACGCTTAAGGAAAAGGGCGTGCATGCCGTCTTTTTTGTTACGGAGCCTTATGCAAAGGCGGAACCGGCACTGGTGCAGCGCATGATTGACGAGGGGCATGTAGTCGGCAATCACAGTGTGACGCACCCGTCGGCGGGTATCCCTTCGCTGACAGTGGAACAGCAGCAGGAAGAGGTTATGGGAAACCACCAGTATATCAAAGATACCTTTGGATATGAGATGAATCTGTTCCGCTATCCTGCGGGAAAGTTCAGTGAGCAGTCGCTCGCCGTTGTAAATAACTGCGGATACGAGAGCGTGTTCTGGAGTTTTGCCTATCTGGATTACGATGTGGACAACCAGCCGGATCAGGCGGAAAGCCTGCAGAAGATGAAAAATAAGATGCACCCGGGAGCCATCTATCTGCTGCATGCGGAGTCGGCAACAAATGCGGCGGTGCTGGGAGATCTGATCGATGCGGCGCAGACGCAGGGGTATTCGTTTGGAACGTTGTAATGCGTGGCGCGTGAAAAAAGGTTTACATAATGACGGAAAACGAGCTTTGAACGGGCTGTGTGACTGATTTTCGTGCGCTGGATGCGGGGAGGAAGAAAAGTTGGGGCTGGGAGCCTGATTTTCGTGCGCTAGACCCGGGCAGGAAGACAAGCCGGGTCTGGAAGAAGGAAAACGCCACGTTGGACCCGAAAAAGAAGAAAAGATCACGCCGCCTTGGGGTTGCAGAAACTGTTGTCTGTCCCAGAATTTACCGAAAACATCGTGTCAACCTCAGGATTTACCGAAAAAGCCTGAAGTTATCGAAAAAGCCTGAAGTTACAATATTGTTCTTGATCTGATCTTGCGGTATAATGAACTCTGACGAGTTCATATTGTGCGCAGAAAGCAGCGCAAAAAGATGATATAATAGACGCGTACATGATGATAGGTTTTCTTTAGAAGGGAACATGATATGGAAAAATTACACAAGCGGAATTTGATTATTGTCTGGTGCTCAGTCGTTGCACTTAGCCTTGTTTCTTTGATGGGATACGGATTTACCGTGCTTGCAATCCGTGGAATTGCAATTCTGGTAGTTGCGGGAATTATTTCTACGATCGGATGTTACCTTTCGATTGACGATGCGAAAAAAGTGCTGATTCTCGTATTTCCGCCGGCGATCGGCACGCTGTTGTACTCGTGGGTATATGGCGGCAATTCGATTCCGTATCTGGCGAATTTTGTACTTTTAGCGATGACAACTTCCTATTTCATGGAGTCGGTTATCATCTATTTCGCAGTGCCGTTTACGGTTATTTCGGTCGTATTTATGATTTTCAGTCCTGAGACCATTGCGGGAAGCGAATATTCGATGGCCGGGGTGGTGACACGCGTATTTTTGTTTATCGTGACAGCGATCCTGCTTTATTTTGCGACGAAGCGCGGTGCGGGTGTTGTGAAGAAAACGGAAGAGACGCTTTCCATCGTTCAGAACAATGCGAAAGTCGCCAATACGATTTCCACGAATCTGAACACCACGATTCACAAGAGTATGAGTTCAGTGCATGCGCTTGCGGACGGCAGCTCCAGCGTGAAATCGGCGGCATCGCAGATGGGGCAGGTGGTTGAGGATACCGCCAATGCAACCGTCAGCGTGATGGATAAAATTAATGCGGCAACAACGGAGATTAACCGGAACCATGAACTGGCAGTTTCTCTGGATCAGGGATTTCAGAAGGTGCAGAGCGCGGTAGAAAAAGGAAACGGAGCGATACAGACGGCAAAGAGTTCCATTCTTTCCATGGAGGAGACCGTCGATTCCGCGCGCAAATCGACCGATTCGCTGCTTACCGAGATGAACCGGATCACATCGATTCTCGGAGAGATCAATTCCATTGCATCCCAGACGAATCTGTTGTCGTTAAATGCATCTATTGAGGCGGCGCGTGCGGGAGAACACGGAAGAGGATTTGCGGTGGTTGCAGATGAGATCCGCGCGCTGTCGGAGGAGAGTGCCAAGGCGGCGAACAACATTCAGGAGATTTTGACCTGGCTGACGGATACGACCGGGCAGATCTCAAAAGAAATCACGGCGGGCACCGATGCTGCTTCCGCGAGTGTGGAGTTGGTCGGCGGATTGATGGATTATTTTAGTAACATCAATGATGCGACGGATGAAGCGAGCCAGATTGTCGATGAAGAATATAAGATCATTGAACATGTGAAGGAACACTTTGGAAATATCCAGCAGGAGATCGAGACGCTGGTGGCAACCTCAGAGGAAAATTCTGCAACCATCCAGAATATCACGGACACAATCACATCGCAGAATGATTCCATCCACAGCATTTCGGCTGAAATCGATGAGATTTCATCGTTATCGGCAGATCTGGAACAGCATTTTGGGGAAGATAACTAAGAAAAGGTCAAGGGAGACATGCAGGGGCGCAGTCTCCCTTTTTTACATCACGGAGAATAAGGATGAAATTGAGATTTCAAAAAGACGGTACTTTTAAAATCATGCAGATTACAGATATGCAGGAAATTCCCGCAATATCGAAAGACACGATCGCGCTGATGGAGCGGGCGGTTCTGGAGGAGCAGCCGGATCTTGTCGTCTACACTGGTGATCAGATCAAGGGCTATGGTGTGACTTACAAGGGAAAAGGAGAGGAGCTGGAGCGGGAGGTAGCACAGACGATTGGAAAATTATTAGAGCCGGTGACAAAGCGTGGCATTCCGTTTGCAGTGACATTTGGCAATCATGACTGCCAGGTCGGGATTTCCAATCAGGATCAGTTCTATCATATTTACAAAAGACTTCCGAACTGCATCGGAGAGCAGGCAGAAGGGATTGACGGGGGCGGAACCTGTGCCATTCCCATCGAGGCATCCGACGGAAGCGGGAGGGATGTGTTTGAACTGTATCTGTTTGACAGCGGAACGGATGCCAGGGAGGGCGGCTATGAGGCATTTGATCCGAAGATCATTGCGTGGTACCGCAAGCAGCGGGAAGACCTTCGGGAGAAAAACGGAATGTATGTGCCGTCCATCGTATTTCAACATATCCCGATGCGCGAATATTATGAGGTGTTAAAGCGTGTCGACCGCGGGGAAAAAGGTGCGGTGCGCGCCTATCGGACACATAAGGACGAATATTATAAGTTGGGAGAAACCTGCGGCGCCGGGGATATTTTTCTGGAACCGCCGTCGGTGCCGGATGTCAATACCGGAGAAATTGAACCGCAAGATTACTTTTAAGGCGGACGCCAATCCGGCGGTCAGCATGGCACTCTATGCGGCCATGGTACTGTTCACGATTTTTGCGAACGGCTGGATCGGATCGGCGATGACGATCTGGGCAAGGGAAAACGGCTGGACGGGGAATTTGTGCGATATGGTAATCAAGGTGATCGGAATGCTGATTCCGATGCTCTGGACCTATCCGTGTAACCGGTTTCTGATCCACCGGAAAAGAAAAAGATTGTGAATTGTTTCACAAAAAATACAACGAAAGATCTTGAATGGGAACAGACTTCATGATACGCTGAAACAGCATTGCAGTGAGATACGTTCTTGCTGCCCTGCCTTAACAAAAGTCTCTGACGCCAAAAGCAGTGCTTGCGGCGGAAGATATGGCGGTCATGAAAGTGTCTGCATCTGGTCTGCGCGTGCGGAACAGATGCTGTAGATAGGATACCGGCGGAATATTCCATGCCCTGTAGGGCAGGTTCTGCCGTGTATTTCCAGCGAGTGCCGTATCTGAGAGGAGATTTCAGATACGGTTTTTTTATTTTCATGGGAAATACCGTGATACATTCATGTGTGAAAGTGGAACTTTCCTATGAAATAAAAAACGCTCCGCGAGGATGCGCAGTTCGCGGTAAGGAAAATATCGCTTTGCGAACCGCTCGCAGGCGGAGAATCCCGCAGGCAGGATTCTTTTTTATTAGGAGAAAATATGGAGACAAGAATTGCACTTATCGGTATCATTGTGGAGAGCACCGAGTCCGTGGAGCAGCTCAATCATCTGCTGCACGAATACGGGAGCCATATCATCGGCAGAATGGGAATCCCTTACCGGGAAAAAAATGTTCACATTATCAGCGTTGCCATCGATGCACCGCAGGATGTCATCAATGCACTGTCGGGGAAGATCGGACGGCTTGCGGGAATCACGGCAAAGACCGTCTATTCCAATGTATAAGCATCTGCGGAATGGAGATTTATATGACACACGAGGAAAAAATCATGGAGCGCCTGAAGACGGAGCAGATGCTGTCGGCGGAGGAACTGGACTGTCTGCTTACAACAGAAGATACAGAGGCAGTTGAGAGGCTTAAGGCTGAGGCTAGAACGGCGACACAGGCGGTTTACGGAAAACAGATCTATATCCGCGGGCTGATCGAGTTCACCAACTACTGCAAAAATGACTGTTATTACTGCGGTATCCGCAGGGGCAATGCATGTGCCGAGCGCTACCGGCTCACGAAGGAGCAGATCCTCTCCTGCTGCGCGGCGGGGTATGAGCTTGGATTCCGCACCTTTGTGCTGCAGGGCGGAGAAGACCCCTATTTTACGGATGAAAGGATCTGCGACCTGGTGTCTGCCATCAAGCGGGCGCACCCGGACTGCGCGGTGACACTCTCGATCGGGGAAAAAGAAAGAGCGAGCTATCAGGCATATTTTGACGCCGGCGCAGACCGGTATCTGCTTAGGCACGAGACGGCGGATGCGGTGCACTACGGGAAGCTGCACCCGGAGGAAATGTCTCTTAAAAACCGGATGCGCTGTCTGCGGGACCTAAAGGAGATCGGTTATCAGACCGGATGCGGCTTTATGGTGGGCTCGCCGTATCAGACCACGGAGACGCTGTATGAAGACCTGATGTTTATTAAGGAACTCGCGCCTGCCATGGTGGGAATCGGACCGTTCATTCCGCAGAAGGACACGCCGTTTGGCGGGGAGACTGCGGGGACGTTGGAGATGACCCTGCGGCTGCTTTCCATCCTGCGGCTGATGAATCCGCATGTGCTGCTTCCGGCGACGACGGCGCTCGGCACGATCCACCCGCAGGGAAGGGAAATGGGAATTCTCTCCGGCGCCAATGTGGTGATGCCGAATCTTTCGCCGGTTTCCGTGCGGGAAAAATATAAGCTTTACGACAATAAGATCTGTACGGGGGATGAGGCGGCAGAATGTCGTTTCTGCATGCAGAGGCGGATGGAGAGCATCGGCTATGAAGTGGTTACCGACCGCGGGGATTACCGTCCTGCGGTTTAAAATAAAAACACTGACCGGGAAGCATGAACTGACCGGAAAGAAAGGAAAAATTATGTACAAGTATGACGCAAAATCATTAAAAGCAGAGGAATTTATCAACGATGAGGAGATCCGGGAGACGCTTGCCTACGCGGATGCGAACAAGGACAATGTGGAGCTGATCGACGCGATCATCGCAAAAGCGAGAGGGCGCAAGGGCTTAAATCACAGAGAGGCATCGGTGCTGCTCGCTTGTCAGATTCCGGAAAAAATCGAGGAAGTCTATGCGCTGGCGCAGCAGATCAAGAAAGACTTTTACGGCAACCGTATCGTGCTGTTTGCACCGCTGTATCTTTCCAACTACTGTGTGAACGGCTGTGTATACTGCCCGTATCACCTGAAAAACAAGCACATTGCCAGAAAGAAGCTGACACAGGAGGAGATCGTGAAGGAGGTCACGGCGCTTCAGGACATGGGACACAAGCGTCTGGCAATCGAGGCCGGCGAAGATCCGGTGAACAATCCGATCGAATATATTCTGGAGTGTATTCAGACGATCTACAGCATCAAGCATAAAAATGGAGCCATCCGCCGTGTCAACGTCAATATTGCGGCGACGACGGTCGAGAACTACCGCAAGTTAAAAGAAGCCGGAATCGGAACCTACATCCTGTTTCAGGAGACCTACCACAAGGAGAGCTATGAGAATCTGCATCCGACCGGACCGAAGCATGATTACGCGTACCACACGGAGGCAATGGACCGTGCGATGGAGGGCGGCATCGATGATGTCGGACTCGGCGTGCTGTTCGGACTGGAGATGTACCGCTATGAATTTGCCGGACTTCTGATGCATGCGGAGCATCTGGAAGCCGTGCACGGCGTCGGACCGCACACGATCAGCGTGCCGCGTGTCAAACATGCCGATGACATTGATCCGACTGCTTTTGACAACGGTATCAGCGATGATATTTTTGCAAAGATCTGTGCGCTCATCCGCATCTCGGTGCCGTATACGGGAATGATCATCTCCACACGCGAGAGTCAGGCAGTGCGTGAGAAAGTGCTTCCGCTCGGCGTATCGCAGATCAGCGGTGCATCGAGAACGAGTGTCGGCGGTTATGCCGAGCCGGAGCCGGAGGAGGAGAATTCCGAGCAGTTTGACGTCAGCGATCAGCGTACCTTAGATGAGGTCGTGAACTGGCTGATGAAAATGGGCTATATTCCGAGCTTCTGCACCGCATGTTACCGCGAGGGTAGAACCGGTGACCGTTTTATGGCGCTCTGCAAAAATATGCAGATCTTAAACTGCTGTCATCCGAACGCGCTCATGACCTTAAAAGAATATCTCGAGGATTATGCGGGCGAGGAGACGAAAAAGATCGGTATGGAGCTGATCGACCGTGAGCTTGAGAAGATTCCGAATCCGAAGGTAAAGCAGACCGCCTACGAGCACATTCATGATATTGCAGAGGGAAAGAGAGACTTCCGCTTCTGATAGCCAGGCAGCGATGTAATACGGACAAGGGGAAATTCGTATGCAGGAAGGAAAAAGAAAGTTATGGCAGTGACATTGAATGAGACGCCGGGCAGCAGCCGTCTGCACATAGGAATATTTGGAAAAACAAACAGCGGGAAATCCGCACTTATCAACGCTTTTACCGGACAGGAGGTATCCATTGTCGCCAATGTGGCGGGAACGACGACCGACCCGGTCTACAAGGCGATGGAGGTACATCCGCTCGGCCCGTGCATTATCATAGATACGGCAGGATTTGGCGACGAGAGCGAACTTGGCAAAAGCCGCATGGAAAAGACACGTCTCGCAGCGGAAAAGACGGATATTGCGCTGCTCCTTGTGGCGGGGAATGGAGACGCGGCGCTTGATGAGGAAGAAATGCACTGGTACCGCTTTTTAAAAGAGCATGGAACACCGGTACTTTTCGTCGTGGGGAAAACGGACATCCGGTCGGATGCACAGGTGGATAAACTGGCAGCCGCCATCCGTGAGAAGACCGGTGAGGAGGCATATCCGGTCAGCGCCAAGACGGGAGAGGGCATGGAGGCATTAAAAGAAGCATTGATCCGCAAACTGCCGGAGAATTACGGCAGCCGCCTCATCACCGGGACACTGGTCAACCGGGAGGAGCTGGTGCTTCTCGTGATGCCGCAGGACATCCAGGCACCCAAGGGAAGGCTGATTCTGCCGCAGGTGCAGACTTTGCGCGAACTTCTCGATAAGAAATGCCTGGTTATGAGTGTGACGACCGATCAGCTGATACCGGCGCTTGCGGTATTGAAAAAGGCACCGAAGCTTATCATTACGGATTCCCAGGTATTTGGCTATGTCTATGAAAACAAACCGGCGGAGAGCATGCTCACGTCCTTTTCCGTGCTGTTTGCAGCGTATAAGGGAGATCTGCCGTACTATGTGGAGGGGGCAGGGCATATCGAGTCGCTGAACGCCCATTCCAGGGTACTGATCGCGGAGTGCTGTACCCATGCGCCGCTGAAGGAGGACATCGGAAGAGAAAAGATTCCGCGGATGTTGAGAAAACGCTTCGGCGATTCGCTTGCGGTGGATATTGTGAGCGGGACGGACTTCCCGGAAGATCTCTCCGGCTACGATCTCATCATCCAGTGCGGCGCGTGCATGTTTAACCGCAAATATGTGATGTCGCGGATTGAGCGTGCCAGAGAGCAGGGCGTTCCGATGACCAACTACGGCGTGACGATCGCGCATCTGACGGGAATTCTCGATAAGATTTCCATGCCGGAAGCACAGTAGGATTCCTTATTAAAAAATAAAATTTAAAAATAAGACACCTTTTCTAAAATCAGGACACTGAACTGACAGGAACCATATGGCATAATCAGTATCAGAAGCCCGGTGGAGGAAACGGTGTCTTTTTTATGCAATAGGGAATTTCAAAGAAATTCCCTATTGCATAAAAAACCCTCCGGGAAGGATGCGCACTCGCGCGAAGGAGAAATATGTCGCAGGCGACCGCGCTCGGCGCGGGAATGTGCAATCGCACATTCTTTTATCATCCAGATGCAATTAAAAAATAATACACGATTTTAAAAATTCGGTGCCTGTTACCAGACGGGATAGGATGTTACGATCTTGTTGTCAACAAAAATAAAACTTTTGGGAGGGTTTTAGACATGAAGAAAAAATTGATGGCATCTATTCTTGCAGCATCCATGCTGGTATCCATGGCAGCCGGATGTGGAAACACAGAGGAGCAGACCGATGCGCCGGCAGCGGAGGCGTCCGGCACGACGGCTGATGCGGCGGCAGAGAGCGGGGCGGCAGATACGGACGGCGAGGAGGTAACAATCAAATTGTTCTCCAACTTGCCGGATCGCAAGAATGGTCAGGGACTTGTGGAGCAGACGATCATCGACCAGTACATGAGTGAGAATCCGAACGTCAACATCGAGGTGGAAGCGCTCGACGAGGAATCTTACAAGACGAAGTTCAAAGCGTATGCGATGGACGGCATGCCGGATGTTGTCAGCATCTGGGGACAGCCTTCGTTCCTCGATGAGGTGCTGGATGCAGGCGTTCTGGCAGAGTTAAATGAGAGCGATTACTCCGACTACGGTTTTGTTTCCGGCTCGCTCGAGGGATTCAAGAAGGACGGCAAGCTGTACGGACTGCCGAGAAATACCGACATCATGGTATTTTATTACAATGAGAAAATGTTTGACGACAATGGCTGGGAAGTACCGCAGACCTATGATGATCTTTTAGCACTTTCTGATCGGATCAATGCGGCGGGCATCGTTCCGGTAGCCATGGACGGCGGCGACGGCTGGGTACTGGCATGCTATATGCAGGATCTGATGGTGCGGATTGCACAGACCCCGGCAGGCACAATCTCTGATGCGATTGCAAACGGCGATTTCTCTGATCCACTGTTCTCGGAGGCGGCACAGCTTCTGGCAGACACCGCTTCGGCAGGAGTATTCCAGACCGGTTTTGATTACCAGGATTACGGAACAGCGCAGAACCTGTTTACCAACGGTCAGGCAGCGATGTTCTACATGGGAAGCTGGGAGACTTCGATGGCGCTCAATGAGGACATTCCGGAAGAGGTAAGAGATAACATCCGCGCATTTGTCATGCCGGCAGTGGCGGACGGCAAGGGAACGGCTACGGATCTTGCGGCATGGAACGGCGGCGGATATGCGGTATCTGCGGATTCCAAGGTAAAGGACGAGGCAATTAAGTTCCTCAACTACATGTACCAGCCGGATCAGTTATCCAAGCTCGGATGGGAATTCGGTGTCGGACTTTCCGCACAGGATCAGACCGATTATCTGACTGGCGAGGAGACCAGACTCCAGATGCAGATTATGGATCTTTTGAACAATGCAACCAATATTTCCGGAACCCCGATCAACGACTGCGGTTCCTCCAATTTCAAAACAACGATTGAGACAGAGATACAGAGTCTTGCAAACGGTACGGAATCAACAGATGATTTCTTATCTGCATTGGGAAATGCGTGTAAATAACTGACAGGGAGAGACGGACCGTTGCAAAATATGTGACGGTCCGTTTTTTACCTCGGGATGACGCCAGGCGGCATCATCCTGCGTGGGAAAGGGGCTTTTATGAAGAAATTATATAGCAATAAACGGATGATCTTCAGTCTTGTGCTGCCGGGTCTGCTCGTATTTATCTTTGCGATTCTGGCGCCGATCTGTCTGAGTGTATACTATGGCTTTACCGACTACTCCGGAATGGGGCAGGCAACCTTTATCGGAATGGAGAATTATAAGACGCTGCTGCATGACAAATCGTTTGGCCGGGCGCTGCTCAACTCGCTGCTTCTGGCAATCGGTTTTATCTGCATCCAGCATCCGATTGCGATCGTGGTTGCCGCGGTGCTTGATAAATTATCGGGAAAGGCGGAGGGCTTTTTCCGGTGTGTCTACTTTATACCGAATGTTATTTCTGTGGCAGTGATTGCCTATCTGTGGAAATTTATATATAACCCGGATTTCGGACTGTTAAACAATGTGTTTAAGGTGTTCGGCTATCAGGGGAAAATCAACTGGTTCTCCGCGGACAACGCCATCTGGTCGGTGCTCATTGTGCTGATCTGGCACGGGTTCGGCTGGGGCATGCTCATCTACTATACAGGAATTAAGAATATCGATCCGGTTCTCTATGAGGCGGCGGCGATCGACGGGGCAGACTGGAAGACGACCTTCCTTCGGATCACGCTCCCGTTGATGAAGCCGGTGATTCAGATCAATGTCACGATGGCAATTATCTCCGCCTTAAAGCAGATGGAGACGGTGTATCTGCTGACAAACGGCGGACCGGGGGACGCGACACAGTTTGCGGCCAACTATCTGTATCAGCAGGCATTTAAAGCTTTTAAGTACGGATACGGGAATGCCATCGGCGTGGTATTTATCATCATCTGTATTCTCGTGACTGTGGGACTCAACAGAATCTTTGCGGGCAGGGAAAATGATTAGGGGGTGCGGCATGAAGAAAAATAATGTAAATCAGAAAAAGGGTGCCGCACATGCAGGCATCGGCAAAATTGTGCTGTGGATCGTGTTGCTTCTGGTGGCGGTGATCCAGATCTTTCCGCTGATCTGGCTGCTTGACTTTTCACTTGCGAGCAGCACAGAAATGTTTACGAACGGACTTTTGATCCTTCCGGAAAAGATACAGTGGGGCAACTATGTGACCGCTTTCGTGGACGGACATTTTCTGCAGTACTTGAAAAACAGTATCATCATCAACGGACTCGCGGTATTTTTTGTGCTGCTGATCTCTATCATGGCGGCCTATGCATGCCGCAGAATGCGCTGGAAGTTAAGCGGGCTTGTAAAAACGATCCTGCTGCTCGGCATGATGATTCCGATCCATGCGACGCTGCTTCCGAACTATAAAATATACAACACGCTGGGACTCACGGACACCATCTGGGCACTGTTGATCCCGTATGTGGCATTTTCACTCCCGCAGGGACTGTTCTTAATGACCGGGTTTATCGATTCCATTCCGTGGGAGATGGAGGAGGCGGCGGTCATGGACGGCTGCGGAATCTACCGGATCGTATTCCAGATTATCACACCGATGTTAAAACCGTCGATTGCGACAGTGGCGATCATGACCTTCTTAAATAACTGGAACGAATTCATCATGGCGAGCACGTACCTCAGCACGCCGAAGTGGAAGACGCTTCCGTTTTCCGTGCTGGAATTCACGGGACAGTATTCTTCCAACTATGCGGTACAGTTCGCCGTCATGGCGCTCACGGCGGCACCGGCAGTCATTGTGTATATTCTGCTCAACAAGCATATCACCAAGGGTGTTGCGATGGGCGCGGTAAAAGGCTGATACAGCGATCTATGCATGAACCGCACAAAGAAAGGCAGGGAAGCGGATGAGAGGAAAATTGAAAAATGCCGGCATCCGGAAAAAGCTGGTGTGTTACAGCTATGCGATCATCACACCGATCCTGATGTTGATCAGTATCTGCCTGTTTGTGCGCAATTATCACAGAACGATGGCAGAAGAGCGGGAACTGTGCCAGAAGGATGTGGAGAATCTGTCTGGTAATCTGGATACGCTTTTGGACGGGATGGTGGAATTCGGCACCTATATCTGCATCAACAACGACATTCTGGCAATCTTATCGTCGGATGATGCACAAGCCCTCAACCGGGATTCGCAGCTGTGGGTTCATGAGGCGCCGATGCGGACACTGCAGGATATGATTGCCTTAAGCGGTCAGATCAAGACCCTTGCGATCTATCCGGAGAACGGCGTAAATCCCTATCTGCGCTGTGCGGACGCCGCCGCGTACATCAGCTCCATCGAGGAAATCCGGCAGACGGCGTGTTACCGGAACGCGGTTGAAAAGCGCGGGAAATATTCTTTTGTGTGGGTGAGAAAAAGCGCAAGCGATTTTTACCAGGCGAACCGCACGGACAAAATTGTCCTGTACCGTGAGATCTATGACCGTGCCAAGCGGGAGCGCCTCGGCTATCTTGCGATCGGCGCTTCGACGGAAAAATACATACAGCTCTGCGAAAAATCGTTGTCCGCGGATACGGCGGGAATTGTCGTGATGAACGAAAACGGGGAGGAACTGATAAGAACCGGCGCGCTGCCGGCGGAGGTGTATGCGTTCGCGTACGGGAAGGAACCGGAAGACGGCGGCAAGGGCTATGAAGTATACCGCTGTACGAGTGAGAAAACGGGAATCACCGTGTGCGAGATCGTGGCGAGGGAGGGAGTCGTGGAGCGCCTGGATCAGATTGCGCTGGCGCCGGCGGCGCTGCTGTTCGGATTCCTGATCGGCCTTTATCCGATTCTTGCGATCGTCTCCAATATTGTCTCAAAGCCGTTAAAGGAATTGGGCGTTGCGATGAAACGCTTTGAAAAAGGGGATTTTGAGCAGAAGGTTGCGGTGACGACCGGCGGAGAGGTCGGAGAGGTCGCGGCAGGCTTTAACCAGATGGTGGACGCGATCAAGAAGCTGATCGACACCAATTATGTCATGACACTGCAGGAAAAGGAGAGTGAACTGCGGGCGCTGCAGGCGCAGATCAATCCGCATTTCCTCTACAATACGCTCGACGCGCTGTACTGGCGCGCGACCAACGAGGGGAATGACGAGATCGCGGAGGACATCCTCTCGCTCTCCCAGCTGTTCCGCCATGTGCTCGGACAGGGAAACGCACAGACCGACATCGGAAATGAAAAGGAGCTGCTGGAGGAATACCTTCACATCCAGAAGATGCGGTTTTCGGATCACCTGGATTACGAGATTCACATGGAGGAAGCCATCCTGTCCCATATGATTCCGAAGCTTATTTTGCAGCCGTTTGTGGAAAACGCAGTCGTGCACGGGTTTGAGCGCGACGGCGGAGACTGCCTCATCCGGGTAGACGGGAAGCGCGAGGGGGAATGGATCGTGTTTACCGTGGAGGACAACGGGGTCGGCATGAGTGAGGAACAGCTGCAGGACATCTGGGAAGTCCCGGATGCAAAGCGCTATGCCGGACAGCGGATCGGGCGCTATGCGATACGCAATGTAAAAGAGCGCCTGGAGCTTTTGTACGGGGATGGATGTACCTTAAGAATCGAGAGTGCCGTGGGACGCGGAACCTGTGTGACGATCCGGATTCCATGGGAATAAGAAAGGAAGAGTGCTATGTGTGTGAAATTACTGATTGCAGATGACGAGGATATGATCCGCAACGGAATTGCCAAGTATATCAAACTGCACACGGATCGCTATGAGACGATCTACCTTGCGAAGAACGGACAGGAGGCGTTGGATATTATTTACCGCCACAAGCCGGACATCATGCTTCTGGATGTCCAGATGCCGCACAAGGACGGAATTGAGGTGATGCAGGAGGCATACCGGGCGGGGGTACTTCCCTGCACGATCATTTTGAGCGGGTACGATGAATTCCGCTACGCACAGCAGGCCATCCGGCTGGGAGCCAGGGATTATCTGTTAAAGCCGAGCCGTTCCTCGGACATTTTAAAGAAGTTAAACGCCATCGCGGATGAGAAATTCAAGGAGCCGGAAGAACCGGTGCTCCTGCCGGAGGGCAGAAACCGGATTGTCGAGCGCGCGAAGGATTATCTGGAAGAGCACTATTATGAGGATCTGTCGCTCACGGAGGTGGCGGAGTATGTCGGCATCACGGCAAGCTACCTGTCCAATCTGTTCTCCAAGCAGGTCGGCATGAAGTTTGTCGATTATCTCAACGAGGTGCGGATCGACCACGCCTGTACCTATCTGCGGCAGAACTATCTGAAGAACTATGAGATCGCCTACAAGGTGGGATTCCGGGATGAAAAATATTTTTCAAAGGTATTCCGCAGGGTAATGGATATGACGCCCTCCGAGTACAAAGCAGGAAAAAATGTGGCGGGATAAGAGAAGAGCAAAAAGTGTGCATTTTTGGCACACTTTTTTCTATGGAAAAAACGGGGACGGCTCTGTATAATAGGAGAGGAGAAATAACAGGGAAGAGATACGGAGGAACAGTATGAAATATACGACAACGGATGAACTGGAACATTTTTCTTTTGCGGAAGCTTACATTGCCGATGTGCAGGTGACGGGCGGATTTTTCCATATGACACTTTCAAACGTGACGATATTGCCGGAGAATTCCTGCAACCGGGATATCCGCGAGATGCGCGCGAACGATCTGGTGTTAAAGATCGAGGAGCCGGTGATCCGGTCCCTGGTGCGGGAGGGATATAAGGTCTACGATGCCAACGGCGCGCTGCTGCGGACCTGCGAGGATGAGGTGATCGATCAGGCGGCGTGGAACGAGGCGATCCGTTCCTTTGCGGATGGCAGTGTCTATGCGCTAAAGCAGGAGGGAGAGAATTATATATTTGAGATCGACGCACCCGATGAGGAGGAGTATGTGCTTGCGGTGTCCGGCACACACAATACGGCGTCCTGGGACCGTTTTCTGAATAAGTAAGTGCCCGGAAGAAAAAGGTGTCAGAGAGGCAAACAGGCGCAGATGATGCGGCAGGGATCGGCTATTATCTGCGGCGGCAGCTTTTGCAGTTGCGAACCGCAGGAAGAAATGCTATAGTTTTAGATAGAAAAACAAACCCCACACAGGGGAAAGGAGATACCAATGTCTAGGATTATAACGATTGGACGAGAATTTGGCAGCGGCGGACGTGAGATCGGAAAGAGATTGTCCGATGAGCTGGGAATTGCTTATTACGATAATGAGATCATCAGTCAGATTGCAGACCGTACGAAGCTGGCGGAGGGCTATGTGCAGCATGTGATGGAGAACGGTCCGTCGACGTTGTATCCGATTACGATCGGGAGAAGCTTTTACATGGGAGTTGATCCGATCATGGAGCAGAATAATGCGATCTACCGTGAGCAGAGCCGCCTGATTCAGGAATTTGCGGAGAAGTCCGACTGTGTCATCGTCGGAAGAAGCGCCGATTATATTTTGCGCGAGAAGCATCCGTTCCGCCTGTTTGTCTATGCGGAGATGGAGCACAAGATGGAACGCTGCAAGAAGCGCGCGCCGGAGAGCGAACACTTTACGGACAAGGAATTAAAGCGCCATATTTTAGACGTGGATAAGCGCAGGGCGCGTTACTATCAGTTCTTTACCGGACAGACCTGGGGAGACCGTCTCAACTATGATCTGTGTATCAATACTTCCAACTATGACATCAAGGAGCTGGTACATGCAATCGCACATCTGGTAGAAGCATAGAACAATCGAATGCATGGGAAAAACAGATTCCCCATATACTTTACAGATATTTGTGATGCAGGGTATATGGGGAATTTTTATGGCATTATTGCAGCATGCGGTGGCGGTGGCGCGGGAATATCTGTGGGGATTTCCCATGCTTGCGCTCTTATTCGGAACACATCTGTATTTCACATTTCACCTGGGCTTCATCCAGAAAAAAATCCCGTTGGGAATCCGGTTGTCACTGACCGGAACGAAGAATCAGGAAAAGGATCAGGTAACACCGTATTCGGCGCTGGCGACGGCGCTTGCAGCGACGATCGGTACGGGTAACATTGTGGGAATTTCCACAGCCATTGCCATCGGCGGACCAGGAGCGGTATTCTGGTGCTGGCTGACCGGGGTATTCGGGATAGCGACCTGCTATGCGGAATGTTATCTCTCCATAAGATACCGGGTGCGCAGGGCAGACAATACGTTTGCCGGCGGACCGATGTATATTTTGGATCGGCGTCTGAAAAAAAGAAAACTGGCAGCGGCGTTTGCGGTGTTTACGCTGTTTGCGTCGTTTGGCATCGGCAGCAGCGTGCAGTCATACTCCATACGCACGGCGCTCCAGCATCAGATTACCGTGTCGCCGCATCTGGTCGGAATGGCGGTCGGGGTGCTTGCAGGGATTATTATCATCGGGGGAAACAGCCAGATTGCAAAGGTGTGTATGTGGCTCGTCCCGCTGATGAGCGCTTTTTATGTGGGCGGCTGTCTCTATATTATAGGAAGAAACAGGGCGGTGCTGCCGGAGACGTTAGCGCTGATTCTCTCATCCGCCGTCTGCCCGAAGGCGGTGGCGGGCGGCTGCACCGGCGGAGCGCTGCTTCTTAGCATCCAGACAGGAGTCTCCCGGGGATTGTTCACCAATGAAGCAGGGCTTGGCTCGATTCCGATGGTTGCGGCGACGGCGGCATCCTCCTCTGACAGCCCGAAGGAGGCGGCTGTGCGGCAGGCGTTAATCTCCATGACAGGACCGTTCTGGGACACGGTGGTATTATGTGCGATCACGGGAATTGCGGCGGTCGGCAGCATGGTAAGCCATCCGCAGGAATACCGGGGAGTGGCACCGGAAAATATGTGTTTTGTGGCATTCCGGGAATTGCCCGTCGGCGGTGAGTGGATGCTCTCGATCTCTCTGACGCTGTTCGCGTTTGCCACGATCATCGGCTGGAACGTGTACGGAACCTGCGCGGTGCGCTACCTGTGGGGCGAGGAGGGGGTGCGTGTCTACCAGGTGGCGTACATGTTTTTCGCTTATCTGGGAGCGGTGCTTTCCATGGAGCTTGTGTGGGGGATATCGGATCTGCTGAATTCCCTGATGGCTCTGCCGAATCTGTTCTGCCTGTGGATGCTGCGAGGCGAAATTGCCACAGACTGTGGAAAAGGGACAGATAAAACATCAAAAAAGAAATAAAAATTGAAAAAATATTATTCATGCCGGATAAAGTATGATATATTGAAATGGTATATGGAGTTATCGAAAGAAGAAAGGTGAAAGTTATGGAGAAAAAAGAACAGAAGCATTTGTATGCAGATACTGTGGAACAGAATAAACGTGCCAATCATTTCCTTGCTATCGGATATATCGTGTTTTATCTCTGTGTGCTTTGTGTGGTAGGAATTGCCTGCCTCAGAGGAATCCGCACAGTCGGATATACCGTTATGATCGCGGTATTGATTATTCTGGCAACAGCGGGAACACTCGTGTTGTATCAGCGGAGAAAAGATGATCCGAAGATCCGCTATATTGCGACGGTCGGGCTGCTTGTCATTACGTTTGTGATGGGATGGGCGTTTGACAATTATTATGTGCGTTTTATGGCTGCAATTCCGCTGGTTGCATGTATTCTGTTTTACGATAAAAAGTTCGCCGCCTTTTCCGGGATTGCTGTATCGGCGGTGAATCTTCTTGTGACGGCGTCAAAGACGCTGGCGCTTCACACATACCAGGGCGAGAATGCACTGGATCAGTGGTGTGCGACGCTGGCAATTATACTTATGATGGTAGTGGTTTATCTGACAGTATCCGTGGCGTACCAGTTCAACCGCGATACGATTGGCAGCCTGACAGAAAAGGAAGCAGCACAGCGCCAGATGGTGGACGATATCATTGCGGTTGCAGATCAGGTGCGCAAGGGAACAGAGAATGCGATGAATATCGTCAATGAACTGAATAGTTCCACCGAGGTAGTCAACGGTGCCATGAAGGATATTTCGGACAGTACACAGAGTACCGCCGAGAATATCCAGACGCAGACGGAGATGACACAGAATATTCAGGACTCCATCGGAACGACGCTGGAGCGTTCAGAGAAGATGGTACAGGTGGCGAAGCAGTCCGGAGAGCTGAATGAGAAGAGTTCCAGAATCATGGATGATCTGAAGAAGCAGTCCGCAGTTATTGCACAGACAAACTCCGAGGTGGCTTCCTCCATGAGAGAACTCCAGGATCGTACAAGCGCTGTCAAAAGTATTGCAGATACCATTTTTTCTATTTCCAGTCAGACCAACCTTCTGGCGCTCAACGCATCGATCGAGAGTGCGAGAGCAGGCGAGGCGGGACGAGGTTTTGCGGTGGTTGCGGATGAAATCCGTCAGCTGGCGGAGAAGACCAGGCAGGAGACGGAGAATATTGCCAACATTTTAGAGCAGCTGTCTGAAAATGCCCAGACGGCGGCGGATGCGGTGGAGCGTTCCGTGACGGCGGCGGGTGCGCAGGATGAGATGATTGCGCAGGCATCCGAGAGCTTTGGCGCCATGAACCAGAATGTTAATGAGCTTGTGACGGACATCGGCGAGATCGACACCATGTTAAACAACCTCTCCAAGGCGAACAATCAGATCGTGGAGAACATCATGCAGCTCTCCGCAACGACGGAGGAGGTTACAGCTTCTTCTGTGCAGGCGGCGGATCTCAGCGTTAAGAATCTCGGCAATGCGGAAAATACCAAGGATCTGCTTCACAGTGTGTTAGACGAGTCGCACAAGCTGGAGCAGTATATCCACTAGTTGGACAGATTTTGACCTGTAGTGAATAAAATAGAAAAATAACAGAAAAATGAGGTATAAAGGATGTATTTAGTGCAGTTTATCAGAGGATTTTGCATGGCACTGGCAGACAGTGTACCTGGCGTATCCGGCGGAACCGTCGCTTTCCTGTTGGGTTTTTATGACCAGTTTATTGATTCTATCGACGATCTGATAACCGGAAGCAGGGAGAAAAAGAAAGCAGCTCTGTTCTTCCTGATTAAGCTTGGAACCGGCTGGGTCTGTGGAATGATTCTCGCCATCCTGATTCTTGCGAGCGTGTTTGACGCTCATATCTATGCGATCAGTTCCCTGTTTATCGGATTTATTATTTTTGCCATTCCGATTATCTTTAGGGAAGAAAAGAACTGCCTTACGGCAAAAAAATCTGCCATTTTGTTTGTGCTGATTGGCATTGCAATCGTGACCGCGATTACTTACTTTAATCCGAGCAGCGGCGGAGAGGGTGTCAGCTTGGAGCATCTGACGCCGGGGCTTGCCCTGTTTGTATTCTTTGCCGGAATGATTGCCATCTGTGCGATGGTGCTGCCGGGAATTTCGGGCTCGACGCTTCTTTTAATCATGGGACTGTATCTGCCGGTGGTGACCGCCATCAAAGATATTCTTCATCTGAATTTTGCTGCATTTCCGACGGTGTTTATTTTCGGATGCGGCGTTCTCGTCGGTATTTTTGGTGTGGTAAAGCTGATCCGCAAGGCGTTAGATCATTTCCGGGCACAGACGATCTATCTGATCATTGGTCTGATGTTAGGATCAATCTACGCGGTTGTCATGGGACCGACCACGTTGGAGGTGCCGCAGCCGGCAATGACGCTTCATGATTTTAACATCCTGTTTTTCGTGATCGGCGGTGCGCTGATTATCGGACTTCAGAAAATGAAAGATTTAAAAGCATAGGACACGAAGGAGTATCATGAAAAAGTTATTGCAGTATTTGGGAAACTATAAAAAAGAAAGTATTTTAGGACCGCTTTTTAAGCTCCTGGAAGCTTCATTTGAATTGATTGTCCCGCTTGTCATGGCGGCAATCATCGATACCGGGGTGGCAAATGCCGATCGTCCATATATTATGAAGATGAGTCTGGTACTGTTTCTCCTGGCGCTGATCGGATTGACCTGTGCCATCACGGCGCAGTATTTTGCGGCGAAAGCGGCGGTTGGCTGTGCGACAGGATTAAGACATGCTCTGTTTGAACATATTGAGACGCTGTCATTTACCGAGATGGATACCGTCGGAACGTCGACGTTAATTACAAGAATGACAAGTGATGTTAATCAGGTGCAGAACGGGGTGAACCTCGTTCTGCGCCTGTTCTTACGTTCGCCGTTCATCGTGTTCGGAGCGATGGTCATGGCATTCACGATTGATGTGAAAGCGGCGCTCGTGTTCGTTGTGACCATTCCGCTGCTGTCGGTGGTTGTGTTTGGCATCATGCTGGTCAGTATTCCGCTGTACAAAAAAGTACAGGCGGCACTCGATAAAGTGCTGGGCATCACAAGAGAGAACCTGACCGGAAGCAGAGTCATCCGTGCATTCAACAAGGAGCAGGATGAGATTGCACAGTTCCACGAAGACAATGAGGCGCTGACAAAGATCCAGCTCTATGTCGGCAAGATCTCGGCGCTCATGAATCCGCTTACCTATATTATCATCAACGGAGCGATCGTCGTTCTGGTATGGGTAGGAGCGATCCGCGTGGACAATGGCAACATTACGCAGGGACAGGTTGTGGCGCTGGTGAGCTACATGTCCCAGATCTTAGTGGAGTTAATCAAGCTGGCCAACCTGATTATCAACATCAACAAATCCATTGCCTGCATGAACCGTATCGAGACTGTGCTTGACATGGAATCGTCGATCACGGAGCATCCAGCAGCGGAGACGGGAAGTCTCACTTCGGATGGAGCAGGCAGGGAAGGAAAAGAGACAATCCAGGCGGAGAATGCCGTCGTATTTTCCAAGGTTGGTCTTACTTATGCGGGCGCATCGGAGGAAGCGCTCTCCGACATTGATTTTACGGTCAGACGCGGAGAGACCATCGGTATTATCGGAGGAACCGGTTCTGGAAAATCTTCGGTCGTGAATCTGATTCCGCGGTTTTACGATGCGACCAGAGGAGAGGTTCTCGTCGACGGGAAGAATGTGCGGGATTATACATTGGAGGAACTCAGGGCGAAGGTCGGTGTTGTTCTGCAGAAGGCGGTTCTCTTTAAGGGAACCATCCGTGAGAACTTAAGCTGGGGCAATTCGCACGCCACGGACGAGGAGATGTATGAGGCGCTTGAGACTGCACAGGCAAGGGAGTTTGTGGATGCCAAGGAAGGCGGACTTTCCTATGAGATCGAGCAGGGCGGCAGAAACCTTTCTGGCGGACAGAGACAGCGCCTTACGATTGCGCGTGCGCTCGTGAAGAAGCCGCAGATTCTCATTATGGACGACAGCGCATCCGCGCTTGATTTCGCGACGGACGCGGCGCTTCGGAAAGCCATCGCACATATGGACGGGCAGATGACGGTATTTATCGTATCGCAGCGTGCGGCGTCCATCATGCAGGCGGACAAGATCGTAGTGCTGGACGATGGAGAGATTGTAGGACTTGGAACACACGAGGATCTGCTTAAGGACTGCGAGGTATACCGCGAGATTTACGAGTCGCAGTTTAAGCGGACAGAAGAACAGCAGGCGGGAGAGGCGAAAAGATGAAAAAAGTGGTAAATGAAAATCAAAAATCAACGCTGCGCAAGGTTCTGCGATACATCAGACGATACTGGGGATACCTGGGAGCATCGATCATTCTTGCGGCGGTGACGGTGGCGCTTACCTTGTATCTTCCGATTCTGATCGGTCAGGCGGTCGACCGGATCGTGGGAAAGGGAGCCGTTGACTTTGCCGGGATCTTTGTGATTCTCAGAAAGATGGCGGTCATCATCGGACTGACGGCAGTGGCACAGTGGGTGATGAATGCCTGCAACAATAAAATTACCTACAATGTGATCCGGGATATCCGGACGGAGGCGTTCGAGAAGATTGAAAAGCTTCCTCTGAAATATCTGGACGCTCATTCCTACGGAGAGATTGTGAGCCGTGTCATTGCGGATGTCGATCAGTTCGCGGACGGACTTCTGATGGGATTTACCCAGTTCTTTACCGGTATCGTGACCATCTTCGGAACACTGATTTTCATGCTGACGATCAGCGTGCGGATCACGGTGGCGGTCGTGGTGATCACGCCGGTCTCCCTGTTTGTGGCAAGCTTCATTGCGAAAAAGACATTTTCCATGTTCAAGCTGCAGTCGGAGACAAGAGGAGAGCAGACCGCGTTTATAGAGGAGATGGTCGGCAACCAGAAAGTGGTGCAGGCATTTTCCCATGAAGATGAGGCACTTGAGAAGTTTGATGAGATCAATGAGAGACTGCAGAAGTATTCTCTGCGGGCGATCTTCTTTTCGAGCATTACCAACCCGTCGACGCGTTTTGTCAACAGCCTTGTCTACGCGACGGTAGGCGTTGTCGGAGCTTTTACGGCGATCGCCGGAGGGATCAGTGTCGGACAGCTGTCGAGTCTTCTGTCCTACGCGAACCAGTATACAAAGCCGTTCAATGAGATTTCGGGCGTCATTACGGAGCTTCAGAACGCGCTTGCGTGTGCGGGCAGAGTGATTGAACTGATCGAGGAGGATGCCGAGGTGCCGGATGCCGAGGACGCGGTAGACTTAGAGCATGCAAACGGTAAGGTCGAGCTTTCCCACGTCTATTTTTCCTATGTGCCGGAGCAGAAGCTGATTGAGGACTTTAATCTGTCGGTGAAGCCGGGACAGCGCGTGGCGATCGTGGGACCGACCGGATGCGGCAAGACGACGCTGATCAATCTGCTGATGCGTTTTTATGATGTGAACAGCGGTACGATCAAAGTCAGCGATATTCCGCTGCAGCAGCTGACACGCAAGAGCCTCAGGGACAACTACGGTATGGTGCTGCAGGAGACCTGGCTTCGGAGCGGAAGCATCCGGGACAACATTGCGATGGGAAAACCGGACGCCACGGACGAGGAGATCATTGCGGCCGCAAAGGCATCCCATGCACACGGCTTTATCAAGCGTCTGCCGGAGGGATATGACACCGTGATCGCAGAGGATGGCGGCAACCTGTCACAGGGACAGAAGCAGCTGTTATGCATTGCAAGAGTCATGCTGTGCCTGCCTCCGATGCTGATTCTTGATGAGGCGACATCCTCGATTGATACGCGTACTGAGATCAAGATTCAGAATGCGTTTGCAAAGATGATGCAGGGACGCACCAGTTTTATCGTGGCACACCGTCTCTCGACGATCCGCGAGGCGGACATCATTCTGGTCATGAAGGATGGAAGCATCATTGAGCAGGGAAATCACGAGGAACTTCTGGAAAAGAACGGATTCTATGCGAAGCTGTATAACAGCCAGTTTGCAAAGACGTCATAGATTGGTTTGACGTGCTAAGTAATAGGATAAGAGACATATCCTACCGATTTCAGACGGAAGTGCAGATGGAACATTCGTTGAAAAAAATGCGTGCATTTCTTCCGACCGGATTTTTGCATCGGATTCCGTGTCTCTTCCACGTTTTGACAATCCACGGAATGTGTCCGACAAACCGCAGACAATGAGCGGACTTTCTGGTGTCCCTAAGGGCACCTCTTCACAGACAATATAAAACCGCGCGAACCGAACTCGCCGGCATCTGCTATTGAAAACAGGGCAGATGCCGACTCAGACAGCGGCTTCGCGCGGTTATGTTATGTTTAGAGGTGCCCATAAGGGACACACACAAAAGTCCTAAAATTGTCTGCGGATTGCGGACACACCCGTGGAGTGCTCAAAACTTGGAAAAACACGGATCATCGCAGATGCAAAAACCGGTTGTTTAGAAATGCCGCATTTTTTGATCCGAATTTCCAGATGCATTCCGCCTGAAATGGAAAGGAATGATTCTCCCTTCAATTACTTAGCACGTCAAAAATTTATTCTGACCGGAAGCGGTGCCTACGTATAGATCTGGCGGCAGCCGTCAATACTTTCGTTGGTGGAGTCCGTGATATAGCGGATGGCGGCGTCTTTGTCGCGGTCCCGCACATGAATGAAAATCTGCTCCGAGCTCTCAGCGAGCGCCGCTGCGCCGTACTTGCTGGCGAAGCGCACCCACAGGTTTGTCACCAGATCCTTGAAGGAGGCGAAAAACAGCGGGAGCAGCGAATTGCCGCCGATGAAGGAAAGCTCGTGGCTGAAGTCAAAGATCAGCGATGCAGCCTCCTCAGGATCTTCGCATGCCTTTAAGGCAGTCACATACTGCTCGAGCCCGGCGATGGACGCGTCATCCGCATTGTCGATGGCGAGCGTGGCGGCAAGATTCATGAACATGATGCGGACTTCCAGAATGGAGCGCACTTCCTTGTCGCGGAGCATACCGCCGTTGTACTGCATGATGGAGACCAGGGTGTCTGCGGTACCGTATTTGCGGTAGTCGGCAACAAAGGTGCCGATTCGTGGTTTGACCACAAGAAATCCCTTTTTCTCCATCTCGTCCAGACCGGAATTGACGACGGCACGCGATACCTGCATGGACTCGGCAAGCTCGCGCTCAGGCGGAAGTTTTGCGCCTATCTCAAGCTTTCCGGATAATATCATTCCCTCTAATTCTGCGACAAAAAGCTCCTTTAAAGAAGGAGCACTTAATTTCTTAAACAACATAATGTGAGCCTCTCTTTTCTGGTATATCCAAATACCACACAGATATTTTAGAAAAAAAACGAATAAAATGCAAGAGATAAAGTCTGAAATTTTTAGAAAGAATGGCGGGCGTGGGTGTCATGGACAAACAATAGGAAGTATGATAAGATTGGAACTACGGGTAAGATAGAATTGCAACAGAATCTATACAGGAAAAGAGCATTTAATATATGAAGAAAAAGAATCAGGTAACAGAGGCCGAAGAGCAGAAGGAAGCTGTCCAGGTAAAGGGAAAAAAACGCCGGGCAAGAGAGGCGCAGAGGGAGATCCGCTGGGATCGTCTGGACAATACGGCGCATTTGTTTCCAGTGATAGCCGGTGAGAGCATGAGCAATGTATACCGCATCAGCGTGACGCTCACGGAACTGGTGGACCGTGACTTGCTGCAGCAGGCACTGGATATGGTGCTGCCGAAGTTTGACGGGTTTAATCTGCGGCTGCGCCAGGGCGTGTTCTGGTATTATTTTGAGGAAAATGGCAAGCCGGCGCCGCGTGTGCGTGAGGAAAGTGCGTTTCCGTGCCGCTATATCCGGCAGAATAAGAATCACAGCTATATGTTCCGCGTAACTTATTATAAATACCGCATCAATCTCGAGGTATTTCATGTGCTCACCGACGGTATGGGCGGTATCAATTTTCTCAAGGAGCTGACCTATCAGTATCTGCGGCTGGCACATCCGAAGCTGCGCGAGAAGGTGGGAGATTCCTTGAACAGCGATACCTCGTTGAACCGTGAGGACAGCTTCCTCAAGAATTACAAGCACAGCTCCCAGAAGGGGTATCAGACGAAGCGGGCATATCTTTTAAAGGGAGAAAAGCTGCCGCCGGGAGAGTTCGGCGTCATGCACGGCTATATGAAGATACCGGAGTTGAAGAAAGTCTGTCATGCGTACGGAGTCAGTATCAATGAGTATCTGGTGGCGGTATATGTCTGGAGCGTCTACACGGAGTGCATGCACGGGATGCCTTCCGAACGTCCGGTTCGTGTTGCGGTGCCGGTCAATCTGCGCCCTTATTTTAATTCGATCACGACGAAGAATTTCTTTGTGATGGTGTCGGCAGAATTTCATCCGACAAAGGAGATCTATACATTTGAGGAAGTGCTAAAGAGTGTCAGTGAGAGCCTGCGCAGCCAGATCAGCCGGGAGAATCTGGAGAAGCTTTTTTCTTACAATGTCTCCAATGAGAAGCTTCTTGCAGCGCGTATCGTACCGCTGTTTTTGAAAAATCTGGCGATGCGCTATGTATACACAACCTCTGCGCTTGCAAACACAGCGACGGTGACCAATATCGGGAATATCTCCGTAAGCGAGGAGTATCGTCCTTATGTGGAGATGTTCCATGCGTTTCTTGCCATGTCCAAAGGGCAGCACTTAAAGGGAACGATCTGTTCCTACGGGGATACGCTGGTATTCAGTTTCAGTTATGATCTGACCGACACGTCGGTGCAGAGAGGTTTTTTCAGAAAAATCGCGGCAGACGGGATTGCGGTTGAGATAGAGACGAATGGAGTAAATTATGAGTAGATGCAAGCAATGTAATGTGGAAATATTAGACGAGACGGAGCGCTGTCCGCTTTGCCATTCGGTGCTGGAGAAGACGGTTGAGGTGGAGAACATGTACCCGAATGTGCGGACGATGACGAGGCGTCTGGCGCTGCTTAGCCGCATCTATCTGTTCGTGGCGATTCTTGTGGAGGCGCTTTTGATCTATCTGAATGTACTCAGCGACTCGGAGATGTTCTGGAGTGCGATTCCGGGGCTGGCGATGTTGTACGGCTATCTGGTGCTGCGCTATGCCATATTGGGAAAATCCGGCTACAAGGGCAAGATCATCGTGTTGACGCTGATCGCCATCCTGATGGTTGTGGCGATTGACTTCGTGGTGGGGTACCGCGGCTGGTCTGTCAACTATGCGCTTCCATCCGCCATTCTTTTAGTGGATGCGGGAATTCTCATTCTGATGTGCATCAACCGGCGCAACTGGCAGAGCTACATGATGTGGCAGATTTTTATGATTCTCTGCAGCGTTGTCCCGCTGGTCTTGTATGCGGTGGGGATCGTGACGGCGCCGCTTCTTGCCTTGCTGGCGTTTGCAGTTTCTGCGGCGCTGTTTTTGGGCACGCTGATCATAGGAGACCGGAGGGCAAGGACGGAACTGCGGCGAAGATTTCATGTCCGCTGACGCGGCTGTTTTGCTGTCCGGCGGCACAGCTGTTTTCTGACAGCGGAATAGAACAGAGGTACAGTGAATGAGAGAAAATGAGGCGAGTATCCGCGGCAGAGTCGTGAGAGACCTGATCGCGCATACGACGAATGATTTGCTGATTGGGAAAAAGATAAAAAATGGGGAACTCCGCAAACAGATCGGAACGGCGGAACCTCCGTGGAAGTGTCCGGAATGCTTTACCATGCAGACGATCGAGATGGAACATTTTACCATGGAGCTTTTAGAGTCGAAGGAGAATGCGAACCGCGACAAGATTATTTTGCAGTTGCACGGCGGCGGATATGTCGGGGCGATGCGCAATGCATACCGCATGTTTGCCGGATTGTACAATGAGGTCAGCCACGGCATGAGCGTGCTCACGCCGGATTACCGCGTGGCACCGGAGCATCCGTATCCGGCGGCGCTCGAGGATGCCGTGTGCGCGTATGAATGGCTGCTTGCGCAGGGATGGTTTTCGGAGCAGATCATTGTGGCGGGAGATTCGGCGGGCGGCGGACTTGCGATGGCACTCTGCCACTATCTGATCAATCACGGCAGACAGCTTCCGTGCGGAATCATTGCCATGTCGCCGTGGACGGATCTGACGGCAAGCGGGGAGTCTTACGATACCAACTACGAGAGGGATCCCCTGTTTGGAAAGACCAGGGACAGCCTGATCTACAATCGAGATTATGTGGGAGACCACGATCCGATGGATGAATATATATCACCGATGTTTGGCGATTTCAGAGGATTTCCGCCGATGTTGATACAGGTGGGATCGTATGAGATGCTGTTGTCGGATTCTGTGGATGTCGCCGCGAAGGCGAGAGGACAGGGCGTAAAAGTACGCTTAAGTATCTATGACGGGATGTTCCACATTTTCCAGATGGCAGCAAAGATGCTGCCGGAATCCAGAAAAGCGTGGGTCGAGATCGGTAAATTTATCGAGATTCTGCTCCGGGAATAGAGAGCACCTGTCTAGTGCTTAGACAGGTGGCTCACATCCATGTATACAGGCAGACCGTTGTGATAGGAGACCTGCGATTCGCCGAGAATCAGCGGAGCAAGATAGTCGAGCAGAGGCTGTTCGATGTCGTTGCCGGCACTGTTGATCCACTCTCTCGGAACGCTCTTTGCCTCGTTGGCGATCTGGCGGATTTCCGCATGGGAGTAATCCACGGTATACGGTGCGTTTGAAGTGCGCTCGATGGTGACCATGGAAGCTGTCACACCCTCCTCGGAGAGTGCGACGGCTTTTTTGCCGAGTGCGAAAGACTCGTCCAGGTCTGTCTGGGAAGCCAGATGTGCGGCACAGCGCTGCAGGACATTGATTTCCACGGAACGCACCTTGACACCAAGCTTTTCCTTGACAAGGAATTCAAGTGTCTTGCCGGCGCCGCTTAACTGACTGTGACCGAACGTGTCGACAGACTGCTCGGACGCGCTGATGTAATTGCCGGAGGCGTCGCGGATGCCCTCGGACACTGCGACGATGACATTGTTGCGCTCGAAAAGGAGACGCTTGACGTCTAAAAGGAAATCCTCCGGATCGAAAGCAACTTCCGGCAGATAGATTAAGTGCGGGGCGGTGTTGTATCCGTTGCGCGCGAGTGCCGCGGCAGCGGTCAGCCATCCTGCGTCGCGTCCCATGATCTCAACGATGGTCACGCTTTTGACCGCGTAGATAAAGGTGTCGTGCGCGATCTCTAAGAGCGAGGAGGCAATGTATTTTGCGGCAGAGCCAAAGCCCGGGGTGTGATCGGTCTCGCAGAGATCATTGTCGATGGTCTTCGGGATGCCGATAATGCGGACGGAACTGCCGATGCGTTTTCCGTACTCGGACAGCTTTAACACGGTGTCCATGGAATCGTTGCCGCCGATATAGAAAAACGCTTCAATGTGGTAAGTTTCAAACTGCTTAAATATGAAGACATAGGGTGAATCATCATCCAGATAATTGGGAAGTTTGTAGCGGCAGGAGCCTAAGTACATCGCAGGTGTCTGCGCAAGGCGGGAAAGATATTCCGGATGACCGTCCATAAGCTCCGTGAGGTTGAGAAGGTCATCGTTTAAAATACCGGTGATTCCGTTGAGCGAGCCGTAAACGGTGTCGTACATGGAAGAGTCGGACACGCCGTCAATGACACCGGCAAGACTTGCGTTGATCGCAACGGTAGGACCGCCGGACTGGGCTACCATACAATTTTTCTGATTCATAACGAACTCCTTATGTGTAAATATATCAATGTCAGATTGTTCCGAAAATGGTCGTTTCGGAAATCAAACATTATCATACCCAAAATACGCGGGATTATCAAGATTGAATTTAGATAGAAAGAGACGGACGGAAAGATGAAAATGTGTACATTGTGTCCTAGAAACTGCGCAGTGGACCGTGCGGGCGGAGAGCGCGGCATCTGCGGACAGACCGAACAGCTGAAGGTTGCGCGTGCGGCGCTTCATTACTGGGAGGAACCCTGCATCTCCGGGGAAAGCGGCTCCGGCGCGGTATTTTTCTCCGGCTGTGCCCTGCATTGTGTGTTCTGCCAGAACCGCAGCATCGCAAACGGGACGGCAGGAAAGGAGATTACCAAGGAGCGTCTGGCAGAAATATTCCTGAAACTGCAGGAAAAAGGGGCGAATAATATCAATCTGGTGACGCCGGGACATTTTGCACCGCAGATTACGGAGGCATTGCGCCGTGCAAAAAAGGAAGGACTGCGGCTTCCCGTCGTTTACAATACGAGCAGTTATGAGAGTGCGGATACGATCAAAAGTCTGGAAGGACTTGTGGATATCTACCTGCCGGACTTTAAATATATAAGTCCTGCGCTCAGTGCAAAATATTCACACGCTCCGGATTATGCCGATGTGGCCAAAGCGGCGGTTGCGGAGATGGTGCGCCAGTGCCCGAGACCCGTGTTTGACGGAGACGAAGCAGAAGACCCGATCGAGGAGGGACTTCTGATGAGACAGGGCGTTATCGTGCGTCACCTGCTGCTGCCGGGCTGTACCAGGGACTCTAAGGCGGTGATAAAATACCTGTATGAAACCTACGGCAATCAGATATATCTGAGCATCATGAACCAGTATACGCCGTTGGAAAATGTCAGCGCCTACCCGGAGCTGAACCGGAAAGTCACGGACGAGGAATATGAGGAGGTCGTTGATTATGCGATCGGACTGGGGGTAGAGCAGGGATTTATTCAGGAGGGGGAGACGGCAGAAGAGAGCTTCATCCCGGCGTTTGACGGCGAAGGCGTATAACGCATAGCAGAAAAACATTGTATAGAGATAAAGATAAAGATAAAGATAAAGATAAAGATAAAGGGGGTGTCGCACGAAGCATACCGTGCTTTGGTCTAATAAGTAATATTACAGGAATACCTGAGGGCAAAAAAGTTTCAGAATAAACAGACGGCGGCAAATTCTTTGAAGCAAAATTCACGTATTTCTTCCATGCCGTGGCTGGCATCCCATTCCGTGTCTTGGCCACGTTTGGACTCTCCCGGAGTGTGTCCGACAAGCCACAGACAATGAGCGGACTTTCTAGTGTCCCTAATGGCACCGCTTCACAGACAATATAAAACCGCGCGAACCGAAACTTGTTGGCATCTGCTATTGAAAATAGGGCAGATGCCAATTCAGACATCGGCTTCGCGCGGTTATGTTTTGTTCATTGGTGCCATAAGGGACACACAAAAGTCCTAAAATTGTCTGTTGGCTTGCGGACACAGTCCGTGGAGTGCTCCAAACTTGGAAAGACACGGATTATCACGGATGCCAGCTGCGACATGGTTAGAAATACCGGATTTTGCGGTCAGAATTTGTCGCCGCATGTTTATCTGGAACTTTTAAGTATCTAGTTCTTGTAATATTACTTATCACTCCCAAAGAGGTCTATGCTTCGTGCGACAATTTTTGTCCTGTAAACATGGGTTTACATAACAAGTGTCCAAAGAATTGGACACATCATGTGCGATACTGACACCATCAAAGCGGATGGGGAGGGAAGAACATGGAGAAAAAGATCGAGATCATTGCCGTCGATTTTGACGGGACATTGTGCAGTGAATGTTATCCTGCCATCGGGATGCCGAATCTGCCGCTCTTTGCATTGCTCAAGGGTGCGAGAAGGCAGGGCAAAAAAGTAATTTTGTGGACATGCCGCTGCGGGGATCTGCTGGAGGAGGCGGTGGCCTGGTGCAGAATGTTCGGACTGGAATTTGATGCGGTAAATGAAAATGTGGCGCAGACGTTGGAACAGTATGGAACGGAATCCAGAAAAATCTCCGCGGACGTCTATATCGATGACAAGGCGTGCTGGCCGTGGATGACGAAGCAGGAGTGGGAACAGTATCTGGCAGGTTAGAAAAGGAGGATAAGAAGATGAAAACAGTGGATATGGAATTGATACTTTTGTGTGCGCTTATGGCGGCGATTGGAGCGTTTGGACTGGTGACGGGTGTGGTGCTGCTGTTCGGAATCCAGTTTCAGAAGTGCAATGCTGCACTGCTCACCGGAATTGTGTGCGGGCTCTGGGGCATATTATGGGGAAGCCTGCTGATACAGAACCGGAACCTGGTGTCGAAAAACGTCTAAATATAGTACAGCGTGCAGGAAAATGGCTATATTTAGGTTGACGCGTGTGATAGAATCTCCTATAATGAGACTGAATTATTGGGCGCATGATTTTATGGACTTATGCGGTACTCAGGGAGGAATTCGATGAACCACTTTATATATAGAAAGAAGAGAAAGATATTGCTGGCGGCAATCAGCATGGGAGTGCTTGCTGCCAGCATATCTGCTTTTCACGGACCCGAAGCCGTATACGCGTACACAGCGACGGCGGGAACGATCAACGACGGACCGGTGAAGGTGCGCAACGCACCGGTGACCGGGGATAAGCTGACACTGCTCTATCCGGGAAATGCGGTGACAGTAACCGATGAGACGGCAGGATCAGACGGGTATACATGGTACCAGATCCAGATGTCGGATGGTGTAACCGGTTATATACGCTCGGATTTTGTGACGCTTCAGGGCACGGATTCTTCTGCGGGACAGACGAATGCGGACAGCAGTGCAGGTGGGACAAACGGGGTGGTGCAGAACACGGAAAAAGGTGTTTATGTGCGCTCGGGAGCGGGAACGTCCTACTCTGTGGTGACAAAGGTATACAAAGGACAGGCTGTGAATGTGGGCGAGCTGGTCTCGGCGGGCGGAATGAACTGGTACAGTGTGACGCTCGTGGTCGGAGGCGCCTCCTATTCCGGGTGGATTTGTGCGGACTATGTAGCCGTGAACGGTCAGACGTCAGACGACCAGTCGCAGGGAGAGACGACCGGTGTCACGGACAGCGAGTATGAGGCGGCGCTTGCGGCAGCGGGTTTTCCGGCAAGCTATTGCAGCGCACTGGCATCCCTGCATCAGAAGTATCCGAACTGGCAGTTTGTGCCGGTGCAGACGGGACTTGACTGGAATACGGTGGTATTGAATGAGAGTCTGATCGGAAGAAACTTGATCCAGAATTCCGTGAATGACGCAAGAAAATCGACGGACAGTCAGGCGTATAACTGGGAGACCAACAAGTGGTACGGGTTTGACGGGGCAAGCTGGGTGTCGGCGTCTCCGGAATATATCGCATACTGCATCGATCCCAGAAATTTTCTTAACGAGAATCAGATCTTTCAGTTTGAAACGTTGGAATATGCAGGCTATCAGAACGCAGCGGGTGTGCAGAGCGTTCTTTCCAATACATTTATGGCAGGCAATTATACCGATACGGACGGAGCGGTTCGCAGCTATGCGGATACGTTTGTGGAGATCGGCTCCAATGTGGGCGTGAGCCCTTACCACCTGGCATCCCGCTGTAAGCAGGAGCAGGGCGTGCGGGGGACGAGCGATCTGATTTCGGGACGATATTCCAACTATGCGGGCTATTATAACTACTTTAACGTCCGTGCGTTTACGACGGGCAGCGCGTCGGCGATTGTGAACGGACTGGAATATGCGAAGTTGCAGGGATGGAACTCCATCTACAAGTCGATTGCGGGTGGATCATCGGTTGTGGCTGATAATTATGTGAAAAAAGGGCAGAATACCATTTACTTTGAAAAATTTAACGTTGTCTATACCAATAGTCTTTACGCACATCAGTACATGACCAATGTGCAGGCGGCGATGAGTGAGGGCACCAATATGGGAAAAGCCTACACGGACAAGAACCAGGCGTTTGTTTTCCGCATTCCGGTCTATCAGAACATGCCGGAGAGCGCAGTGACGTTTGCGGACAAGGGGAATCCGAACAACTGGCTTTCCTCGATCACGGTGGACGGATATGCGCTGACACCGGCATTTTCCGGTGCGAATACCTCCTATTCTCTGGTCGTTCCGGACAGCGCGGCTTCGATCAATGTGGGAGCGACGGCGGTGGCGGGAACGTCAACCGTTTCCGGTACTGGAAATTATTCGCTGAATTATGGAGATAATACGATTCAGATTACCTGCATCTCGCAGAGCGGAGATTCGCGCACTTACACGCTGATCGTGGCAAGAGCGGGGGGCAGTGCCGGCGGAACCATTCAGGTGGCGGATGACGCGGCGATTACGCCATTCTATCCGATCGGAACCTATGTGACGGGAATTGAGCCTGGAACAAGCGCATCCACAGTCGCATCGGGAATCGGAACCCAGAACTGTACCGTAAAGATTCTGAATGCAGACGGCAGTGAGAATACACAGACGGTGGGAACGGGCAACAAGCTGGCAGTGTATGTCGGCGACACGCTCGTGCAGCAGTATGAGATTGTGGTATATGGAGATATCAACGGTGACGGAAAGGTTTCCAATCTGGATCTGGTATTGATGCAGAAACAGATCCTTGGAATTGAAAGTCAGTCCGGCAGTCGTCTGGAAGCGGCAAACGTCAGCAAGGACGGCGGTATTTCCAATAAGGATCTGGTTATTTTACAAAAACACATACTGGGAATCTCACAGATTGATCAGTGAGAGGAAGAATTGGGAGAGCAGAAATGAAGAAAAAAATAGCAATGATGATGATGGCGCTTAGCCTGACATTCGGGGTTGTCGGAGTGCCGCAGACGGTATTCGCGGCGAGCGGATCAACATCTGTCTCGGTGTCGTCAGGAAGTGTCAATATCGGTGATACGGTTACAGTTACAGTAAAAGCGAGCGGTCCATCCGGCGAAAAGGCGAATGCGACCATGACGTTGTCTTATGATTCGAGTGTGCTGCAGTTTGTGAGCTGCAATACCACATACGGCGGAGGAGGCGGAAGCGTGATGGCGACGGGAGAAAGCTACACGGTGACATTAAAAGCTGTGAGTGCGGGAAATTCCTCCCTCTCTGTCTCTGCCAACGACGGAGTGATCTTTGACTCCAATGAGGAGATGGATTCCATGTCGGGCAGCAGTGCGTCGGTCACAGTAAAGAATGCAGCAAGTACAAATACAGATTCAGGCAATAATAGTAGCAGTAACAGTGGAACCTCCAACGGAAACGGAACATCAGCGGGTGGAAACGGGGATTCTGCGGCGAATACTGGAGAGACAACAGGAAAACAGTCTGCGGATAATTCTCTGAAAGAGTTGACCATTTCACCGGGAACGCTCTCGCCGGCATTTAACGGGAAAACGCTGACTTATAGTGCTACAGTGGGAAGCGATGTAACCAATATCGCCGTATCTGCCACACCGGTCAATGAAAAAGCGGTCGTGGAGTCGGTTACGGGAAATACCAATCTGAAAAGTGGAGATAACACCATTAAGATTGTAGTCAAGGCGGAAAATGGCGTGACCGCAACCTATACCGTGAATGTGACAAAGCAGGGAACCTCGTCCGGAGAGACAACGGCATCCGATGAGGGGGAAGTGGAGACAACAGAGGAGACGGACAGCAGTGAAAACACGGTTACGGTAAATGGCATTTCCTATGTAATTGCAGAAAATTTTGCAACAGAGAATATTCCGGCAGATTTTTCGGAGACAACCGTCAATTATCAGGGGGCGGATTATCGGGGCGTGAGTTATGACAAGGGATCTGTGGTCATGCTTTATCTGGTGCAGGACGGAGCGGAAGAGAGCACAGGAAGCTTCTTTGTATATGACAGCACAAGAGATACCTTGTATCCGTTTGTAAAAATGGTCAATGGGGAACACTACGTGATAGCGCTTCTGCCACCGGTGGATTATACGATGCCGGATACGATGCAGCAGACACAGCTTACGCTGGCGGACGGAAGTCTTGTGACGGCATATCAGGAGACCCAGGAGGAAGGGTCTGAGGTGGAATCGGAGTTCTATACCTTTTACGGAGTGAATTCTGACGGAACGGAAGGCTGGTACCAGTACGACTCCATGGAGGAGACCTATCAGCGCGTAAATACAGGGACAACTGTATCTTCCGACGGACTGCAGGATGAGGATGCGGCCTATCTGCAGGAGGAATATCTGGCGCTGTCCGAGAAATATAAAAAAGAAAAAGCGTTTTCCAGAACCGCGATTGGCATATTGATATTTCTGCTGGCGGTAATGGCAGTGGTACTTGTTAACCTGTTACTGCACAGGAGGGAAGCGGATAGAGATGACCTGGATGAGGATGACACTATGGATGACGGTGTCTCAGAGCATGATGATACAGAAGAACTGCTGGATGAAAACCAGGATGATGTGATCGAGGAACCGGAAAAGGATTCCCGGAAAAAGTGGCACTGGAAGAAGCGCTCTGCTGCAGATGCCGGGGATGCAGATGAATTCGACGAACAGGAAGAGAGAGAAGAGAAAACGAAAACGCAGGAATCTGACGATGACGCGTTCGATGATGCATTCGATGAGGATGACATCGAGGAGGAAGAGCCGCCGAAGAAGAGATTTGGTTTCTGGAAGCGGAAGTCTGACGATCTGGATGACGATCTGTTTGATGATGACGACGCGTACGAGGATGATGACGCGTACGGGGATGATGACGCGTACGGGGATGACGATGACACGTACGGGGACAGCGATGCGCCGGACGATGAAAAAGAAAAAGTTTCAGGCGGCAAAGACCAGAAAAACAAGCAAGACGATGAGCTGGATATCATAGATTTTAATGATCTGTAAAGACGAATGTGGTATCGGACTGGAAATAGGAGGTAGCGATGCAGACAGCATATACAGCAAAGGCAAAAAAGGCGATTGATATTGCAACGCGGATATCAAAGTCATTGCATCACAGTTATATCGGCACGGAGCACATACTGCTTGGCCTGTTGAAAGAGGGAACCGGTGTGGCAAGCCAGGTACTTGCCGACAATGGTGTAGAGTATGATAAGGTGCTGGAACTGATCGAGGAGCTGATTGCACCGGGGAATGCGGTTGCGGTTCTGGAGGACGGATTGTCCCCGAGAGCGGCGCATGTGCTTGAGGTATCCAAAGCGGAGGCGGCGCGTTTCCACTCGGAGAAGATTGGAACGGAACACCTTTTAATTGCGATGATCAAGGAGACGGAATGTGTGGCGTCCAGACTGTTGAATACATTGTCTGTCAATGTGCAGAAAATGTATGTGGACACCCTGATCGCGATGGGCGAGGATGTGAGCCAGTATAAGGATGAATTCCAGAACGGGAAACCCGGCAAGCGGAAAAACGCGGAGGGAACGCCGTCACTGGATCAGTTTTCCAGAGATCTGACCGAACTTGCACGCGACGGAAAGCTTGATCCGGTGGTCGGCAGAGAGGCGGAGATCGACCGTGTCATCCAGATTTTAAGCCGGAGAAGCAAGAACAATCCGTGCCTGATCGGAGAACCCGGCGTAGGAAAAACGGCGATTGTAGAGGGAATTGCAGAGCGCATTATGGGCGGAATGGTTCCGGATACGGTGCTTGGAAAAAGAGTGGTCTCCCTGGATCTTTCCGGGATTGTGGCAGGCTCGAAGTACAGGGGTGAATTTGAGGAGCGCATCAAGAAGGTGCTTGCAGAGGTGGCGAAAGCCGGAAACGTCCTGCTGTTCATCGATGAGATTCATACCATCATCGGAGCGGGCGGAGCGGAAGGCGCGATTGATGCATCCAACATTTTAAAACCTGCGCTTGCGAGAGGTGAGGTGCAGGTGATTGGTGCGACGACCATCGAGGAGTACCGCAAATATATCGAAAAAGATGCCGCTCTGGAACGTCGGTTCCAGCCGGTTGTTGTGGAGGAGCCGACGGAGGAAGAAGCCATTTCCATATTAAAGGGATTGCGCGGACAGTATGAGAGCCACCACCATGTGACGATTACGGATGAGGCCGTGGAGGCGGCAGTGCGTCTTTCTGCGCGTTACATCAACGACCGTTTTCTCCCGGACAAGGCGATTGACCTGATGGATGAGGCCGCGGCAAAAGTGCGCCTTCACGTGGGCGGAGACCCGAGGGAGGCTGCAGAACTCCGGCGGGAGATTGCGGAGTCGCAGGAGACATTGGAGCAGGCACTTTCCGGCGGAGACCTGGAAGCAGCGAGAGAGGCACAGACAAAGCGTCAGGAACTGGAAGAAAAGTTGGAAAAACTGAACGCAAAGGCAAAGCAGGGCGGCAGACGGCATCACCAGACCGTCGGAGAGGATGAGATTGCCGATGTGGTGTCGGGATGGACGAAAATCCCGGTGAAGAAGCTTACAGAGGGGGAGGCTGCCAGGCTTAAAAAGCTGGAGGCAACTCTTCACAAGCGCGTGATCGGACAGGAGGAGGCGGTATCGGCAGTGGCCAAAGCCGTGCGGAGAGGCCGCGTCGGATTAAAAGATCCCAAGCGCCCGATCGGATCGTTCCTTTTCCTGGGACCGACAGGCGTCGGCAAGACAGAGATATCCAAGGCACTGGCAGAAGCTGTCTTTGGACAGGAGCAGGCAATGATCCGCGTCGATATGTCTGAGTACATGGAGAAACACAGCGTATCGAAAATGATCGGTTCACCGCCTGGATATGTCGGACATGAGGACGGCGGACAGCTGAGTGAAAAAGTGCGGAGAAATCCATACGCAGTGATTCTGTTTGACGAGATAGAGAAGGCGCATCCGGATGTGTTTAATATTCTGCTGCAGGTGCTTGACGACGGACATATCACAGATTCTCAGGGAAGAAAAGTGGACTTTAAGAATACCATCATCATTATGACCTCCAACGCGGGAGCGCAGGCGATTGTGGAGCCGAAGAAGCTTGGCTTTGCTTCCGGCAATGACGAGAAGCAGAACTACGAGCGGATGAAGGGCAGCGTGATGGAGGAGGTCCGCAGAATTTTCAAACCGGAATTTTTAAACCGTATTGACGAGACTATTGTATTCAGGGCACTGAATAAGGACGACATGAAGCAGATCGTAGGTCTGATGACAAAAGAGCTGGCGAAGCGCTGCGAAACACAGCTTGGTATTACGCTGGTCGTGCGCGATGCCGCAAAGCAGTACATTGTGGATAAGGCGTATGACCCGAAGTACGGAGCCAGACCGCTGCGGCGCAAGATTCAGGATGAGATTGAGGATCCGCTTGCGGAAAAACTTCTCGACGGAAGCATCCGCCGGGGCGACGAAGTGATCGTCACGACGAAGAAAAATGCAATTTTTCTGGAGCCGAAGAAAAAGTAAAAAATTACTTAAATGTCAGTGAAATCACTGGAAATCAAAGAACAGATATTATATAATATTTTTACAAATTTACGATAAAGCAGACCGGATGAAGGAGCTGCAATATCACAGGAGGATAAGATGGCCGTTATTAGTGAATTACTCCGTTCAGAGGAGGATGGAACGATCAGCTTTGGGGATTATACATTGAGCACCAAGGCAAAGCTTGACAATTTTGAGCACCAGGGAGACCTTTACAAAGTAAAGACCTGTCAGGAGATTACCAAGCTGGAGCGCAATGGCATGTTTGTATACGAGTCTGTTCCGGGGACTGCAGTGGAGCATTTAAAAGCAACAGACACAGGAATGGAGTTTAGCGTAGAAGGCGCAGAGGACGCACAGGTTACCGTAGAGCTTGAGGATGAGGCTGAGTACGACATCGTGATCGACGGTGCAGATGCCGGCAGGATGAAGACGAATCTCGGAGGAAAGTTAAGCCTGAGCGTAGAGCTCGGCGATGCTCCGGTAAAGGTAAGCGTTCAGAAGTGCTAGAGCAGCCGCTTTCGCATATGACAATTACAAGATCAGTGAGACCTGTCCGTATGGACAGGTCTTTGTTGCTCTATAGGAAATGACGTGTTATGTTAAAGCGCGAAAGCCGCGCTTTCTATGGAGAAAAAAGCCCTGTCCGGGCAGCAGCCGCGTCTGCGGGAAAGGAAGATAAGAACATGGCAAAAGGAAAAACAACAGTGTACTTCTGTCAGGAGTGTGGATACGAGTCGGCAAAATGGATGGGACAGTGTCCGGCATGCCATGAGTGGAACTCGTTTGTGGAGGAGACAGTCGAGAAAAAGAGCGCGCGTGGGAGCCGCAGTGCGGATAGCAGCCGTGAGGCAAAGGCAGTTCCCCTGTCACAGATTGAGATGACGCAGGAACAGCGGGTGTCCACCGGCATGAAGGAGCTTGACCGGGTGCTTGGCGGCGGGATTGTGCAGGGATCCCTGGTGCTTGTGGGCGGAGATCCGGGAATCGGAAAATCGACACTGCTTTTGCAGGTATGCAGGAATCTTGCGGAACATAAGGTGAAGGTGCTCTATATTTCCGGTGAGGAATCCTTGCAGCAGATCAAAATCCGGGCAGAACGCATCGGAACCTTTGGGGACAGCTTAAGTCTGCTCTGTGAGACCAATCTTGATACCATACGGCGCGTGATTGACCGGGAGAAGCCCGAGATCGTCGTGATTGACTCCATTCAGACGATGTATAATGAAGACGTCTCGTCTGCACCGGGAAGCGTCTCGCAGGTGCGGGAATCGACCGGCACCCTGATGCAGATCGCTAAGGGACTTGGAATTTCCATTTTTATCGTCGGACATGTGACAAAGGAAGGCGTGGTGGCTGGTCCGCGTGTGCTGGAACACATGGTGGATACGGTGCTCTATTTTGAGGGGGACCGCCATGCGGCGTATCGTATTCTGCGCGGTGTGAAGAACCGCTTTGGGTCGACGAACGAGATCGGTGTTTTTGAGATGCGGGGAGATGGTCTGACAGAGGTGGAGAACCCGTCGGAATTCATGCTGAGCGGAAAGCCGGAGGGAGCCTCCGGGTCTGTTGTGGCATGCTCGATGGAAGGAACGCGACCGATCCTTCTGGAAATACAGGCATTGGTCTGCCACAGCAATTTCGGTATGCCCAGAAGGACGGCGGCAGGAACCGATTTTAACCGGGTGAATCTTCTGATGGCGGTTCTGGAAAAGCGTCTGGGACTTTCACTGGGGAATTGTGATGCCTATGTCAATATTGCGGGAGGCATCCGGATGAATGAGCCGGCAATCGATCTTGGTCTTGTGCTGGCGATTGTCTCCAGCTATAAGGACCGCCCAATCGATGAGAAGACCATCTGCTTCGGCGAGGTGGGACTCAGCGGTGAGGTGCGCGCGGTCAGCATGGCAGAGCAGCGTGTGCTCGAGGCGAAGAAGCTTGGATTTAAGACATGTATTCTGCCGGAGGTGTGCAGGGAGAGCCTAAAGGAGATCAAGGGGATCGGTCTTGTCGGCGTGCGCACAGTAAAGGATGCGATGGATTACGTGATGCGGTAGTCCGCAGGAAGGGAAAATGAATGGTTCTGAATTGTATGTACAATTAAAACAATTCAGAACCGAAAACTTTCTTTTTTAAAACGGCGGAAATGTGGTTGACATTCTAAAATAATGATGATAATATAAACAAGCTGACCGCGAGAACAGCGGACAGGCAAAGCGCTTCTGAAAAAGAAGTAAAAGAAAATAAAAAAAGCTGTTGACAAACGGTTGGCGGTATGATATAGTAAATAAGCTGTCGCCGAGAGATGACAACGATGAATGAGATTGAAAAATCCGTTCGGAAGTTGCAGAGCAACTTCTAAAGTCAATACGAAGTATTGACGATGTACATTGATAACTGAACAGTGAATAAACCTTGAAAGATCCTAAATTTCAAGCTGTCGATCAAGAGATTGAAAGACAGACGAACGTTCTTATAAAGAACAACCTAAAACAGTAAATTCAGAGTAACATCTGA
>ERZ772851.233-NODE-233-length-72274-cov-11.528739_pt1 | contig 72274 bp, 52 predicted proteins | sample MGYA00512137_ERZ772851 | MGnify/ENA primary metagenome ERZ772851 (study PRJEB29015, sample SAMEA2737663) | human gut metagenome | biome: human gut; feature: human-associated habitat; material: faeces | place: China | collected 2012 ... | reverse complement strand
CCGCATGAGCGGTGGTGTGGGAGGACGGGGGTTAGTCACCCCCTCCTACCCGATTTCTTGACGATTGCAAGAAGGCGAAACGTAATTCCGAAGAATTACTTGATTTCGCATTCGCCGCCGACTTCCTTGAACTGGGCAGCCATCTTGTCGGCGTCTTCCTTGGACAGGCCTTCCTTGACGGTCTTCGGGCCAGCCGCAACGGCTTCGACGAAGTCCTTGGCTTCCTTCAGGCCCAGACCGCACACTTCGCGGACGAGCTTCAGAACCTTCAGCTTCGCAGCGGCGTCGAAGGACTTCAGCACCACGTCGAACTCGGTCTTTTCTTCCGCAGCGGGAGCAGCGGCGCCAGCAGCGGGGCCAGCAACAACAGCGGTCGCAGCAGCGGACACGCCGAACTTTTCTTCCATAGCCTTGACCAGATCGGCCAGTTCCAGCACCGTCATAGACTCGACGGCAGCAATGATCTCCTCATGAGTCATGTTGATTCAGCCTCCTATATCGGTTGATATCGTAATGAAAACTTGTCGTTGTTCAGACCGCAGGGACGTAAAGCCTCATGCGGCATCGGCGCGGATTATTCCTCGCCATTCTTCTGCTTGCGGATTGCATCCACCACGCGGACGAAGGACGCCACGGTGTTGGTCATGCAGCCAAGCAGCTTTGCCAGCAGCACTTCGCGGCTGGGCAGGGTCGCCAGATGCTTCACAGCAGCCACGTCGAGGGTTTCCGTACCCAGCACGCCGCCAGTGATCTTCAGGCTCTCCAGCTTGTTCTTTTCGATGTAGTCGTTGATGATCTTCGGGCCGGACACAGCGTCCTTCATGGAGAACACGAAAGCGTTCGGGCCATTGAGCAGATCGTCAAGACCGATAATGCCCACCTCATTCAGCGCGCGCAGAACCAGACGGTTCTTCAGGACGCAGTACGCGGCGTCATTCTCACGGCACTGCTTGCGGATTTCAGTCACCTGCTCCACAGTCAGTCCGCTGTAGCTGCAAATCACCACAGACTGGGCATTCTTCAGCTTTTCGACGATGTCAGCAACAGCTGCCACCTTCTCCGGCTTCACCTCATGCACCTTGCTCATTTCTTGCACCTCCTTAACGGTTTGGGAGTAAAAGAAAACCCTTGCAACAGGTGCAAGGGATGAGCAAATTTCATGCTATATCCTTCACACCTCGGCAGGCGGAGCAAACTCCTTTACATCCTTGCGGATACCGGCTGTCTACGGCACAGGTTTCTTCAAAACCTTGTTTATTATAGCAGGACAATCCCGTTCTGTCAAGCCTTCTGCGAAAAAAATCTGCACAAGCGGCGAATTTCCGCATAGACTGCGATGGGGGAGGAATGCGCATGTGTGACAAGACGTATAACGTGCTGAAATGGATGGCGCAGCTGCTGCTGCCCGCGATGGGGACGCTGTATTTTGCGCTGGCAAGCATCTGGCGCCTGCCATACGGTGAGCAGGTTGTCGGCACTATTACCGCGGTGGATACGTTTCTCGGTGTGATTCTGGGAATTACCACCGCACAGTATAAGCAAAAGCAGAAAACCGACGTGGCGTGAGTAAGCAATATTAATGAAGAAACCCGCCTGTCCAGCACGACAAGCGGGTCAATTTTTGCGGAAAAAGTCAACTCCGAAGGTGCGCACACCGAAGGTTTCCAAAGGGCGATCGGAAAGCCCTTTGGTCGCGCCCGCAGGCGCGATTCCCCCTGCTCCATAAAAACAAGCATGAAAAAGCGATTTGGCGGATGCACTAAAAACGCATTCCCCTGCGCTTTGCAACCGAAGCGCTTATTCGCACTCAATGCCATCCGAGTACAGCACCAGCTGCGGCTGCTCTTCGTTCGCGGGCAGATACCGCCAGCATTCCTCGCCCCCGGAGGTGTCTACCAGAATGCTCCACACCGCGCCGTTGTCAAAGCACAGCGTCACATCCCCAATAGAATCCACCATCACCGTGCGGACGATGAAACGGTTTTCGATGCCCGTCAGCACGTCGTTCAGCTCCACAATGCGGTCATCAAGCCGGTTCGCGCCCAACTCGTCACAGCGGTAGTCATCCGGAATGACATCCTCCTCCAACCCCTGCTTGCGCCACAAATCCCACATGGCTTCCGACGGCTGGAAATAGTCACTTCGCGCCAAGGAAACCCGCCCATCCTGCACCAGACGATAGTAGCATTGCAAGTGCAGGGATTGTTCCTCCTGCACCTCGGTCGTCAGCGCGCGCGGCGCAAACGACAGGCAAAGCAAATCCGCCGTGCGGGAGAGGTTGATGAGAGTGCAGCCGACCAAATCATTGAGCTTCTTCTGGACAAAAAGCATGTCCGTGTTGTTCATATTAGTCCCTTCCAATTTTCCACTGGGGATTTACTTTCCGCCGAAAGCGTCCAGCACCGCCTGCGCCATGCCGCCCTTCTCGCAGTGCGCCGTGTGGCGAATCGGCAGGGAACGCAGTGCCTTCACCTGCTGCGGCACGGGCATCCCCGAACGCGCTTCCAATTCATCCGAGCAGGAAAATGCATCCAGTCCGGCGACGGCGTTCTTTCCGGCGACGGCAGTCAGCACATCAGCGGCGAACTTGTAGGGGCTGGCGGTGGACACGATGACCGTCGGAGTCAAATCGCCCGACGTCTCGCGGTACTGGCGCAGAACGCGGCTCGCAACGGCGGTGTGCGTGTCCATCAGGTAGTGATGCTGCTCGAACACGCGGGCGATTTCCTCCGCGCAGTCGCGGTCATCAGCGTACCCGGCGGCAAAGACGCTCAGCAGCCACTCCTGCCGCTGCTGACCAACGGCGTAGGACTGGCTCGTGCGCAGCTGCTGCATCCAGCGGGCAATCAGCGCGCCGTCGCGGTCGGCGCATTCAAACAGCAGACGCTCCAAATTCGAGGAAATCAGGATATCCATCGAAGGGGAGGTCGTCTTGAAGAACTGCCGGCGCGTGTCGTAAACGCCGCCAAGGAAGAAATCCGTCAGCACGTTGTTGCGGTTGGAGGCGCAGATGAGCTTCTTGACCGGCAGCCCCATGCTCCGCGCGTAGTAGCCCGCGAGGATATTGCCGAAATTGCCCGTCGGCACGACGAAATTCACCTCGTCGCCCAGCGCAATCGCGCCCGCGTTCAGCAAATCGGCATAGGCGGAGAAATAATAGACAATCTGCGGCACGAGGCGGCCGAAGTTAATCGAGTTGGCGGAGGAAAGCACCTTGCCGCGCGCGTTCACCTGATGATGGAAATCCGCGGAGGAGAACAGCGCCTTCACGCCGGATTGCGCATCGTCGAAATTGCCGTTCAGGGCGATGACGTGCGTGTTTTCGCCGCCCGTGGTGGTCATTTGCAGCTTCTGCACGTCGCTGACGCCGTCGGTCGGGTAGAAGACGGTGCAGGATGTTCCCGGCACGTCCTTGAAGCCTTCGAGCGCCGCCTTGCCTGTGTCGCCGCTGGTCGCGACGAGGATTGCCACTTCGCGGTTTTCACCGTTCTTCTTGGCGGAGAGCGTCGTCAGGTGCGGCAGCAGCTGCAATGCCATGTCCTTGAATGCAAGCGTCGGCCCGTGGAAGAGCTCCAGCACATGGGTGTTGCTGTCGAGCTTCTTCGTGGGCGCAATCGCGGCGTCATCGAACTTGGCGGCTTCGTAGGCGCTGGCAATTGCGTCCGCCAGTTCCTGCGCATTGAAATCATCAAGATAGCCACGGAGGATGGTCAGCGCGCGGGCGCGGTAGTCGAGCTTGGTCAGCGCGGCAATGTCCGCCAGCGTCATCTGCGGGAACACCGCCGGGACATACAGACCGCCATCGGGCGCAAGACCGCGCAGGATGGCTTGGGATGCCGTGACGCAGGCGCCGCCGCGGGTGGAAATGAATGACATGGAAATCACGCTCCTATCCGCAGGGCGATGCCTGCTGGGTTGAGGGCAAGAAGGGGGTCTTGCCGAGTTTCTGCTTGCGGTTGATGGGTTTCCTACCTATTACAATAGGTGATAATGTTGCAGGGGGTTCGCTCCTGCGGGAACGACAAGGGACAATGAAAACAGGAGAAGCCTGCACTCGCCCCCCTTGCCCCACTTGCCCCCTTGAGCCCTTGCCCCCTTCGCGCGAAATATCAAAAGGGCGGCGGCTTACATGCTCCGCCGCCCTCGTGGGCTGTTCCAATTAGATGATGTAGCCCTTGCAGAAGTCGGGCAGCGCTTCGGGATCGGCGCTGACGGACAGCACGAACGTCACATCATGCTTCTGCGCGTACTTTTCGAGGCTGTCGAAGAACCACTTCGCGTCGGCGAGGTCAATCTTGATCAGCTTGAGGAACGCGTCGATGAAGACGGTCTTGACGTCGTAGTTGCTGGCGAGCATACCGCCGAGGAAGCCGAGGAACATTTCCGCGCTGGAAACGCTGTACTCTTCGACGTTGACGAAACGAACCGCACGGTCCACTTCGTACATATAGCTGTCGTTCTTGTCGAGGAAAACGACGTTGCCGGAGCTGGTCTTGACCGCGTTGTTGGTCATGTCAATCAGCCGCTTGGTCTTGCCGGAGCCCTTCTTGCCTGCGATAATCTGAATCATGGGTAAACGCCTCCTTGTGAGTGAGAGTTTCGTATCTCTATTATAAACCATTTTGCGCCCGGATGCAATGCCTCTGATGAATTTCCTTTGTGTTCGGGAGAAAAATTCACCGCTTTTATGGTGACGTGTCCTCCTCATTGCCGGGTGCATCTGTATCATTCGCCATGAGGGTCAATAAATCCTGCTTCTTCAGCGGCGGAAGTTCACGTTTTTCATGACCGGGGATGGACGTGTCGAGCTTGCAGACTCCGGCGCAGTCGCACCACTGGCAGGCGTTCCAGTCTCTGATGACGGCGGGGGACGGGGTGATTTCGCCGCTGCGGATGCGGTCGGCCAGTTCCGCCGCCATCTTCTTGGCGTGGGCAAGCAGTGCTGCCATTTCCTCCGACGTGTAGCCATCAGACGAGGAAGCGACGCTGCTATCCGCATTAAAGATTTTCGTGAACGAATATCCCGGATTGGAATCCAGCGCTTCCACCACGTCCACATCCGCCAGCACAATGCCTTTCAGGTGCAGCTTTTTCGCAATCGCCTTTTCCGCGGCTTCCTTTACGTCCGCCGTATCTACCATCGGGTCTTGAATCGTGAAGTAGAATGCGCCCGCCGGATTGCCGTCCAGCCCCTCGCACGCGGCTTGCAGATACAGCAGCAGCTGCAATTGAAGCCCGTACCATAGGCGCGTCGGGTCAATGTCGCGGTGGCTGCTCTTGTAGTCGGATACGAGCAGATACACGCCCTCGTCGCCCTCCCAGCGGTCGATGCGGTCGATTTTGCCGCGCAGGGCGATTTTCCGTCCATCATGCAGCGTCAGCACCACCGGAGGCAGCCCGTCCTCCTCGCCAAACACAACTTCCTCGCCGACGGTGCGGAAGCGGCTGTGCTGCGCGTGATGCGTGAACATCCACGCGGCGCGGTGCACCGTTCGGCGGTACTTTTCGCCCTGCAGACGCAGGGACGGCGTTTCATTCAGCGGGCCATCTGCCCACGCGGTCGTCAGCGGCAGCAGCACCGTATCCATCAGCGCGTGGATTTTTTCGTCCGGCAAATCCGGAAAATCCGGCTCCTTCAGCGCAAGGGCGGCGTACCCCTCCATCGCGGCATGGTAGAAATCGCCCACATCCGCCGGGTCGAACTCGTACTCGCGGCGGATGACGGGCTTCAAGCCGTAGTTCACAAAGTGCCGATACGGGCACTGCGCGAAGCCCTCCAAACGGCTGATGGACACCTTGTCCTGCGTGAAGAGCCGCCGCGTGTGGTCGCGGGAGAGGAAAATCGCCGTGCCGTGGCGGTTCAGCGCATCCAGCACGGCCTGACAGCGGCTGTGCCACTCCGGGTCGAAATACAGCCAGCGCAGGACGTTCGCCCATTGCTCCGGAAGCGGCGTGTCGGTGTCGACAGCTTGCCGCAGGTGGTGCGGCAGTGCATCCAGCGCCATGGCGGGGGAGAGCGGCGCGACGTCGTTTGCCAGCACGCCGCCGGATACCACCATATGCGGGAACAGCTGCGTCATGTCCTCCAGCAGCCCCGCCGGACGAAACGCCGTGCCGTCCTGCCCGCCCTGCGAACAGGTGACGGTCAGAAAGCGCCGGGGGAGGGATAGTGTACGGTAGAAGTCCGACTGCCGCAGGGCGCACGTCTCCTGCTGCGTCAGGCCAATCGCGCGCTGCGCCAAGTCGCACAGTGTGCGCCGCTCCGTCTCGGACAGGAGCGAATCCGCCGTACTGCCCAGCGCGCCATCCTGCATTCCCATGACGAGCAGCGCATCAATCCGCCCGGTCATCAAATGCCCCGCTTCGCCGATCATCACCGTGTCCGGCTGCGGCGGCAGGGACGAAATCGACGCGCCTGTCAAACCTGATTCCACGAACCGCGCTAAATCCCGCTGATTTGCCTTTTGCGTGCTCAGCAGCGCATACAGCTGATCAAGCAGCGTCATCAGGATTGTCCATACCTGCCGATTCTGCGTTGCTTCCGCCGCCATCCCGCGCGAAAGCAGCGCTTCCTCGCGCGCCATCAGGCGGTCATACGCATTGGTATCCTCCAAGAAGCGGAAAATTGCATCGACGGAATCCCCCGCTGTTTTTGCGCGGCGGAGCGCATCCCGAAGGGCCTCCACAGGCGAAATCAGCCGGACGCGCAGTTCGTCCATATCCGCCGCGTCGTCGCCATAAGGGAACGGACGCAGCCACTTGCCGCGGTTGATGCCGTGCGTGATGGCGTAGTTCTCCAGCGAATCGGCTTCGTCGCGGGTCAGGGAAGAAAAGCCGCTTTTTGCCACTTGCAGCACATCCGCGCGGAGAAATCCGCCGGAGATGCAACGCAGTGCGCCGACGAGCATCCGACTCAAGCCGTGCCGCGCCGCACTGTCCTTCCGCGCCTGATAGCAGGGAATCCCCGCGCTTTGCAGCGTGACGGCGAGGATGCCGGACATGCCCTGCGCATCCGCCAGCGCGACCGCCATATACTGCCACGGAATGCCGCGCTCGTGCCAGCTTTGCAGCGCCTGCGCGGCGAAAGCGGCTTCGGCATACGGGTTCGCGGCGGCATGGAGCGTCAGGGCGGACGCGTCGCCGGGGTACACCACGCCGTCACGGGCGAACAGGTGCGCTTCGAGGTGGCGGAGGGCTTCGTCGCGCCCGTCGGGTTCGCTTGGAAGCCACTTCCACTGTACGGGAATGCCGCGCTGACGCAGCCATCCGGTCAGCTCCGCCGCACTCCTGCGCTGGGAGGTGAAAACGTGCCCGTCGCTTGCAGTGTCCTTGTCCATCGTGAACGCAACGACCATGCGGGTACACTCTGGCGCGGCGGTCGCCAGCAGGACGCACAGCGGCGTTGGCAGCATGTCAAACTGGTAGACAAACACGGCGGCATCGCGCATCAGCCCGCTTTCCGGCAGCCGTTCCACCAGCTCAAACTGCTGCGTCGGCTCATCCTGAAAGCGCTCGGCAATCAGCACGTCATACGTCTGCCAAAGCAGCAGCAAATCATGCGCCTTTGCCTTCAGTGCGCCGGATGGCAGCTCCTCCGCATAGGCGGCAAATTCTTCGCTTGACAGCCCCGTGCGCTGGAAGTCCATCAGCAGCGTGGACAGCTTCTCCGGCAGCCCGGGTGACAGCGCGACGCGGCGATAATAGTGCAGTTCCTCCTGCTTCAGGGAAAGCGCCTGCGCCAGTGCCATCCGTCGCCCGCTTTCGTCCAGCGCGGCCTTGGGCGAATGGCCAGCGCTCTCTCGGATACGCCGCCCCAGCCTGCGCGGCGACAGTACATCCAAATCCAGCAGCCCCGGCAAATTCAGCTGCTCCACCAGTTCCCGCTCGGCTTGCAGGGTGTACTGCTCCGGTACAAGCAGCAGGACACGCTGACCAGCTTCACGGCATTGGCGGATTTCTTCAAACAGGCGGGACTGCGTCTGCCCGGCGCGGGCACCCCAGATTTCGACGGTGGTCATAAAATCCCCCTCACAAAGCGGCAAATGCGGTTAAATAACGAATCGCCTCCGCGTCATGGCGGCGGTTAAACCCATGCGCTCCGCCGTCAATCAAGTGCAGTTCTGCGTTCGCATACGCTTCCGCCGCCTTTTTCGCATAATCCGGCTTGACGATGCCGTCCGCCGTGCCGTGGAGAATCAGCACCCGCCCGGTGTACGGCGTGATTTCGCGGAAAACGTCCATGTGCATGACGGCTTCGGGATAGCAGCGCCCCAGCGGCATCGGCCCGCAGTGAATCTTCTCCGGCAGGTTTTGCGGATCGAAGTGCGCCATCATCATGTGCCCCGCGCGCGCGTCGTCGGGGATGCAGAAGGCCGGGTAGAACAGCACGAGCCTGTCCACTGCATCCGGATGCTTCGCAGCGGTCAGCGCGGACACCATCCCGCCCTGCGAACAGCCCATCAGCAGCAGCGTATCGCCGGTATAGGGAAGCGACTGCGCATAGCGAATGACGGCTTCCAAATCCTGCACCTCGGTCAGCACCGACATGTCCGTCGTCGCGCCATCACTCCGCCCCAAGGGCGGAACGCTGCCGCCGCAGAAGTCGAAACAGTACGCGCAGTAACCAATTTTCGCCAGCACCCTCGTGTACTGCCGGACGGTCTGCTGATTCGCCATAAAACCGTGGCAGACAATGGCAATCGGGAGCTTTTCGCCATTCGGACGGTACTCTGTGCCGCGGAGGGTCAAATCACCGCGCATACAGGAGAACGTCCGACGACGGATGGGGGAGGAAGAAAACAGCATCGAAATCGCCTCACGGAAGATTGTTTCTTCTATTGTAGCATAGTCGCGCGAAAATGAAAAGATGGAAAAACAAGACTTGAAGCGGCAGGGAGAGACGTGTTATAATGGAGCGAACCCACAGAGAATGAAGGAGTACATACACGATGAGCAATTTCCGCCGACCGAAGCACCTGACCACCCGCCGAATGCAGGAAACGCGTCCGAATCCGCCGAAGGAACAGGCGAAAGCGCAGCGTCCGGCGCGCGAAATCCGCTGGAACTGTCCCGTCGCGGCAAAATGCGGCGGATGCCAGCTGACCCGCCTGTCCTACGCGGAGCAGCTGCAATGGAAGCAGCAGCGCGTGGCGGAACTGCTGGACGGAATTTGCGAAGTCCGCCCGATTCTGGGCATGGACGACCCGTTCCACTACCGCAACAAGGTTCATGCCGTGCTGTCAGTGGACAAGGCGGGCAGGCCCATCAGCGGCGTGTACGCCATGGGGACGCACCGCGTCGTGCCCGTGCGGCACTGCCTGATTGAGGATCGCCGCGCTGACCGCATCATCCAGACCATCGTCGCGATGCTGCCTGCCTACAAGCTGCGCATCTACAACGAGTACACGCACCGCGGCTTCCTGCGCCATATCCTCATCCGCACGGGGCATGTGACGGGGCAGATTATGGTCGTGCTGGTGGCAACGAGCCTTGAATTTCCGGGCAGAAAGGCATTTGTGCAGGAGCTGATTCAGCGCCACCCGGAAATCACGACCGTGGTGCTGAACTGCAATCAGCGCGAAACCAGCATGGTGCTGGGCACGAAGGAAATTACCCTCTATGGCGAAGGGTACATGGAGGACGAGCTGTGCGGCAAACGCTTCCGCATCAGCCCGCAGAGCTTTTATCAGGTGAACGCGAAGCAATGCGAACTCCTCTACCGAACGGCGATTGACGCGGCGCAGCTGACAGGCGCAGAAACCCTGCTGGACGCCTACTGCGGTACGGGTACGATTGGCTTGTGCGCGTCGGATGGCTGCAAGCAGCTCATCGGCGTGGAACTGAATGCCGACGCCATCCGCGATGCGAAGGAGAACGCCCGCCGCAACGGCGTGGAGAACGCGCGCTTCCTCTGCGACGACGCAGGGCGCTTCATGCAGAAGCTCGCCAAGGATGGAAACGCGCCTGACGTGGTGATGATGGATCCGCCCCGCGCCGGCAGCGACCAGAAGTTCCTGCAAAGTCTGCTGATGCTGAAACCAAAGCGGGTTGTGTACGTTTCCTGCAACCCGGAGACCCTCGCAAGGGACTTGCGCGTGCTGGTGGACGGCGGGTATCGGGCGGAATGGGCAACGCCGGTGGATATGTTTCCGGGGACGGAACATGTGGAAATGGTATGCCTCTTAGTTCTGCGAAATCCAACGGCACATATCAACATGGATGTGGATGTGGACGAAATGGTGCAAGATAAAAGAGGCTCTTCACGGAATCTTGTTGGTTGCCCCAAGATTCCGCGAAGAACCAAGTGATGTGAGAATTACTCCGTAATGTAGGTGTACCGCATGTTGTAGCTCTTTGCGTACTGCTCAGCGGCGGAGTCCGGCAGGACTTCCAGGACAAGGTTCGGACAGTTATGGAAAGGGCTGTTAACAACGAAAGGCGAGTAGCCAAAACTCGTTAGCTTGCGAAGATTGCCCAACAATGCAAGCGACTCGCATCCGGAGAAGGCAGATTGATCGACGCTTTCCAAACTGCCCAGATTCGGAATTGAAGCCAGTTTTGTGCAGCCGGAAAACCCGTTTTGTCTGATAGCGGTTACATTGCTCAGGTCGCCGACGCTTACCAAAGAGGTGCAGCCATCAAACGCACGATAAGGAATCTCTTTCAGGCTGCTTAAATCACCGACGGTTTCCAGCGCAGTACAGCTGACGAAACACTTCTGCTCCATTGACTCCAATTTGGGCATATCGCCGATTGATTTCAGCGAGATACAGCCTGTATAATGGCTGCCGTACCCAAATACGCCCTCGCCAAGGCTCACCAGATTATCTAAGTGTTCAAGACGTTCCAAACTGGAGCAGCCAGCAAAAGCAAAATGTTCGATGGCTGTAACACTGCTTAAATCGCCCAGGCTGACAAGCAATGTGCAGTTGAGAAATGCATTATCTCCAATGGCGGTTAATTTGTCAGACCAGTCAACGCTGACCAACGATGCACAGTGTGCAAAGGCTCCGGATTCCAAGCGCGTCAAGCTGTACAAATCATCAACATGCTCCAGTGCACTGCAGCCGTTAAAAGCACCTTTCCCGATAGTTTCCAAGTTGTGCAGGGAACCGATACTCTTCAGTGCAGTACAGCCCATAAATGCATACTGACCGATGCTGGTAATCTTGTCAAGTTCATCAACGTGTTCCAAGGCGCTGCAATTCACAAAACCGTTAGAATCAATGGATTCGACATTACTCATGTTGCCGACACGCACAAGCGAAGAGCAGCCTTCAAATGCGTAAGAATCAATCGAAGTTACGCTGCTCATGTTGCCTACGCTCTCTAATGCGGTGCAGAAGCCAAAGGTGGAATATCCGATGGATGTGACTTTGCTTAAATCGCCAATGGTTTTCAGCGCTTTGCAGCTATTGAAGGCACAAGTGCCGAGTGTTGTGACATTGGTCAGATTCCCGACGCTGGTTAAAGCGGTGCAGTCAGCGAATGCACTGCTGCCGATGCTATTCAGCCGGGGCAGTTCAGGAAGGCTGGTCAATGCTTTGCAATTAGAAAACGCATATTCGCCGATGGTACGAACATTGGACATGTCTCCGATGCTCGTCAGTTTGCGGCAGCCAGAGAATGCGCTCTCTCCAATGCTGGTGGCGCTGCTCAAATCGCCAACCGAAACCAGATTTGACGTATAGAAGAACAGCCTGTCAGGAACGACCTTCAAGCTGCTTAAATCGCCAACTGTGGTTAGCGCAGTGCAGCCATCAAACACTTTCTCGCTGATGCTTGTCACACTGCTTAAATCACCAACGGTTTTCAGCGATTTGCAATTGCGGAATGTCTCTCGATTCAAGACGGTCAGCTTTTCCAAGCCGCTAATGCTGGTCAGTGATTCACAGCCGTAGAAGGCACCATACGCTATGCGTGTAACACTGCCGAGTTCCCCGATGCTTTGCAGGGAAGTACACTGCTTGAACGCATTTGCGCCGATGAAAGTAACGCTGCTGAGACTGCCGACGGTTTTCAGCGAAGTGCACTGATAGAAAGCGTTTTCGCCGATGGAAGTAACGCTGCTGAGATCTCCGATGCTTTCCAGTGACGCACAGGCATAGTCTTTTGACATGCCTTCGTCCGGAATCCAACGGCTGGAAACCCCAAAGGCAGAGTCGCCGATGCTTTCCAAATGGGGCATATCACCAACCCGAACCAAGGAGGTGCAGCCTACAAAAGCACTATTGCCAATACTTGTTACATTGCTCAAATGCTCCATGGATGTGAGCGATTCGCAATCTCTGAAAGCGTAAGCACCAATAGTGGTTACATTATCGGTGTTATCAAGTGTTTCCAACGCATAGCATCTGGAGAATGCGTATGCGCCAATGCTCGTCACATTCTCCAAACCTTCTACGCTTTGCAGATTGGTACAGCTGGCAAATGCGCTATCCGGAATGGCAGAAATGTTCGTTAGACCGCTAATGGTGGTCATGGCGCAGGACTCGAAAGCACCGCTGCCGATGCTTGTTACGTTGCTTAAGCCCTCAATGTTTACAAGTGAGTTACAACCTGAAAATGCTTCCGTCCCAATGCGGACATCATTTCCTCCAAGTTCAACTTTCTTCAGTGAGGAACACATATAGAAGGCGCCGGAGTCGATTCTTTTAATACTGTCCAAACTGCCGATTTCTGTTAAAGACTCGCAGTAGTAAAAGGCTGAACCGCTGATTTGTTCGACATTAGAAATGTCGCCAACACGCGTCAGTGAATCGCAGTAATAATGCCAGTCCGAACCATCGTCCCACAGGACACTGGATGCAAAAGCAGCCTCACCGATACTTTTCAGATGGGGCATATCACCGAGCTGCACCAGTGATTTGCAGCCTGCAAAAGCGCGCTCACCAATGCTCGTTAAAGAAGTCAAGTCTCCAACATCTTGCAGTGAAATGCAGTTGTAGAACGTGAAGTCACTGAGATTCGTTACATTCTCAAGCCCATCCACCTTCACCAGCGCCGTGCATCCATCGAATGCGTGCGCGCCAATCTCTGTCACGCTGCTGGGAATCGTGATCTCTTTCAGGCTCGTGCAGCCCGAGAAGGCGTAATCCCCGATGGCAGTTACAGAATCAGGAATTTTCACGCTGACAAGGCTCGTGCTGTTTGCAAACGCATATTCATCAATGCGTTTTACGTTTGCGGAAATTTCGTAAGTCGCGACATTTCCGCCGCTTGGAGCGTCCGCGCTGTCCGCCAGTGCGGGTAGGACCAGACAGCTTCCGATCAGCAGACTGGTCAGCGTAATCGTCAAAAGTTTCTTGGATTTCATGCGTATCAACCCCTTTCTCGATTTCCAGCATACAGCAATTTCAAGAAAAAGTCAATAGAAGAATCAAGAAAATTAAGGGAAAATACAGAAACTAAATCGAATGCTATGTCATGCACCGTCAAATCAATAAGATGCTAATGCTATATTCAGAAGAAATTGTCAAGAAACGATTACCAATCATGTTGACAAGCTGGGAAAACCTGCGTATAAAATATGGAAAACTGGCAGTTTGCAACAGGGAAAAAGCGGATGGAGGAGATTACACATGAAACGTTGGAAGGTCACATTCGGACTGTTCTTGCTTCTTTTTGCGCTGGCAACGACAGTTGCTTGCGCAGAGACGCGCGAAGAGAAAGTGGATTTGGAAGGGAAACGTGTCATTTTTGCCCAGCCGGGGGAAACAATTCACTTTACTTATGATGTTCCGGAAGGCTTCATTGTGGATAAAGAGGGATGGTCATGGTGTTTTGCCTATACGGATGGTCGTGGCTGTACTTACTATGATGGCGAATACGGTGATAGCTACTCGGAAAGCTATACCTATGAGCCAACGGGAACCCATGTCGAATTTGATGGAAAAGGTAGCATTACTCTTTCCAACAATGAAATGGTTCGTGTAGAACTACGCATAAAAAAACCGAATGTCGATTATTGGATTTACATGCACGCATATGTGCTTGTTGCTGACCCGGCAGAGTACTATACCTATGAGATTCAGAATGGGGAAGCGACGATTACAGGATATAACAAAGAACTGCTGAGAAGCAAGGTGCTGATTCCAGAAGAAATTGAAGGGTATCCGGTCACGACGATCGGCGACCGCGCGTTTTATGACATGCCGTCGGGTATCGGCGAGAAATTCTACATTCCAGACAATGTAACCACCTTTGGCAAGGAAGCCTTTGCAGTCAGCGCCTATCTTGATGCGGTTCGGATGCCGCAGAAGCTGACGAAAATGGGCGAGGGCGTATTTGCGGCATGTTTGCAACTGCACTTCTTGGAAATTCCTGATTCGTTGACGGAAATCCCAGACGACGCCTTTGCAAACTGCTGGGGCTATGGATCTGCAAGAGATTACAGTGTTGAGCAGTGCATCGGCAAAAACGTGACCAAAATCGGTAAAGGCGCGTTTGGTGGATGCTGGAATATGGGGGGAACTTGGGGCGATGGTCGTCTGCCTGAAAAGCTCGAATCCATCGGGGAAGGCGCATTCCAGTATTGCTACACGATAAAGAAGCTGCAAATCCCGGCTGGTGTGACGGTCATTGCTGACCGCACATTTCAGGGCTGCGAAAGACTGGAATCAATTCAGTTTGATGGCGATATTACGATGATTGGCGCGGAAGCCTTTGACGGCTGTGTTGCGCTGACTTCGATGCCGCTGTCGAAGTCGCTGAACCTGATTGGCGCGGATGCATTCCGTGACTGCACGGCGCTGACGGCTTTCCAGCTGGCAGAGGGAAACACGCATTTTCAGGTGCAGCAAGGTGCAATGATGACGGCAGATGCCACGCGGCTGCTGACTTATGCTGCCAGCGCACCGCAGCAAAGCTTTGTCATGCCGGAAACGCTGACACAGATTGATGATGGCGCACTCAAAAACCTGCGCTATCTGGAAACGCTGACTTTCTCGCCGATTTTCAGCGATTATCAGGCAGGCATGTTTGAAAATGCAACGGGCTTGAAGACGGTGAATTTCGGTGAAGGTACGCTGACGGCGATTCCTGACCGATTCTTCAAGGGCTGCACGTCGCTTGTTTCGCCCAATGCGTTCACGGGCGTGACGTCTGTTGGCGAATCGGCATTTGAAGGCTGCACGGCGGTGCAATCGCTGTCGTTTGATGATTCGCTGTCGAACATCGGCACAAAGGCGTTCCAGAACTGCACGGCACTGGAAAGCGTGCATATTCCGGACAGCGTAACGAGCCTGAGTGCAGCGGCGTTCCGGAATGACGTTTCCTTGACGGAATTCCAGATGCCGGAGCGCCTCCATACCGTCTCCGCGTCGGCGTTCAGCGGCTGCACGTCGCTGAAAACGGTGACATGGAGCAAGTATCTGCAAACCATAGAAGCAAATGCGTTTGAAAATACGGCCCTGACGGAAATCATCTTCCCGGAGAGCCTGACCAGAATCGGTGCGTATGCGTTTGCGGGCATTGGCACGCTGGAAAGCATCGTCCTGCCGGAAAATTTGAATACGATTGGTTCGTCTGCTTTTTCTGGCACTGGGATTCAGACGCTGAAGCTGCCCAAGAGCGTCACGACGCTGGGCAACGGCGCATGGATGAACTGTGCCGCCCTGCGGGAAGTTCAGTGGGACGCCGCAGTGACGAAAATCCCGGCGAGCACGTTTGAACACTGCACTGCGCTGACCCAAATCGAGCTGCCGGACGGCATTGTGGAAATTGGCGCAAGGGCATTCAGCGGCAATGAAAGCCTAACCAATGTGACTTTGCCGCGCACGGTGCGGCGCATTGAAAGTGCTGCTTTTGAGGGATGCAGTGCGCTGACGGACATCCTGCTCTGGCCGGACGTGGAGGAAATCGCGGCGGATGCTTTTGCAAACTGCGAGAATCTGACCATCCGCGGCTGGAAGGGGTCTGCCGCTGAAAAAGCGGCCACGTCACAGGGCGTGAATTTTGCCGCGGCGGATCAGGAAATTTCCTACACGCTCAATGCCGCGCAGGATGGCTATCTTGTCAGCAGCTGCGATGAAAACGCAGTGCTGCTGGTGCTTCCGGCTGTGCATAACGGGCTGCCCGTGGTCGGTACTGCGGAAAACGCCTTTACAAACTGCAAGTACCTGCAAGAAGTGCGTCTGGAAGCGGAAAGCGCGTATTTGCAGGTTTGTGACGGCATCCTGATGGACGCGACAGGTAAAACGCTGCTGCTCTATCCGGCACGGCGCGCAGGAGCGGATTTGGTGATTGACGAAAACGTGACTGCCATTGCAGACTATGCGTTTGCTTATTGCCAAAATCTGCGCAGTATCACCATTGGCACGCAGGTGGAGACGATTGGCGACCATGCGTTTGACGCGGTGAACGATGCCCTGTGCCTTGTTGTGCAGGATGGCAGCCCGGTGCAGCTGTGGGCGAGCGCACACGGGGTACGCTATGCCAGTGAAAGCACATCGTTTACTTATCGCCTTGAAGGGGACAAAGCGTATATTACAGGCTACACGGGCACGCTGCCGGAGACGGTTGTTCCGGCAGTGATTGACGGATACCCTGTCTATGCGATTGAAAACCTCCGCAGCCCGATTCTGACGCACGTTGTTGTCAGCGAAGGGATTGTGGAAATTGGGGAATCGGCGTTTCAAAGCAACTATACTGGTAATCTGTTGAGTGTGAGTTTGCCGCAGAGCGTAAAGAAAATTTCAGATTTTGCTTTCGCTGGACAGCAGTATTTACAGGAAATCACATTTGGTGGTGTGGAGAAAATTGGTCGAGGCGCTTTTAGCAGCTGCACAAAACTGACACAAATTACATTGCCGGATACGCTGACAACAATTGAGTGGAAAGCATTTGAATACTCTGGTCTAACGTCACTGACGATACCGGTCAATGTAACCAGCCTTGGAGACTCGTTTATCTCAGGCTGTTCAGCGCTGACATCACTGTCTATAGCCGAAGGAAATCCAACCTATGAGATGGTGGACGGATTGCTTTACGACATTCCTGCAAAGACGCTGCGCTATGCTCTGCCGGATGTGTCGGGGGATGTAGTGATTCGTGACGGCACGGTGCGCATTGGCGACGATGTGTTTAAGGAACATGCGATAACATCTGTTCAACTGCCGGATTCTTTGCAAAAAATTGGGAACTGCGCATTCCAGTTCTGCAAGGAACTGAAGGAAATTACCTTCCCGGAAGGGCTGATAACGATAGATGGTTTGGCGTTTGCCTACTGTACACAACTGGAAAATGTTGTGCTGCCGGAAGGATTAAAGAGCTTGGGCGACAGCGCATTCTACGCCTGCGCCGGTTTAACAGAAGTAACGGTACCTGAAGGCGTTACATGGATGAGCGGAACATTCTCCTATTGCACCTCCTTGCGCACTTTGAATCTGCCGGATAGCTTGACCGGCATGTATAATGGCGTTGTAGAAGGCTGTAATTTGCTGGAAACGCTGCACTTGCCTGCTAAACTGGCGGGCATCAGCGGCGAGTGGCCCAGCAAGCTGAAAACGATAACGACAGCGGTTGGTTCTGTGCGCTATGTATCCGAAGACGGTGTCTTGTATGATACGCAGGACAACAGCATCGTATTTGTAAATGCTTCAATTACGGGGCATGTAACTGTTCGTGACGGCATCACAAAGATTGGCGAAGGGGCGTTCAAGAGCAGAAAAGGTTTAACGAGTGTCACGTTGCCGGAAAGCTGCACTGTCATTGATTCTTATGCTTTTGAAAACTGCACAGCACTAACGGATATCAACTTCCCGGAAAAATTAGAGTTGATTGGACGAAATGCATTCTACAATTCCGGCATTACATCGCTGAAACTTTCGCAGCCGGGTCTTCACGTTGGGAGTTTTGCATTTACTGATTGCCATCAGCTGAAGTCTGTGGAAATCACATCGACGGACTTTGACTTGATGGAGTGGGCATTTGCAAGATGCGAAAATTTGGAGACAGTAATTCTGCCGCCGCAGGTTTTCCGCATGGAAGGCGGATGCTTCACGGAATGCACGTCCCTGACTACGGTCGTTTTGCCGAAGAACATTACGGACGTGCATGGTTTTAAGGGCTGCACGTCCCTGAAAACTATTGAAATTCCGGACAGCGTGACGAGAATCGACTATAATGCATTTGCAGAATGCGAGTCGCTGGAAAGTATTCATCTACCGGATGGGGTAACGAACATTGGTGGACTTGCGTTTGCGCAATGCTATGCGCTGAAGGAAATCAATCTTCCGGATTCGCTGACCACAATCGGAGAAGAAGCATTCCGAGGAGTTCCGATTGCTGAAGTTGTCATCCCGGCAAATGTGACCGAAATCGCGGACTGGACATTCTATTATAATGGAGAACTCCGTTCGCTGACGCTCCCCGATGGCTTGAAGAAAATTGGCGCGAATGCTTTCTGTGGAGCGTCCAAGCTCCAATCGGTGGAACTGCCGGAAAGTTTGGAGGAAATAGGGGATGCCGCGTTCCGTGAGAGCGGGCTGACCTCGATTACCATTCCAGGTAATGTGAAGCGCCTTGGCGGCGCATTCATTTACTGCAAGAATTTGGAGAAGGTCTCCATTGCCCCCGGCGTTGAAACGATTGGTGCTGACGCGTTCTTGGAATGCTCGAAGCTGACGGAAGCAACGCTCGCCAGCACTGTTACGACCATCGAGAGCAGTGCGTTCTGCGGCTGCAAGGCGCTTCAAACCATTAACGGCGGTGCGCTCATTCAGTCCATTGGCGAACATGCCTTCACGAGCTGCGAAAACATTGAGGAAATCAATATTTCGCCGAATTTGACGGAAATTTCAGACTATGCATTTGATGGCTGCAAGAAACTGAAGCGCGTTTCGCCGTCGGCAGCGCAGAAGGGCGTTTTGCTGCCGCATGTGAAGTACATCGGCAAGTGGGCATTCAACGGCTGCAAAGCGATTCCGTCCTTCTCTCTGGGCGATTCGCTGGAAACGGTCGGGGATTATGCGTTTGCTTCCACGTCCGTTACGTCCATGTATTTCCCGGATACCGTGAAGCAAATCGGCATCAATCCGATGTGGATGAATTATGCCATTCTGTCCGTGCATTTGCCGAAATCACTGACGGAAATCCCGCAGGGGATGTTTGCGCAGGCCGCGCGGATACAGACGCTTACCATCCCGCAGGGTGTGCGCAGCATTGGCACACAGGCATTCCACGGCAATGTTGCTTTGGCAGCGCTGAAACTGCCGGATGGCTTGGAGCGCATCGGCGCAAATGCATTTGGAAACGCGATGCTGCTGCTGGAAATTCCGGCATCGGTTACGGAAATTGCGGATGATGCGTTCAGCGAAGCGGTTGTGGAATTCTACACGCCGTCGGGCAGCGCGGCGCATCAATACGCGCTGGCGCATCAGATTCCCGTGCATTTGGATGAGTCGATTCCGGCAGAATACCTCGGCACGGCTGACCAGCTGGCAGCAAAAATTGTCGCGCAGGTGATTACGGATGACATGACCGACTATCAGAAAGCAGAAGCGCTGGTAGACTGGATGCTCAGCGAAACAATGCTGTCAGACATGCTGCCGCACACATATAGCGGCAAAATGGTGCTTGTCCAGCGTAAAGGTACGCGCTGGGGCTGGGCATTTGCATATAAAGCACTGCTGAATGCGGCAAATGTTACCAATGGCATATACTTCAACGCGAAAGGCATCATCGAAGGTGTTGGCATTGGTGATCAAAGCTCGGTGTTTGTTTCGTATTTTGACGGTGATGCCGTGAACATGATTCAAATTGACGGGCAATGGTACTTTACGCACCCGGCATTTGTGGAACATTTCGGAAAACCACGCTACTTCATGCTCAATCGAGAAACGTACCGCTTGTCGTTTGGGGATGATCCGAAGGTGGAAGACTGCGACGACTACAACCAGACCTTCTTGTATCAGGCGTACTCCAAGGATATTGAGGCGGAGGTTGTGGCGCAGGCATCTGCGTCCTTTACAGAGGGCAAGAAGCTGGTGTATGCGGAAGTTCAGCCGATTGAGGAACTGATGGATGCGAGTTATGCATATGTGCTGGATTTCGCAGGGCGGCATATGGATACGCTGGACTGGCAGAACGCACAGGGCGAATTTGAGCCGACTATCATTGGCACAAACAACGGCTACTGGCTCAGTGACGACCTGACGGGTGAGTATGCGCAAGTGACAGTGAATACGCAGACGCTCTATCCGTATGGTGCGGAAGTGCGGCTGGATGATCCGGAATACACGGCGATGCTGTGCGACTGGAATGTGGATGGCACGCTGACGCTGACGGAAGGCACCGAAGAAGCAAACGTGGCGCTGTTCACCATAGAAAGGGGAGAAGATATAGAAAAGAAACAGACCATTACTGGCAGAAAGGTCTATCATGCGACCTTCACCCCGACCCTGAGCCAGTACATTAACACACTGGCACCGACGGAATTTGACTTGGTGCTGGAATGCCAACTGCCGCGCATCATGGATGTTTCGGAGCTGGTGGACAACAAGCTGACGCTGACGCTTTCGGATTCGCACATTTTCCCGGAGAATGCGCAGCTGGATTTGATTTTCTGGCCGGAAGGCGGCACATCGAGTGCTCCTCTAACGCACTTCTATGTGGAGGATCGTGCAGAACTTTACCCGGACGGCAAGCGCGAAATTACGCTTGACCTCTCGGCGCTTCGCTGCGACCTGGGATATGCTCTCTACATTGCGCAGACAGCGGACAACTATGTGGAATCGGAACAAAGTTATGTTACGAGCCGCATCGACATACCGCATACGCCGTACATTGAGACGGTACGGCCTGCAACACCGACGGAAAACGGGCGGATAAGCGACACAATCTGCAAGATTTGCGGCACATGGCTGGACAACGGCTATGGGATTGCATCGGATCATATTTTACAGTTGCCTGCGAGTTTGAAGACCATTGAGGAAGAAGCCTTTGTCGGCATGTGGCAGGTGCAGCAGGTGAATATTCCGGAGGGCGTTACTGCGATTGGAAAGCGCGCCTTTGCGGACTGTACGCTGCTGCGGCTGGTCATTATCCCGAACAGTGTGCAAACGCTGGCGGATGATGCCTTCAGCGGCTGCCATCCGGTGATTCTCTGCGACGCGGAAAATCAGCAGGTGATTGACTGGGCAAATGCACAGGGATTGATGGTCGTTTTCAAGGAAAGCAAATAATACATTCCTTTGGCTGCTTCGGGGACACAGCTTCTCCGAAGCAGCCCCTTTTCTTTTCAAAAAAATCTCGAAACAGGATTGACAAAATGGGCTTGATACACTATAATAGAGACAAGGTTGAACGTTAAACCTAACGAAAATACGCCACGAACTCGTGAAGGAGGCTTTCCCATGAGAGGGTCGATGAAATTGGTTTCCATGCTGCTGGTGCTGTGCCTGATGCTGGGTGCGCTGCCGCTGGCGAAGGCGGAAGAGGTCGTTGATGCGGACTTGACCTGCACGATTACGCTGGGCAACTGGCCCGCGGATACGGCGGCGGAGGCGGAAAAGGCGCTCTTTGAGAGCTACCGCGAGACGATGAAGAAGCAGTACCCGAACGTGACGCTGGTGCCGGATTACTACTCCTACACCCTGAGCAGCTACGTTCCGATGGCGAAGGGCGGCACGGCGCCGAGCATCTTCCAGCCGCCGTTTACCGACCCGCAGCTGCTGATCAGCCAGCATCTTGTCGGCGACGTGACCGATGCGCTGGAGCGCGCGGGCGTGCTGAATGAATTCAGCCCGTCGTACCTCGAAATGCTGTCCGACGAGAACGGCCGCATCTACGGTCTGCCGCGCGACGGCTATGTGCTGGGTATGCACATCAATGTCGCCCTGTTCCGCGAGGCGGGGCTGGTGGACGAGGAAGGTCTGCCGATTTACCCCAAGACCTTGCAGGAAGTGGCGGAATACGGTCAGATTATCCGCGAAAAGACGGGCAAGGCGGGGCTGGTATTCCCGGCGAGCGAGACGTATGGCGGCTGGCTGTTCACCAATATCGCGTGGAATTTCGGCTGCGTGGGCGAAAACGCGCTGGAATATCAGGATGAAGACGGGCGCTGGGTGTGCAACTTCACATCCGACGAGTGCGTGGCGGCGATGGAGTACATCCGCGACCTGCGCTGGAAGTACAACATCCTCAATGCCGATGCGACCACGACCGACTGGGCGGGCGCGCATTCTCTGCTGGGCACGGGCGAAGCGGCAATGAACTTCGCGGCGGATGACTCGGTTGACCAGCCGACCTCCAACAAGGGTCTGCCGGTGGAGGACTTCGCGCTGATTCCGTTCCCGGCGGGCGACGCGGGACGCTATGCGCTGGCGGGCGGCACCTGCTACATGTTCGCGCCGAACATCACCGAGGATCAGGCGACGGCGCTGATGGCATACCTGACCGTGCTGGGCAAGATGCCCTACCTGAATGACCAGATTATCGAGGGGATGCGCGCGGACTATGCTGCCAAGCGCGACCGCGGCGCACCGGTTCTGCCCGCCATCAGCGCGTGGAACGACGAGGACTACAACGCGGCGAAGCAGGCGATTATTGACGAATACTGCAACGTGGATATGCGCTTGTATAACGACTTCTTCGATTCCATCACGCAGGGCACGATTACGCTGCGCTCGGAAGAACCCGTCTTTGCGCAGCAGCTGTATCGCGAGCTGACCGCTGTAATTCAGCGCGTCATCACCCGCGAGGGCGCGGATGTGCGCAAGGCGCTGCAAAAGGCGCAGGATTCCTTCCAGGAGTATCTGGATGATGAAATCAATGATTATTAATTTCTGATTCTGCATGGCATTGCACTGTTTGTTGCAGAGGGTTTCGCCTCTGCGGAGGCGACCAAAGGGCTTTCCGATCGCCCTTTGGAAACCTTCGGCGCCGCTGCACTTTGGGTTAGCCCTTGTTGGTGACGAGCGAAAGTCAATGCGGACGGGGCAGTGCGGTGCCATCGGGCAATTATTGCTAATTGCTAATTCCTCATTTCTAATTGGAAAAAAGAACACCGGCGGAGGAGAACCGATGCCGGTTTCTTTTACACAAAAATCGCTCAAATCTTCGCGGAGGAACGCCTATGAGCAGAAAAAAGGCGCAAGTCGGCTTGCGCGCACGGACGGTTGACCACCTCAATGCTTGGCTGATTATGCTGCCGAGCCTCGTGCTGATGCTGTTCTTTGTCTGGGAACCGCTGTTCGAAAGCGTGGTGATGAGCCTGTATAAGACGCGCAACATCGAACTGGTGAACTTCATCGGCTTCAAAAATTACATCAGCGTCATGGGCAAAGATGACTTCCTGCAGGCGCTGACGAACACGTTCTCGTACACGTTCTGGTCGCTGCTGCTGGGCTTCTTTCTGCCGATGGTGCTGGCGCTGCTGATTGGGGAGACCGTGCGGAGCAAGAGCTTCTTCCGCACGGTGGCGTATCTGCCGAATATGCTGCCCGGTTTGGCGGTCGTCATCCTCTGGTCGGCGTTCTTCTCCGGCGAGAAGTCCGGCGTGCTGAACATCCTGCTCAGCCACTTGGGCATTGCGCCGCAGACGTACCTGACGCGCTCAGAGTGGGTCATCCCCATCATCATCCTGATTGCGACGTGGAAGGGTGCGGGCGCGACGGCGCTGATTTACATGGCGGGCATGTCCAGCGTCAGCCCGGAGCTGTACGAAGCGGCGGCGATTGACGGCGCGGGCATCTGGCAGCGCATCATCCACATCATGATTCCTGCCATCAAGAAGCTCGCGGGTACGCTGCTGATTCTGCAAATCATCTCTGTGTTCCAGATTATGTATGAACCGATGGTGCTGACGAAGGGCGGCCCGGATAATGCGTCCCTATCGCTGATGCAGCTGATGTGGCAGTACGCGTTCGGCGGCTCGATGAACTATGGCAAGGCATCTGCCGTCGCGGTGATTGTCACGCTGATTTTGCTCGTCATGACGGCGATTTACTCCTACTTCGACCGCAAAGAATCCGACTGGGATTAAGGAGGGAGAACGCATATGGCAAAAGCACAGCGCACCGGCGTCATCCGGGACTATGATATGCACTCCGCGTCTGTCCGGGTTGGGTATGGGTTCATCATCTTCTTCTGCCTGATTATGACGGTCATCGCGGTTTTCCCGATTATCTGGGTTGTGCTGGCGGGCTTCAAGGACTTGAAGGAGTTCATGTCGTCCGCCAAGCTGCTCCCGGAGATGTTCGATTTTTCTCTCTTCGCGAAAACGTGGTCGCAGCTGGGCATTGCGCAGAACTACCTCAACTCGCTGATTTCCGTCGCGGGCAGCGTCGTCTGCGCGATTGTGTTCAACGGGCTGCTGGGCTACGGGCTGGCGATTTTGAAACCCAAAGGCTACGGCATCGTCAAGAAGCTGGTTATGCTCTCCCTGCTTCTGCCGACGACCATCAGCATCGTGCCACTGTTTATGAACATCCAGAAGCTGAACCTCGGCGGCTCGTTCGTCCCGCTCTGGCTGAGCTATGGCGCGAACGCCATGTACGTTATACTGTTCGTGCAGTTCTTTGAATCGCTGCCGACTTCCATCATCGAAGCCGGGCGGATTGATGGCTGCACGCAGCTGCAAACGTTCTTCTACATCGTCCTGCCGCTGTCCAAACCGATTTGTTCCGTGATTGCGATTTTCGCCATCAACGCCGCATGGTCGGACTTCCTCCTGCCGTATCTGGTGCTTCGCGGCAGCGCGCTGCAAACGGTGATGGTGCGCCTGTTCGTGTTCAGCACGGAACAGACCGTCAACGCCGACACGATGATGCGCTCCGTCGTATTCTCGATGATTCCGCCCATCATCCTTTTCTTCATCTTCCAGAAGCAGCTGACCGAAAACGCTGTGTCTGTGGGCATCAAGGGGTGACATTATAAAAACTTCGATAGTCACCCAGTAACATGGGAGGCGCCGAAGGAGTCCAGAGGGCGAGCGGAAAGCCCTCTGGAAGCTGCTTAACAGCCCATTCACGGAAAAGAAGACAACCTGCAATACCGAAAAAAAGAGCTTCTACTTCTTTCTTATCAGAAGAAAGAACCGACAGGAGGATGCACAATGGCAAAAGCCGCTGACGTATATTTCCAAGTAGACCCGTGGAAGGTCATTGAGCAGGGCTTCGACCCCGCCTACGCGCGCGTGAGCGAATCCATCTTCTCGCTGGGCAATGAGAGCATCGGCGTGCGCGGCTGTTTCGATGAGGGCGGTCATGTCGATAGCCTTCGCGGGGCGTATACCAATGGCATCTATGATATGGAGAAGCTGAGCCGCTCCTATAAGGGCATCATCGACAAAACACACTTCATGATTCCCTCGGCGGAATGGCTGATGACGACGATTTCCGTCGATGGCGAAACGCTCGATTTGGGGCAGTCGCAGTTTTCTGACTTCACCCGCGAACTCGACCTCCGCGCCGGCACGCTCACCCGCCGCTTCCTCTGGACGACGAAGAGCGGCAAGCAAATCCGCCTGACCTTCCTTCGATTCCTTGATATGGTGCACCGCGAACGCGCGTACCAGCGCATCACGCTCGAAGCGCTCAATTTCACGAGCGCGACAGTCACGTCCGGCGTGTCCTTCGACGTCGTGCATGAAGGGCGGCAGAAGTGTTTCTGGCAGGAGACGCGCATCGACGCGAAGCCGGATTGCCTGATGGCGCAGTCCCGCACGACGCTATCGAATCAGGAGGAGTTTTGCGGCGCATGGCTGACGCTGCCCGGCGAATCCACCGCATCCGCCGAGGGCAAAACCGTCACCGCGACGGCGGATGTTCTGCTTGCGCCGGGGCAAGCCGTGCAAATCGACAAGCGCGTCGTCGTGCTGTTCAACGGTCAGCAGGGGGACGACCTCTGGCAGAGCGGTCAGGACGCGATGGCGCAGAGCAAAGCCGTCTCGCTCGATGACGCACAGGCGGCACAGCGCGCGTACTGGGATGCCTACTGGCACACGTCCGACATCTGCATTGAACCGAAAGATGAAAGCATGGCGGAAGCCGTCGCAGCGGAACAGCAGGGGATTCGCTTCTGCTCCTTCCAGCTCGCGCAGACCTACAACGGCGGCAGTATGCGCCACAACATTGGCGCGAAGGGCTTGACGGGCGAGGCGTACAACGGTCATGCATTCTGGGACACGGAATCCTGCTGCCTGCCGTTCTACCTCTTCACGAACCCGGAAGCAGCGAAATCGCTCCTCCTTTTCCGCTACAACACGCTGCCGATGGCGCTGGAGCGCGCAAAAATGCTGGACTGCAAGGGCGCATGCTACCCGATTGCGACGCTTAACGGTGACGAGGCATGTCCGCTCTGGCAGCACGCCAGCCTGCAATTGCAGCCGAGCACGGCGGTGTCCTACGGCATCTGGCATTATGTCCACCTGACGGGCGACAAGGCGTTTTTGTACCGCTACGGCGCGGAAATGCTGCTGCAAATCGCACGATTCCAAGCGACGCGCGTCGGCTTCAGCGAGAAAATCGGCAAATACGGCTTCTTCGGCGTGATGGGCCCGGACGAGTTCCACATGATGGTCAACAACAACGCGTATACCAATTATATGGGGATGCGCGCCCTGCGCTATGCGGCGGATGTGCTGGATGCAATGCGGGCGGATGCGCCGGAGGCTTACGCGGCACTGTGTGAAAAAGTCGAGCTTGCACCGGATGAACCCGCGCAATGGCGGCATATTGCCGACAACATGTACATTCCGGAAGCGCCCAATCACTTGTTTGAGCAGCACGACGGCTTTTTTGAGCTGCCGCACACGGACATCAACAGCATTCCGGTCAGCGAGTTCCCGCTCTACGACCACTGGGCGTACGACCGCATCTACCGCACGGACATGATTAAGCAGCCGGATGTGCTGATGTTCCTCTACCTCTACAATTCGTCGTTTGACACCGAGACGAAGCGTATCAACTACGATTTCTATCAGCCGCGCACGATTCACGAATCCTCCCTTTCGCCTGCGATTCACTCCATTCTGGCGGCGGAGCTGGACAAGATGGACGAGGCAGTCAATTTCTTCGGCTACGCGACGCGCCTTGATTTGGACAACTATAACCGCAATACGCGCGAGGGCTTGCACATCACGAGCATCGCGATGGCATGGGCGAACATCGTCTACGGCTTCGCAGGTCTGCGCAGCGATGACTCGATGCTGCGTTTCGCCCCGCGTCTGCCGGAGCGCTGGAAGCGGCTGACCTTCTCGGTCATGTACCGTGGGCGTGTGATTGCAATCAGCATGGATGCGAATAAGACCGTGTTCCAGCTGACGCAGGGGGACAAACTGGCGGTGCAGGTGTATGGCGAGACGGTGGAATTGACGGATGAGCCAATTTCGGTGCAGCGGCAGTAAAGCTGAATACAAAACGGCGCTGGCAGGGGAAAGGCTCTGTCAGCGCTGTCTTGCGTGCAGAAAAGAATTGAAATGTCAACAGTATGTGTGCAAAACACACAGGAGAAATGCGGTGAAAACAGCGCCCGTCCTCATGTTCGAGAGCAGGGACACTCATCTGCGCAGTCCATTATGACTCTGCGCGCTCACCCACCGTATGAATATCCGTTTGTTTGAACAGCATACAGCCGCAGTGCCCTTTGAACGTGGGAAAGCTGATGATTTTCAATTTTGTGTCAATCTCCGGGCTGTAATACACAATTTCCAGCGTTTCACCGAACAGCGCCGTGCGCTCGTAGACGCGCAGCCACTTTTCGTCCATATTGGGGAAAATGCTGCCGAAAGAGTGGTTGATGAGCTGCTGCAGCGGCGTTTTTTCGATTTCAGCCAGTGCCTCGTTACCGTAGCGGAAGATCCAGTCCACAGCGGCGCGCTCCTCGTTGAACACCATCTCGATGTCGGTAAACGCAAAGGGCGCGCTGTCATAGCTGGCATAGTGCCGCTGATATTCTTCCGGTGTGGTGGGCGCGTCGCTGTCAGACAGGCTCTGCGCAATCTGCCGCCGTCCGGCGCGCAGCTGTTCTTTGAGCTCTCGTTTCTTTCGACAGCTATAATACAGCGTTTCTCCGTTGACGAGTTCAATCTCCTTTCCAATGTCGTGGATTCCCTTGATAGATACCAGCGTGGCGCGGTCGGCGCGGATAAAGCCGCTGCCAAGCAGACTTTCCAATTCATGGATGGCGGCATAGGTTTCGTAGGTTCTGCCATCGGAAAAATGGATGATCGACTGGCGGCCTGACAATTGAATATAAAGAATGTCCTCTGTCAGCAAGCTGATATGCCTGCGGTTGGAAATAACGGAAATATCGTCGAAGCTCATAGCTTTTTCCTCCACCATTATAAAATACCATTACAGAATACCATGTTTTCAGATGCAATGCAAGATTCAACGCAAAGAAAAAACGTCATTCGCGCAGGATTGTACGATGTTCACGCAAGGTATGTTGCAATTCAAACAAAGTTATGCTACACTGAAAACACAAGAACAGAAAAGGACGGAAGGTGAGCGATGTCATCTTTCGTAGCAGTTCCCTATGGGGCAATCTGTCTGAGTAAAGGAGGAACACCTGTGAAAAAGAAACTGCTAAGCTTACTCCTTGTGCCGACCATGCTGGCTGCCATGCTGACGGTCTGCGCCAGTGCCGAGAAAAGCAGCGGCACTGCCGCCGTGTTCAATGCAGAGACGAAGCCGGCAACCCAAAGCACCATTGAGGCCAATCGGCAGGTATATGACTTCCTGAACTTTGAGGATACGTCGGAGTTTGAGAATGCGGAACGAGGTTTCATCGCCGCACCGGACACACTGAATCTCCGTGGCGAGAACGGGAGAATCGTGTGGACGCAGGATGCATATGCGTTTCTTGACAAAGACGCGCCGGATACCGCCAACCCCAGCCTGTGGCGAAATACGCAGCTAAACCACATTTACGGTCTCTTTGAGGTTACTGACGGCATCTATCAGGTGCGCGGCTATGATATTTCCAATATTACCTTCGTCCGCAGCGAACACGGATGGATCATCATGGACTGCGGCAGCAGCAAATATACCGCATCGGAAGCGCTGAAACTCTTCCGCTCCGAGATGGGCGATGCGCGGATTGTCGCCATTGTCATCAGCCATGCGCATGTGGATCACTACGGCGGCATTGAAGGGCTGATTGCCCCCGAAGATGCTGCGGATAGCAGCCTGCCGCTTGACGAGCAGATTGCATCCGGCAAGACCGCAATCATTGTGCCGAAAGGCTTTACGGACGCGGTAATGAAGGAAAATGTCTTTGTGGGCACGGCAATGAAGCGGCGGGCGTTTTTCCAGTACGGCTCCATGCTTCCCTATGGCGAACAGGGACGCCTTTCGGTGGGCATTGGCCTGACCGCAGTGCAGACCGGTGTCGGCTATATCGCGCCGACCTTCGAGGTTGCGGATTCGATTTATGAAACAACCATTGATGGCGTGACCGCTATCTTCCAGCAAACACCGGGGACGGAATCTCCCGCCGAAATGAACACCTATTTCCCCGACAGCAAAGCCCTCTGGATGGCGGAAAACTGCAGCGGAACCATGCACAATCTCTACACGCTGCGCGGCGCGGAGGTGCGGGATGCGAATGGCTGGGCTCGTTACATCACCGAGGCACAGTCGCTGTTCCCCGACGCCGAGGTTGTCTTTCAGGCGCACAATTGGCCGCACTGGGGCAAGGAAACCGTCAACGAATACATGACCAACACAGCTGCCATCTATAAGTTCATTCACGATCAGACGCTCCTGTATATCAACGAAGGTTATACCTCCACGGAGATTGCCTCCATGATCCGGCTGCCGGAGGAACTGGAAAAGGTTTGGTATACCCGACAGTATTACGGTACGCTGAAGCACAATGTCAAGGCAGTCTATCAGAAATACATGGGCTGGTACGATGCAAACCCGATTCATCTGGATGAACTGACGCCGAGCGAATATGCCAAAAAACTTGTGGAGTATCTTGGCGACACGGACAAGGTGCTTGAAATGGCACGTGCCGATTATGAAAAGGGCGAATATCAGTGGGTCGCACAGATAACGAATACGCTGGTATATGCTGACCCGGAAAATAAGGAAGCGCGCTATCTGTGCGCCGATGCGCTGGAGCAGCTTGGCTATCAGGCAGAGTCGGGCGCATGGAGAAACGCTTATCTTGTGGCAGCCTTTGAGCTGCGGAACGGCACCGGCCTGTACCCGAAGGCAGCCCAACTTGGCGTCGGCACCACCGCCCAGGGGATGGACGCGCAGACAATGCTGGATTACATGGGCATTATCATGGATACGGAAAAGCTCCAGAATCGTTCCTTCACCATCAACCTCAAGCTGACGGATGGCGACGATTATCTGCTGAAGATCCACCATGGCGTGCTCCTGTACTATAAGGATGCGCTCTCGGATGAGGCAGACCTGACGATTTCTACCCCCCGAATCGGGATTCTTGCCATCACAAGCGGAAATCAGGAAAATATCGACAAGCTCATCACCGTTGAAAAGGGCGATAAGGCGCTGTTCCAAGCGTTTTGTGACAGTATGGCCGCTTTTGACCTGTATTTCAATATCATCGAACCGTAAGAAAAATCGTTATAGGAGGGAAAAAAGATGAAGAAAATCACAGTGATTCTGCTCTGCATGGCGATGCTGCTGTCCGGCTGCGCATGGAGTGTCAAGGCGGAGGCTGTCTCGTCGTCCGAAGATGTGTGGAAAACCATTGAGGAGGCTTACATTTATGCATTCCCGCTGGTGCTGATGGACGCGACGAGAACTTCCGCAACGAATACGGAGAAAGCCGCACCCGGCAAGGCGCCTGTCAATCAGTTCATGCACGGTGTGGCACTGGCCAACGCGCAGTTCAAAAACGTGGTGACGCCGAACGTGGACACCATCTATACACAGGTGTGGTATGACCTGAGCGAAGAGCCGATGATCTATGTGCATCCGGAAACAGACCGCTTCTGCAAGGTGCAGGTGCTTGACGCATGGACAAATACCGTCGCTGTCCTTGACCGGGCTGGAGTCTATGCGATCACGCGCTCAACTTGGAAGGGCGATCTGCCGGACAATGTGACCCGCATTGATGTTCCTACCGCTATGGCGTGGGCCATTACCAGAACGGTACTTTCCGGAGAGGCGGATCTTCCGAATGTGTATGCCATTCAGGCGCAGATGCAGCTTTTACCGCTTTCTGTCTACCTGAGCGGAGAAGCATATCAGCCCCCGAAGGGGATCTATCGGGAGGAAAACAGCTATGTCCCCATCAACAAGGTGCTGTCGCTGGATCCTGTCACATTCTTCAACAAAGCCAACACGCTGATGGAAGACAATCCGCCGTCCGCCGCTGATGCGGAAATACTTGAAAAACTCGCGGCAGTTCACGTTGGCCCCGGCATGGAATTTGACGCATCTGTTTTGACCGGAGATATTCAGGCAAATTGGCGGGAAATGCTGCAAGGGCTTCGGCCGAAGCTCGCAGCAGAGGGAATGAAGTTTTCCAAACAGCTGGGGCAGTGGAGCTATTTCGGCGCGCCAATCGGAGACTTTGGTACGGAATATGCCTACCGTGCGCTGGTTGCCATTGCCGGACTTGGGGCGAATACGGTGGAAATCGCACTGTACCCCAAGACGGAAAAGGATGCCGACGGGAATCCTTTGACGGGAGAAAAGTCCTACATTCTCCACCTTGAAAGCGATCCGCAGGTGCTTGACGGCGGTTTCTGGTCGATCACTGCATATGGTGACGATGATTTCCTCATCGATAATCTGCTCGACCGCTACTGCATCAACGACCGTTCGGGTTTGAAGAGAAATGACGACGGCTCTGTGGATGTGATTTTGTCGAAGGACGCGCCGGCAGACACGACCAATTGGCTTCCGGTGGGGGAAGGCGGCTTCCATCTGTTTATGCGCATCTATACGCCAGATATGGAGGCACTCAAGACGTGGACAGTGCCGACCATTACGGCGATTGACTAAAGGGAAGGCTGCCGAGGAGAGCAAATCCTCGGCAGCTTTTTTCGGGGTGCGCCCGGCATGAGCAACAACTAATACTATTTCCAAATGAGAATGCGCCAAGATGCACCGCGAATTTTTCGCTCTGGCTAACGGGAGTGGAATGCGCGTAGCAGCGCTACGCTAAATGGAACGACCGGACGCCAGAACGGAAAAGGCGCAAGCAGATGGCGCAGGTGAATCTGGAAATAGTATGAGCCGGGGAGGTCTTGCAGACGGGAAGTAGGAGAACCCGAAAGCCGCAGTAACAACGAACTGCAAGAAGTCAGCCGAAGCCAGGCTCGCACATGGATGCTGAAATACAGGGAGACGGGCGAATCGGGGCTGGAGGATCGCCGCGGCAAGCGCAAGCATGAGCAAGAACCGCGGAGCGAACTGGAGCAGATGCAAATCCGAATTGCGCAGTTGGAGCACCAGCTGTACATAGCAGAAATGGAGAATCATCTGCTAAAAAAACTGAAGGAAGTAGAGAGGAGAAATTTGGCTTACGGATCGGATCAATGTGAGAATCTCTAATGAATTGGACGAGCTTGTTGTACACCACGAACAACCCCTTCAATTCTTCAGGCAGTTCATACCCCGACCTATCTCCATCAGTTCGTTCAGCTGAAGGTGTAGTCTGTTGCTCATTGGGCTTCTGCATGCCCACTCTAGCAGCGCGAGCCATTGCGCCTATAATCTTTTTAACGAATTCTGATGCTACGGCATCATCTACAACCTGCAGAACCTTTACAGCATCTTCCTTGGTAAGTAACTCACTGTGAATGGAGAAAAGCGCTATAATAAAGAGCCGGCCTTTAATACCATCCACATTTTTCAAAGGCGGATTATTTAGATTTGACTGAAAATTTACGAAACTGCTATCATTTCCTCCCCAAAACCTGGCAATCTGGTCAGCAAGATAACATATCCAGTTCATGACTTTCTCTCTGTCTTCAGAGAAGGAACAGCCAGAGCAGGCTGTAGCTGTTGAGAAGCACGATGATCTGCCGATTATGCCAGGAGAATCATCTGAGGATTCTCAGCTTCGTGCTGATGCAAAGAGCACCGTAAATCGTAGTAGATCAGGATTGCAAAGTCACACCTTCTTCGCTACAACAACGAAGCGACCGTTGGCGTAGGTATATTCGCAGGTAGAAAGGGACAAAAGCTGATCTCCGTATTCGGCAGTAACCCCCGTGTCATAGAGTTGCCTTGCATGAGGAAGGTGATCAGCTCCTTTGCCGAGAACGACTTGCCGGAGCCGGGAACACCGAGCAGAAATGCGGACTGGTTCAGGAGATTTGCCTTGTTGCACATGATGAGATTGTGGGAAATGGCATTTTCACCGAAGTAAATGCCGCCCTTATCCATGATCTCCTGCACCTTGAAAGGCATCAGTACCGCCAGGCTCTCCGTGGTGAGGGTTCGGAACGCGTTGATTTTCCTCGTCCCGATGGGCAGCACCGTATTCAGTCCATCCGTCTGCTGATACTTCAGCGTCGCCATCTGGCACATGTGCTTTCTCGCTGTAGACAGCACCGTTTCCGTATCCAGGTCCAGCTGTTCCTTGGAGCCTGCGGTTATCACCATTGTGACCACCGCAAACATCATGCGCTGGTCACGGGTGGTCAGGTCGTCCAAAAACTCCTTGGATTCCTTGCGCTGAAGCTCCATATCATAGGGGACCACAGCGGAGAAGTTGTTGTTCTGATTCTGCCTTCTCTGCCAGCCGGTGATGCTCGTTTCCACGCCCAGCAAGAGGAACTCCACCTCGCGGACGGCCTCATCGGTGGGAATGTGGATCACATCAATGGACAGCATGAGATTGCGGTTTAGCTCGGTCAGCTCCGAGAACATGCTGTCCTTGATATAGCTGGCGTAGTCCTTGAGGAAAAGCACTCTGGCATATTTCTCGCCCAGCTTGATATGATCCGCCGTGCGCTCTACGCTATCCGGGCAGATGTAGTCACGGAAATCATGCCCCAGACGCGCCTTCCGGTTCATATCAAACGAGAATGCCGCCTCATCACCGGGGCGATAAAAGTCGTGGAGAATGCGCAGCCGCTCAACGGCGTTCAGCGGCACACACTTGGAGCCCAGATTTGCAAAATAGGCGGCCAAATCCGCTCCGATTCTCGCAAAATACGCTCGTGCTTCCTCGATGTCTTTCTTGGCCACGGTGATGGTAATATACTTTTCCTGCGTAATGCCGTTTGCTCCTGTCGCCTTGTCCAGGAGCATGTCATTATACTCCTTGCGGTACTCATCCAGCCCGTCCTGCTTCATGGGCATCAGGATGGATTCCTCAAAATCAGACCTGTTCAGCCTGTGATTGTTGATGGTGATCTTCGTGGTAGCGCCGCTGTCCAAGCTGTTCAGAAGCTCCGAGTATGTCAGGAACATGCTCTCTTTATCCTCACGGCTTGCCACCAGATAGTTGATGTCCGAGAATCGGAAGGATTTGGAGAACTTATTCCCAACCTTAAAAATGCCATCCGGCCAGATGTTCTTGATGGGAATAAGATCCTGCACCTTTCTCGGAACCTTAAACTTTTCCTTGTCCTGTGCAAGGATTGCTTTGATGCTCTTAATCATTGTGCTTGGAAACCTCCTTTTCGCGTTCATCGATCGCATCCTTCAACGCCTCGTAGTAGATATTCACCGGCTCGAACTTGATCTGCTTGGGCTCCAGCATTTCGCTGCGGAGCCAAGCCCACACAAATTGCTCTGCGGTCATGCCGTTGTAGTTCACAAAGCCCATCGCCGCAAAGGGCGCAGCACCGAGGATGCACATCCACGAAACTGTTTCCGTCCCCACATAGGGCTTCAAAACAAAGTACAAAAGCACCGCAACGCCAACAGCCAGTAAAGAAAAAACGAACTGTCTGAGGGACAGTCCGAAAAACATAGACTCGGTATAGTTCCGAATCTCTCTATTGATTTTGACTTCCATTTTCATTCCTTTCCCGGCGCAGAGCCTCCTGAAGTTCCTCCTTGCAGACACATTCCTCTGCAAGGCAATTTACTTCGCCTTTCTTTCTGCCGCCGTAGTAGAGACAATATTTGCAATCGCAATCAGCCACGGTATATCCGCGCCATTGATTCAGTACACGCTTTGCCATATCAGATCCCCATCATCTCCTTTACAAGCCGGTCTGCCATCTTCACCGCACCGACCAGAATGAGCATGTTGAAAATCAGCTCGCCGATGTAGCTCCACACCATAGAAGCCGGAGCTGCATTCGGATCAACAACAGGCGGGCTGGACGCAAACACGGAGAAGATGATGCAGGCCAGAACGATGATCGCTCCCTCCAGGCACACCGACGCATAGCTTTTCAAGAAGCTCTTGCCGATGTTCTGCGTAGGCTCTCCGGCAAAGGCGGAAAGAGGAACCGGCGCAAGCGCGGTGTACATGTACATTTTGAAAAAGCGGCCATAGACACTCATGATCATCACGAAGGACAGCACCCAAATGAACAGTCCACCGATAAGCGTCACAGCCCACAGGGGAATGGACTCAAAGAAGCCGCAATCCTCCACCGCCGTGATGATCTCCTGCGGCAGCACCGTGGCCTGTGGGCTCCCAAAGCCGGCAGAATGCATGATCGTACTGACCACGCCCTGAATAATCTCCAAAATCGCCATCATCAGCTCCATGCCGTAGGTAATCAGGCCCTTAGCAATCGCAAAACGGACGAACAGCTTCACCGCGTGCTCCGGCTTTTTCAGCTCGGCAAAGGAGCCGCAGGTCTTTACGACTCCCACCACAAAGAACAGAACCAGAAGAGCATAGCCGATGGCCTGCAGCGCTCCGTGGATGCTGCAAATAATCGACCAAATCGAGCCACCTTTGAATGTCTGCGGTGACTGCGTGATCAGCTGCCAGATTTCCGACAGCTTATCGTTCCAAACCTCCAGTGCATTTTCCAGGTTCTGCACAACCCAGTTATCCGACATTCGTTACACCTCCCTTCGGGGCGGTCTTTACGACCGCCCCTTTTGCGGAAACCGGATCAGCCAACAATGAGGTTGAGGATTTCCTTGGCAAAGGTGATGATGACGCCGCCGGCCAAAGTCAGGAAACCGTTGGAACGCTGGCTGGGATCGTGGGACTGGAAGCTGAGACCGACCTGCACAATGCCCCAGCCAAGCAGAATCAGGCCTACCGCACGGATGAGGCCAAAGATAAAGTCGCTGAGGTTGTTGACGACGGTAATGGGGTCACCTGCGGCAAAGGCGGTCACACCCATGCTCATGGTAAGTGTAAGGGCAAGGACGGCCATCACATAAATGCGGTAGCCCTTCTTGACCTTGCCGGGAATCTCCGGCTTGTTGATGTTCTTCTTCGTATTAAGTTTCTTCATTGTCTTTTTTCTCCTTTTCATTAAGTAGTTCTTCCAGCTCCTCTTCCGAGTAGAGCAAGAATTCATGTTTTTCTGTCTCCATCTTTTCGGCGTTTTTGACAGCCTTCTTGTCGAAGCTGAACGCCATGGAAGCGATACTTCGGGTATCTTCGCCGTGAGTATAGGCCGGTGCGGAACCGTCCGTCGTAAGCGCCACATTGGGATGATGAAGGATATCATACTTGAGATCCTGGATGGGGCGCTCTCCGCGTATAAAAAGAAGTGCGTACCGGTTATCCAGCATACGCACTTCGTCAGGTGTCATCAGCTCTCGACCGGCAAGCTGATAGTTGGTGGAATAGCTTCCGTTTCTGCCGCGAGACCGTCCGTAGGTATTCGTATCGATGGTCTCCTTGCCCAGCAGCTTGGAAACATACTCGTGGGTACTTTGTTCGTTACCTCCCAGGTACAGAAACTCATCGCAGTTGCCCACAATACTTTCCCATTGCTTTTCAAACAGAGCCTTCAACTGCGCAAGGTTTTGAATGATGATGGAAACGGAAATCTCACGGCTTCGCATGGTGGACAGGAGCTTATCAAACTCATCCGGCAGAGCGACATTGGCAAACTCGTCCATGACGAAATGCACATGCACGGGCAATCTGCCGCCGTGAACGGAGTCGGCCTGATAGTAGAGCTGCTGAAACAGCTGGGTATAAAGCATACCCACGATGAAATTGAAGGAGCTGTCGTTATCGGGAATCACGGCGAATACCGCCGTTTTCTTTTCGCCGATTTGCCCCAAATCCATTTCATCGCATTGGGTAATGCCGGCCAGCGAATCCAGATTGAACTTTTCCAAACGGGAGACAAGGGAAATCTGGATGGATTTCAGCGTCTTGGCGCTGCCGGAGTGATACGCCCGGTAATACTTGAGGGCGATATGCTCCGGGTTCCGTTCCTCCAATCTCTCAAAAAGCTCATCGAGAACGGATTGGTATTCCTCGTTGTCCTCCTTCACATCGCCGGCTCTGATCATCTCCATGATCATGGAGAAGTTCTGCTCATCGGGCGGAGCCTCATAATGGAGATAGCAGACAAGGGCCTTGAGCAGCATGGCTGCCGTCTGATCCCAGAACGGGTCCTGTGTCTGTGAGCCTTTGGGCGTTGTGTTCTTAAAGAGGTTTGTGGTAAGCCGCTGAATATCATCATCGCTGCTGATATACACGAACGGGTTGTAGCAGTGGCTTTTCTCCATATCAATGAGGTCAAGGACTTTGATCTCATAGCCCTTCTCCTCCAGCAGATGGCCGGTATCCCGGAGCAGTTCACCCTTTGGGTCAAGCACAACGAAAGAAGTATTCGCATTCATAATGTTGGGCTTGGCGTAGAAGCGTGTTTTACCTGCACCGGAACCACCGCATACCAGCACATTCAGGTTTCTGCGGTGCTTTCTTCCGTCCAGGCCGATGGCGACATTTTGCGTCAGCAGCTTGTTTTCCGTCTTATCCTTGTTGGCATATTTCTTGTTGACCGAACCAGCCGTGCCCCATTTGGCTGATCCGTGCTCTTCTCGCCGTCTGTAATTGTGCTCCGTGGAGAGATAGACGCCGATGGCGATCCCGTACACCAAAAGCAAAGTGAGGACAGTTTTTACACTGTCCTCACAAAGCTGTATTTTGAATGGGTTTTGCATCACCGATCCGAACTGCTGAACCAGTCCGGGCAATCCATCCTTTAAGCAGGGAGCAATCAACAGGCCGAGCCACACAACCGGAATTATGCCGCAAAGATAAAGGATCACATTCTGCTTGGAGAGCTTATCTTGCCTCACGGTCGGCTCTCCGTTTCTCTTTCTTTGTTGGGGCATCAATGACCTTCAGGATCAAATCGTTAATGTCTTCTGTGGGCTTTTCGTCCCGGAGAAGATCGTTCCGAAAATCCATCAGGCCGCTGACCATCAGACGCTGCTCAAAATTGTCCAGCGTGACGACTTTCTTTTCCTCAGCCATATTGGGGTACCTCCTTATCTTGCTTCATCCCTGCGTTCCTTGGGCTTCATGCTCTTGTCCAGCACCTTCGCCATGTCGGACGAGATCTCATTGGCCACATCTCTGATCTTGGACAGCTCGTTTCTCACACTGCGGGCATCCATGGTAGAGAAGCCTTCGGGAAGTCTGTCAAAGCGGAACATATCCTTTGGCACATTGTACCGGCTGCAGAGCACATATGACACGCAGTAGGCGGTAAAGGCATGGTCGCTGCGCTTATACGCACCGCTATCCAGATGCGCGTGAGCAAGCTCCTGAGAAATGCCGCGGAAAATGTCACCGGCCTCCAGCCCAGGTCTAACATAGATTTTCTTGTCGTCGGGACGATATACCGCGTTGATGTTCTCTGGCAGCTTTTGGCTGATCTCGATGGGGCAAGGTGCATTGTGGATGATGGCTTTCAGAAGCAGCCGTTCGTCCCGCTTCATCGCGGGCCGGTCCTTGACCTTTGCGGTCGTCTGGGAAATGTCGAACACCTTTTTGGAGTTGTAGCTGACACCCACGGTGCCGTCCTCCTTGGTATATTCCTCGCCAGGCTCCAGCAATACGATTCCGCTTTCGCCCTTTTTGATGAACACGCCGTTATTCTTCCAGCCCCTAAAATCCGAAAGCTGGGTGGCATCGGCTTTCTGGGCGGTAATCAGAACCGCATTGCCCACAGAGTAGCGGTCAAAACGCGCCTGCACATCCAAATAGGATTGGAAGAGGCTACCGTCATTTGCCATGCGCTGTGCAGTCTCATCAATCATGGCAAAAGCGCTCTCGCGCTCCTGCTTCTTCTGTGCAGCCCACTCCTCCTTGTTGAAGGAAACGAAGCTCTTATCCTCCGTACCCTTCTGCGCGGAGGCATTGAAAATATCATCATAGTTTGCCATGGTCATCTCTCCTTGTCTTTTTTCTTTTTCGGCACAGGCCTGTGCTCAGAGTTTCTGTTAGGTTCGTCCTTGGTTTTCTGCGCGGAGCTCGTCCTCTGTCTCTGCTCCTCCCGGATCTCCTTCATTTCCTGCCGGACAGATGGGCGGGAGCGTTCCGTAGGATCAGAGATACCCCTGACGGTTTTCTCGCGCTGATTTGATGTAGGCTCGGACGGACGGGATTTCGCAGCCGGGCCTTGCGTGGGGTTTTGCGTTTGCGCCTCCTCCTTATTGGGCGCAGGGGCAAGAAGCGCATCCAGGAAGGCCTCCTCCTTGTCCTTTTCCGTGGTGTTGCGGTCGGGAACAGGAATGTCCGCGTCCTTCTGTTCCTCCTTTGCCTTGACGATTTCGGTGCGCGCCGAGCCGATGTCTGCGGTAGCAATGCCGAAGCGGTCAAAAATGCGGTTGATCTTGCTTGCGTCCTCTGCGCGGACAAACACATCGGTGTGGCCATCGTTCGCCGTTTTGTCCTTCAAAACGCAATACAGGATGCCGTACTTCTTTGCCTCACGGCAGAACTTTTCAAGATCTCTGTCGCCAATGGCAAAGACCTTGAGTTCCTTTCCGCTGCGGAGCATACTGTTGAGCCGTGTTTTCCCGCGCGTCTTTTTCTGGTCCTTCAGCACCGCATAAAGCAGCACCGCCAAACGCTCAGCGGCTTTCCCACTGATTTTTGCAGCCACCTCAACGCCGTTGAGTGTCATCCTCACGACCTGCTCGGCTGCTTCTCCTGACGAGTAACTCATTTTCCGCTTTCTCCTTTCGTTCGATTTTCTGCTGCTCGATTTGCTCAAGATTCTTACGAACCTGTTCCGACCTGTCAGCGATGTCGGAGCACAGCACAATATCCTTCCTGCAGGTTTTCAGCTCTGTGGTCAACTCCGCGATCCGGCCTCTTGTTGCTTCGGCACTTTGAGAATCTTCTTTTCTTATGTGCCGCTTCAGTTCATTCTTCAGTCCCGTGCGCTGCTGCGTCAAAGCTTCCACCTGCTTTTCCTTTTCGGCTTTATAGCCGTCAAGAGCCTCCACAGTTTCAAGTCCTGTTTTGGCAAGGAAATCCGCCTGAGCAATGTATCTGTCGAGCTTTGTCACATCCTCACGCAAAAAAGCCGACACCTTTTTTACAGATGCCGGCTTATGTACGATGATGTGAAGCTCATAACAGTAATATAGGTACAGGGCGTAAAGGCCGGTTGCCTTCTTTGCTTTCTCCTTGTATTGGTAATAGGACGCTTTCGTGTCCTCCGCCACCTCGGGGAAAGGCGTCTTGCGGCGATAGTTGTTCTGAATCCGCTGCTTGATGGAATCCAGCTCGTAGTATTCACCCAGCTTGTCCAAGCGGAAGTTCTTCCCGCCGTCCACGATTCTTACAATGGGGTGGACCCTCGGCGAGCCCTTCGGCGTTTTTGTAATCACCTCGTAGCCCATTTCCTTCATGACACGCTGGAACTCACGCTCCGTAGTCGAGGCGAGGATCGCCCTGTCAATATCCTCGCGTATCCTGCTGCGCATGGTGGGCTTGCCGTTCTTCTCGGCCAGCCATTCTCCGTAATTGGCTCTGCGGTCGGCAGGGTACTCTATCACGGAAATCTTGGCTTCCCGGCACAGCCGGTCGGAGACCTCCCGCATCCGTCTGTAATCCGCCGGTGAGTTATAGAACTTCTTACCGTCCACATCGGAAACGGAGTTTATGACAAAGTGATTGTGATAATGCCCGGTGTTGCAGTGGGTAGCGATCACGACCTGAAAGCGGTCGCCCCATAACTCTCTGGCAAGGGCGACACCAATGCTGTGTGCCGTATCTGCGTCCACTTCATCTGCCTTAAAGGACTGATAACCGTGATAGCAGGACCTGCCGCCCTCATTATGCATCAGCCGCTTTGTCTCCATGAACTCCTGCGCCGCCGTTTCCTCGCTGTGGAGATTGAGGCAGGTGACATAGGCTCTTTTCTCGGTTTTCATCTCGTCGGCAGCATATTCCACCACACCTTCGATTTCATGAAGCTCCGAGAGCTTTTCCTTGTCATGCGTTTTCTCTGGATTGCGGGCGTAATTGATGACCTTGTCCACCCGTCCTTTTATGGGCCAGATTGATGTAACCGCCATTACTGATAATCGGAGGTGTACGCATCAGACACCATTTTCGTGGCGGCTCTGATTTCCTCCAATCCCTTCCGAAACTGCGGCATATCCGGCACATTAGTGGTGTTGAATCTCTTCAAGGTCTGATCCAGATTGTACCCCGCCTGCCGCATGGCCCGAAGCAGCATGGGGATATCCGCAGGCGGTGCTTCCTTAATTTCCTTATCTGCTACGCTGCGGCGAACAAAGCCGCCGATGGACAGCCCTGCTTTCTTTGCTTTTTTGGAAAGCACGGACAGTTCATCCTTTGTGAAGCAAACCTCCACTCTACAATTTCTTTTTCTCAAAAACACTCATCCTTTCCGTTGGGGTTTCAGGGGCATTGCCCCAGACAAGCGGAATCTGTACGGACAGATTCGTTGCTTGTTAAGACAATGCCACCAACCCCACGATTCAAATTACTTCGACACTTCTGAGGTACGAAACGCCCTTTGCAGAGAATTGGAACGAAACACTTACACGGGTATTAAGAGGAATATCAGCCAAACCCAAATAGTTCTTTTCGCTCCATGCTGATGTCATGATCTTTCTTCCGTCATCGAAATCAAGATATGCCAACAGGTTTTTGTTCCTATCCCAGCGTTTACAGGCAATCGTCGCTGCAAAAGTCCCCTCAAAATCGGGAAACTGATATTCACGACCGTCAAAGCCAGACTCCACGAACTCCCGCCAGGACAATGCGCGCTTTTCGTTTTCCATATCGTTTTCACCTCCATTCCAATGTGGCTCCATTTTGGAGCCACCGATCGTTTGGGCAAGAAAAAATGGCTCCAAATTGGCGCCATTAAAAGGTTTCAAGAAAATCCAGTATCTCGTTTTCAGATTCTTCTGTGTCGGAACTACGGGCAGCTGGTTCAGAGGGAATAAACATGGCTTTCTTCAATTCTTCCGAAACGACTTTTCTGATCATCTTTTCCAAGCTGGAAAGCTCGCTTGAAGTATTGATTGCGCTGATAACCTCTTTGCCGACAAGTCCATTTCCTTTTTCGTGGATGGTCTCCCATGCTTTTCGCTCGGCATCCACATCCATGTTGAAACGCACACTGATTCTCTTGTAACTCATCGTGAAATGCCTTTGCGGGCATTCAGCTCTGCGAGATATTCATACCCCTTCGCCGTAGCGCAGATGTCATCGTTGATGGTCACACGGGAAGCATCGTACACACCGAAGTTGCGGATCAGGCAGCTGCCGCCGCCGAGAACATACAGCCGCATCAGCTCCGGGTTATACTCGTGCTCACGAAGTCTCTGAAAAATGCCCTCCACATAATCGGTGGCCGTGTCGGTAATGGTTTTCAGATAATCCTCCTTGATGTCTGCCGTACCGAACCGAAACACCCGGTTGATAATCGCCTCATCCACGGTGGTGTGATGAACACGCATGACATTCTCCCGCACGGCCAGCAAGCACTGGTGTGTACCGTATTTCTCCGTAAACATATTCCCGGAAACCGGCTTTTTGTCATTGATGAACATGATATTCATGGTGCCGTTTCCGATATCGCAGATCATGTTTACGCCCCGAAAATCAGAAAGCCGGTCTGCCACCGCCGCAAAGCCCTGTGGGAACACATCCACGCCCACGATCTCCACATGGTAGGAGACATTTCGGAACGAGAAGTCTACGGCTTTGTTCTGCAAGAGATAGTCCCTGAACTCGTCCCGCTGACCACTGACCCAAGTAAGAGGAAGACCTGCCGCAATTCTGATTTTGCCGCAGGTCATTTTTCGGATATTCAGTTCCCGCGCGATGGCCGCAAGCGCCAACACATAGTAGTCCAAATCCCGCGTCTTATCCGCAAGGAACTCCTTGTGCCCTTCACCGATCAGGTAGAACTTGCTTTCAAAGACAAGCAGATTCTCCTTGAACACCGGCTCCTTGTCATAGGCGGAAACGCTTGCCGGGAAGCAGCAATTTGCGGTTTTGATATTGCCGTAGCCGCTGTCGATTCCGATTATGATTACTTCGTCGATCATCTTCATAGCATCACCTCCATCAGCGCTCGTGGTCCTTTTCGGGCTTATAGGGGACGGCCTTGATTTCCCCGCCGACCCGAAAGAAGCGCTCCGGATTCTGGAACTGCTTCGTGTAGCGTTCCAGCTGCTCCTTGTTGAGGGAGCCAAAGTACGGCGTGCTGCAATCGCAGATGAAAAAGGGGCCGAAGATAATGTCCATCATCTCCCTGCCTTCTCCGTAGATGGCTCGACAGGGCCGCATGCCGTTGTACTTGCCCTCATCGTTGCAGACGATGCAGACCTGCTCTTCAAAGGGATAATAGGGCTCGATCAGCCCGCCGACCACCCTCTGCAAATCGGAAAGCTCCGTTCCGATCTCTGCAACTCTGGCAACCTTGCCCGGTTCACAGAGCACCACTTTGATTTTCTTCTCTTTCAGGGGCTCGGTCATATCCGGGTCAAAATCCACTTCCCGAAAGCCGATACTGTCGCAGAAATGGAAGGTGGATTTTTCCTCACCTATGACCTCAATCACATCTGAAACGGAAAGGGACCTACCCCGGTATCCGTCCGGATGGTCAAGGTTGAACATCTGGTACACTTCTTCCAGGGTGCCGCATTCCACCTCGCCCTCGAACACCTTGTCGTAGATCTCGCTGCGAAGCGCGGCAGAGCCCTGAAAGCACTCCATATTTTCATAGTTCAAGAAGGCCACATTGTTCTCGTCTCGGTCCGGGTTGATCTGATAAATTGCAATCTTCATGTGCGTTCCCGCTCCTTTCTTTCTCTCATAAGTCCTACACGGATTTTCAGCTCGTCATTTACATCTTTTCCATGGGCGGGCGGCTCGTCATAGACCTGATACCTGCCTTGCAGCCCGGAAATAATTCCCTTCACAGCGCCGCGCCCGATGGCGTCGTTATCTAAGTGAAGATGGATTTTGCGGACGGATAGGTGCTCGGCAAGAAATCTGCTCAAGGCCACCGGCACAACATCCTCTCGTTTGGTCTGGAACACACCGGCTAAAGACAAATAGGTTTCGCTTTTCCAGTCGCGCCCGGCAAGCAGCGCCAAGGTTGCGAAGCTCAGCAGGTCAATGGCGGATTCAAATACATGAATGTGTTCCGCATTCGGCTTTCCCTCCAAGAAAAAAGAGAAGTGCTTGTCGCTGCCGGTCAGTTCGCCTTTGTAGCTGCTGACGGTGCTGCGCAGAGCGCCATATCTCGCTTTGCCGTCCTTGTCGTACCCTACGAACATCGCATTGTGGTAATCTGCTGACTCAAAGAGCAGCCTGTTATCCAGGCAATAACGGATAATAACCGGGTGAATTCCTCGGCCTTGCAGGTATTTCTCCACGCAGTCCGTTGTTTCGGACAGCTCCGGCATCAGCAAATTCGTATGCTTTCGTTCCTTCTGGCGATAGAAAACGGGAGGCTTTTCTGCCTCCCGTCCGAGAATGATTTCTACGGCCTGCGTGAAAGGAATGCCCTTCACCTTGATGAGATAGTCCAGCGCTGATCTGCCGCCAATGCCCTGTGAGAACCAGCACCACTTGCCATTGCTGATTCGCAGGGAGTCGTGCTCTCTGGTGCAATAGGTGTTTCCGGACACATGGACAAGCTCCTGCGGTTCATAATTACGGAGGTAAGTCAAAAGATCCATTTCCTTGGCCTTGGCAACATCCTCCGCAGCAATATAGCTCATAGGGCATCACCTCGCTTCACGCCGGTCTCTCAGGAAATCGGCCCGGATGACCGCATTGGCTCGGCACTCGATGGTGTCACGGATGTTGTCCATGTGGTCGGTCTCCCGCTTTTCAAAGTCCTTGAACACATCCGCAAGGGGACTGGGCGATTTCAGGAGCGCCTTGCACTGCTTATCGGATAGGTCGTATTCCTCCAGTGCCAGCACGATGTCCTCCCGCACCGTGTACTCGTAGCAGTGGTTCAGGATTTCGTCGGGCGGCTGGGAAAGCAGCCACTCCCGATACTTCTCCTGTTCTGCGAACACCTTCTTATATAAAGCGGTGTTCAGTTCTTCGTTTGTCATTTTGCTTCCTCCTTCATAAAGATTTAGCCGCCGATGAGGGAATCGCCGGCGGCTATGTAGCATTCAATTGAGAAGTTGAACATATTTTTAGCCAAGTTCTCAACGGAAGTGAACTTTGACAAAAAGAAAGACCGTCCACTTTTTCAATGAACGGTCGGATCGGGTTGTATTCCGTTTTGCAGGGAACTTTTGCCAGATTTTTTCTGCTGTATGTTCCCCGTGCTGTCTTCGTTATTCCGCTTCTTCTTCAGCGTGAAAACCAGCCATAAATCTTTTCAGCAGAAATGTGCAGAAGTACGGAAATGTGTATATCCTGTCCTCATGCCCGATATTGTTCTTTGAGAACTTAATCCCATATCTGATATCCGGGTAGTGATCAGAGGTAATCAATGTTTTCATTGATTTTGCCCGCCCACTTTTCGCCTTTACTTCAACAGGAATCAAGGATGCGGTTGAACGAATGAAGAAATCGGCTTCCAGCGTGGAATCCTCTTTTTTGTAATAGAACAGCTTATATCCTTGCTTGATGAGAGCTTCTCCTACCATGTTCTCATAGAGGGCTCCCTTATAAACACCCAGGTTCTTATTGGCTCTTAAATCCTCCTGCGATTCATCATCCAGCATGGATACCAGAAGACCCGTATCCGCAAAATACAGCTTGAATGTGTCAGGTTCGTAATTACCTCCCAATGGCAGTTCCGGAAACTCCATGCAGTAACAGATGTTGACCATACCTGCATCCGAAAGCCACTCTGCGCATCCTCGATAATCCCGGAATCTTGCGCCGGATGCCACCTTGGAAATCTGGAATTTTTTGTTTTCCCTTGCAAGCTGCGGCGCAACCCGGTTGAACACATTGATAATTCTTGTTTGATCGATTCCGGTGGCATACTTGCGAATATCTTCTTTATAGTCTGCTATGAGCTGCTTCTGCGTATCAAGCGATCCCTCAAAGGTGTTTCGCTCGATATACTCCGCGACGACAGCAGGCATTCCGCCAAGGATATTGTAATCCAGAAACAGCGAATGGAAGACATTCATCTCCAACTCGCTAAAAGGATTGAATTCCTTCATATGGGAAAGCAGGTTTTCTACCGTGTCATCTCCATAGCCCTTTGCCCACAAGAACTCCTCGAAATCCATCGAAAACATCTCATAGTCTTTTTTATACCCTACGCTGTTGCTTTCGATCTTCTTGTAATTGACTCCCAGCATTGACCCACTGCAAATCACATCAAACCGCCCATCTATGCAGAAGAACTTGAGCGATGTTGCAATTTCCGGAAACTCCGTAATCTCGTCGAAGAAGATCAGCGTCTTTTCGGGCACAAACTTCTTTGTCGGGTCAATGAGTGAAATGTTCTTGATAATGTCAGCGGCTTCATATCCGTCCGCGATGATTCCCTTGTATTTCTCGTCGCGGACAAAATTGATCTCGATCACATTTTCGTAATGATCGGCAGCAAAATGCAAGATCGATTCCGTTTTGCCTATTTGACGGCTTCCCTTGACAATAAGGGGCTTTCTGTTTTTATCTGCTTTCCATTCCTCTAAGAAGGCATCTACTTTTCTTTTCAAATACATCTGAATCACTCTCCAGCATGAGTTTCCTGCTTCATTATACACAAAACATGGGCGATTGTCAATCCGTTTCGCACATTTCATGGGCGAATCCAAGCTGCCTCGCGCACATTTTAGATTATCGACCTCATTAGTTTATGATAGCCGCAAGGTTTTTACTCCCTGCGGCTATCATTGGTTACTTCATGATTTTCAGTAACAGCGCATTGACATCTTCAGTCGGTTTGCCCTGCGCGACCAGCTTGTTTCGGAACCCCAGGAGCGCATATTTAGCGAGCCGGAGTTCTTCCGGATTTAACTCAACAATTCGCTTATCCTTTTTGCGTCTGAACATATCAGGCACCTCCGTCCTTTGATCTGGCTTCATTGTAGCGGCGGAAGTGCCGTGCTGCAAATGTGCGAATGATGTCATCGCTCCCTGTCATCGCTGGAGCGGCTCGGTTCTTCATCGGCTCGCTCACCGTCCACGATCTCATTCTCCTTCTTGTCCAGATTGAGCAGGGCGTTCAGCTCGTTCAGGCGGGCGGTTTTCGCTGCAAGCTCTTCCTCCTGGGGGAATGGCTTCTGTACCTCGGCCTTTGCATTTTCAAGCTGAACCCGCGTATTTTCCAGCTGCTCGACACACGCCGCCATCCGTTCCTCAAAAGCGCCGAGGGTGTTATCCAGTCGCTGAATATTGCCGAAGATGTCCGTGCCCAGCGTGACCGTATGCCGCAGCTGATGAATCAGCGTGATCTTATATTCCCGGCTGAAGGTGTCGAAGGACAGCTCCATATCGAAGCCACGGTACTGACCGATGGGAATCGGATTGGGGCTTGTCATGGACTTGCAAAGCCCGAGAATAGCATCGCCGGCGGCCTTCTTTTCTCTTACCGTGCCGCCCGGCATAAACATCGGAGAAAAGCCGTCCTCGTTGGGCTCGGTATTTCTTTTTCGCTGGTCAGTATCCGCACGATAGCCCTCAATGCGCTGCTCCAACGATTTGATTTTCTGGGGAAACTCCTTCAAAATCTGATCCTCCAGCGAATAGCGTTGGCTCAGATGGTTGGCCTTGAGCAGCTTCAGGCGAGACACATCAATGTCCAGATCCATCTTCTCCTTGATGTGGGGATTGCCGGCGCACAGCGCCTTGATTTCCGCATAGCTCAGGGCTGTTTCGTCAATGTCCTCCGCAGAGCGCACCGGGGATTTGCTGGTCATGATCTGCCCAATGAACTTCTGCTTGGATTCCACCAACTGATACAGGTAGCTGTCGAAGGTGTTCTCCGTAACATAGGTGTAAATATCGACCTCCTTGTTTTCGTTGCCCTGGCGGATGATTCGTCCTTCCCGCTGCTGCAGGTCAGACGGTCGCCACGGACAATCCAAATGATGAAGTGCCGCAAGCTTCGTCTGCACATTGGTGCCGGCTCCCATTTTCTGCGTGGAACCGATGAGCACACGCACCTGACCGGAGCGCACCTTGCCAAACAACTCTTTCTTTTGCGTCTCTGAATTCGCCGTATGGATATAGGCGATTTCCTCTGCCGGAACGCCCTTGGCAATCAGCTTGTTTCGGAGATCATCGTACACATTGAACTTGCCGTCGCCGTGGGGCGTAGACAAGTCGCAGAATACCATCTGTGTCGATTTCCGATCGGCGGTGCGCTGCCAGATGTCAAAAACATTCTCCGCACACGCGCCCACCTTGCTTGTCTCGCTGTCGGGGAGCATATCGTTCATGAGCCGCTGATCCAAGGCAAGTTTTCTGCCGTCATTGGTGATGAGGAGCATGTTGTCCACGCTGGAATCCACCATCTTATTGCGGACACGCTCGGCCCGTTCCGAAAGAGAGGACACCATTTCCTTTTGCGTTTCCGATGGCTTCAAAACAACGCTGTGGTAATGGGTCTCCGGCACGGGGAGCTTGAGCATATCCGCCGTTTGAATATCTGCGGTCTCCTTGAACATTGCCATGAGCTCCGGTAGATTATAGAACTTGGCAAACCTCGTTTTGGCGCGGTAGCCCGTGCCCTCCGGGGAGAGCTCGATGGCTGTCACCGTCTCACCGAAGGTGGAGGCCCAGGCATCGAAGTGGAGAAGGTCATTCCTGCGCAGCGCTCCGTACTGGAGATACTTCTGCATGGTGTACATCTCCACCATGCTATTGGAGATGGGCGTGCCGGTGGCAAACACAACGCCTCTGCCGCCGGTCAACTCGTCCAAATACCGACACTTCATATACAGGTCGCTGGACTTCATGGCCTCGGTTTGGCTGATGTTGCCCACATTCCGCATTTTTGTAAATGCGGCGAGGTTTTTATAGTAATGCGCCTCATCGATGAAGATACGGTCAACGCCCAACTCCTCAAAGGTCACAACATCATCCTTGCGGGACTGGTCATTGAGCTTGTCCAGCTTCTGCTTGACCGTTTTCTTGGTTCGCTCCAGCTGCTTGATGGAGAAATTATCCCCACGGTTTTTCTTCAATTCAGAAATGCCGTCCAGCACTTCATCCAGCTGTTGCTGCAGGATGGCGCGCTGTCGTTCCAGGGACATGGGGATCTTTTCAAATTGGCTGTGCCCAATGATGACCGCATCGTAGTCGCCGGTGGCAATGCGCCCGCAAAACTTCTTGCGGTTCTTGGTCTCAAAGTCCTTCTTAGTGGCGACAAGAATATTGGCGGAGGGATAGAGCTGGAGGTATTCGCTCGCCCATTGCTCCGTCAGATGATTGGGGACCACAAACAGGCTTTTCTGACACAAGCCCAGCCGTTTACTCTCTTGGGCCGCCGCTACCATCTCGAAGGTCTTCCCAGCCCCAACTACATGCGCAAGCAGGGTGTTGCCGCCGTAGAGGATATGGGCAATGGCATTGACCTGATGCGGCCTCAGCGTGATCTCCGGATTGATTCCCACGAAATTCAGGTGGCTGCCGTCATACTCACGGGGGCGAATGCTGTTGAGCTTCTCGTTATACAGCTTGGTCAGCTGCTCCCGGCGTTCCGGGTCGCTCCAAATCCAATCAGCAAAGGCCTGCTTAATAAGCTCCTGCTTGCCCTGTGCGATGGCGGTTTCTTTCTTGTTGAGCACAGCCGTTTTCCTGCTGTTTCCGTCCTCGATGTAGTCGAAGATTCTCACATCTCGGAGGTTCAGGGTTTCCTCCATGATCTTATAGCCATTAACTCTGCCGGTGCCGTAAGTATTGTAGGCCTTCACATTGCTGCGGTCATAGGATTTCCCCTCCACATTCCATTCGCCGGTGTACTGCGCGTAGTGAACATGGATGTTCCACTGGCAGTAGCGAGGGGTGTTGAAAAGCTCAAACATAAACTGCTCCACAATTTCCGGAGGCAGCCATGTTGCGCCCAACCTTACGGAAATCTCACTTGCCGTCAGGTCAACCGGCTGCACCGCCTCAAGCGCACGGACATTCTCCCCGTAATCTTCGGGGGAAAGTTCTGCACTGCGTTTCGCAATCGCCAGCTTTTCCCGGACATTGCCGGAGAGGTATTCATCTGCGGGAAGATATTTCGGTCTGCCATCCTCCTCGCTGGCGTGCATGGGGTTGAGGAAGATCACACCCTTCAAATCCTCAAACAGCTCCTGCTCGGTTTTGCCGGTAAGCTCCGACATATACGGCATATCGATTCTGGCTTTTTCTGCAAGAGACAGGGCATAGGCCTCGGAAGCCGTGTCAACCGACTGCACCGTTACCTTCTGCTTGATGGTTCGTTTGGAGAACATATCTGCCTTGCGGAGGAAGTTGCCCTCATCGTCCAGCACCTCCAGCGAGGCAAGCAGGCAGTAGGAGCTGTCGGAATTGAAAGCCGAATTGTTGGCTCTTGCGCTGATAAGCCCATATTTTTTGCTGAAATCATCATAGAGGCGATTGAGTTTTTCCTGCTCTGCCTTGATATCGGCATCGGGATAGTCCTCCGTCTGGTACTCAATCAGCGTCCGGACGCAGTCTCGGATACCAATCATGCCCTTGATACGGCTTTCGGCAGTCGCGGAAACATCCACGGGATTCATGCGGCTGTTTTCACGGTAATAGATTTTACCGTCCACCACCGTGAAGCTGAAATTGCGCACATCAGGGTCAGCGGGGATAGAAAGGTCCTCATCCTCCGCTTCAAGATCGTCGATTTCAAATTCGGTAATCTCGGCATGAATGTTCTGGATGGCATCCCGCAAGAGGTCCCCAAGCTCTGCATTTTCATAAGCAATACAGGCGGACTCCATGCCGTGAGGCCCGCTGACCATCTGCATGTCGCCCAACACCATTTCAGGGTTGTCCACAAAATAGGCGTTCATCCGGATGCCATTGGCATCGGTGGCCAGATGCACCCAATCGGGCTCAATATCCACCAATCGGTCACGCTTTTGGAGGAAGATAATGTCCGATGTGACCTCTGTGCCGGCAGCGGCCTTGAAGGTATCATTCGGCAGCCGGATAGCGCCGAGGAGGTCCGCTCTCTGCGCGATATACTTTCGAACATTGGGATTTTCCTTATCCAGCGTACCCTTTGAGGTAATGAAGGCGATCACGCCGCCGGGTCTCACCTTATCCAAAGTGCGGGCGAAGAAATAGTCATGGATGAGGAAGTTGTGCTTATCGTAGCGCTTGTCGGGCACCTTGAACTGCCCGAAGGGGACATTGCCGATTGCAGCGTCAAAGAAGCTGTCGGGAAGGTTTGTACTCTCAAAGCCCTGCACTGCGATGCTGTTTTTCTGATACAGCTGCTGCGCAATTCGCCCGGAAATACTGTCAAGCTCCACGCCGTAGAATTTCGCGTCATTCATACTTTCGGGAACAAGCCCCATAAAGTTGCCGATGCCGCAGGAGGGCTCCAGCACATTGCCGGTCTGAAAGTGCATATTCTCCAAGGCGCTGTACACCGCCTTGATCACTACGGGTGGTGTATAGAAGGCCGTCAGCGTGGATTCTCTCGCCGACGCATATTCCTCATCGGAAAGCACATCCTTCAGCTCGGCATAATGGGGATTGTCCTCCTTGAAGAACTCAGATAGACCGCCCCAACCCACATAGTCGGCAAGTACGCGCTGCTCCGTGGGTGTTGCCAATCGGCTTTCCGCATCCAGCTTATTCAGAAGCTGAATGGCACGGATATTGTGATAGAACCGTTCCAGCGGCGTTCCCACGCCGATATCATCGCTCTCGATTTGGAAGTTGGTTCGGTATTCGGTGTTGATTTCCGGGTGCAGCACATGAGGCGCAACCCTGGAGGATCTTTTCACCTGCGGAGGCGGGGCGAGCGCTTCTTCCCGGTCATCCAGCAAGGCCTCCGCATTTGGGTAGGTCACGACCTCGCCGTCTTTGACGGTGCTGATGGGCAGAGCATCCAATTCTTCGTCCGTTAGGCTCTCAATTTCGGAATCGTCTTTTGCCAAATCTTCCGTTTCCCTGAATACCCGTGTGCCGTCCGCACCAAACTCCGCCTCATATCGGTCAGTCTCTCGCGCTGCTTCCCGGTCTGCCTCTAAAGACAGAATATCCTCGTGAATCTTCAGGAGGTTTTCCGGCGTGAACTCGATATAATCGCAATCCATCTCATAGTCATTTTCAGCTTCTATGAAGAACGGAGTATTGATGTCCGCAAGGAACTGATCCGACATTTCTTCAAGGTCGTTTCGGAAGTCGGCGGCGTTTTCCGGATGGCTGGCAATGTCATACTGCTCGACAAGCTCTTCAAAAACAGAGAAATCAAGATCACCGGAAACATACTGTCCGCCTGCATCTGCATCGGGATTGAAGTAGATCCAGTGAACCTTGTTGCTGCCGGTGTCAAGGGATATTCTCGCCTTCGTATTGTCTGCGACAGGGGGTTCTTCCACGACTTGCAGCAGCTTGTCATTCAGCGGATTTTCTTTGAGCCGGTTATCGAACTCCTCACGAGACAGCTCTTTGTTAAACAGTGGGAACTGCGTATCAAAGAGGACGACCTTCTTCTCGTCAAAAGACAGTAGCTCGTATTCCTGTGTGCCGATATAGACTGCATCGCCGAGATGATAGCGGTATTCCTTCTGGGTCTCCGGGGGAGGGTTCAGCTCATCGAAGGTCGGCTCAAGCGGCTTTGCCACATCGCTGTTCAACGCTTCCAGCATGGCTTCGCATCTTGCGGTCAGGTGGGTGTTGTCCGCAATGATCGAATTCATTGCCTCGCACATCATGGGGAGGATGAAGTCACCCTCCGCTGTACGGGCGTGCATTTTCTTTTCGCCCACGCTGAACGCACCCCAGCAGCTTGACAAATAATACAGATTCAGCGCCTTGCTTTCCTCGCCGAGCTGCGTCACGAAGTCGTTATAATCATAGACAATCGACCGGAACTCCTCAGAGATTTCACCTCGTTTCCTCCGAGCTTCTGCCTGCTCCCGGTAGGCAGGATAGTTGTCCTTTTCTGCTTGGCTCAGATAGCGGTCGGTGCGAATCAGCTCCCCGATCCGCTTCTCGACCTTGTTCCACCGCAAAAGCAGTTCCGCATCGGGCCGAGAGATTCTGCCTCTGCTGATTTTGATTCCCTTGGCGTCGTGGCTTTCATCGAGATTTCTGCCGGAAACGGCAGGATACGCGCCGCCGATGCCGTATTCGTTTTTCAAAAAGGCGATATTGTTCTCAGAAGAATCCTGTTTGAGAAACTGCTCATAGATGCGGAATTTGCCCTGATGGATGCCGCTGCCCCGTGTCAGAATGGCGTCGATGTCCTCCTGAGAAATAGAAAAAGCGGAGGATTTTTCTTCCTCCGCTTCTGCGATAATTTCCTGCTGCTGTTCAACTGTGGGGAGCGTTACGCGTAGATCAGGTCGTTCAGAATCACTTCCTCCGCCGAGTGGCGAATGGAGTTCATCATCTGCACCCATTTCATCTGATCCTCCGCCTTCAGCTGCTCCGTCACTCCGTTCAGCGCCTTCATCTGCTCGGTCAGGTCGTCCAGCATCTTCTGTGCCTGCCGATCCACCTCCTCCAGATGACTGTTCAGTGTTCCGTTCAGCAGCATCCCGGTGTAGATCCCATCCCGGTGCTCGCGGAGGAAAGTCCGCCGCAGCATTCCATACTTCCCAAGCTTCGGGCTCTCCGGTACGGTCAGATCGGGAATCAGGTAATCCCCCTGCATCGTATAGGTCAGTTCCATATTCGTTGCTCCTTTCCTTGTTTTCTGTTCGGTTCTTATGATACGCAGAAGAACCGGTCTGTGCAAATGTGCGAATCTTCCGTCTTTCTTCCTTCTCCATTTCCTTGACGGTTTCGCCCATTTCCCGGATGACCATCTCAGAAATATCACTGACTGCGGCACCGAGCACAGAGATGACCTCCACGGTGTTGAAATCAAAGAGGTGGCTGAAATCCTCCCGGTCAAAATACCGCCTCGGCTCATACCCCGCACGGAAGAGTGCCATAAAAGCGACGCTGCTTTTCAGCGTGGTTTTCAGCCACGCTTCAAGGCTTGTGTCGTCCAGCTCCTCCAGAAAACTGCCGGCTTTGACAGCGTTCAACTCCATGAGATAATCTGAAAGATTATCCTCCACGGCATAACCGGAGATATCTATGAGAAGGTGCGGGAAATCTCGCGGCTCCTCCACATCACCGAAGCTGGCCTGAAGGCTTTCCGATACCGCATATTCGTACTCCGGCTTCATCTGCCAAAGGGTGATGTTCCTTCCGGCACGGCTGTTGGTGTCGGAGATATCAAAGACATGTCTCAGCTTGTAGGGAACATCTCTGTCGATCAGCAGCGCGATGCCTTTCGTGCCCTTGTTTACCCATCTGCCGAGTTTATTCCATGTGTCGATTTCCGCACACGCCGTTGCATCCGGCTTCTGCGCATGGATGAGCAGCTGCTCCTTAAAGCTGTACTTGTAGTTGTTTGCCGCCGTAATCAGAAAGTCGGTATAGCGGTCGGCATTGGAGGCGATATCCCTGGCAGTCTGGGACGCCATCTCCAAAATGATTCTGTATTTGCTCGGCATGGGAACTCCCTCCTTATCTTACTTTGATCGTGACCTCAACGGTCTGCTCACTCTCTCCGAGGATCGACGCAAATAAAAGCCCGGTCCTGGCGTTGGACACCTTGGTCACAAGCTCATTTAACCGGCAGACGGTGGTGTTGATCTCTTTTTGATTGTCTGCGTAATAGTAGCCCGTTTCATCGCTGCAAATAGGAAAGCCATCCTGCCGCAAGGCACTGATCTTGCGGCGAATATTTCGTCCGTCAAGCAGAAACAGCTTTTCAAGTTCCTTGCTGTGGATGGCATTTTCTTTGCCAATATGATTTTTGCGGAGATATTCGCAGATGGCTTTCTTCTTATCCATAGCTTCTCCTTATCTCGCAGGTTCGTGGTCTTTTTGCTTTGGGTGCATTGCCGGAGGCTTTCTATGGGGATCGTCCTCTACGGAAAGCCCCTTGGGCAGGGTATCCAGGTCGTTCAGGAACGCACGGGAAATCGTCTTGCCGTTCCGGTCTCGGTACAGGACAACACACAGCGGCTCGCCGTGATAGAGCGACTCCTTCAGGTCTGCCAGGAAGCGCTGCTCGTCGCTGTACGCAACGCTGCTGCATACTTTTCCGTTGAAAGCCAAATAGTCCAGTCTGGCAATATAACTTTCGCTCTGCAGTGCTTGGTTCATCGTGCCTCACCTCGTTCTCTCTGCCGGGGTGGAAAGCTCCAGCCGTACACCTTCCCGATCTCATCGCCAAGCCTGCGGGTGACACGGACAATGTCTGCCCTGGTGGCTGTGCCGTTGTAGATTTTTTCTTTGAGCCGGTCTTTCTGCGCCTGGGAAACATTGTCCTTATATACCCGATAGAGATAATGGTTTGTTCCGTCATGGTGGGTGTCATCGCACCGGAAATCTCCGTTTCGGTCCACATACCATGTGGTGTAGTCGTAATCAGAGTAAAGGCAGTCCCGGACATTGCCGCTGGGAATTTCTTTGTATCCCGTGCGCCTGCCATTCCAAAGCCCCAGATCGGCAACGACCAGAATGGGCTGAGAAAGTTGAATGTCCAGATTGAGCCGTTCGTCCTCAAGATAATGCCCATTTTCCTCATACATCATGGCGACGCGCTCGTCCTCGGAAAGCGTCGGATATTCTTCCTCCATCCAGTCTTTCCACTCCTCATAGTCAAGGTCAGCATTGGACCAGATGCGATAATCGTCCTTACTCATCGTGCATCACCTCTGTCCTTCGGCATCACAGGTTTTCCGTCCGCATCGTAATTTCTAGGGTCTGCGGCGGGCACCTGAAAGCCGAACATAGAGCCGGCCTTCATGGCTTCTTCCTGCGCCTTGCTGACGCCGAGCTTTGTGTTGTACTCATTCACGATGCTCCGGGCTTCGTCCTTGTCGGTAACGGGAATGTCCGTCTTGAAGTAGCCCTTTTCACCGCGCTTGATGATAATGATTTCGTCGCTGCCGGAAAGGACGCTGTAGCACTGCTCGGGCAGGTTGTCCCGAATCGGCTCGCAGGTATGGCCGCCGTATTCCATGCGCTCGGCAAACTCGCAAATGTGATAGAGGTTGCTCCCGATCTCCACATGGTAATCGTCGATATAGCGGCAGGTGCGGATCTGCTCTTCATTCCACGAATAGTGGATGTTCACCTTGCCGCCATCCGGAATGCGAAACAGCTCCTTGTAATGGCTGTCAATAAAACGGATTCCTTTCTCTGCGTCCTTCAGGTGCTGATCGAGCCAATCCCGGCGATAGCAATAGCAGTATAGGTTGTATTCGCCCCTGTCCGGGTTCAGGCGCAGAAGGTAGGCATACTTTTCGGTATCCACACGAACGCCATAGTAGCCCGGCTCCTCCTGCATCCGGCTTTGGGGTGTGCAATAGCAGTACTTGGCAAGCGCCCTACGGTTATGAAGAATGTCGCCTTCCTCACGCAGAGAGTTGATTACCTCGTCAAACTCCGCCTTAAACTCGTCGGTTTTCAGCTCTTCCCGGAAGTCAAACCAACTGCTGAAAAAGCCGTTGCCGTCCGTGTCCATATCAGCCCGGAGGTGGCCGATCAGTCCGGTTTGCATGGAAATTTGCGTGCTCTGACGGAAGGTATATTTGTCCTCCGCCTCGATCATTGCTCTTTTTTCATACTCGATCATCTTGCGTCACCTCTTTCTTTAGTCGGTTTCTTTTCCTGCGCGTGCATCTCTTTCGCTTTCTCCAAGCCCTTCTGCGCCCATTCGGGAAGGCGCTTTTCCTCCATGACACCGAGAAAATCCGTGCGATAAAAAGAGGTCTTTCTCCCGTCGTACAGAGAAATGCAGTAGCAGGTACGGCCTCGCGCATTGGCCTGCGCGCCGAAGCCGCCGGTACACAGCATAAGCTGATGATTGGCGTGGCGAAACTCAGGCCGGAGAATGCTGCCCTTGACGACAACCACCTTGTTCTCGATGGAATCTTTGTAGGAAACTGGAGAGCAGCTTTCTGCCATGAGTTCCTCATTTATGCCGACCTCCTGACAGGCTCTCTCGTTTTCCTGAATAATCTCCTCGGCTGCATCCGCTACGCGCTGGCCGAACACCTTTGCAATCTCTGCAAAATCGTCGCTGACCAGCACCCCGGAATAGCGCTCGAAAATAGCGTTGGTCTCTACAAAGCAGCACATATACCGTTCATCCTTGTCGGCGTTGGGATTCTCGCCCAGAGCAATATCCTTGTGTCCGATATACATGGAATACTTTACGGAGTAATCTCCGATTTTTCTTGTCTCTTCCATAGCGTCTCCTTTTTCAAATGGGGCGGCATCTTTTTGCGGATGCCGCCCCTTGGCGTTTTTACTTTCTGTTCTTCAGGCGAAGAACGATCAGCCCTGCGATAATAAACACCACAAGACCGATGCCGATGATGACCTTAGCGCTCATGCTTGCCTACCTCCTTCTTTTTTCGGAAGGTAAAGAAAGCCGCCGCACCTGCACCGATTGCAGAGATACCGGCAAGTGCTGCCCAAAGAGGCATATTGGTGGTATCTCCGGTTTTGGGAATATCCGTAACAGGCTTGAGCTTGTTATGGAACTTGGCAACGACCGTCTTTCCCTCGTGAACGGTTACGGTGACATTTGCGGGAAGCTCATACTTTTCGTTGGCTTTGTTGAACACCTCGGAGATCACATAATCACCGATGCGCAGCCCCTCAATGTGAATCTGGCCCTTCTCATCGGTCACAAAGTCCTTGCTGAAGGCATTGCCGGTGATATCCGTGCCCTCCACGCGGAAGGTAAAGCCCTTCAGCACGCCGTCATCCGAAGTCTTTTCAATGCGGATGCCTCCGGTCTGTGCCTGGTTGGCAAAGCCCTTTCCGGCCTCATTTTCCACGACGACGGTTTTACCATCTTCCTTAATGGAGAAACTGTAGGTCTTCTCATCAAGGAAGAAGCCCTTGGGGGCCTCAGTTTCCTTCAGCGTGTAATCGCCGTAGGGCAGATCATCCAGCTTGTAGACGCCGTCGGACAGCTCCTCCATCTGGCCCACAAGCTTTCCGTCACGGTACACCTCAAAGACCGCGCCGCTCAGATGGTGGTCTGGGTAGTCTTTATCCACCTTGGTCAGCTGAACGCTGCCGCGAATGAGCTTGTTGGTGATCTCAATCTCGACCACAGCGCCGTTCTGATCCACCTTCACGGTATAAGGCGTGTCATCCATCACATAGCCCTCCGGCGCGGCGATTTCACGAACCACATACTCGCCATAAGGGATGTCCGCAAAGGTGAAGCTGCCGTCCTCTGCGGAAACGGTGGTCAGGATAGGCTCTGTGCCGTCAGTAAGGAACAGACCGATGGTAGCTCCGGCCAGTGCCTTGCCGTCCTCGTCCTTCTTCATGCCGTGGATTTCTCCGTAAATCATCTCGTTGGTAATGCTCTTTCCGTCATTGACGGCAAGCTCCACAACGGGAATTTCCTGACCGGCATAGGCGAAGGTCACAGGGTACTTCTCATCGGAGAGAATGTAGTGGCTGTCGGTGCTGATTTCCTTGACATAGTAGCTGCCGAAGGGAACATCGCTCTTGAGCACAGCCTTTCCGTTTTCATCAAGGGACATAATCTCGATGAGACCGTCCACAGGAATGACGGAGCCGTCTGCTGCGGTAAGCTCCTCGGCGGCATAGAAGCCGAAGGTCACGGCGGAAAGCTCGTTATTCATACCGATACCGAACTGCTTGTTCTGCTCCAGCACCTTGGAAAGAGAAATCCGCGCCTTCTGTCTGTCATTGCAGAAACTGGCAGCGGTTTCGGTGATCTCAATCTCCTGCCCGGCATAGACAAGCTCTGCGGTATGGGCGTCCTTGTTAATGACCATGCCGTCGGGGGCTTTCATCTCGGTGATTTCGTATTTTCCCAGATACAGCGGCTTGCTCTCCGCCGTGCCATCTGCGCCGGTGGTCACCGTATCCACCACCTCGCCGGCGCTGCAGCGCAGCGTACCATCCGGGGTGTAGATGTCCTCCGTTGCCTTGATCTCATAGGTTGCTCCCGCAAGTCCCTGCACCGTATAGACCGGCTGATAGACCCCGTCCGCCGCCGTAACAGAGGCAAACACCTCACCGGTTTTGGAAATCTTGATGATGCCCTTCTGCGCGTAATTGCCCAGCTTCACTGCAACGATTGTCACGCCGCTTTCCTCGGTGGAATTCTCTTCGGTCACATCAAACTTGACCGCCTCATGACTGAGCACATAGCCGTAAGGAGCGGAGACCTCCTTGAGGGAGTAGCCCTTGCCAAACTCCAGCTTCTCCGGCGTGATGAGCATGCCGGCGTCATTGGTGTAGAAGGTGTCGATGGTGGTAACCTCCGGATAGGTAAAGGTCATTTCCACCTTGGAGCCATCCGGACGAAAGATCTGGAAGCCCGCGCCCGCATAGGGAATGGTATTGCCGGTCTCCGCGTCCACCTTGATGACCTTAATGAAGGACTCGAAGTTGGCATTGTTGATAAGGTAGCGGTAGGTCTCGCCGTCCTTGGCAATGAACACATCAAAGTCGCTCATCAGCTCACGGCCCTCCCAGCCGGAAACCTGATGCACGGTGTACACACCGTAGGGCAGATCCTTGCTTTGGACAAAGCCGTTTTCATCGCAGGTCAGATAGTCCCGCTCCGTATCCTTTGCCGCCTCATAGCTGCCGGCAGATTTCAGATAGATGGCAAAAATCGCGCCTTCTTCGGGCGTTTCAATTTGTGTGTCGCCGTTATCCGAGTGCTTGATGATGGCGATATTGCCCTTCTGCACCTGCTCGGCAACAGCCACAGCAGGCGCAGCGTTCAGCTCAACGGTGTAATTGGCCGCCTCTGCACCGACAGGATAAACGGTGCTGTCCAGCAGATAACCCTCGGAGGGGCTGATCTCACGAATCGTCCAGTCGTCGCCGCAGACATAATAGCCGGTGGTAAACTGGCCGTTCTCGTCGGTGTAGTAGGTATCCACAAGCTGATCGCCCTTATAGATGCCGTAGGCAGCACCGGCAAGCGAAGCGTCGCCCTGCGCCATTCCGCTCTCACAGTCGCTCTTGGTGACGGTGACATTGAATTTCTTGAGGATGTTGGAAAAGCTCTTATTGGTTGCGCTGTTCCATTCCACTGCGGCGCTCTGACTGTTGGGAACCACATAGCGAATGGCGGTGTCCATCTCCTCCAGCGTGTAGCCGGTGCCGATAAGCACATCCTTAAAAGTCGCCACACCATTTTCATCGGTGACGGCGTAACCATCTACAGGCAGGCCACTGAGAGAGGTTCCAAAAAGGTGGAACTTCACGCCCTGATTCAGCCCATCCTCGGAGGTCTTGGTCACGGTCAGATCACCGCGGCGGAGCACATTGTTAAAGGAAACCGTCGCCGTCTGCCCAGCGAGCACGGTAACACGGTGGCTTTCCTGGGGTACATACTTGTCGTAGCTCTGTTCAGTGACGGTATAGACACCGGGCATCAGATTGTCGATGTGAATTTCACCGTTTCGGTCGGTGGTAACGCTCTGATTGACGCCCTCGCCGGTGATGGTGAAGGTAATGCCGTCCACCCTGCCGTCCTCGCTGGTCTTGATGATTTTAGCGTCGCCATAGCTGACCTTCAGCTTGACAAACGCTTTTACGGGGTCGCTGACGGAGGCCGTATAGGTGATGGTATCCTGAACGCCGCCGTTGGGGCCGTACTTATAGTCCGTCCAAACAAGAACGCCGCAGCGGGAAGCGCTTCGACTTGCGGAGATCGTCACATTGCCGCTGGGAGCCGTATCGGTGGTGATAGTGAGCGTGTTGCCCGACACGCTGAAATGGAAGCCCGTCTCACTGGCGGAGAAGGTAAACTGCGACAGCACGCGGTTGGTATCCGCGAGCTCTGCAACATACTGACTGCCGTCCCACGCAAGCTCAATGGTCTTTGCGCTGCCGCTGCTTCTGCTCATAAAGCTCGGGCAAACGGCATGGCTCTGCACGCTGGACTCGATGCTGTCATAATAATCCATGATTCGGCTATACAGCGGATGATTGGGGGAAACCAGCGACAGGATCTCGTCATAGCCGCCGGTGCTCACATGGTCAAAGTCCGCATCGCGCTCGCCCACAACCGTTTCCCAAACGAGCAGCTGGGTAGCGAAGGCGTGAGCCAGCTTATCCGCATCGGAATCGTTCTGCGATCTCCACGAGGTGGAAAGGTTGCCCTGATAGCCATACTGCATGATACGGCCCAGCAGCAGCTTAATATCGTCCGGCTCGATGGTGTTGTTGTACTGGCTGGGATAGTTATCCCAGAAATCCTCACCGAAGCCGTGGTAGGTATCGCCGACATTTCGGGAGAGGCCGGGCTCGATGCAATAGCATACCTTCCCGTCAAAGGAATCCATACAGTGCAGGGTGGTGTAGTTGCTGGAGCCTGTTGCCCAGCCGTTCATGTAGGTTTTCGCGGAGTGTCCCCATGCGTCCTCGGAGTAAATCTGAGCAGCGTCCCCGTCACGGGGGAAGGAAATCATATAGGACTCCGCTGTTTCGCTTGCGGCGAAGGCTGTGGTCGTGCCAAAGCCCGCAAGCACGGTGAATGCCATGAGGACTGCAAGCAGTCCCGACATTCCTCTTTTGAAAATCTTCTTCATTCGTTCTGTCCTCCTTCAAGGCATGAAAAAAGCACCGTGCTTCCACGATGCTCATTTCGGTGTATTGATTTGTTGATGCTTATGCGTACCCGATATAGATCAGGTAGCTGCTTGTGCCGACGCATTCGTACCAGATCCAGACCGCAGTTATCTCCCCATCCTTCGCATATCTGTTCAGGCGTGAGTTAATGTCTCGCTCCAGGTAGATGCAGGTCGGCTTCGCGGTGATCGGATTGTCCCAGCAATCGGTTGCCGAGCTATCCAAGGTCAGCCCCAAGCTCACCGCCGTGCTTTTTGCGTAGGAAATCCAGTGCTCGATATCAAATGCGGGTTCAGTTTCCGGAGTCGGTTCCGGCTCGCTTATCGCAGGAACGGACGGTTCCTCTTTCGGACTTTCTGCTTTCTCCGGCTTCTCCGGAAGCACGGGTGGCTGCTTGGCTTCCTCCGGCGTCGGCGCATTCGATTCTGTGGGTGCGCTTACCCGCTCAGAAGAAATAGCAGGGCCGCTTTCGTGCTTGTCCTCATTTGATGTGCAAGCTGCTGGATCGGCGGCTTCTGTCGGGGCTTCTGTGGGAGCGTTTGGTTCTGTGGATACCGGCTCAAAGGAAGCAGGCGTTTCTTCCTGTGGCGTTGGAGCTTTCGGTGTTTTTCCTGCTGTTTGCCCTTGCAATGGCTCTGCGGCGCATCCGGAAAGCAATACGGAAAGCAGGAGCGCGCACAACATGAGATTCTTTTTCATGGGATGACCTCCAATAACTGTTTTTTCTCATATTGTACGAATGCACTTGGTTTTCTTCAATTGTGCCGCCTGTATATTTTGCTTTTGAGCTGGTATTGCCAGTAAATGAAGGGGAGAGTGTGAGAGGGGGAACGGCATCGGTGCACCGTCAAAAGGGTAGACTGCTCCCTTGGCGAAGAACCTATCTTGCGTCATTCCGACTTTTCTGCCTTTCCTGATACCGGTGATAATATTCCAGCGCTTTCAGAATATACTCACCGGTTTTTTCGTAGGGAATGCTGGCAGGGATAAACCTTCTGGCCTCGGCGTACTTGATGTTGATCTTCTCCCTCTGGTTCGGCTTTTCCTCGCTCATGATCGACTCGATGACCTCGTTGTTCAGCTTTCCGTCCTGGGAGAATCGCTTCAGCTTAATGGCCTGGGCAAGGGACGGCGTGGCATCTGCGTAGGCGATTTGCTCCAGCAGGGCGCTCTGTTCCTCTTTTTGCAGGTACGAAAGCTCCACCGCCGGTCGGAACGCAATGCGCCCCTCGTCAACCAAATCCAGAAGCTCCGGAATGAGCTCCGTGAGGCGGATATAGCGCCGCACCTGTTCGCGGCTTTCACCGTGCTCACTGCCCAATTCTTCGTTAGACCGGGACTTTGACACCACTGGTGTCGAAGTTAAATCACTGCGCTGTCCCTGTCGGTTCATAGCTTCCAGCCTCATCTTGTACGAAAAAGCTTTTTCACTCGGCAGTATCACAGAACGCTGCAGGTTCGATTCCACCATTAGAATGATGGCCTCGTCTCGGGTCATCTCCCGCACCTCGGCCTTCACGGTATCAAACCCGGCAAGCTCACAGGCCTTCCTTCTGCGATGCCCTGATACGATCTCGTACCGACCATCTTCCTTCGGTCGGAGGGTGACAGGGGTGATAATCCCGCGCTCCTTGATGCTCTGGACAAGCTGATCCATGTCCTCGTCCAGCTTCACCTTGAAGGGGTGGTCCGGAAAATCGTCGATCTCCGAGAGGGGAATGTCATAAATGCGCGGGAGTTTATTTTCCTTTCGCTCTGCGTCATTCATGAAAAGCTCATCGTACCCGGTCAGGCCCAGATCGATTTTTTGCACGCTCTTCAAGCTCTGTCACCTCCTTTGTGAGTGCCTCATACGCTGCTGCGACCTTGCCGTTCCTGTCATGGGAGAAGATGCTTTCTCCGGAAAGACTGCACTCCGCAGCTCTTACCGAAAAAGGAATTTCGGAACGGAACACGCGGATGTTCTCTCCCACGGTGGAACGAAGCGAGGAAATAATCGCCTTGGCGTTGTTGGTGCGGTTATCCACCATCGTCAGCAAAATGCCGTCAATCTTTAATCTCGGGTTGATCTGCCGCTTGATCTTTGAAATGGAGCGCAGAAGCAGGTTAAGACCTTTGGTTGACAGGAAGTTCGGCTGAGACGGGATAATCACACTGTCTGCCGTAACCAGCGCATTGACCGTCATCATACCCAGCGAGGGCATACAGTCAATCAGAATGTAGTCGTAGCTTTTTCTCATGCCGTCGATGGCGTTCTTCAGAACATACTCACGGCTCATGACATTGAACAGACCTGTTTCCATACCGGAGAGCTCAATGTTCGAGGGAAGCAAATCCACACCTTCCTGGTGTCGGATAATCGCACCCTCCGCAAGCGGCTCATCATCAATGACCGACTGCATAAGGGACGACAGCGATACCTCCAGCTCGTCTGGGTTCTTTATGCCAAGGCTCACGGTTAAGCTGCCCTGCGGATCAGCATCCACCAGCAGGACCCGTTTGCCGGAGCTTGCAAGTCCCACGCCGAGATTGACTGTGGTCGTCGTCTTGCCGACGCCGCCCTTCTGATTCGTGATGGCGATCACCTTACAGTTTTCCATGGGGTTTTCCTCCTTTCTCTTTATTTGAATCATTTCTGATCCACGAAAGCCTCAAAATACCTTTTGGGGCTTTCGTCGCTGCATTTCATTTTTCCTCGAACCCAAAATGCAGAAAAGGAAGTCAACAGGCGTTCGGCTGCTGACCGAACTCATAGGAATCTCACCTCTGCCGGGTACTCCGCCAGCCCCATAGGGAAGTATCATTGTCCCTGAATCGTTTCATCGCCTTATCCGTAGCAAGCGGATATTTCAGAATGGTTCGGAATCGCTACCAACCTTGCTTTCCGTGATAACCCTTATGGGCAGGAAGATCGTGGCGCACCTTCATCCGGCTGGGGCTTTCGCCCCCGATCAGGAATGTACCTGTTGAATGTGTATTCGATTGTCAAGGAACAGGTGAGAGGTTTTTGCCCCTCAAGTGGTAGATCACGGGAAAGGGCAAAAATTAAGTCTCCGGAGAAATTTCTAAAAAATTTTTTCACGGGCTCCTCCTTCGAGCATTCATCATTGGAATATCTGAAAACAAAAAAGGCCCAGCTACCGCAATGGGTAACTGGGCCTCAACCATCCGTATATGGTATAAACGGGAATAAACTTCGCCAAAAGAATTCAAAGCAAAACAAAGATGCCGGGAGGGATAAATTGCCTCTATAGATGTGCCTCGCAGGGCTCGGAATGGAGGGGAATTTTCCCCTATTTTTTAACCCATTCATCGCTCCAAACTCGGTTTTCCCCTATGGTTAACCCATTAAAAACGGGATAGAGAGCATCAAATTTCCTCAAAAGGAAACAGCAGAATCAAAAAAGAAAAACCCCGGAAACCGTTGAGTTTCCAGGGTTTTGGGGCATTTTGAAGTCTCGATCAGCGCTTGCTGAACTGCGGAGCGCGACGAGCTGCTTTGAGACCGTATTCACCTGACCTTGATCCAAAAAGACCAGTATTCATGCGGTTTTTCGGGCTTTCCTCTCTCAGTAAACCCATAGGTAAACCCACGAAATCGCGAAATTTTTGGTGCAGTTTAACGCAGCCCGAATGCAGCATTCACAACGCTGCTTAATTCCTCAGGTTTATTGTACTTGACTTTCGCATAGATGTCCATAGTCGTTTTGCTGTTCTCATGGCCTGCCAGATACTGCACCGTCTTAGGATCAACACCTTTGTAAATCAGATTGGTGATGTAGGTGTGCCGCAGCATGTGCGGAGTCACCTTGAAGTCCATCGTATACACCAGTTTGGGATTATTCGGCTGATGCTCACCAAGCCTTGGCTTTATTCTATGCTTGATGGACTGTCCATTTACATAAGTGTAATAACAGCGTTCTGCAGTAGAACGGACTGTTATGTACTTCCAGACTCTCACAAACTGTGTTTCCGTCAAAACAGTTCCCTTCGAATTCGAGATCACATATTCCGATTCTGATTTTTCCCTTTCTTCCTTGAGACAGGCTACCAGGCATTTTGGAATCGGAACATCTCGTTTTGCTGCCGGTGTCTTCAATAGCGTGTTGACTACCGGCTCACCGCCTTCCACATGCCATGCACGCCTTACCGAAATGTACGGCGTTTTTTCATCCAGGAATACGCAGTCCCATTTTAATCCAAGGATCTCTTCTCTACGCAATCCCGCGTACAAACCGATCATCACGAAGACATACGGTGGAAGCTCACGAATGCTATCCAGCAAAATAGCAGTCTGTTCATCCGTCAAAGCCTCGCGCCGTTTCGCTGGCTTTCCGCCTCTTGCGCAAATCGTTTTGGATGGATTCTCTTTAATCACCTTGCTCTCTTCTGCTGAATTAAAAATGTTCTTAATCAGCATATTGAGCTGACCATACATTCCGGAAGAACCTTTTGATAACGGAACCATCAGCAGCCGCAGGTCATCTGTGGTCACCTCGTCCATATACATCTGTCCAATCGGACCCACGATGTACCGATTCACCATCCGTGCGTATCCTTCCAACGTATTAGTTCTTACCGTTCCAGACCGCATCAGCAACCATTTTTCACAGTACTCTTCCACGGTCGGATTCTCTCTATGGAAAACCACTTCCGCGATTTTCTTCTGGGCATCTTCCACCCGGTCATACAATTCTTCGCGTGTCAGCCCGTAAATCGCCACTCTCTTTCCGTCTGCATCTGTAATCCGGGTGCGGTAATACTGTACCCCTTTCATCATCACTGTTCCGTATTCCGGAAGTTCAGCAGGACGCTTTTTCCCTTTAGCCATGTGTTCTCCTCCTATCTATCTTCATACATTGCGTGTTGTCACTTTTATTATCATGGCGTACAGCACTTCCTTCAAGGATGTCGAATGTATGTAAAAAGGCAGGGATTTTTGACCATCCCTGCCCTAATTTCTTTCTGATTTACTCTTAATCCCACGATGCAAAAGCATCTTCCAGCACTCCTGCGAGCTGCTCTGGGCGATTATATTTCACCTTGGCGTAAATATCCATGGTGATCTTGCTGCTTTCATGACCGGCAAGATACTGAACCGTCTTCGGATCAACCGAAGCATGAATCAGATTCGTAATGTAGGTGTGCCGCAGCTGATGCGGAGTCACCTCAAAGTCCAGACTGTAAACCACATTTCCATTGTGTGCTGCCTTTTGCCCCAGAACCGGCTTCACCGTATGCTTCACCCTCTTGCCATCTTCATAGCGGTAATAGCAGCGTTCCTTGGTGGTACGGGTTACGATATACTGCCATAATCTCTTGAACTGCGTATAGGACAACGGGTCTCCATCCCGGTTTGCAACCACAAAATCCGATGTCGATGTCTTCTTCGCCTCTTTCAGACATTCCAGAAGATTGTCCGGCAGAGGGACATTCCGATGCGCTGCCTTTGTTTTCAGCTCTGTCAGAATCACCGGACGATTATGCTCCGTATGCCAGGCTCTCCGAACGGTAAGGTACGGAGCCTCGCAATCAAGATACACCGAATCCCATTGAAGTCCGAGGATTTCTTCTCTCCGCAATCCTGCGTACAGCCCCAGCATCACGAACACATACGGCGGTAAGCCGTAAATGGCATCCAGCAGCTTATCCACCTGCTCATCCGTAAGCGGGAGGCGATCCTTCTGGGGAATCCCGCCCACATTCTTCTTCAGATAGATGGTCGGATTCTCATCAATGATCTTACTCTCCATTGCTGCCGTGAAAATACACTTATATAGAACGTTCACTGATTTGTACACGGATGCCGACTTTTTCGATGCCTCCAACAGTGCCAGGCGAATGTCATCTGCTGTTACATCTCCCATATGCATATCGCCCAATGGCTTGATGATGTAGTTCTTCACTTTCGATGTATAGTCAATCAGCGTTGTCATCCTGATCTGTGCCGACTGCATCAGCAGCCATTTCTCGCAATACTCCTCCACTGTAGGTGTACTGCGGCGATACGTCTTGTTCTCAATCTGCTGGATCGCTTCCTGTTCCTTCTGGTACAGTTCCTCTCTCGTTCTTGCATATAAGGAAACCCGCCGTCCCTGCTGATCTGTTACACGGGTTCGATAATATTGCGTTCCCTTCATACTCACCGTACCATAATCGGGAAGCATCATTCTTCTTGCCGCCATATCATTACCTCCAATCCTGTTGATGCTTTCATTATTGCGGATTCATCGTCCATACTCAACGATGTCGATTTTCACCGCCGAAAGCTTCGAGGTTTGCGATATGTCGCAGCACGTTCCATCGGTTTTGCACGGTGCGTACATTTTGCAATGTACTCCTGAATCCCCACTTCCGTGAAATAAACGCAGCCGTTTTCCACATACTGAACATAGGAGATCAAACCGTCTGTTCTTGCAGCATCCAGTGTTTTTACGCTGATTCCCAGTATACTGGCTGCTTCTTTCCTTGTAATCAGTTTATCCATCGCCTTCTTCGCCATCCTTTCGGCATTTGCCCTGTCTTTTTTTCTCTGCTTGTTCCGGAATGTAATATCCAAGTTGAATCCTTACAGCTTCATCAATCCCACGCATCTGCCCCTTACTTACCCGCCCAAGATAGCGAATCACGCATATCTTGTCGCAGGTGTCGAGCTGTTCTGCCAATACCATGGACGGTTTTGCCAGTCCCTTTGCTTTACGGAGAAAGAAATGCGTTGGCTGTTTTCGCTTCTTCTCAATTTTCGATGTCAGCGGAGCAATCGTGATCGTCGGCGCATAATAATTGCCGACATCATTCTGAAGAACCACAACAGGACGAACACCGCCCTGCTTTGATCCTACCGGAACACCGAGATTGGCGAGATATAAATCACCTCGCCGATAAACCCAGTTTTCTTTCATATGCTGTTGTCTCCAATCTCCATACACTGATATGGATAAAGCCTGCCAGGTATCATGCTGATACAGCACCCGGCAGCGCTTTCTGAAAATATGGTTTCTCTGTACTTTTTCTTATCACCCCAGAGATGTAGGATTTCTCACAGGCGGCAGTGTGCTTCACTGCTCCATTGGAATTTAACCATCCCGCCTTCCTTATGGCCGGACCGCGAATTACGGAAGTATCATTGTCCCTGTCTGGCTTTAACACCGCCGCCGGTTGCAATCCGGCATTTGCTTCTGCGAAACCGCTATCGCCCCGATGGGCTTCATGGCGTGCAGTCGAAGACTCGACCAAACAGGAATGTACCTGAAGAATGAGTATTCAGTTTTCAAGGGACATTCGGACTTTCGTCCTTACAAAGTAAGTTTAACAAGAATCCTCCGGTTTCGCGTTGGCCTCGTAGGCGCACTTTGGTTGTCCTTGCAGGACTACATACGGTTCGTTTTGACTTTTTCAGTGTTCTATACAGCCGGATTGAGGCAAAAAAATACCCCGTTGGTTTCCCAACGAGGCATCAAAGACGATTCTATTCTATTTTCTATAAACTGGTACCCGTTTATCTCCTGGTGACCATTTGAGTCACGGCTAATGTATCAAAAAAGCAACGCTCATCTCAGCAAATCAGACAAGCTGTATTCTCCTTTGGGGATATTTGCTGTTCTGCGATACTCTTTTATGGCTTTCACCAAGAGCTGAGGATTACTGAAATACTGCTTCACAAAATCATACGACTTCACATCATGCATCCGAAGATTTATTTTACAAAATTCGCTTGGTTTTTTTCCAGAACGCTTAAACTGATCATATGCTCCTTCCGCATGAATAATCAGCATTTCAATTTCTGGAGCAGTAATGACATTTACCACGTCAATTTTCTGCTCATATGCTTTACTCAATCGAAATTCCTCTCTGCGAGAATCCAAAATCCGTATCACAGAAATCTGCTCATCGAATCCTTTCCGTAAGTATCGCTCCTCGAATCGTTTAGCACTTCTGCAACGAATGACACGTTCTTCCAACATTTCTTCTCTGTTGAAAATCAGAAGATCATTATCAACCTGTATGTCGATAATAGCTTCTTCGGCAGAGCCTTCACATATACACGCCTTGTATTTTGCTAATTCCATTCTGCCGCCTCCTTATTTGATTGAAGCAGCCAGGCTTTTCTTCAAGCGCATATACGCTTCATATGCTGGCGTTGTTCCCTCAAGGAAGCCGCTCTGGTAAGCATCACTCTTTTTAATATCATTACGTTTCAATATATAGCTCAGATTTTCTGCTGTAATGCCATTACGGTTTCTAACGATACAAATTCCGTCATTTCGGTCATATTCGTCCAGCAGTTCCGGATAATGCGTAGTGAAAATAAGCGTTCCGCCATTTTTGTTCAGTCGGCTGTCCATAAAGAAGCGCACTAAGGTCGTTACAATTTCCTTGTTGAAATGATTCTCTATTTCATCTACCAGAAGATAACCACCTGAATGAAGAACTTCCTTTACCATCGAGAATGTAATAATACCCTTAATCGTACCAGAGGACAGATACTGCTCAAGGTCTGCCGCATTATTCAGGATAATCTCTTCTTCATCCTTAAACTTCAAGTGGATAAATGTTTTTCCCTCTGCCTGCTCAAAACACAATTTCTCAATGGTCGGATCGAGAAGCGCAATTACCTCCAATGGAATATCTTCGGTAAATGGAAGCACATTCACATTCGTATAGGAAAGCAGGCTGAATATTTCCACTGTATCATTCGCTTTTTTATTATGTGCAATGACAAAGCTGACATCATCAGAAAGGTATGCTTCATCGCTATTGCGCTGCTCTACAGGCTTCATTCCTGTAAAATCTGTCAGATACTTTTTCGACTTAACGGTTGCAATCGGTTTTTCCCAAAGGCTTTCAGACAGAATCGAATACACATATTCCCCTGTTTTCGACTTCTTTGCCGCAATTACAGTTTCCAAGCAGCAGATGTAGCTACGCTTATCATAAAAATATGTGCGGATTGTAACATTCTTCGCTCCGCCAAGAATGCTTTTTGCCTCCACATGATTGATGGGCTCATTTTTCACAATATTTAAGGCCAAGCTAATGACCTTTAATACCGAGGTCTTGCCAGATGCGTTAATTCCAATGAAAGCACAGGCAGAGTGGAGATAGTAATTATCCGTCAAACGGTAAAGACTATCTTTGTCCTCTTCGCAAACACGTTGCTGCGTATAAAAGCAAATATCCAAGTCTTTTTTGAATAATGGGAGTCCTTGTGCGGTGATGCGGAGTATTTTCATAGGTAGTCCTCCTCTAAAAACAGTTTTTTTGTTTTTATTTTCTTATAATCTTATTATACGCCGCAAATCAGAAAATATCAACGGATTTTCCGTTTTTATTTTCTGATTTGTTTTTGACACTAAAAAGTATCCGTTCAATATGGCAAGCCCTGTGATTGCTGACCCGTTCCAACGCATGAAATACATGGAGCGTCATGGAAGCGGCCTACGCAAAATCGTCAGGGAAACCGAAAAGCCGCCTGGATATACAGCGGCATATAATCCGAAAATTTTCTCAACGGCAACAGATTTCAGAGTCATCTTGAAAAATGTAAATTACCAACTTAGTCAGAAAAACTTAGTCAATGACCAAGTTAGTGAGCAAGATAAATCGCCGGACATCCCACACACAGTTTTGAATCTTTGTATCCACCTTATTGCCCACGGCAGTGAGGGTGCTCAAATCACTCATGCTCACTCTATCATGGGTACAGCCAATGATAAGTCCTATGACGCAACCCATGATAACTTAGAGGATGACACCCATCAAGGTATCCACCAAGATAGCCACCATGATTCTACGCCGTCAGCAGTTATATTGCGCCTAATGCTTTTTAGATTTTCTTCGCAATCGTAGACAGCTCCGAAATAATACTAAGAAGATCATTTTTGACTTCCTCTTTGCTTGGCTCGCTGCCCATAAGAAGATAATCCGTGCTGACATGGAGGATGCAGGACAGTTCAATCAGCAAGTCAATAGAGCAGCTGCGTTCACCGTTCTCCATGCGGCTGACATGCTGCTTGCTTGCCAGGCCCAGGCGAACCGCCAGTTCCTCCTGCGTAATGCCACGGGAAGTGCGAACATCGTGAAGTCTCTTACCAAACTCTTTTGCGTCAAAATACATACGTTTCTCCTTCCGCACAGCCGGTACAGAACCGGATCGACGGAAGGT
>ERZ772851.205-NODE-205-length-77285-cov-5.465441_pt1 | contig 77285 bp, 60 predicted proteins | sample MGYA00512137_ERZ772851 | MGnify/ENA primary metagenome ERZ772851 (study PRJEB29015, sample SAMEA2737663) | human gut metagenome | biome: human gut; feature: human-associated habitat; material: faeces | place: China | collected 2012 ... | reverse complement strand
GTCATTAATCGCTTTGAAATGGTCAAGATCGACCTGAATGACAGAAAAAGGATGTTGGTGCGTCTGACACAATTTCGCGAGCGGACGGGCTTTTTCGAACAGTGCGCCACTGTTATATAAACGCGTTAAGGTGTCGTGCCACGCCTGCCACTGCAACAAGCTTTGCAAAACATACATGTTGCTGACCATCCGGCGAATCACATACCAGGAGATGAGTAACATGGTGGTAAAGAGCGCCCACAGCAGAGTTAATGCAATGCTGATACTGCCGAAATCACCACGCACGCCTTCGCTTAGCGTATGGACGCGCACCAGCACACCGTCGAAATGGTCCAGACGTTCCCAGCTAACATAGCGACTGTTCATACGAATGCCGCCCCGCGTGTCATGTTCCATTGCCTGCGCCAGCAAGGCCAGTTCACGAGGGTCAAAAATATTCCCTGTTGGATGGTCAGGATTGGAAGAGGTCAATAATCTCAGCTTACTGTCATAGAGCTGATACTCACCATCGAGGTTTTTATCGATGGCGTTTCTTAAAAATTGCTGCATGGTACGCACGGGAATACTCATCCCCAGCACGCCATACCAGTAGTTTTCACTGTCTACCGGAACACTGACGGTAACCTGCGGTTCAGTATTGCTGGCGTGTTCCGGTTGTGAAGTGAACCAGCGTACCGCGCGGTGACGATTTTCTCGTTGCGAATGGCCGACAAACCAGGGTTGGGTGACATAGCCGTAATAACGCGTTGGTACATTGCGCGTAAATAAGGTCGGCTGCGTCGAAACGTAAAATCCGGCACGCGAGACATACATCGCCTGTTCAACCATCGACGAGGAGTTGTGCGCCAGTCGCAGCAAGTAACCAACTTCCAGTGCAGCGGTAATTTCATTGTCGAGGCTTTCATTTTCGCGAGACAGGAGATTCCCCTCGCTGACTAATGCATCCGACACACCATTGACTGGCAGGGTGCGTCGTCGGTTGAGTTCGATTTGCCAGGCGTGCTCGTCGCGATGCTGTTCAAACTCGGTAACGGCATTACGCAGAGAGGTGAAATCCAGTGGCGCTACGAGAGCTTCGCGCATGCCATTACGCAAAAAGATCAGTTTGTCGACGTTATACTGCAAATGCTTATCGAGCGCGTTGGCTACGTTTTCCAGATGATTACGCTGGCTGGAGATATAGGCATCTTCCAGCACCACCACTTCACGCCAGGTGAGCAAGGTGGAAAAAAGCAATACCACGATAAAGCAGAGATTAACGACATGACCAGGCCCCAGGCGGCGTGCGAGTTTTTTCAACCAGCTCTGGTTTTCCATTTTTGTCTCGTGCTGCACCCTGACGACTCCCAACCTGCTTTTTTATGATTCTGGCATAACCCGGCGATAACGTACCGCAAAACAGCGATAATTTTATAATGGTGGCATGATAAGACGCGACTATCATTCATTGCAGGCATTGGCACACCAGGCCGGATGTGAACCGGCCTGGTGTTAATGATACCCTTTCAAACTTCTTCCGCAGAACGACTCCCCTCCCCCGGAACAAGCTCGGTTTCATGAAAAGCTTCCCGCTTGACCCCATAACCGTCATACCAACGACACTCAACCATACCGCTGGAGTATCCGGTGACAATCATCCGCGGGCCGCCCTCTTTAACCGTAACTTCCTCACTAACCATAAAGCTCATACTCGCCTCCTTTTTTCGAGTGAAACTTGTTCACCTTAGTTGAAGATGGCGAATTTTGCATAATAGCCTGTGCGAGTATTAATGTGCCTGACCGCGCATTTTCGCTACTGCTTTCACTCCCAGCACCACGATGCCGCCGATGATAAACCCAAGAATCAGATTTAAAACAGTCGGTAATATCATCGCCACCACTGCACTTTGCTGCCCGGCGAAATGTTCAATGGCGTGATGCAGCGGCGCAATACCATGTACCACAATCCCGCCGCCGACGAGGAACATCGCCAGCGTGCCGACAATCGATAACGCTTTCATCAACCAGGGCGCGATAATCAATAACCCTTTACCTAATGCCTGCATCAGCGCGCTGGATTTTTCCGCCAGCCAATACCCCAGGTCATCAATCTTAACGATAACCCCTACCAGACCATAGACGCCCACGGTCACTACCAGCGCGATGCCTGAAAGCACCAGCACCTGATTAAGCAACGGCGCTTCTGCCACAATCCCCAGCGTGATGGCGACGATTTCCGCAGACAATATAAAATCGGTACGAATCGCCCCTTTTATTTTGTCCTTTTCAAACTTCAGCGGATCCTGCGCCGCCAGCTTCTCCAGACGCTGCTGACTCTGCGCCGGATCTTCTTTATGTTTACGCGCCTCCAGCATATGCAGCACTTTCTCTACCCCTTCAAAGCAGAGAAACGCGCCGCCAATCATCAACAGTGGCGTAATCGCCCACGGGATAAACGCACTGATGATCAGCGCCAGCGGCACCAGAATCACTTTATTGATCAGCGATCCTTTCGCCACGCCCCAGACCACGGGAAGTTCCCGGTTGGCCCGCACGCCTGAAACTTGTTGCGCATTGAGCGATAAGTCATCCCCTAATACACCGGCGGTTTTCTTCGCCGCCAGTTTGCCCATCACGGAAATATCGTCCAGCAGTGTGGCGATATCATCGAGCAACGTCAGTAAACTACTCCCGGCCAAAAGCATTCCCTCTCATTTTTATTGTTGAAGGGTGTAAGTATGAAGCAAAAACGGCAGCTCTGATACTTGCTTCACAGGTCAACATTTTTTTAACAATCAAGTGCAATTATATCTCTCGCCAGCAGAATGATTTTCACGTTTACTATGACCCACCTTTTTATTTCCACCGTGAGGGATTATGCGTTTCCGCCAGTTGTTACCGCTTTTTGGCGCGCTGTTTGCGTTGTATATCATTTGGGGCTCAACCTATTTTGTCATTCGGATTGGCGTGGAAAGCTGGCCGCCGTTAATGATGGCAGGCGTGCGATTCCTGGCAGCCGGTATTTTATTGCTGGCATTTTTGCTACTGCGCGGACACAAACTCCCCCCGCTACGTCCGCTGCTCAATGCCGCGCTGATTGGCCTGTTATTGCTGGCTGTCGGTAATGGCATGGTAACGGTTGCCGAACATCAAAATGTTCCTTCCGGCATCGCCGCCGTAGTGGTTGCAACCGTGCCCCTCTTTACCCTGTGCTTCAGCCGCCTGTTTGGCATTAAAACGCGCAAACTGGAATGGGTGGGTATTGCCATTGGGCTTGCCGGAATCATCATGCTCAATAGCGGTGGAAATTTAAGCGGCAATCCGTGGGGCGCGATTCTGATTTTAATCGGCTCGATTAGCTGGGCGTTTGGCTCGGTTTATGGCTCGCGCATTACCTTACCTGTAGGGATGATGGCGGGTGCGATTGAGATGCTGGCGGCAGGCGTGGTGTTAATGATCGCGTCGATGATTGCAGGTGAAAAACTGACGGCACTCCCTTCCCTTTCAGGCTTCCTTGCGGTCGGCTATCTGGCGCTGTTTGGTTCGATTATCGCCATTAACGCTTATATGTATTTAATCCGCAACGTCAGTCCGGCTCTCGCCACCAGCTACGCCTACGTTAACCCGGTGGTCGCGGTCTTGCTGGGTACGGGACTGGGCGGAGAAACGCTGTCGAAGATTGAATGGCTGGCGCTCGGCGTAATTGTCTTCGCGGTGGTACTGGTCACGTTGGGAAAATATCTCTTCCCGGCAAAACCCGTAGTTGCGCCAGTTATTCAGGACGCATCAAGCGAGTAAATGAATCCCCTGCGTGTCGATCTGCGCACTGGCACCTTCGCCGCAGATCCACTCTTCCAGACGCTCGCTAAGCGCTTCATCCGTCAGCTTCTCGCGCCCACGTAATGCACACTCCCAGACAATCAATACGCGACAGCCGAGTTCCTGCAAACGACTGATATCGCGGCGATCGCGTTCAACATTTTTACCTATCTTCTCCAGCCAGAACTCGGTTCGAGTCGCAGGCACTTTAAACAGATAGCAGTGATGATGATGCCAGAAGCAGCCGTGGGTAAATATCACGCAGCGATATTCATCAACGACAAAATCCGGGCGTCCGGGCAGACTGGCGTCCTGAACGCGAAACGCCAGGCCCAGCCCGGTTAACAGACTGGCGAGGCGCTTCTCTATCGCCGTATCACGCGTGGCAATCGCGCGCATATTTTTGCTGCGAGTGGCCTTATCGTGAACGTCGGCCATGTTGTGCCTCTTGCTGACGCAACGCCACCGCCTGTTTGATTTTTGGCTCAAGCAGTTTTGCCACCGCGGCAAAGACCGGCACGACCACCGAGTTACCGAACTGGCGATAGGCCTGAGTGTCCGAAACCGGAATGCGGAATTTCGCTTCTCCCGGCGCTTCAAAACCCATTAAGCGCGCGCATTCCCGAGGCGTTAACCGACGTGGACGATGTTGCTGATTCAGCGGATCGTCAAAATCTTTCTCACCCGTGGCCATATCCCAGCCGCGATCGATCAAAATTTCCGCGCCATCTTTGTAATAACGCGCAGACAACGTACGCGTGACGCTTTGCGGATTGTTCGGATAAACCATTCCATAACCAAAGCCATTACCGCGTGCCTGATGTTTTTTCGCATAACGATAGAGGTACTTCCACAGCACCGGCGTCAGGATATATTTCGCCTCGACCATCGGGTCCAGCAGCTGGGCCAGCGTCACTCGCTGCGCAGGGAAACATTCGCTGATATCACGCAGAGTAAAATCGGCTTTCAGATTCAGATCGCGACGAAAACCCACCAGCACGATGCGTTCACGGTGCTGCGGCAGGAAATGTTTGCCATCGATGATTTTCGGATCGTCCGGCCCGTTATCTTCAGCGTCGGCAACGTCATAGCCCAGTTCGTCAAGCGTCTGCATGATGATGCGGAACGTTTTACCCTGGTCGTGGCTTTTCAGGTTTTTGACATTTTCGAGCACAAAAATCGCCGGTCGACGCGCGTCGATAATACGCACCACATCAAAGAACAGCGTGCCCTGGGTATCACAGGCAAAACCGTGCGCCCGCCCGAGCGAGTTCTTTTTCGATACGCCAGCCAGCGAAAATGGCTGACAAGGAAAACCGGCCAGTAATACATCGTGTTCAGGAATGTGTTGACGAATATGTTCCGCTGCCGCCTCATCACTCACGCCGTCTTTATGGCTGAGGGTGATGTCGCGGATATCTTCATTAAAATGATGCGTCGCCGGATCGCAATAATGGTTGGCTTTATAAGTGCGAACCGCATGTTTGTTCCATTCGCTGGTAAAGACGCACTGTCCGCCAATCGATTCAAAACCGCGACGGATGCCGCCAATTCCGGCAAATAGATCGATAAAGCGAAACGCATAATGCGGATGATGTGCCGGAGGTTTGGGTAACAACGTTTGCAGATGGGCGAACTCCTTCTCACTTAAACGGTGCCATGCCGAGTCATTCGCCAGCGCACGTTTTAAAATTGCCGCGCTCCAGTGATTCTCACCCACACCATTAAGCTGCGCCACCAGCGTTTTAACATCATAAATTTGCAGCAGTTTCTCCAGCATTGCCTGTGCGGCATTCCCGGTGCTGTATGAATCGGTTACTGATATATTTTCCTGCATAGATTTAACCGGCCATCTGAGATGGCCGACAGGTTAACATAATTACAGCCATTTAGGGCCACGCGCTCAGCCCGCGGGTGAAAACGCATCTATCACCTTGTGATCGACACCTTCATTCTCCCCCGCCAGTTCGGCACTGAGCTTCGCCATAAACTCGACTAAAAATTGCGCGTTGTGCTGCGCCAGCTGCTTGCCTCTTGCGGTTTGCATGGTTTGCGGTAGCTTCAGCAACTTAGTCTGGAAATGATCCAGCGCGTAGCGTTTATCATCAAGCGGGCGATGCTGTGCGAACGGATCTTCACCATCAAACAGCGCCACGCCCAATGCCCCTGAAACGGCAAACACGCGCGCCAGGCCAATCGCCCCCAGGGCTTCCAGCCGATCCGCATCCTGGACGATTTTAGCTTCCGTTGTTAAGGGGGCGATTTGCGCGCTGAAACTGTGAGCGGCAATGGCATGACAAACGGCCTCGATTTTCTCCGCCGGAAATTGCTCGAACTCTTCACGGAGCAGGCGACGCGTCTCTTCTGCCGCCAGGATTGAAGAACGCTGCCGTTGCGGATGATTTTTCGCCAGGCTCACAATATCGTGGAAATAACAGGCGGTTAAAATCACCAGCATATCGACGTCATCATCTGCCGCCAGCTTCTGTGCCGTAGCCCAGACGCGGCGAAAATGATACACGTCATGGGCCGCGTCCTGGTGCTGATGATGGTTTTTCAACCAGTTTTCGAACTGTGTCTGCCAGTGTTGTAAGTCCATACGCGCTCCGTTGCCAAAGAGTCGCCACCTTAGCAGTTTTTATTCATAGCGTCTGCTACGTGCGGGACGAGGTCGGGTGTACCAGGCAATGCTGCCTAACAATGCCCCGACCAGAGCCATAAATAAAAATCCGACCAGTGCCCCTAACCACTTTCCCGCGGTAGAGCCTAAATCGCTTTCAAATCCCGACACGGGGGCATCCGGCTCACCCCCAGATGTAACGCGCCATTGCCCAGACGAAATAGCCACACCATGTATAGAAAGCCCACAAAGCCAGTTTGCCACCAGGGCTGCGAGAGAGCCTCTCTTCCATCTTTGTCGAACCGTATTCCATTTTGAGATAACCCGGAAAATTCAGACTTAGTACTATTATGTGATAAAAGTCACATTTTTCCACATTGAATGAGCCAGTCAAGACTCAATCATTTTTTGAACAAATAGATAAATTTTGCGCAACGGCAGTGAATACAGGAAAAATCGTTTTGAGCGATTTTATTTATCTTTGATATCGGCTTTATTAATTCATTTAATCAATATATTAGCACTGAATACAATTATACCTTTTTATTTTTCTGTGTCATGATGCCTCCGTTATTATCCTTTTATCGTCTTGTTTATATTTTTTGGGCCGGCATGATGCCGGCTTTTTTTATGCCTTCATTAATGTGCGCGTGATCACACCAGCCGTTTAGCGCATCAATCATTGATACCCCCTATCTTTCCGCTAAACTCATAATATATTGATATGAATTGATAATTTTCATAAATACTTATGTTTAGAATTCATAATTCTGAATTATATTAAATAGATTAGAAACATTTTGAAATCTTTTAAATATATTTGTTATATGTAATCCTTAAAATAAAATGAACTTCATAGAATAGTATCCAAATGTGCTTTTTTTTGGATAACGGCACTTATTGATATATTCATGAAGATTATAATCACAAGGGAATACATAATGAAAAGAAAAGTTCTGGCAATGCTGGTCCCGGCGTTATTAGTTGCTGGCGCAGCAAATGCGGCTGAAGTCTATAATAAAGATGGTAATAAACTGGATTTCTACGGAAAAGTAGCAGGTCTGCACTACTTCTCTGACAACTCGGGCGCTGATGGCGATATGTCATATGCCCGTATCGGTTTCAAAGGCGAAACACAAATCGCTGACCAGTTCACTGGTTACGGTCAGTGGGAATACAACCTGCAAGCAAATGGCACAGAAGGCGATGGAGATAACTCTGCTACCCGTCTGGCATTCGCAGGTTTAGGTTTTGGTCAGAATGGTACTTTCGATTATGGTCGTAACTACGGTGTCGTATATGACATCGAAGCATGGACCGATATGCTGCCAGAATTTGGTGGCGATACCTACGCGGGTGCCGACAACTTCATGAACGGTCGTACCAACGGTGTTGCAACCTACCGTAACAATGGCTTCTTTGGTCAGGTTGATGGCTTGAACTTTGCTTTGCAATATCAGGGTAATGATAAAAGTGGTGGACCATTCGGGCAGGAAGGTTCCGGTAGTGGTGATGGCCGTAGCCTTTCCAAAGAAAATGGTGATGGTTTCGGTATGTCAACATCCTACGACTTCGACTTCGGTTTAAGTCTGGGTGCTGCATATTCAAACTCTGATCGTTCAGATCGTCAGGTTGGAGTTGGTTTAAATGATCGTAACCATAGCAACAGAAATGCTGGTGGTGAAACCGCTGAAGCATGGACTGTTGGTGCAAAATATGATGCTAATAATGTGTATTTAGCAGCTATGTACGCTGAAACTCGCAATATGACCCCATATGGTGGTGGCGAGTTTGATAATGGTGAATCAAGATCAGCCATCGCTAACAAAACCCAAAACTTTGAAGTTGTTGCTCAGTATCAGTTCGACTTCGGTCTGCGCCCGTCCATCGCTTACCTGCAATCTAAAGGTAAGGATTTAGGCGGTTGGGCTCATGACGGTAATGGCGATCCGCGTTACACCAACAAAGACCTGGTTAAATACGTTGAAGTCGGTGCGACCTCCTACTTCAACAAAAACATGTCCACCTACGTTGATTACAAAATCAACCTGCTGGACAACGACGATGACTTCTACGAAGCAAACGGCATCGCTACCGATGATATCGTGGCTGTGGGCTTAGTCTACCAGTTCTAATCAGCCAACACGCCGCGGCGTGTTACTGTAAAACTTAACACTAGCCTGAGTTCGTCCCTCATCGAACTCAGGCTTTTTTATTGGCATTTCATCTCCATCTGCGGCACACGCAATTGCCAAAGCTTATCGATACACCCCCTTACCCTGCCCCTCCTGGCACAATAACATCAACCAGCGACTCTTCAAGCCAACACCCAAATGCATTTCTTTATGAATTAATCCGTAACAAACACGCTTCCCATATAGAAATATTTGCAAAAAAAGTGCATGGAAAAAGCTTTTTCTCCACCAATCCGGGATATAAATATTCATCAGCACCACAATATTCCACAGCACTAAATCTCTCCCCGCCGCCCCGTACCTCTGATAATGGTCTAAAATCATTGAGGCCACTTGCGACGACGTTGCTCAATAAGGAAAATTTGGCGTGAATAATATTCAACACCAGTGAAGCATCATCATTACATACTTACACCCGCCGACTACCGCTTTCGATATATTGACTCAATTTTCCAGCCTGGTTAAAAATAATGACCAGCTCAGTCGCAAATATAGTGACTACCCTAACTAAGCAACAATAAGGAATACACTATGACTGTTCAAACAAGTAAAAGTCCGCAGGTCGATATTGCTGAAGATAATGCCTTCTTCCCTTCAGAATATTCGCTTAGCCAATATACCAGTCCTGTCTCTGATCTGGATGGCGTGGACTATCCAAAACCGTATCGCGGTAAACATAAAATTCTGGTGATCGCCGCGGACGAACGTTATTTGCCGACCGATAACGGAAAACTGTTCTCGACCGGTAACCATCCGATTGAAACGTTGCTGCCGTTGTATCATCTCCATGCTGCAGGTTTCGAATTCGAAGTGGCGACCATTTCCGGTCTGATGACCAAGTTTGAATACTGGGCTATGCCGCACAAAGATGAAAAAGTAATGCCATTCTTTGAGCAGCATAAATCGTTGTTCCACAATCCGAAGAAACTCGCGGATGTCGTCGCCAGCCTCAACGCTGATAGCGAATATGCAGCAATCTTTGTTCCTGGTGGTCATGGCGCACTTATTGGTTTACCTGAAAGCCAGGACGTGGCTGCCGCTTTACAGTGGGCAATCAAAAATGACCGTTTTGTTATCTCCCTTTGCCACGGCCCGGCGGCTTTTCTGGCGCTTCGCCACGGCGATAACCCACTGAATGGTTATTCCATTTGCGCATTCCCAGACGCCGCAGACAAACAAACGCCAGAGATTGGCTATATGCCGGGTCATCTCACCTGGTACTTCGGCGACGAACTGAAGAAAATGGGCATGAATATCATTAATGACGACATCACCGGGCGAGTACATAAGGACCGTAAACTTCTCACCGGCGACAGTCCTTTTGCAGCGAATGCGTTGGGTAAACTGGCGGCGCAGAAAATGTTGGCAGCTTACGCGGGTTAATCCCTGTTACGTTTGAATGTAAGCGCATAATCAATCGCGGCCGCGTTAGTACTCACGACGTGGCTGCGTTTTTTCACGGTTAATTTATGGCGTACTGAAGCCCTATGTTAATTTCTTTGCGGCAACGTAATCCGGAACACATTATGCTTATTGAGATAGTGATACGTAGCACTTCCCCCATGTAATTCGGCAATCGCTTTGACTAAAGAAAGGCCTAGTCCCTGACCTACGGAATGACGCGAATTATCTCCCCGCCAAAATCTACGGAAGAGTTTTTCAGGCTCATTAATTTTCGTTCCAGGGCTGGCGATATCAATATTAAGAGATCCGTTGGTATCAAGAAAACTGGTTATATGAATACGCGATTTTTCTGGTGAATATCTAATGGCATTAACAATAAGATTCGATAACATTCGTTGCAGTAAAATTTTATCCGCAAAGATTTGCTGATTGCACTCGACCTTAAAGCAAATCTCTTTCTCGTCTGAAAGATATTCAAGATAGTCCAACAAATTTTCGACTTCCTTATTGAGAGAAAGCGAGTCCAGTTTCACCAAAACATTGTTTTTATCTGCCCTGGCAAGAAACAGTATATTCTCTGTTAACCGCGAAATATTTTCCAGCTCTTCAATGTTACCGGCAATTGTTTTTTGATATTCAGCGATACTTCTGGTTTGACTGAGCGTAACCTGATTCTGACCCAGTAATGCATTAATTGGCGTTCTAAGTTCATGAGCGAGATCGTCAGCAAATTGACTTAGACGCTCAAAATCTTTGACTAAAGCATGATGCATTTTATTCAACGCCTGCCCAAGAGGTTTTAGTTCTCTCGGTAATGCGCTAACCTCAACAGGCTCTCGGCTATCGTTATAATTCAGCGCTTCCGTTACACCACTCAACTTTTTGATCTCTCGTAATCCCGTTCTGATTAACAGCGGACTTAATACTGAGCAAAGTACAATGGCGACAATGCAAATTATAATGCTATTAATTTTATACTGTTCAAGCATGTTATGTCTGGCTGAAGCCAATTTAGCCACAGTAACCGTTAATGATGGCGAAACTTCATCAATATTAATTCGTAAAGCATCAATCTCAGTATCATTAATAATGCTTCTGTAAATGCCAGCTGCGCTGATTGTCTCACTAGCAGGTATGTTATTTAACATGTCATCACTGACATTTGTCCGGTTAACAATTTTATTGATGCCATCACCATGAATGATCAAGATATCCTGACTAACATCCATCATCCGGTTAAAGTACACAGGTAACGTATCTAGATTTACCCCATCAATTAACAACTGCTTGATCTGCGCTGTCCGGTTAATGAGTGTTGTATCATCGCGCCATTTCAACTCACTTGCGAGGCCATTATAGAGAGTCCAGACAATTCCAGCGCCAGCAACAGACAGCAGCAATATAAAAAGCAAGGTTAAACGGACGGTTATAGATAATCTTTTCATTATTTTTTTACCGCTACGAATGAATACCCCATCCCCCGGATTGTGGCAATTAGCTTTTCAGGAAAAGGATCATCAACTTTTGCGCGGAGCCTGCGAATGGCGACATCCACCGTATTGGTATCACTATCAAAGTTGATTCCCCAAATTTCACTCGCAATAACCGTTCTGGGTATAATTTCGCCAGCTCTGGAGGCCAGTAGCCAAAGTAACTGAAACTCCTTGCGCGTCAGTGTAATACTGATATTGTCCCTGCTCACACTTTGACTAACAGAGTCCATTCTTAAGCCGCTGATTTCTAATGTTGAATTCAAAGCGTGATGTTGCCTTAATTGTGCCCGAACCCTTGCCAGCAACTCAGAAAATGAAAAAGGTTTTACCAGATAATCATTTGCCCCACTGTCCAGCCCTCTGACTCTGTCATCGACAGAATCCCTTGCAGTAAGGCAAATAACAGGGGTTTGCTTTGCTGTTCTTAGCGTTTGTAAGATCTGCCAGCCATCCATACCCGGAAGCATAATATCCAGAATGATCAATGCATAATCATCCTTCAGCGCAAGATAAAGCCCATCTCTGCCATCAGAAACGGCATCAATGACATAACCCGCTTCGGAAAGCCCCTGCGTTACCCACTCCTGGGTCCTTTGATTATCTTCAATAAGTAAAATCTTCATGAAAATAATATGCCATAAATCATATGTTATAGAAACAGCCTGGTTCATTACAAAATTGTAATGCTGCTGTAAGGTTACCCTGGACGCTTTTTCGCTATCCTCAAAACTCATTCACATGACAAGGATATAAACATGTTAAAGCGTTATTTAGTACTCTCCGTAGTAACGGCTGCATTTTCATTACCTTCTTTGGTCTATGCTGCACAACAAAACATTCTTAGCGTGCACATTTTGAACCAGCAAACAGGAAAACCCGCTGCCGACGTGACAGTCACTCTTGAAAAGAAAGCGGACAACGGCTGGTTACAACTTAATACCGCCAAAACAGATAAGGATGGACGAATTAAGGCACTGTGGCCCGAGCAAACTGCAACTACGGGCGATTACCGTGTCGTATTTAAAACCGGGGACTATTTCAAGAAACAAAATCTTGAAAGTTTCTTCCCTGAGATCCCCGTTGAATTTCATATCAATAAAGTGAACGAGCATTATCATGTGCCTTTATTACTCAGCCAATATGGGTATTCAACCTATCGTGGCAGTTAATGCATAAATATATAAAAGCAGATCTCTGCTACTGTTAGGGAGGACACTCCCTGACAGATTAACAGTAAACGGCTCTTGCTGGCTAACGACAAAAAAGTGTGATGGCTTATGAAAAAGAATCAATTTTTAAAAGAATCAGATGTTACGGCCGAGTCGGTATTCTTTATGAAGCGTCGGCAGGTGTTAAAAGCACTGGGCATCAGCGCAGCTGCACTTTCTTTGCCTCACGCTGCGCATGCCGATCTGCTTAGCTGGTTTAAAGGGAACGATCGCCCACCCGCCCCCGCCGGAAAACCGCTGGAGTTCAGCAAGCCTGCCGCCTGGCAAAATAACCTGCCACTGACGCCAGCAGATAAAGTTTCCGGCTATAACAACTTCTATGAATTCGGGCTGGATAAAGCCGATCCCGCCGCTAATGCTGGTAGCCTGAAAACCGATCCATGGACACTGAAAATCAGCGGCGAAGTGGCAAAACCATTGACCCTCGATCACGATGATTTAACCCGTCGCTTCCCGCTGGAAGAGCGTATTTATCGTATGCGCTGCGTGGAAGCGTGGTCGATGGTGGTGCCGTGGATTGGTTTTCCGCTGCACAAATTGCTGGCGCTTGCCGAACCCACCAGCAATGCGAAGTATGTCGCTTTCGAAACAATTTATGCACCGGAACAGATGCCTGGCCAGCAGGACCGCTTTATCGGCGGCGGGCTGAAATATCCTTATGTCGAAGGATTGCGTCTCGACGAAGCAATGCATCCGCTCACACTGATGACCGTGGGTGTTTATGGCAAGGCGTTACCGCCACAAAATGGCGCGCCGGTACGACTGATTGTGCCGTGGAAATATGGCTTTAAAGGGATTAAATCGATAGTCAGTATTAAGCTGACCCGCGAGCGTCCGCCAACCACCTGGAATCTGGCAGCGCCTGACGAATACGGTTTTTACGCCAACGTTAATCCGCATGTTGATCACCCACGCTGGTCACAGGCTACCGAACGATTTATTGGTTCAGGCGGCATCCTCGATGTACAGCGCCAGCCAACGCTACTGTTTAATGGTTACGCCGACCAGGTGGCATCGCTGTATCGTGGCCTGGATTTGCGGGAGAATTTCTGAATGCGTCTGACAGTAAAACAGGTGACATGGCTGAAAGTTTGCCTGCATCTTGCCGGATTGTTGCCGTTTCTCTGGCTGGTCTGGGCGATCAATCACGGTGGACTGGGTGCCGATCCGGTGAAAGATATTCAGCATTTTACCGGTCGCACTGCACTGAAATTTTTGCTGGCGACCTTGTTAATCACACCTCTGGCACGCTACGCAAAACAGCCGTTATTGATACGCACTCGCCGCCTGTTAGGCTTATGGTGCTTTGCCTGGGCGACACTGCATTTAACCAGTTACGCATTGCTGGAGCTGGGCGTGAATAATCTGGCGTTATTAGGCAAGGAGTTAATTACCCGGCCTTATTTAACGTTAGGAATTATCAGCTGGGTTATTTTGCTTGCTTTAGCGTTTACTTCAACCCAGGCGATGCAGCGAAAACTCGGCAAGCACTGGCAACAGTTGCATAATTTCGTCTATCTTGTCGCGATTCTGGCCCCAATACATTATCTGTGGTCCGTGAAGATTATTTCACCGCAGCCGCTCATCTACGCTGGGCTGGCTGTACTGCTTTTAGCCTTACGGTATAAGAAGTTGCGTTCCCTTTTTAACCGGTTACGCAAGCAGGTTCACAACAAATTATCTGTATAACTTCATATTGCCGACAAAGTACGCGTTATCCCTGCCGGATGTGGCGCGAGCGCCCTATCCGGCCTACACAGATCGCATCAGGTTATGTTTCGTTTGTCATCAACCTCAAATCACCAAAATAATTTATTTTATTTCAATAAGATAGATAAGTAGAACTGAGAAAGCCATGCTCTCGTTTCCTAAGAGTTGTTGCATTTTGCTATATGTTACAATATAACATTACACATCATATACATTAACTCTGGAGGAAACTGTTTTGGCGATTCGTCTTTACAAACTGGCTGTTGCTTTAGGTGTCTTTATTGTTAGCGCTCCTGCCTTTTCGCATGGTCATCACTCACACGGCAAACCTTTAACAGAGATCGAACAAAAAGCTGCTAATGGTGTTTTTGATGATGCCAATGTACAAAACCGAACGCTCAGTGACTGGGATGGAGTCTGGCAATCCGTTTATCCTTTACTGCAAAGTGGCAAACTTGACCCCGTCTTTCAGAAGAAAGCGGATGCAGATAAAACTAAAACATTTGCTGAAATTAAAGATTATTATCACAAAGGTTATGCAACAGATATCGAGATGATTGGCATTGAGGACGGCATTGTTGAATTCCATAGAAATAATGAAACAACATCGTGTAAATATGATTACGATGGATACAAAATACTCACCTATAAATCAGGCAAGAAAGGCGTTCGTTACTTATTCGAATGTAAAGATCCTGAAAGCAAAGCCCCTAAATATATACAATTTAGCGATCATATAATTGCACCACGAAAATCATCTCATTTTCACATTTTTATGGGTAATGATTCACAGCAATCTTTATTAAATGAAATGGAAAACTGGCCAACGTATTATCCATATCAGTTGAGTAGCGAAGAAGTGGTCGAGGAAATGATGTCTCATTGAGTATTCTCATGATAACGCCTCGATGCCGCTTTAGTAAGTTATCATAACTGCCACTGGTCCATCCACAAACGCCACTGAACGCAAGCTAGCTACAGACACGCTTATCACTATGACGTGTCTGTATATTAATAAGCTAACCCGCATTGAGTTAACCAATAACGGATTCCATACACAATACGGCCAACAGAGAAAGATACCTGTGCTCACGCCATTGCTTATATTGGCTGGTTACAATATGCACTATCAATTTTTTAAATAACAAATTATTAAAACCACATCTGTATAAGGAATTTTTAAGGTTCGTGGGATAGCTTGACTGTGAAAATCACAGGAGCTACAAAAATGAACCGATTCTCAAAAACTCAAATTTATTTACATTGGATAACGCTGCTTTTCGTTGCAATAACCTATGCCGCGATGGAACTCCGTGGCTGGTTTCCTAAAGGTAGTAGTACTTATCTGCTGATGCGAGAAACACATTACAATGCGGGTATATTCGTTTGGGTGTTAATGTTTTCACGCCTGATTATAAAACACCGTTATAGTGATCCTTCTATTGTGCCACCGCCACCTGCCTGGCAAATGAAAGCGGCTTCGCTAATGCACATCATGCTTTATATAACCTTCCTTGCACTTCCTCTGCTGGGGATTGCTTTGATGGCTTACAGTGGAAAATCGTGGAGTTTCCTTGGTTTCAATGTGTCTCCCTTTGTTACCCCAAACAGCGAAATTAAAGCACTGATAAAAAATATTCACGAAACCTGGGCAAATATAGGCTACTTTTTAATCGCAGCTCACGCTGGCGCAGCACTCTTTCATCACTACATTCAGAAAGATAATACTCTGTTACGAATGATGCCTCGCCGCAAATAAGTCGATCCCCTTACAAGGAAATGTGAACCATGGACATCAACGCGTCATAAATGTTTACGCAAGTGCACAATGCACCCTTTCCACTATCAACAAGGAGGAGCAGAAACTGTGTAAATCGTACAATGGTAAGACTTATCAAAAATACAGGTTAATTTTGGTATTTAAACCTTTTTTACTTGTTAGTATGATACAAAGGCTTTCAAAAAAGCTGCGAAATTCAACAACTCTTGGAAATTATGGACTTTGTCCCGCGGCTTTAATCTGACGGCCGCGTTCCTTTTTTGACTCAATTATTGACCCCTTCTCTACGCAACTTCAGTTCCCACCACCAACTTTGCGGCAGTTTCATAGGATGAATGTCTAAAAGAATAATGGTGAGCGATAAGAAAACGACTGAATAACTGCACATTTTCGCTCGAAAGCTTCCTGTCAGATCCATAGCGAATCAAGTGCTGAATGTCACAGTATCGAACAGAAAACAGTGACGATCTAACCCTTCAAGAATATTCTACGATTGTTCTGTTTAGGAAAAGCAAGGCGGGAAGTCGGGAGATAAGTCATTGATAAAGTGGCGGAGAGAGGGGGATTTGAACCCCCGGTAGAGTTGCCCCTACTCCGGTTTTCGAGACCGGTCCGTTCAGCCGCTCCGGCATCTCTCCGTTCAGATGGTTGCCATGATGCCAGGAAATTTGGCATTTTAACAGTCCCTGTCCGTGCAATTTTGTTCAAGTGACGAGTTTGCGAGCAAAACGATGATTAAGTGGCCCTGGAAAGTACAAGAATCAGCACATCAAACTGCCCTTCCCTGGCAGGAAGCACTATCGATCCCCCTTTTAACGTGTCTGACGGAACAGGAACAAAGCAAATTAGTCACTCTTGCCGAACGTTTTTTACAGCAAAAGCGGCTTGTTCCTTTACAGGGCTTTGAACTGGATTCATTAAGAACCTGCCGGATAGCACTTCTATTTTGCCTACCCGTTCTGGAATTAGGACTGGAATGGCTGGATGGTTTTCATGAAGTCTTAATTTATCCTGCGCCATTTGTGGTCGATGATGAATGGGAAGACGATATCGGTCTGGTGCATAACCAACGTATTGTTCAGTCAGGTCAGAGCTGGCAGCAAGGGCCTATCGTTTTGAACTGGTTGGATATACAAGATTCTTTTGATGCTTCTGGTTTTAACCTGATTATTCATGAAGTCGCTCATAAGCTGGACACCCGTAACGGCGATCGCGCCAGCGGAGTTCCCTTTATTCCGTTGCGTGAGGTTGCTGGCTGGGAACACGATCTTCATGCTGCAATGAACAACATTCAGGAAGAAATCGAATTGGTTGGCGAGAATGCGGCGAGCATTGATGCTTATGCTGCCAGTGATCCTGCTGAGTGTTTTGCCGTACTTTCTGAATATTTCTTTAGCGCCCCAGAACTTTTTGCTCCTCGTTTCCCTTCATTGTGGCAACGTTTCTGCCAATTTTATCAACAAGATCCTTTGCAGAGACTGCATCACGCTAATAATACAGACTCGTTTTCGGCGACGAATGTTCATTAATTAACAACTTTGCAGATTAATTAACCAATTGAAATGACTTATGAAATTTAGTGTTGACAGACAAGGTACCGCTAAGTAATATGCGCCCCGTTCTCACGATTCCTCTGTAGTTCAGTCGGTAGAACGGCGGACTGTTAATCCGTATGTCACTGGTTCGAGTCCAGTCAGAGGAGCCAAATTCTAAAAATTCGCTTCTTAGTGCAATGTCACTAACCTTAGTTGAACATTGTTTTTTAACGGATAGCGGGTTTTTAACATCTTAAGCGCCCTCGAACTTTATGGTTGAGGGCGTTTTGCTATGGCGTCATCACCATTTTCCCCTCGATTATAAAACTTGAGTAATTCAGTAGTCTCCCCTCTTGCAACTCACACCCAAAACTGCCTAACGAAAAGTTATTAATTTTCAATCATATTGCTATCAGGATTTACATTTTTTCGCTGTGCTAGAAAGGGCGCATTTATGTTAGCTCGTTCAGGGAAGGTAAGCATGGCTACGAAGAAGAGAAGTGGAGAAGAAATAAATGACCGACAAATCTTATGCGGGATGGGTATTAAACTACGCCGCTTAACTGCGGGTATCTGTCTGGTAACTCAACTTGTGTTCCCTATGACTGCGGCAGCACAAGGTGTGGTAAACGCCGCAACCCAACAACCAGTTCCTGCACAAATTGCCATTGCAAATGCCAATACGGTGCCCTACACCCTTGGAGCGCTGGAATCGGCCCAAAGCGTTGCCGAACGTTTCGGTATTTCGGTGGCTGAGTTACGCAAACTCAACCAGTTTCGTACGTTTGCTCGAGGTTTTGATAATGTCCGCCAGGGTGATGAACTGGATGTCCCGGCACAAGTTAGTGAAAAAAAATTAACCCCGCCGCCGGGTAATAGCAGTGACAACCTCGAGCAACAGATAGCCAGTACTTCACAGCAAATCGGGTCTCTGCTCGCCGAAGATATGAACAGCGAGCAAGCGGCAAATATGGCGCGTGGATGGGCCTCTTCTCAGGCTTCAGGCGCAATGACAGACTGGTTAAGCCGCTTCGGTACCGCAAGAATCACGCTGGGCGTGGATGAAGATTTTAGCCTGAAGAACTCCCAGTTCGATTTTCTCCATCCGTGGTATGAAACGCCTGATAATCTCTTTTTCAGTCAGCATACTCTCCATCGTACTGACGAGCGTACGCAGATTAACAACGGCTTAGGTTGGCGTCATTTCACTCCCACATGGATGTCGGGCATCAACTTCTTTTTCGACCACGATCTTAGCCGTTACCACTCCCGCGCCGGCATTGGCGCGGAGTACTGGCGCGACTATCTAAAATTAAGCAGTAACGGCTATTTGCGACTGACCAACTGGCGCAGCGCACCTGAACTGGACAACGATTATGAAGCACGCCCGGCCAATGGCTGGGATGTACGCGCAGAAAGCTGGCTACCCGCCTGGCCGCACCTTGGCGGTAAACTGGTCTATGAACAGTATTATGGCGATGAAGTGGCCCTGTTCGATAAAGACGATCGGCAAAGTAATCCTCATGCCATAACCGCTGGACTTAACTATACCCCCTTCCCGCTGATGACCTTCAGCGCGGAGCAACGCCAGGGTAAACAGGGCGAAAATGACACCCGTTTTGCCGTCGATTTTACCTGGCAACCTGGCAGCGCAATGCAGAAACAGCTTGACCCGAATGAAGTCGCTGCACGGCGTAGCCTTGCAGGCAGCCGTTATGATCTGGTGGATCGCAACAACAATATCGTTCTGGAATATCGCAAAAAAGAACTGGTTCGCCTGACCCTGACAGACCCCGTGACAGGGAAGTCAGGAGAAGTGAAATCACTGGTTTCGTCGCTACAAACCAAATATGCCCTGAAAGGCTATAACGTCGAAGCCACCGCACTGGAAGCTGCCGGTGGCAAAGTGGTCACAACGGGTAAAGATATTCTGGTTACCCTGCCGGCTTACCGATTCACCAGTACGCCAGAAACCGATAACACCTGGCCGATTGAAGTCACCGCCGAAGATGCCAAAGGCAATTTGTCGAATCGTGAACAGAGCATGGTGGTCGTTCAGGCACCTACGCTAAGCCAGAAAGATTCCTCGGTATCGTTAAGTACCCAAACATTGAACGCGGATTCCCATTCAACCGCCACACTGACTTTTATTGCGCATGATGCAGCAGGTAATCCTGTTGTCGGGCTGGTGCTCTCGACGCGTCACGAAGGTGTTCAGGACATCACCCTTTCTGACTGGAAAGATAATGGTGACGGAAGCTATACCCAGATCCTGACCACAGGAGCGATGTCTGGCACGCTGACGCTGATGCCACAGCTGAATGGTGTGGATGCGGCTAAAGCCCCCGCCGTGGTGAATATCATTTCTGTTTCGTCATCCCGAACTCACTCGTCAATTAAGATTGATAAGGACCGTTATCTCTCCGGCAATCCTATCGAGGTGACGGTAGAACTGAGAGATGAAAATGACAAACCTGTTAAGGAACAAAAACAGCAACTGAATAACGCAGTCAGCATCGACAACGTGAAACCAGGAGTCACTACAGACTGGAAAGAAACCGCAGATGGCGTCTATAAGGCGACCTATACCGCCTATACCAAAGGCAGTGGACTTACTGCGAAGCTATTAATGCAAAACTGGAATGAAGATTTGCATACCGCTGGATTTATCATCGACGCCAACCCGCAGTCAGCGAAAATTGCGACATTATCTGCCAGCAATAATGGTGTGCTCGCCAATGAGAATGCAGCAAACACCGTCTCGGTCAATGTCGCTGATGAAGGAAGCAACCCAATCAATGATCATACCGTCACGTTTGCGGTATTAAGCGGATCGGCAACTTCCTTCAACAATCAAAACACCGCAAAAACGGATGTTAATGGTCTGGCGACTTTTGATCTGAAAAGTAGTAAGCAGGAAGACAACACGGTTGAAGTCACCCTTGAAAATGGCGTGAAACAAACGTTAATCGTCAGTTTTGTCGGCGACTCGAGTACCGCGCAGGTTGATCTGCAGAAGTCGAAAAATGAAGTGGTTGCTGACGGCAATGACAGCGTCACAATGACCGCGACCGTCCGGGATGCAAAAGGCAACCTGCTCAATGACGTCATGGTCACTTTCAATGTTAATTCAGCAGAGGCGAAACTGAGCCAAACCGAAGTGAATAGCCACGACGGGATCGCCACAGCTACGCTGACCAGTTTGAAAAATGGTGATTATAGGGTTACGGCCTCTGTGAGCTCTGGTTCCCAGGCTAATCAACAGGTGAATTTTATCGGTGATCAAAGTACTGCTGCCCTGACCCTCAGTGTGCCTTCAGGTGATATCACCGTCACCAACACAGCTCCGCAATATATGACTGCAACCTTGCAGGATAAAAATGGCAACCCACTAAAAGATAAAGAAATCACCTTCTCTGTGCCAAACGACGTCGCAAGTAAGTTCTCGATTAGCAACGGAGGAAAAGGCATGACGGATAGTAACGGGGTTGCAATCGCCTCCCTGACCGGCACGTTAGCGGGCACGCATATGATCATGGCTCGTCTGGCTAACAGCAATGTCAGCGATGCACAGCCAATGACGTTTGTGGCGGATAAAGACAGAGCGGTTGTCGTTTTGCAAACATCGAAAGCGGAAATCATTGGGAATGGCGTGGATGAGACAACTCTGACAGCAACAGTGAAAGATCCATCGAATCATCCGGTGGCGGGGATAACGGTAAACTTCACCATGCCACAGGACGTTGCGGCAAACTTTACCCTTGAAAATAACGGTATTGCCATCACTCAGGCCAATGGGGAAGCGCATGTCACGCTGAAAGGTAAAAAAGCGGGCACGCATACGGTTACCGCAACGCTGGGTAATAACAATACCAGTGATTCGCAGCCGGTAACATTTGTGGCGGACAAAGCCTCGGCTCAGGTTGTCCTGCAGATATCAAAAGATGAGATCACAGGTAATGGCGTCGATAGCGCAACGCTAACTGCAACGGTTAAAGATCAGTTCGACAATGAGGTGAATAATCTTCCGGTAACATTCAGCTCAGCCTCTTCAGGACTCACCCTGACCCCGGGAGTAAGTAATACCAACGAGTCTGGCATCGCGCAGGCCACTCTCGCAGGCGTTGCCTTTGGTGAGAAGACGGTTACTGCATCACTGGCTAATAATGGTGCCAGCGACAACAAAACTGTGCATTTTATTGGCGACACAGCGGCGGCAAAAATTATCGAGTTGACGCCTGTCCCAGACAGCATAATCGCCGGTACCCCGCAGAACAGCTCCGGCAGCGTCATCACCGCCACAGTCGTTGATAATAATGGCTTTCCGGTGAAAGGTGTGACTGTGAACTTCACCAGCAACGCAGCGACAGCCGAAATGACGAACGGCGGTCAAGCCGTGACGAACGAACAGGGTAAGGCTACCGTCACTTATACCAATACCCGCTCCTCGATAGAATCAGGAGCGAGACCGGATACCGTTGAGGCCAGTCTGGAAAATGGTAGCTCCACGCTTAGCACATCAATTAATGTCAACGCTGATGCGTCTACGGCACATCTCACCTTGCTACAGGCACTTTTTGATACAGTCTCCGCAGGCGAGACAACCAGTCTGTATATTGAGGTGAAGGATAATTACGGCAACGGTGTCCCCCAGCAGGAGGTAACCCTCAGCGTTTCACCAAGTGAAGGCGTGACCCCCAGTAATAACGCTATATATACTACCAACCACGACGGCAATTTTTACGCAAGCTTTACCGCTACAAAAGCCGGGGTTTATCAATTGACGGCAACCCTCGAAAATGGCGATTCGATGCAACAAACAGTGACCTATGTGCCGAACGTCGCGAATGCTGAAATCACGCTGGCAGCCTCGAAGGATCCGGTGATTGCCGACAATAACGATCTCACGACACTAACAGCAACAGTCGCTGATACAGAGGGCAATGCGATAGCCAACACTGAGGTAACATTTACTCTGCCGGAAGATGTGAAGGCGAACTTCACGCTGAGCGATGGCGGTAAAGTGATTACTGATGCTGAAGGCAAAGCGAAAGTCACGCTGAAAGGTACAAAAGCAGGCGCTCATACTGTTACAGCATCGATGACTGGCGGTAAGAGTGAGCAGTTGGTGGTGAACTTTATTGCGGATACGCTCACTGCACAGGTTAATCTTAACGTTACCGAGGACAATTTTATCGCTAATAACGTCGGGATGACCAGGCTGCAGGCAACAGTGACTGATGGAAACGGCAACCCGTTAGCCAATGAGGCGGTGACATTCACGCTACCGGCAGATGTGAGCGCAAGCTTTACTCTCGGACAAGGCGGTTCCGCCATTACTGATATCAACGGCAAGGCTGAAGTTACACTGAGCGGTACAAAATCCGGCACCTACCCCGTGACAGTTAGCGTGAACAATTATGGTGTCAGTGATACGAAACAGGTGACTTTGATTGCCGATGCTGGTACCGCAAAACTAGCCTCCTTAACCTCTGTATACTCATTCGTCGTCAGCACGACCGAGGGCGCAACCATGACGGCAAGCGTCACTGACGCTAACGGCAACCCGGTAGAAGGCATAAAAGTTAATTTCCGCGGAACCTCCGTCACGCTAAGCAGCACCAGCGTTGAAACGGATGATCGGGGTTTCGCTGAAATTCTTGTGACAAGCACCGAGGTCGGACTGAAAACAGTTTCAGCCTCTCTGACAGATAAACCTACTGAAGTCATCTCGCGATTACTGAATGCCAGTGCAGATGTTAATTCTGCGACGATTACCAGTCTGGAGATACCGGAAGGTCAGGTAATGGTCGCACAAGACGTAGCAGTTAAAGCTCACGTTAACGACCAGTTTGGCAACCCGGTTGCGCATCAACCCGTGACATTCAGTGCAGAGCCATCCTCGCAAATGATCATCAGCCAGAATACGGTCTCTACTAATACGCAGGGTGTAGCCGAGGTCACCATGACGCCCGAAAGAAACGGTTCGTATATGGTGAAAGCATCCCTGCCGAATGGAGCCTCACTTGAGAAACAACTGGAGGCTATTGATGAAAAACTGACACTCACGGCGTCCAGTCCGCTTATCGGTGTCTATGCCCCTACAGGCGCTACTCTGACGGCAACGCTAACCTCTGCAAATGGCACTCCAGTGGAGGGTCAGGTCATCAACTTTAGCGTAACGCCAGAAGGGGCGACGTTAAGTGGCGGAAAAGTGAGAACTAACTCTTCAGGTCAGGCTCCAGTCGTTTTGACCAGCAATAAAGTCGGTACATATACGGTGACTGCATCTTTCCATAACGGCGTAACAATACAGACACAGACAACCGTGAAAGTCACTGGCAACTCAAGCACCGCCCATGTTGCTAGCTTTATCGCTGATCCATCGACTATCGCCGCCACCAACACTGATTTAAGTACCTTAAAGGCAACGGTTGAGGATGGCAGTGGTAACCTGATCGAAGGTCTCACTGTGTACTTCGCCTTAAAAAGCGGCTCTGCCACATTAACGTCATTAACAGCGGTGACCGATCAAAACGGAATCGCGACAACAAGCGTGAAAGGAGCGATGACAGGTAGCGTCACGGTAAGCGCAGTCACGACCGCTGGTGGAATGCAAACAGTAGATATAACGCTGGTGGCTGGCCCGGCAGACACCTCGCAGTCCGTCCTTAAGAGCAATCGGTCATCACTGAAAGGGGACTATACCGATAGTGCTGAATTACGTCTTGTTCTGCACGATATATCAGGCAATCCGATCAAAGTTTCTGAAGGGATGGAATTTGTGCAATCAGGTACTAACGTGCCCTATATAAAAATTAGCGCAATTGATTACAGTCTAAATATCAACGGTGATTACAAAGCCACTGTTACAGGAGGCGGAGAGGGTATCGCAACGCTGATCCCTGTATTGAATGGTGTTCATCAAGCTGGTCTGAGTACCACAATACAATTCACTCGCGCAGAAGACAAAATAATGAGCGGTACAGTATCAGTCAATGGTACTGACCTACCGACAACTACATTCCCTTCGCAGGGGTTCACCGGGGCGTATTATCAGTTGAATAATGACAACTTTGCCCCAGGAAAAACGGCGGCTGATTATGAGTTTTCAAGCTCTGCCTCCTGGGTCGATGTTGATGCTACCGGTAAAGTGACATTTAAAAATGTCGGCAGCAATTCGGAAAGGATTACGGCGACGCCAAAATCAGGAGGCCCTAGCTATGTATACGAAATCCGTGTGAAGAGTTGGTGGGTGAACGCCGGCGAGGCTTTCATGATATACAGCCTTGCTGAAAATTTTTGCAGCAGCAATGGCTACACGCTCCCCAGAGCAAACTATTTAAACCACTGTAGTTCCCGAGGCATCGGGTCACTGTACAGTGAATGGGGAGATATGGGGCATTACACGACTGACGCTGGTTTTCAATCAAATATGTATTGGTCATCTAGTCCCGCAAACTCAAGCGAACAATACGTAGTTTCCCTGGCAACAGGTGATCAAAGCGTATTTGAAAAGCTTGGGTTTGCTTATGCGACATGTTATAAAAACCTGTGATTTTCCGTTATAATTTCTTAAAGAGTGTTCCATTCGGGGCACTCTTTTTTACATTCCCTCTACAGAACTAGCCCTTCTCTCACAGAAAATGAATAAATAAAAATGCGGCACCGCCAGAATCGCGTTCGATGTGACTATGATCATTTTCGGTGAGTACTGCTTTGATCTAAAGGCTGGTTTTCTGTGATGATTGACCAGCCTCAGAGTATTGATGACACCACCGTTCATAACAGATCGGCATTACTATGCATAAGTACTGTCTCATATTCTCGCCAAAACACTTTTTAATGCCTTTGCGAATTCATCCAGACTTATATTGTCAATTTTTTGCCCAACGACGACTGACTCCGAGACATCGGCCATTGCGGGCCATCGCGTTTTGTAATCAGCATAAATTGCAACAACAGGGGTATTATAGGCACTTGCCATATGTAATATTGAGGTGTCAGGAGTTATTGCGATATAAGCATCTTTTATGATTGCTGCTGAACGTTTAATCGAGGGTGGTAAGGATAAACGGTAGACATTATTATAACAATCCACTAATGCCCTGGCTTTATCTTCACCTTTGGGTCCATGAACGATCACTATTGGTATATCTGTTTCACTTTAAATTTTTGCTATTAGATTTTCTGCAATCGATAATGAAAATGTACGTTCCTGCGAGCTACCTTCTAAATTGAACGCAATGTAAGATCCTAACGATCGCATTTCCTCGCGCACCTCATCGAGTACATCCTCACTTAGTGGCAATTCATATATTGGCCTGACTGCTGGAAAACCCGCCTCACGCATCATAAATGCCCATGTCATAGGTACGGGAGCCCGGAGTTTCTGATCCATACGGGACGCGTTCTTGCACAAAGGGGAGAAGCAATTCATGGTTATACCAACAACCTGAAAATTCGTTTTTGCTTTCAACTGACTGATAAATAACATCGTTTTCAGGTTCTTTTTACGCATCCCCTCAATGCAAAGATCCGGCGTACCGTATTGCTGTGTTATGTTCTTTGCTAAATCTTTTATTTCTTTTAATGTTGCGTGATCCTGCATAGTCATTGTGACTAATGTTAATTTAGTCTGTTCAAGTTTGAGCGTATTAAAGACTTCTAAATTAATTGTCGACGTTACAATTAAAAGATGCTTAATTTTATGCAATTCAAGCGCCCGAATAACAGGAAAGATGGCCATAGCATCGCCAATCTGATCGGGAATATGGATGACAACAAAGTCTGTTTTTTCAATATTGAAATTATAAGCTTTATAATCGTAGTAACTAAATGCAATACGTCTCAACAATGATGCTAAAAACATAATTAACCTCGCCTCCCTACTGGTTATAATGCAATGCAGTCTATCAGAATCATCAGGGGGCAATTTTGTGCATATGCGGACTTTTATGTTTCATATCTCTAACCTGTGGGTCCTCTGCTTAATCCTTAAACAACACCAGCAACTCCTGCGCTTTCATCTTCCATCGAATTTTTCATGTTGCCGCTAATCAGCCATAAAATCATTTGCAGATGCGCTCTGTCGAGGTAGTCTCATAAGGTTCGTTTATAGATCGACGGCAATGTGAGTTACCTTTTCCATACTAATTATAAAAAGACAGTACAAACAGGATCATTATGGACTCCACGCTCATCTCCACTCGTCCCGATGAAGGGACGCTTTCGTTAAGTCGCGCCCGACGAGCTGCGTTAGGCAGCTTCGCTGGTGCCGTCGTCGACTGGTATGATTTTTTACTCTATGGCATCACCGCCGCACTGGTGTTTAATCGCGAGTTTTTCCCGCAAGTAAGCCCGGCGATGGGAACGCTCGCCGCATTTGCTACCTTTGGCGTCGGATTTCTTTTCCGTCCGCTCGGCGGTGTCATTTTCGGTCACTTTGGCGACCGACTGGGACGTAAGCGCATGTTAATGCTGACCGTCTGGATGATGGGCATCGCGACAGCCTTGATTGGTATTCTTCCTTCATTCTCGACCATTGGGTGGTGGGCACCTATTTTGCTGGTGACACTGCGTGCCATTCAGGGATTTGCAGTCGGCGGCGAATGGGGAGGCGCGGCGTTGCTTTCCGTTGAAAGTGCACCGAAAAATAAAAAAGCCTTTTACAGTAGCGGTGTACAAGTTGGCTACGGTGTAGGTTTACTGCTTTCAACCGGACTGGTTTCATTGATCAGTATGATGACGACTGACGAACAGTTTTTAAGCTGGGGCTGGCGCATTCCTTTCCTGTTTAGCATCGTACTGGTACTGGGAGCATTGTGGGTGCGCAATGGCATGGAGGAGTCCGCGGAATTTGAACAACAGCAACATTATCAAGCTGCCGCGAAAAAACGCATCCCGGTTATCGAAGCGCTGTTACGACATCCCGGTGCTTTCCTGAAGATTATTGCGCTACGACTGTGCGAGTTGCTGACGATGTACATCGTTACTGCCTTTGCACTTAATTATTCAACCCAGAATATGGGGCTACCGCGCGAACTTTTCCTTAATATTGGTTTGCTGGTAGGTGGATTAAGCTGCCTGACAATTCCCTGTTTTGCCTGGCTTGCCGATCGTTTTGGTCGCCGTAGGGTTTATATCACAGGTACGTTAATCGGAACGTTGAGCGCATTTCCTTTCTTTATGGCGCTTGAAGCACAATCTATTTTCTGGATAGTTTTCTTCTCCATAATGCTGGCAAACATTGCGCATGACATGGTGGTGTGTGTGCAACAACCGATGTTTACCGAAATGTTTGGTGCCAGTTATCGCTATAGTGGCGCTGGAGTCGGTTATCAGGTTGCCAGTGTGGTTGGCGGTGGATTTACACCTTTTATTGCCGCTGCACTCATCACTTACTTTGCCGGGAACTGGCATAGCGTCGCCATTTATTTGCTGGCTGGATGCCTGATTTCCGCAATGACCGCTTTGTTGATGAAAGACAGTCAACGCGCTTGATAGCCTGGCGAAGATCATCCGATCTTCGCCTTACACTTTTGTTTCACATTTCTGTGACATACTATCGGATGTGCGGTAATTGTATGGAACAGGAGACACACATGAATAATAAGGGCTCCGGTCTGACCCCAGCTCAGGCACTGGATAAACTCGACGCGCTGTATGAGCAATCTGTAGTCGCATTACGCAACGCCATTGGCAACTATATTACAAGTGGCGAATTACCTGATGAAAACGCCCGCAAACAAGGTCTTTTTGTCTATCCATCACTGACCGTAACCTGGGACGGTAGCACAACCAATCCCCCCAAAACGCGCGCATTTGGTCGCTTTACCCACGCAGGCAGCTACACCACCACGATTACTCGCCCTACTCTCTTTCGTTCGTATCTTAATGAACAACTTACGTTGCTGTATCAGGATTATGGTGCGCATATCTCGGTGCAACCCTCGCAGCATGAAATCCCTTATCCTTATGTCATCGATGGCTCTGAATTGACACTTGATCGCTCAATGAGCGCTGGGTTAACTCGCTACTTCCCGACAACAGAACTGGCGCAAATTGGCGATGAAACTGCAGACGGCATTTATCATCCAACTGAATTCTCCCCGCTATCGCATTTTGATGCGCGCCGCGTCGATTTTTCCCTCGCACGGTTGCGCCATTATACCGGTACGCCAGTTGAACATTTTCAGCCGTTCGTCTTGTTTACCAACTACACACGTTATGTGGATGAATTCGTTCGTTGGGGATGCAGCCAGATCCTCGATCCTGATAGTCCCTACATTGCCCTTTCTTGTGCTGGCGGGAACTGGATCACCGCCGAAACCGAAGCGCCAGAAGAAGCCATTTCCGACCTTGCATGGAAAAAACATCAGATGCCAGCATGGCATTTAATTACCGCCGATGGTCAGGGTATTACTCTGGTGAATATTGGCGTGGGACCGTCAAATGCTAAAACCATCTGCGATCATCTGGCAGTGCTACGCCCGGATGTCTGGTTGATGATTGGTCACTGTGGTGGCTTACGTGAAAGCCAGGCCATTGGAGATTATGTACTTGCACACGCTTATTTACGCGATGACCACGTTCTTGATGCGGTACTGCCGCCCGATATTCCTATTCCGAGCATTGCTGAAGTGCAACGTGCGCTTTATGACGCCACCAAGCTGGTGAGCGGCAGGCCCGGTGAGGAAGTCAAACAGCGGCTACGTACTGGTACTGTGGTAACCACAGATGACAGGAACTGGGAATTACGTTACTCAGCTTCTGCACTTCGTTTTAACTTAAGCCGGGCCGTAGCAATTGATATGGAAAGTGCAACCATTGCCGCGCAAGGATATCGTTTCCGCGTGCCATACGGGACACTACTGTGTGTTTCAGATAAACCGTTGCATGGCGAGATTAAACTTCCCGGCCAGGCTAACCGTTTTTATGAAGGCGCTATTTCCGAACATCTGCAAATTGGCATTCGGGCGATCGATTTGCTGCGCGCAGAAGGCGACCGACTGCATTCGCGTAAATTACGAACCTTTAATGAGCCGCCGTTCCGATAATAAGTTCTGAACCTTCTTATCAGAAATAGATGTGAAGGAGTAAGTAAGACACCTGGCAAATAGCCTGCAATAATCGTGGGCTGTTTGCTTCCTTGGGCGGATACGAGTTTTATTATCGTCTTAATGATTTCCACATATTAAAAGCAAGTATGCTTTCAAAACACAATTATAAAAAATCCCGCCAACAACATTAGTTTTTATAAAATTAAATATAAGATTATGGCTTTAGAATATTTTTATTTCTAATAGACGAGATTTTTCCTGTTATGATATAATATGCTGAATTAACACATGTTAACGATTTACCAGTAATGTAAATAAATTTTCGAGGAGATCATTCCAGTGGGACGTAAATGGGCCAATATTGTTGCTAAAAAAACGGCTAAAGACGGTGCAACGTCTAAAATTTATGCAAAATTCGGTGTAGAAATCTATGCTGCTGCCAAACAAGGTGAACCCGATCCAGAATTAAACACATCTTTAAAATTCGTTATTGAACGTGCAAAGCAGGCACAAGTTCCAAAGCACGTTATTGATAAAGCAATTGATAAAGCCAAAGGCGGCGGAGATGAAACGTTCGTGCAGGGACGTTATGAAGGCTTTGGTCCTAATGGCTCAATGATTATCGCCGAAACATTGACTTCAAATGTTAACCGTACGATTGCTAACGTTCGCACAATTTTCAATAAAAAAGGCGGCAATATCGGAGCGGCAGGTTCTGTCAGCTATATGTTTGACAATACGGGTGTGATTGTATTTAAAGGGACAGACCCTGACCATATTTTTGAAATTTTACTTGAAGCTGAAGTTGATGTTCGTGATGTGACTGAAGAAGAAGGTAACATTGTTATTTATACTGAACCTACTGACCTTCATAAAGGAATCGCGGCTCTAAAAGCAGCTGGAATCACTGAGTTCTCAACAACAGAATTAGAAATGATTGCTCAATCTGAAGTTGAGCTTTCCCCAGAAGATTTAGAAATCTTTGAAGGGCTTGTTGATGCCCTTGAAGATGACGACGATGTACAAAAAGTTTATCATAACGTCGCAAATCTCTAATTATCTTTTAAAGAAATCTGTCTTTACGGCAGATTTCTTTAATCTCATATAATTCTTATAAAAAATATAATATTCAACTCGTCATATTGATTATACCCCCCCCGTTCCCAGAGAAATAATATTTATTAAAATTCCAGTTCTTCTTTTTCTGATTACAGAAGGCAAAGTGGCAATTACGCATAGTTTCCCGATAAAGACGCGATAGCGACATCCCGCATAAGGCATTTTTCTCTTTATCTTTGTACGGTACTTCATGGAACAGAGTTTTTGACCTTGCGAATCGTGATGTCTGTTGGGGAGGGACAATTTGCTCACTGAAGCGTGAGACTCGATTAAGCGCACGAAACACAGAAATCAAAAAACCCGGTCACTTTTTTACAAGGTAACCGGGTAAAAATAATTTTTATTTTTTAACTGTTTTGAGACTCATAGAGATGTCTCAAAACTAAAATTTGGCTCCTCTGACTGGACTCGAACCAGTGACATACGGATTAACAGTCCGCCGTTCTACCGACTGAACTACAGAGGAATCGTGAGAACGAGGCGAATATTAGCGACGCTCATCCACAATGTCAAAGCCTGTTTTTTAAATTTGAAATCGTTTGCTGAAATAATCTGCATTTTGTCGTTTATTCCGACACAACTGGCTTTTTTTCACACTTTTGCGGCTCGGGTCGAGGGTATTTCCATAGCCAACGTCCAGTAACCATTCGCCAGTAAAACAGCACGGCCCGCACAGCCCAGTCGGCAAACATTCCCATCCAGACACCAACCACACCCCAGCCAAGCATGATTCCCAGCACATAACCGACTACAACCCGACAACCCCACATGCTCAACATCGAAACCCACATGGCGTAACGGGCATCACGAGCACCTTTAAATCCAGCGGGTAGCACCCATGAGGCGGACCAAATAGGCATAAATAAAGCATTTAGCCAAATCAGAATCACAACGACATGTTTAACCTGTGGATCCTGGGTGTAAAACGATGCCATAACCCCGGCAAAGGGAGCCGTTAGCCAGGCGATGGCCGTTAATCCAAGAGTGGAAAGCCAGAACACATGCCGCAACTGAATCTCTGCTTGCGCTATCTGCCCTACCCCCAACCTTCGGCCTGTAATGATCGTAGAAGCAGAGCCGAGCGCACTTCCGGGTAAGTTGATAAGAGCCGCAATTGAAAACGCGATAAAATTTCCGGCAATAACACTGGTCCCCATCCCGGCAACGAACATTTGGGTTAATAACCGACCACTGGTAAATAACACTGATTCGACACTCGCGGGAATACCAATCCCCATGACTTCCCAGATAATGCTAAAATTCAGCGGTTTAAAATAGCTCTTTAACGAAATCCTTAGCGCAGGATTAAAACCAATCGCCAGCACCCACAAAATTGCAACTGCGCCAATATAACGAGAAATGGTTAAACCCAGCCCTGCCCCGACAAATCCCAGTCCCGGCCAGGAGAAAAGGCCGTAAATCAATATGCCGCTAATAATAATATTAAGAATATTCAGGCTACCGTTAATCAATAGCGGTATTTTCGTATTCCCTGCACCACGAAGTGCCCCGCTACCAATAAGAGTGATGGCAGCTGCTGGATAACTGAGTACCGTCAGCTCCAGATAAGTCAACGCCAGTGCTTTAACTTCTGTCGTGGCATCACCCGCGACGAAATCAATAATTTGTTCGCCAAAATGATGAATAAGCGTTGCCAACAGTACGGCAAACAACGTCATGATCACCAATGACTGCCGCGTCGCCACCCTCGCTCGTCGTCGATCCCGCTTACCGAGACTAAATGCCACAACGACAGTAGTACCAAGATCGATAGCAGCAAAAAAAGCCATAATGACCATATTGAAGCTGTCCGCCAATCCCACGCCGGCCATCGCATCTTTTCCCAGCCAGCTGACCAGAAAAGTGCTCAGAACCCCCATCAACAGGACACAGGCATTCTCCATGAAGATAGGAACAGCAAGCGGGGTTATCTCGCGCCAGAACAACACTTTGTAGCTCTTGCGTTTAGCGTGCCAGCGAGTGCCGTGAACAACCTGGCGTAAAGCAGAGGAGATATTCAAAGCCGACCTTAATTGCAGAAAGTGAAACCACATTTCAAATAATGAGGGAGAATCAGCAAAGCTGCAAAGATTTTCGCCAACAAATTGTCTGCAAATGCAACAAACTGTTGATAGAAACGGCAAACAGTTGGGGAATTTAAAAATCGGGTTTGACAAAAGATTTTTCGCCGTTAAGATGTGCCTCAACAACGATTCCTCTGTAGTTCAGTCGGTAGAACGGCGGACTGTTAATCCGTATGTCACTGGTTCGAGTCCAGTCAGAGGAGCCAAATTCCTGAAAAGCCCGCTTTTATAGCGGGATTTTTGCTATATCTGATAATCAATTTCCTCTTCACTGCTTTCCATCACCTGCCGCTTGATATCCTCAACTGACAGTCCTGCATTACAAAGTTCCAGAAAGCGCCAGACATAGTTACGCTGAAGTTGTCCTCGCTTCAGTCCCAACCAGACAGTATTAGCATCAAAAAGATGCCGCGTATCCAGGCGGATTAAATTCTCTTCCTCTTGTTCGCCACTGGATTGCTCGGCAACTAATCCGATCCCAAGCCCAAGAGCAACATAGGTTTTAATGACATCAGAATCCTGCGCACTTAATACAATATCTGCCAGCAAACCTTTGCGGGCAAATGCGTCGTCAATACGTGAGCGCCCCGTAATCCCCTGTCGGTAAGTGATTAACGGCCACTTCGCTATTGATTCCAGCGTCAATGGTGAAATTTGCGTCAAGGGATGATCGTGTGGAACAAGCAAACTATGGTGCCAACGAAACCACGGGAAGGCGACGAGCTGCGGGTCATTACTCAAACGCTCGCTGGCGATACCAATATCAGCTTCGCCATTTTGCAACAATGTCGCAATTTCCTGTGGCGTCCCCTGGATTAGCTCGAGCCGAACCTCCGGGAAAAGTTCGCGAAAAGCTTTAATGACCTCTGGCAAGCTATAACGTGCCTGAGTATGCGTCGTTGCAATAGTGAGAACGCCAGACGTATCGTTGGTAAACAGGTCTGCAAGCCGACGAACATTACTGGCTTCATTCAGAATACGTTCTGCAATGACCAGTAATGCTTTGCCCGGTTCAGTCATGCCCAGCAGTCGCTTACCTCGTCGAACAAATATTTCGATGCCAAGTTCATCCTCCAGTTCCCGAATATGACGGCTGACGCCGGACTGTGAGGTAAAGAGCATATTCGCAACCTCTGTCAGGTTGTAATCCTGACGTGCAGCCTCGCGGATTATCTTTAGTTGTTGGAAATTCACGGTAAACTCCGGGCAGTTCAGATTTCCCGTTATTGTTAAAGTCTAATGCCCGGCATAACAAATAATAAAAACCCGCATCTTATTCCATCCCGATATAACGCTTAGCTCACCAATTGCCACTGCCTTTTTTCCATCACTGGAGAACTAATCACTGACATTAACAACTCTTTCACTGCCTGTGCCTGTGGCGATAAGTTCGCTCTGGCGGGTAAATTTAATGACAAAGAGAGACTCATGGAAGGAGTGGTAATGCGTGACATCCACCCATTTACTGCGCCACATAACGAACGCGCGGCCGATTCGGGTAATACTGCAACGCCCATGCCGCTGGCAATCGCTGCGGTAAGCGTGGCAATAGACTCAATTTCACCAATAACTTTTGCCGTGAGTCGCCGTAGGGAAAAAGCCTCATCAACACGAAGTCTAACAGCACTGTAATCACTGGGAAGAAAGAGGTTCATTTGCGCAATAGCATTAACATCAACGCTTTGCCCCGGGCAATCTTGAGTTCCTACCAGAAAAAGATCTTCTTTCAGCAAAGCCTGACTGGATACACCAGCCACAGGGGAATGCTCATAAATCACCGCCATATCGAGTTGGTGATTTATCAATTTTTCGTTAAGCACTGCACCACTATTTTCATGAAGATAGATAACGACCTCCGGGAATTCAGCGCGAACCGCCTGTAATAAGGGCATGGTGATGGATGACGCAGCGGTTCCTGGCGCAAAGCCAATCGAGACTTGCCCCGATAATGCCTGACCAACGTTATGCACCGCCAGTTGGGCCTGCTCACACTGACGTAAAATGGCCCGCGCATGGGTATAGAGAATTTTTCCGGCGTCTGTTGGTGTAACGCCCCGCTTTGTACGGATCAAAAGTTGTTGATTTAACTCACCTTCCAGTGTGGCAACCTGCTGGCTGAGCGCTGGTTGTGCGATATGCAATACTTCAGCAGCCTGGGTCAGGCTACCAATATCTACAATTTTTACGAAGTATTTCAGGCGTCTGAAGTTCATGTTGCCTCCGGTTTTTAAGAATCGGCCCAAGTGCCGCCATTACTTACAACCAGATTGCAAGATGCTTGCCAGTTTTATTTTGGTGTTGATGTACAAGCTAACCAACTGTCAAATAAGAGATTATGATAGATTCGTCATTTGCTCCTTTAATCAGCTGTCGCGTTCCCCTGCCCTATAAAAGGAGGGTATGCACCACGATGGTTCATTACCCAATAAGATTGAAAGCTCACCACTTTGTTGAAATTGGCAGCAAACAAACAAAAAAATGCATTTCACCCTTTGACATCACCATGCACTGCCATTAATATGCGCCCCGTTCACACGATTCCTCTGTAGTTCAGTCGGTAGAACGGCGGACTGTTAATCCGTATGTCACTGGTTCGAGTCCAGTCAGAGGAGCCATTTTCAAGAAAGCAGACGTTCACTAACGTCTGCTTTCTGCATTTCTATCAATTGGTTATCCCTCTTCAGTAGTTCACCCTCGTTCACTAAAAACCACTCGAAGCCATATCATTTTGATGGTAAAAATGCTGGTAATGCTGGTTCGATTTCCCTTTTACCAACAAATGAGGGGGTGTTTTCATGTCACTGACTGATATTAAAGCAAAAAATGCAAAACCCCTTGAGAAGGAATACAAGCTGACTGATGGCTTTGGTATGTTCCTTCGTGTTACCCCTAAAGGTTCGAAATACTGGCAAATGGCCTACCGTTTCGAAGGGAAGCAAAAACTTTTCTCTATCGGTGTTTACCCTGCTGTTTCTCTTTCTGACGCAAGACAACGCCGTGACGAGGCCAGAAGGCTTCTGGCTCAGGGTATTGACCCTAATGCAAAGAAACAGGCAGAGGCTAAAGAGCTTAAAGCCAAACGTGATAATACACGCTCCTTCAGAACAGTAGCCAAAGCGTGGTTCGCCACGAAAACAAAATGGTCTGATGATTATGGTGATGCCGTATGGAAGCGCCTTGAAACTTATGTCTTCCCGGTAATCGGTGACAAAGATGTTGCCGAACTGGATACGGGTGATCTGCTGGTTCCGGTGAAAAAAGTTGAGGCTCTTGGTTATCTTGAAGTTGCCATGCGCATTCAACAATACATTACCGCGATCCTACGTCATGCCGTCCAGCAAAAGCTGATACGCCATAACCCAGCCTATGATATGGAAGGTGCAGTTCAGAAACCACAAACTGAACACCGCCCTGCACTTGAGCTGGAAGAAATACCCCAGCTACTGAACAAAATTGCCGAATACAAAGGCCGCAGGTTAACCATACTGGCAATACAGCTCAATCTGATGATTTTCATTCGTTCCAGTGAGCTTCGTTTCGCTCGCTGGTCTGAAATTGATTTCAAAAGTAAGTTATGGGTGATACCCGAACAGCGTGAAGCAATTGAAAACGTCAAACATTCGACTCGTGGTGCCAAAATGAAGCGTAAGCACTTCGTTCCCCTTTGTAAGCAAGCTATGAGGATACTAAAAGAGATCCGACAACTGACTTATGAAGAAGGCCATGATGATGGATTAATCTTCACTGGCTGTTATGACTCGTTTAAACCCATGAGTGAAAATACCATCAACAAAGCCCTGCGTAATATGGGATATAACACGAAGCAGGACATCTGTGGACACGGTTTCCGCACTCTGGCCTGTAGTGCCTTAATTGAGTCCGGGCTATGGTCAGAAGACGCTGTAGAGCTTCAAATGAGCCATAAGGAAAGCAACAGCGTCCGTGCTGCTTATACCCACAAGGCAAAACATCTTGAGCAGCGTCGCCTGATGCTCCAATGGTGGGCTGACTACCTTGATGCAAGCAGAAACGGTATGGTAAGGCCGTTTGAATTTGCCACAGATGCTCGTTTTGGGTTAGAAAACCAAGCCTAACCGCTTGATAACAAATCACATAGCAGCATGTAACCCTTTGTTTTGAATATATTTGAATAGCCATCATTGGTTGATGGCTATGACTTCATGCCGTAAAATGCTTACCAATTTCGGACACTGCTTTCCCGTGACCTCATGATGGATACTTTTTATGAAAAAAATAACTTCTGATATGCCAGAACTACAATCAATGAATATCACTGAAGATAATATTAGCAAACTTAAGTCATTGTTTCCTGAAGCATTTAATGAAGGAAGCATCGATTTCGATGTTTTAAAGCAGCTTTTAGGTGAGAATGTAGACGAAAAAGAAGAGCGCTATGGCCTGAACTGGCATGGTAAACGTCAGGCTCGCCAGCTTGCTCTAACCCCATCTCGTGGCACCTTACGCCCGTGTAAAGCTGAAAGTGTTGATTGGGATAACACCCAAAATATTATGATCGAAGGTGATAACCTTGAAGTGTTAAAGCTCCTTCAAAAAAGCTACGCCGGAAAAGTAAAGCTTATTTACATCGATCCGCCTTATAACACCGGGAAAGATTTTGTTTATCCTGATAACTTCCAAGATAACATTAAAAATTATCTTGAGATCACAGGGCAAACAGAAGAGGGTTCTCGACGCAGCACGAATACCGAAACCAGTGGTCGCTATCACACCAATTGGTTAAATATGATGTATCCACGTTTGAAACTTGCTAAGAATCTTTTAAGAAAAGATGGCGTTATCGCAGTTAATGTCGATGATATCGAATCAGACAATGTTAAGAAGATGTGTAGTGAAATCTTTGGCGAGGAAAATTTCATTGCCAACATTGTATGGCAGTCGAAAGATACCCCGGGGAATGACTCTATATCTATAGCTCAAACCCACAATCACCTTTTTTTGTATCATAATGGTCAGTTGTCTCTTAATCTTTTAGATAGAAATGAAAAGCAATTATCTAATTACAAAAATCCAGACAATGACCCACGAGGTGTATGGTTAGCAACACCGTTAACAAGAAGCGAATTTCGTGAGAGAGATTATTATCCTTTGATTAACCCAATGGGTAAATCTATTTATCCACCAGATGGAACATGCTGGCGTCGCCCAAAAGATATATTAAGTGAGTTACAGGAAGAAGATAGAATATGGTGGGGGAAAAGTGGGGATTCCAACTTCCCTATGGAAAAAAAATTCCTTTCTGAAACTAAATCAGGTGTGGTAAACCAAACTTGGTGGCCTTATGACTTTGCAGGTAGCACTAGAAACGCCAATGCGGAAATCAAATCGCTATTTGATGGAGTCAAAGTATTTGATACCCCTAAACCAACCAAGCTTATAGTAAGACTAATAAGCATGATCACAAATAAGGACTCGCTTGTGATGGACTTCTTCGCTGGTTCGGGAACTACAGGACATGCAGTTTACCTTAAGAATAAAGAAGACGGAGGGAATAGAAACTATATTCTAATTCAGCTCCCTGAAATGATTTCGCCAGATAATAAAGAACAAAAAACACTGGCTGAATTCTGTACTAATAACGGACTTAATTTAAAAATTTCAGAGCTAACCAAAGAACGCCTGCGTCGTGCAGGTAAAAAAGTTCGTGAAGACAATCCAGAATGGAATGGTGATGTCGGTTTTCGTGTGTTTAAACTTGATACATCTAATATTCGTCCGTGGGAAGCCTCCGCCGAAACACTTTCACAACAGCTTGATGCTTATGTAAGCCCAATCCTTGAAGGTCGTAGTGAAGAAGACTTGCTGACTGAACTGATGCTTAAGCGTGGTATTGATCTGAGTGTAAACGTTGAAACCCGTCAGTTTGATGAATTAACTGTTTCTTGTGTTGATGGTGGCAAATTGTTTACCTGCTTTACCCGTCAAATCCCTGCCTCTTCTGTTGAGGAACTAACCAAGGGGATCATTGACTGGCATAAGAGTTTAAAAGCTGGCAAAGATACTGTCTGCTATTTCCTTGATGACGCATTTGAAAATAATGTTGCTAAAACAAATCTTTGCGCCATTCTGGAACAACATGGCCTGACTAACCTGCACAGCCTGTAAGGGAATGAGATGAAACTACATTTTGAATCTGACCTTACCTATCAGCAAAACGCCATAACATCAGTTTGCGATCTGTTTGAAGGTCAGGAAAAATGGGAAAGCGAAATGACTGTGCTGGCACCAGCTCAGGGCGTTCTCTCATTTGAAGGTTCAACGGGTTCAATGCCTGTTAACCCACAAATACCCGAAGATGATGTTCTGCTAAAAAACTTAAACAATGTTCAGTTGAAAAACCAGCTTCCACCTTCACCTGTGCTCGACAGCCATGATTTTACTGTCGAGATGGAAACAGGGACAGGTAAGACGTATGTTTATCTTCGCACCATGCTTGAGTTGAATAAACGATATGGCATGAGCAAATTTATCATCGTAGTTCCTTCCGTTGCCATCAAGGAAGGCGTTTATAAAACACTACAAATTACTGAAGAGCATTTCAAAAGCCTGTATGCGGGAGTTCCATACGAATACTATCTGTATGATTCGGCAAAACCTGCGGATGTTCGAAATTTTGCAACCAGTTCTGTTATGCAGATCATGGTAATGACTGTGGGTGCGATTAACAAAAAAGATGTTAACAAGCTCTATCAGTCCAGTGAAAAAACAACTGTGGACGATCTGGATAAGCCCATTGATTTAATCCGTGCTACACGTCCAATTATTATTGTCGATGAACCGCAAAGTGTTGATGGTGGCTTAAATGGTGCAGGTAAAACCGCACTTGATGCTATGCACCCAATGTTTACCTTACGCTATTCAGCGACACATGTGCATAAACATCATATGGTGTATCGCCTCGATGCCATTGATGCTTACAATCAGAAACTGGTGAAACAAATCGAAGTTGCCGGGCTTGAAGTCCAAAATGCAAGTAATAGCCCCTATGTAAAACTGGTCAGTATTAACAATAAGAAGAATAGCATTAGCGCGACTCTTATTGTTGATATAGCCGATAAAAAAGGGGGCGTAAATCGTTCTGAAATTACCGTGCATGACGGTATGACACTTGATGACGAAACGGGGCGTGATATTTATCAGGGATACAGGATAAGTGAGATCCGCACGGGCAAAGAAGGCTATCTGACACTGGATACGCCTTCTAATACCTACTATATGAAAGAAGGTGATATCGTAGGTGATATTGACCCAATGCTTATCCAGCGGCATATGATTAGACGTACAATCCGTGAACATCTGGATAAAGAGCTTCGCCTTAATCCTCAGCAAATCAAGGTTCTTACCCTATTTTTCATTGATAAGGTTGATTTCTATCGCCAGACTAATGAAGAAGGACTGCTTGAACCGGGTGAATATGCCCGCATCTTTGAAGAAGAATATCTAAAGGCCATTAAAAGCCCCGCATATAAAACTTTGGTTCCTTCTCATCCAGAACATGCTAAAGACGTTCATGATGGTTATTTTTCCATTGATAAAAAAGGTGCATGGGCTGAAACAACCGAAAGCAATAATGCAGGCCGCGAAAATGCGGAACGCGGTTATAACCTCATCATGAAAAATAAAGAGAAGCTTTTGAGTTTCTCTAATCCGGTGAGATTTATTTTTTCACACTCTGCTTTGAAAGAAGGCTGGGATAACCCCAATGTATTCCAGATCTGTAGCCTTCGAGAGATGGGAAGTGAACGAGAACGTCGTCAAACATTAGGGCGTGGTCTTCGCCTGTGTGTTAACCAAGAGGGTGAACGTGTTCGTGATGACAGCATTAACATTCTGACTGTAATTGCCAGTGAAAATTATGAAGCCTATGCTGAACGACTACAGAGTGAAATTGAGAACGAAACAGGCATCCGTTTTGGTATCATCGAAAAAGATGCGTTTGCACATCTGATCGCCTCTGATTGCCCGCAAGGTGTAGGTATCGCAGGTTCACATGAGATTTGGGCTGAACTCCAGACTGAAGGTTATCTGGAAAAGTCGGGAAAAATAACTAAAGCACTGAAAGAAGCCCTTTTCAAAAACACTTTTGCTGTTGGCGAGAAGTACGCCTTACTACAGGAACAAATTGAAACTATCCTACGTAAATCAGCAGGGCGACTCAATATAAACAATGCTGATGAGCGTAAAACAATCAAATACCGGAAAGAAGTCTTAAACAGCCCGGAATTCGAAGCGTTATGGCAGCGCATTTGTCAAAAAACGCTGTACCGTCTGGCATTTGATGAAGATGAATTGATTAAATCCTGTACGAAATCACTTTCTGAAATGCAGCCTGTAGCGAAAGCAATGGTCAGTTTCAGCAAAGCAACGATCAAACAAAGTCAATCTGGCCTTGATGTTAAAGCTCTGTCTAATGGGACAACAAGCACTGTAATTGATGTTGCAGAGCAGCCATTGCCAGATATTCTTGGTGTTCTACAGGAAAAAACCGGACTGACAAGACGCAGTTTAAGCACCATCCTGAAAGAGAGTGGAAGACTCGCTGATTTTGCTAAAAATCCACAGCAGTTTATCAGTGAAGCTATAGGCCGAATCAACTACTGCAAACGCCTGTCAATTGTTGATGGTATTAAATATTATCCACTGAAAGGCGAGGTATATGCGCAAAGCCTGTTTATGGATAAAGAACTGACGGGATATGCCCGTAATCTTTTTGAAACCTCGTCTAAGTCAGTTTACGAATACGTTCCTAAAGATTCTGAAGTCGAAGGCCGTTTCGCTCAGGAACTCGAAGAACAGGATGAAGTTAAGCTTTATGTGAAGCTTCCCGGTTGGTTTAAAATACCGACTCCACTGGGAACCTACAATCCTGACTGGGCCTTAGTTATTGAAGACAATGGTGAAGAACATATTTACTTTGTTGTAGAAACAAAAAGTAAACACATTGGCCTTGGTAATGAAGAAGATGCGAAAATTACTTGTGGTAATGCTCATTTTATCTCACTCAAAGATCAGATGAATAATCCTGCGAGATATATGCGCTCTACAAACATAAATGATGTATTAAGCAGTATATAAAATGGAAAAGGGCCGTAAGGCCCTTTCCTTAAATAAGAAACCAAAAATAATTTATCAAGCCCTTTTTGTTAGATAGACGTGAAAATTAATGTGTTGCTATTCCCACCGCTTTCACATTGTGTTGCAGTTTCTGCGACATCCAGCACCCCTCCTGCAGCTTTCACATTACCTGCTTCACCAACACCCGCTGTATAGAAGTTCCCCGCAGCTGCAGTGATAATTTTCGTACACTCTGCAGCGGGCACGTTTGAATAGGTTATTGTAAATGAGGAACCTGCAGCCGCAGAAGGTCCTGTATCTGCTGATTCAACCACAACATTTCCTTTGAATGCATTTATTGGTGTTGAACCATTTAACATATTATCAGGAAATATTTTAGCCTGAACAGCAACAGTATTAGTTAATCCTGTAAAACTTGACGCTGATGTATAAAGCGCCTTAACACCCGCTTGGATTGTTGCTATGTTATTACTTTCAGCCTGTGCACGTTGAGAAGCTTGTACTTTTGGATAAACGATAAAAGCAGCTACTACTAATGCTGCGATGATCCCAAGAACAAGTAATAGTTCTAAAAGTGAGAAACCTTTTTTATTTTTTATGTTTTTAATTAATACTGTCTTTTTCATTTCCTTTATATCTCCATAATTGATCAAAATGATATAAAAGAAATAATAAATATAGAAATAAATGCAACAACAAAAAGAATATTATATACAAAGCAGCCGACAAGCGGATTACTTAACAGAAAATAAAAAGACCGTGTTCACTTACGGTCTTTTTATCGGGAGTATACCCCCATGACTTTATTAAATACCACCACAGCTTACAAGATTTGAATATGGAGTTATTCATCTGTGATGATAAAAATAAAATACAATTAATATAAAATAATGTCAAATTTAATTCAATGAAAGTTGAATACATATAACATTTTATATTTATACAATGACTTCTATATTCCATTAAGTTTTTCGGCCTTTCATACTAGCCAGAAATAACATTCCGCTTCTTTTAAATCTTTCTTTATCATCTGGATGTAGGTGAGGTATCTCTAGTAGCATACCTAAAACAAGATCCTTATCCACCGTAAAAATATCACAATCAAGAACCTTGGCAACTTCCGCACCTAAAATTATTTTCTGGCGTGTTTCTATCTGTTTAGACTCTTTCTTAGACTTATGTTGTAAACGATTTAAACGCATCTGAGCAGATGCTAATTGCTGTTCCAGTGTCTTTTTGATTCGTGGTTTCTTTCTGGTTTGTTCTTTATCTGAAATATCACTCATTTTCTATCCTCCTATAGTTCCATGATACATATATATTTCTTATATATATGTTAGTCAATGAGGATATTTAAAAATGATTTTATTAACCTTTTTTGTAAGATGGGAACTTTTCTTTTAAGATATTAAAACGGTTAATAATATTTTCATGTTCTACTGAAAAATAATCTATGCTCCTTTTCAGAAGATCATTGGCAACATCAACGACAAATTGGCTTCCTTCACTATGATTATAGACAGTAAATACATCAGCTATCCAATGATAGCAGCAAAGCGTCAACAAAATACAATAGTCTTGATATTCTTTAATTCCTGATAAAAAAGTATATCCGTTATAATCTACTTGCCTTGTTCTTCTATAATATTGTCTAAGCGTGGGTTTCATTATTATTAAATTGTTTTTAACTATATCATAGTGAATGTCATCCTGAACGTAGTCGTTTTTAAGAAAGAAGTTATTGCTATGAACATATAAAGCATAGGCAATCGTTTCAGTAGAGATTCCATATTTCTCGCATAGAGCCGTTGAGACAACAGGATTGTTTTCTATATGTCTTATAAACTCACTTTCTTTCAATTTTTTTGTTTTAGTTTTAGTTTTATTCATATATTTCTCACTATTATTATATCCGATTAACGACGGAAGGTTTCTGGTCTTTTCCACTCAAACACTACTGCATGACGTTCTTTGTCTCTTTCTTTTTTGATCTGACAAGATATACGATTGTTGAGGATCTTTTTTCGAGCGATTTTTAAAACTTCTTTCATTTCACATTTTACAAGCTTTCTACCTTTAATTTTCATTTCTTCATATATGGCATTTTTGATAAAATCTCTTTCGTTAGCTGATAGTATCTTTAATCTTCCTTGCTCATCCGCATTATTTGATATGGTATTAATTGTTTCATCTTCTTTTTTTTCCATATCAACTTTACTCTTCTTTTGTTTTTTTGATTTTTGCTCTTTTCTAATCGAGCGGACTTGATCACGAGCAATAAATTTGACAGTCTGTTTTTCTTTTTTATTTAGTGCTTTACCTTTTAACTTAGCGGCTTCTTCCAGAAAATCATCTATTATCTTTTTTTCATTCTCAGTAAGATTTTGTATCCATCCCATTCTTAATTTTTTTGTTTTACTTTCCATATCATTACCTTTTTATTTATATTTCTTAATTAATACAATTAAAAACCAAAATACTCAAATTAATCCATGCACTATATTTAGTTTATGAACCTACGTACTTTCCATTAGTTACTTAATGAAACATCACCTACCTACTGATTTTTTAAATTATTTTTTTGTACTAGTAGTACTAGAATTTTATTAGATTAGGTTCTGGGTTTTAGGTAGCGACTTTCAGTCGTAGTAGTTTTCCGTCAGGAAAACTTAGTTTTTCTGCAAGCTTCACCCCCCTAACCCCCCGTAAAAAATACTATTGTAATATTTTTTTTAGGTTCGCAGGTTGGCGATTCTCACCGTAGCTATTGAGTTCCAGCACGTTTCCATTACTGGGACACCCCATCGGACTCCTACGGATACATCATGATCATTTAAAGCATTTTCTCGTTTTACTAAAGAAAATTATACTACCGCTTTATAGATTTTAGATGAACGCTTCAAGTTGGTGGCTACCGACTTCCCCCCGTTTATATGCCACCTACAATAACCTAAGAACAAAACAGTTTTTAACACATGATGTCCAAAGATTCTTAGACCTGATACAGCAGGTTTTAACGTTATTGCTTTCGAGAACTAAAATGTTTTTGGAAATGGTATTTGAAAAGCTTGTAAAAAGTTGAGATTTAGATTTGACAAATATGAAAAGATTATTTAATACTTTATTATATTTGTAATCACGTTATTCCTCTAACTGATTACAAGGCTTCAAAAGTCGGCAAAACTTTTTTAGTCCTTAAAAAGTCAACTTTGAAAGTTGGCTTTTTTTGTATCTTTATTTTATTTACAACACAATATTTTGCTTGTCAAATAAAACAACCTAACTTTATTAAAAAATAAAAAAGACCAGATAAACATTTAGTCTTTTTCTCTCTGTTATATTTCACTATACTACTTTAAAACGTTCTGTATGCGATTTTAAGACGCTGTTTTAAGAGCTTTAGTATTTACGTTGATTTTAAGATATGACCGTAAACTGTGCATGTATAAGCCTACAATCGATGTTTACAGCCTGTGTTTCACGAAGATGAACTAAAACACCAATAACAGAATGAAGAAGCCATAATGCCCTACTTTTCCATACTTGATTACTGCTACTTCACTGTTCTATGTGTCATGAACTCATTATACCTCTTCCAGCAACATGACATCTTTCGTCTAGTGGAAAACATGAACTTTGATATCAACCTCACCTTATAATATAAGATGAAATATTTATGTGATATGTTGTATTGACAGTAAGAACATACACCTTTCTTTTTGTTATCCCCTCTCCATGAAAACAAAGTTAAATCAGATTAAATGCTTACCGCCATAGCTCTAAACAACTTATTAAGGGCGTTATCTTTAATCTCTGATACTATGCTGTTGAAGTTTTGTATCTCAAGATCGATATAATCATAAAAGATAAAATGTGTTCCATCAGGAGCAGCACCATCTCTGGTATTCACAGCACAATGTTTATTTAGAAACCAGTCAATAAAAAGATAAACATCATTATCAACAAATCCAATTTTACAGATAGAGTCATTCAGTTCTGTTTTCGTCTTATCTAATAAAGTTAAATAAGCGTCTTTAACACATTTACCTGACTCTTCTTTTAGAGTTAAAGAGAAAGACTGTTCTTTTAGTTTGTTAATCTCCCACTTTAACTTTCTGGTTATAGAATGAAGTTTATCGTATACCGCCTCCGCTTGTTTTAAGTTTTCTTTGTTATACATGGTTATTGTTCTCATAATCCTCTCCTTTTTAATACAAATAATATAATACAGAATTTACTCGCTATGTCTTTGCTTTTGATGATTATATATTTGATATAGTTTGACTTAATTCTGATTTTTTAATGTTCTTATATGTTTCAATGGCATCTGCCAATGTTTTTATTTCACGCATACGAAATACAACAGATAAAAATCAATAGCAGCACTTAGTGATTGCCGCAAGCAATCACATTGCTGAAACAGGGCAAGGCCCTGTTAATGATAGTCAGTTTCAAATTTTGTTTTTTATCAGTTTGGAATAAAGCATGGTCAGACCAGTTTAAAAATCAAAAATAGGATAATGAAAAATTGAATAATCGTACACTTGTGCGCTAGCGCACACTAACATTTTAAGCGATTCTCTCCACGTTACTTAATTTTTCTCGTTAGAGTTTTTCTTTTTATTTGTTATATTTTTATTATAATTTTCATGCCTAACCTGTGAATTGTGCAACACGGAAAAACATCTGTTATTTTCACTGTTTTATCTAAATTTCACTTTCCCGCCTACGGCGGGAGACTAATTTAACTACTTTTGCCCTTACGGGCGCTCTCTAAAACCACAATCATTAAGGTTCGTGTAATACCTCAGCCGTTCATCCGATTCTAGCCCTGTAAATTTCACAGCCCGTAAAACTAGAGTTATTATTTAACTATAGAAAAACTTTTTTACATTGTCGTTATTTTTAGCTCCGTTAGGAGATATAAAAATAAAGCAATGCCCACCTATACACTGCTACGCAGTGTGTGGGGTCTACCGACGGTTGCCTGCCGCAGGCTAACACCGTTTCCTTCGGAAACAAGGTCAACGTCAACACCAGAGTTTTTCTTACGAAAAACTAAAACCAGCATAGTCGCATTTGAGATTTATATTTTGGTTTGATATTTAAATTTATATTGAGGTTGTTTTTATTGTATGGCTATTTTTCATCTTGATTTTAAAATTGTGAAACGTTCAGAAGGCAGGTCTTCCGTTGCGAAGGCTGCCTATCATGCTCGTACACGCATAACAGATGAAAGAACAGGTGATACGTATGATTACAGTCGCCGTACTGATTTATATGGGCACTTCATATTAGCTCCAGCTAACGCACCAGAACACATCGTAAAAGATTCTACAGCATTGTGGAATGAAGTGGAAAAAGTTGAGCGCCAGAACAATGGTCAAACATCCCGTTATTTCGATGTTGCTATTCCTGCCGAGTTAAACAATGACGACAAGAAAAGACTTGTCCTTGAGTATTGTCAGAAAAATTTCGTTGATAAAGGCATGATTGCTGACATCGCTTTTCATGATCTCGATAGTGATAATCCTCATGCTCACGTTATGTTGACCTTAAAAACAATAGGCCCGGAAGGTTTTGGCAAAAAGGAAAGAAGCTGGAACGACAGAAAAATGTCTATTTTTTGGCGTGAATCATGGGCATCTATGGCTAACAGCTTCCTCGCTGCTGCTGGTTCATCAGAACGTATCGATCATCGTTCTCTTCAGGCCCAGCATGAAGAGGCATTAGAAAAAGCGGCGGTAGCTTTAGATAATGAAGAAAAAGCGCTATGGCTTGCTAAAGCCGCTGAAACAAACCGTCCTGCAATGAAACGTATCCATAGTGCCAAATGGCGTAGTAAGGCTGCTCAGGAACAAAGAGCCGCAGAACAGACAGTTCGTGATGTAGCGAAGCAGGAAGCAGTTGAAGTCTACAAAACATTCAGCGAACTTGATCTTGAAATCGTCGTTGATGTCAGAAGCTTTACGATTACACATCTTGCTGAACCAGAAGAAATTGTTTTACCTGAAACGCGATCCAGCTCTTCTACAAATGACGAACAAAGACCTTTACTGGTAGCACCAGCTCCTCATACTCGTATGCGTGGCGTTAAATCCTATCGTGATAAATCCAAAGTCAGCAAGGTTGTTGCTTGTATTCCGCCATCAATCAGTATTTCTGATTCTGGTACAAATACTATTCTGAAAACATCCACCTCTCAAAACCCAAACAGGGCATCCAGAAGCGCCCCTGAACGTGTTAAGAGGAAACAGACTACTCCACGTCAGGATAATATTTTTAAACGCTTCACAACTCTTGTCATAGATTTTTTCAAGCAGAAGTTTGTATGGGCTAAAGCAAACAAATCCCAAAATGATCTTATCAGTGAAGAACATGATAAACGTATTGCTGAAAACTATGTCTTTGATGAGGTATTAGGCCGTCATATCTCTCGCACTGAATATGAGAAAAAATCCAAGTTTAACCAAGATGATTATAAACCAACACCGGATGAGATCAACCGTTTCCCAAGTCGTCAGAATAGCGAGCACAACAATGCCAATAGGGACATAGTTCTCAATCCGTCGATACATGAAAACAAAAAAAACAATTCACCACAACTGAGACCATCCAGTTATCGTGTTAATAAATAATTTTATTACACATTAATCGTAATCCGTAATAAATCGATGACAATCCAGTATGATTTACCCGTAACTTCTCAATCAGTTAGTTATTAATTTTACATTTACATGTTTTATATTCAACATCCAAAATAGCAGAAACACTTTTAGATGTATACCCTAATGGTTTTAACTTTGAATATAACGATCTTAATTTCCTGATATCTTTAACCTTTCTCATTTTCCTGATTGATTTTATTGCCTCCTTTTTATCAACACCAGCTACTAACTGATTAGCTTGTTTTATATACTCTGCATGATTCTTATCACCTTGCTGCTTTAATGTATTTATTAATCCTCTAATTTTAAAATACAACGTAAGGACATCCATAACACTTTCTTTTTCAATCACTTTTTTCTTCAAATTAAAAAGACACACCCTTATATTATCTTTTCTTTTTTGTGTTGGTCTAAGCTCTTTGATTACTTTTACACCATGTACAATTTTAGACTGACCATTCCTCAAAACCCTTGATTTCTTCCTATTTAATCTAACCCCACTTTTGAGCGCCATTGACAATATCATTAATTTTATTTTTGAAATATCATCATTATTAACTTCAGATTCGAAACTAATAGTTATGTCATCGACATATCTCGTGTAAATTCCACCTAATTTTCTAACTTCCTCACTGAGGAGAGCCTCTTCTTCTAAAAATATTAAGTTGGCAATGTCAGTACTTAACTTAGTCCCTTGAACAAGTGAGCCTTCAAGTGTTGACAGATTCGCTATTAATAACGAAACTTCAGGAGAGAAGTTCATGTAATATTGAAAAGCTTTAGCTATCAGATCTTCTTTTATAGAAGGAAAGAAATCCTTCATATCTTCTTGAATGATAATTGACTTATTAAGATGGGATTTACAATCATCAATATAGCTGACTCCTTTCCTACCTCCAGTAATATACTCTGGGAGTGATATCTTAGAAAAAATACGCTGTTTAATAAGCTCATGTACCTTTAATAATTCACCAACCACTTTATACGTCGTTCTTTTTTTACCTTTTCTTATTACAGGCACCGTTTTGAAATATTTTCTTTTGTTTTTTAAAAGATAAGTGAGCCTCTCTTCATTCGTTTCCAGCATTTTGAATAGAGACTCTAAATTAGCAAGTGGTTTATTTGAATAATTCCAATTTTTATGCATTAACTAATGTATCCATTATAGTTTTTTTGAGCATATTATTGATGTCAGAAAACTCATCATTTGTCTCTTCACTTTCAGAAAGAAGGATGATTATATTTAGAGGGATATGTAGCGCTAATGATATTCTTTCTAACGCTGTAATAGTAGGATCTCTTTGATTGTTCTCTATACGAGATAGATAAGATTTCGTTAAATCCGTTCTATCTGAAAGTTCTTGTAAGGTGAGCTTACGTGCTTCACGGCATAGTTTAATGGTTGAACCAATATCTAACATAGTGCACCTCAGATAATGGGATTGACATGGCTGGCTGCTCGTTCAAAAAATGAAGATGGATACATAACAAATCCCCTTAGTAGGTAGATATCAATGAAAATCAGAATCACCGCTCAGAAGTTTAATTAAAGCAAAGATCTTCGCGATATAAGAAAGATAATCTAAGGCTGTGTGGCCTTTAGAATTCTCCTCGATTCTCTTTTCAAGGGTCAGAATCGCATCATCCAGTTTTTTCAAAGAGCTATTGTCTACAGTGTGTTTGCTCTTTTCACGCACTTGGCGCAAAGTGTCTAAAACATCTTTCATAAAAACCTCTCATTTTAACAACACGATGCAACTTGCATCCCCGCCAAAATGTCTTGTGGATCGTGTTGCACACCGTAGACAAAGCCAGCCAACACCCATCCAACACAACTGATTGGATACCCCGCCATTTCAGCATTAAACAATGCCGTATCGTAGATAGACGATTGCAATATACATTTCGCATTAAGTTACGATCACAATGAAGAGGGACATGGGCCACGTCTCGTATTGGAGAAATGGTTGACTGAAAGTTTCACTCAGTCCTTTACCGATCCTAGAGGTTTTTAAAGAGCAAAGACAAACGAGTTCGTTCGTCCATGATTTGATAATAGATAGTTGTTGCCTGACAGGCAACATGTTTTATATGTTTTTTTGGAATATAAAATACTTTGTTATGCAAAAAAACCACACTTAGTTCAACAGATATGGTTTCTTTGCATTTACGGTAAGGGTTTTACATCTTTCGCCTAAACACAACATTATCAGAGAAAATTGCCTTACCTGCGACAAACCCAACAGCCGCAATTATCGGTAGGCTGATAGTAGCTCCCGCCATACCTGTAGACATTCCGATCAGAATAGACAGGCCGAAGGTCAATACTATAACAATGAAAGCATACCAGCCGGGGAAGGTTCCATACAGAACCGTCGCCATGCAGCCGGTGCAGACATGGACACCCCTTTGGCTTTCTTTCAGGCAAAATGGACACTTGATGGTATTGTTTTCCATGATAGCCCCTTAGATCGCTTTCCAGCCATTGCTGGTTTTAACAAGATTAATCATGCCGTCTTCAGGTTCATTCATACCCTTGACGCTGGAGAACGCTTTTTTGTCCACCCATGAAGGAACATCCGCCAACTTCCATGTATATGACACGCGTACAACTTTCTGATTACCGTTTCCCGGTTCGGTCCATTCCTTTATCTCAGTAACTTCCCGATGACCGACGCAGGCACCATTCTCACGGTTCCAAAACTCAACCTCTTGGCCCTTGTCAGTTACTTCCAGAACATCAACACTGCTAAACCCATTTGCCTGTTGTGAAACAGTGAGCAGCCCTTGTTCAACAAGTCCTTTAAGGATTTCATCACTGGCACTGTATCCGGCAGAACGGTAGCCACGGTTAACCTTAATTGGAAAACCTTTATTGAATACAATATCGTTGTCCTGCAAGGAGTAGCACAGCTTTGATTGTGATATTTTTGCGTTGATCGCTTTTTCAAAATCGCCTTTTTCACCGCATCCCGATACAAGAGCAGCAAGACCCGCCACGAGTAAAAATTTACGCATAGTGTTATCCCAGAGTTAATGGTTGATTGTGCCGTTTCTCAGAACAACAAGACGAACTGGCATATCGGCGTTGTTGACGGTAGCGAACCCACGGACTTCGAAATTGTTTATCGTTCCGGTAACGCTGACTTTCTGGCCTTTCTTGTAAGTAAGAACGGCATCATCAATACCAGAGTAGTAATCCAGCCAGACCATCGCGCCGCAGTAGCTGGTATCAGAGGTTTTAAATAAAAGGTAATAGTTAGGGGCTGACTTAGGCATTCCCGTCATCATATCGCTGGCACTTCTGCCCTTCGTAACCTCGAGAACAGTGGCATTGGTGATAGAGATCCTTTTGCCAGTCCATTTCTTTTCTGCTGCCATTGCATTTTCTTCATAGTCTTTGCAAACAGCACCAAGACCAGAAACAGATGATACCGGGCCAATGCTTTGAGGTGTGGCAGTTCCCCCCAGTGCTTTGTTTACTGATGACAACGAAGAATTGATTGCTCCATTAACTGTATTCACGCCATCATTGAGCTGTTGGCATCCTGTTAAGGCCATTGCAGCCACAAGTAAGATTCTCTTCATTTCATTTCCCATAGGTCAATACATAACAAAATGGCTTGAACTGGTATGGGTCGTGTGAACTTCTCTATCTATCACTTTTGATAGCATTGAGGTCACCTGTATCGGCAAACCAGTACATCATCCCAAACAGATACTACGTTAAACGTAGTATTCAAGACAAGGTAAAACTACGATTCTCGTAGCTCTTGATGATGAGGGCTTTTATGAACCAGCGAGAATCCCATAGAGAAATCTTTTGTAAGCGTTTGAAAGAAGCGCGTACGGCTGCTGGTTTGTCTCAAAAGAAGCTGGGCATTGCTGCCGGGATCGACGAATTTGTAGCAAGCACTCGTATCAACCGATACGAAAAAGGAGTTCATGAAGCGGATATTCATACTGCACAAAAATTAGCAGAAACGTTAAATGTGCCTTTAGCATATTTCTACGTGGAAGATGATGAACTTGCTACTATCGTGATGAATTATGAAAATTTATCTGAAGACAATAAAAAAACAATAATAAAAATTATTGATAAAAATAATATTACGAAGTAAACATATGTGGTTTTCATTAGCATCTACTAGTTAGTAAATCTTAACTATACCAATTTACTTCCAGTTTTTTTGTTAAAGCAATCAAATTATTTTATATTCTTCCAATAATATAACAATGTGTTTTTAAAATCTTTTTTGAGGATTTTTATCTCGGTGCTTACGCACGGCTACGCCCTAACACTGAACCAATCATCAAGTTTTTATGTATAATTTAAATCGTAAATTTAAAGTATTCATGAACGTTAGATCCTTTTTTCTTATAATAATTAATAACGATCGTGTTTTGAAAGTTAGCATGTTATTTTCAACCTATAGCATTTGCTCTTAAACATATAGGGAAACTATATTCATAGAAGCAGCACTTCGTGATTGTTTCGAAACAATCACATTGCTGGACAGTGCTTTGCACTGTTAATGATGGATTTATCCATGAAGAATTGCGGCGATAGCCGCTATGAGGTAAATGGGAAAAAATTTCAACTTTAATAAGATATCAGCAGCGCTTAGTGATTGTTTGAAACAATCACTTCGCTGAGATATAAATTGAAGAGAGAAAACCAATGCAATAAAAAGTAAAACTATACCCCTAAAATGCCTCTGCATAGTTGTTCTCAGCTTCACTAATTGAATAATGAAGAAGGAAAATGCTCTCAGGCCAGTTATAGCTTAAAACCAAGTACCGACATCCGGGAGTTAAAGTCCCGAATCCCGGTACTTAAGTTGATAACTATTCTCAAATAAAAATGATAAAGTATTATTTATATATATGCTGTCGCACTACAAGTTTCATAAGTAAAAACATTAAGTGTTATTTATTTTAAAAAATATAAACCTTAAGTGTTGACTTACACGCAAAATATAGTATTAACTTAAATGTATAACTAAAAAAATAAAGGAGTAAATACCATGATAGAAAATAAGATACAAACTGAAGTAAAGAAATCACGAAGAGGTCTCCCACGTCATACTAAAAACCCATTTCTTAATGATACAAATCTACATACAAAAACTGGTATTAGACGTATTACAACAGGAAAAGACCGCTTAGCATTAGTGAATGAAAATACGGGAGAGCACGTTGGCAATGGTGGCTTCTTTCAGGCTATGGAAGTAGATAAGACACAGTTTGTTAAACTTTATGTTGATGGCGTATCGGCTATTGAAGGATTGTCTTCATCTGGTAAGAAAGTCTTCAAGATTCTTTATCTTGCTATCAGAGATAATAAGGATACTGATACTATTTTAATGTCATATGATATTGTAGATCAAGATATCGTGAAGATATCGAGAACGACCTATTTCAAGGGCATGAAAGAACTTGCTGATAAGAAATTTATCGCAGAGACTATGGTACAGAACTATTACTTTATTAATCCAGACTATATGTTTAATGGTGATCGCTTGACGTTTATGAAAACATATTATCTTTCCAGCAGTAACTCTAATAAACCCAGTAACAATAAGGTGAAAAAATGAAAAAACTACCCGGTTCACTTGAAATAAAACTTCATGAAAGACTCTCAAAAAATGATATTCTCAATGTACTAGCAGAACAAATGACGATGCTTGAAGAAACATTTGGAGTTGAAGAATTTAAACTCTACTCATTTCTTGAATGTTATATCGATTCGAAAAAACAAGCTCTCTACGACCATGTAGGAAACGGAATTGTATCTTCATTGAATTTAGATAGCCAAGATAATATTGAAAACACATCAAAATTGGTAAGAAAAGAAAATGACAGAAGGATTGTTTCATTTGATAAAAAATTACATATAGAAAAAATAGAAAAAACGGTAAAAAATCTACAAGCTAATAATAAATATTCCCATTGTGCTTTAACGACATCTGTTGTTCCTGCTTCAAGTATAAATGCTATTATTCACAGCGAAAATATTAAACTGCAAGAAGAAAAACATAAATCCTATTTGATTAAAAAACAAAGAGAGAGAGAAGAGGAAGAACGTAGAGCTAAAGAAAAAGAACTTTATGAACGACCACTGAAAGAATTTATCAATAAAAAGATAAGAGAAAGTGGATTATCCGAAATGGATTTTAAAAGAACAATAAGTTCAAGTTGTGATTATCTGTTTAGTGTTTCCACCAAAGCTAAATACTTCGCTGAGAAACCTGAACTTTTTGAAAAGTATCGTGATGAGAGATTAATCCGCTTTTCAATTAAAAGACCAGATGGAAAAGTTGGTAAAGTTGAAATCTATACTGAAAACGGTGAACTTATATTTGAACAATATAAAACCCTTAAACTAGTTTAAAATTGGAGATTGTTATGCAATGTGCTTGTGGTGGCGAAACAAAAGATAGTATGTCAATAAGTAAATTACATGACCTCAGATGGGAATTTGTGATCTGTAAATCATGTGGGAGAATAGATATGGATATATTATTTGATTATTCCAGAACAAAGATAATACTTAAAGGTTATCAGGCAAGGTTGTTTTATAGAGAGCAGACAATAAATAGTAAAAATTCAAATGAGGATGAAGAATGAATGATACTGTTATTAAGATACCTTGGGCTAAATCTGTTGATGAAAAACTCATTCATATTCACGATGCAGTTAAAGGCCAAAAATATTATTGTCCGTGTTGCAATGAGCAATTAACGTTTAAGGAAGGGAAAATCAAAAAAAGACACTTTTCACACAGAAGTGACACACAATGTGATCCTGAGTCTGTATATCACAAACTAGCAAAAATACTCATCTGTTATGCTGTATATGAAAATGCTAGAGGAAATAGAAAAATCACACTAATCAGTAAATGTTTTGGTTGTCATGGTGAAAATATTAAAACTATCCCACCACATTTCTTTTCTTCCTCACACGAAGAAGTCTCTATAGATAACTATCGCTGTGATGTTGTCGCTGACACTCAAAACAGTAGAAAAATTGCAATTGAAATTTATCATACCCATGAGACTGATGAAAATAAAAAAGAAAAACTGTCTATTCCTTGGATTGAGCTAAAATCAGAAACAGTCATTGAAAACCCATTTTTGTGGCGATGCCATGATTTCCGGTTTCGCTTAGGTTTTTGTAAGGATTGTATAAATCATTTTATGGATGTTATCAGATTATGCGATAAACATAAAATAGATAGAAACCTCTATACTCCATTAAACATACCGAATGACAAAAAGCACAATTATATTGCTGATATAATTACTTGCTACCGTTGTAAAAAAAACACACCTGTATTCATCCATAACAATGGTCCTACTGATAAAGCTCCTCATACAATTTGTTTTGTCAGAACACCTAAAGTAAAGAAGGGTTATCTTTCCAATACCTGTGTCCATTGTGAAGCAATCATAGGGATACGATATATTAATTGGGAAACAACACATATTAAATACCTTAATGATTTTGAATACACCCTAGAATATAAATGGTTTGGTTCCAAATTAAGTAAGCAAAAAGAGCTTGATATATTAAGAGGAAAATTAATGAATATAAGCCATAAATAAAATTGATTATTCTCAAGAAGATGAGTTTGATGAAGTAGAAAACATATAAAACTTTTGCCTATATATTAGGTCATTTGACACTTACACCATATCTCGTAATATAAATATATACATTATTTTATTAACGAGGTTTTATATGAGAAAAGTAAAAACAGACAACAGTGATTTAATCCAATATTTAGATACAGTAAAAGAACTAAAAAATTATATTCCGATAGAAGAATACCGAAATGAATATCGTAAACTATGCTCTGATAATATTCCGTGGATTAAGATTAAAAAATTTAAGTCTGCCCATACCGAACTTCGCAGACTGGATAAAAAGAGAGAATCTCTTATTGAATTGTTTATTGATGAACTTAACCCGATAAGCAGTTCAACAGCACGAACAGCAGCAAAATCATCAGGTAATTTTGATGTACTGCATGAGAGAATGCTTTATTCCAAAACACTTTCAGAAAAAAGTGATGAAGAAATTGTTGCCTTGGTCGTAAAACAGCGTAAAGAAGCCGCTCTGGAGTTTCAGCGTTCTATTGAACAGAGCCTTGAACAACTCTCCCGCATTTCGTCAGAGTTCAAACCATCAAGTCAGATACGCAGGAAAATGCCTCTGTAAAACTTATCCTGTGCTATTCAGTGTAAAATGGAATTTATTAGATTGATTAACCGATAGTATTTACTATATTATTTATCGGTTAGTATATTTTTGGCTGTTCAATCGCATCCTATACATTAACTGTATAAATCCCCATTTTAAACACAGGAAGGCATCGTATGAGTGAAACTCTCAAGGCACTGAATAATATTCGTACACTTCGCGCACAGGCTCGTGAAACTGATCTGGAAACGCTGGAAGAGATGCTGGAAAAACTCTCTGTTATCGTTGATGAGCGCCGTGAGGAAGAACAGGCAATACTCAAGGAACAAGAACAACGTCAGGCTAAGCTTGAAGCCTTCCGCCAGAAACTGTTAGAAGATGGTATCGATCCTGCTGAACTACTTTTAGCGGTTGGTTCATCTCAGCCTAAAGCAAAATCCCCCCGTGCTCCACGCCCGGCTAAATACAAATATACAGATGAAAACGGTAATGAACAGACTTGGACGGGTCAGGGCCGTACTCCTAAAGTGATCGCTGCTGCTATTGAAGCAGGTAAAACACTGGAAGACTTCGCAATCTGATCATTCTAAGGCCGTCAATTTATTTTGACGGTTTTAAAAATCAGGCTATATGTAATACTGGAATCCATTCCGTCATTACACTATTGATATACTCATACATTCCTCTAAATAACATTTTCCTGATGTTATCTATTTATGTCCAGATCCCAGTCGAGCACTCCATTATCAACTAAGGATTGTCCTTTTTCCAGATTTCTTATCAACATATCCCTGATATAAAGGTCATAATAAAATGTTACTCTCTCCAATAGCTCTGCCATATCTATATGCTCCTTTTTTTCTTTACCCGAACCATAAAGACCTTTGTAATAATCGAAACCATTAATGATTTCTAACATTTGAGTACGTAACAGTGAATCAACAGCATCCTCTTCTTTTACAAAAGTCATAACATCTTCATCATTTACACTTGCCATCCCGTAAATCCTGTTTACGTATAACATTAATGTCACTGATATAGCAAATATCATCGTTTTATCTTTTTTGCTCATCTTAACTTTTTCCATAAAAATCCTCTCTTATTAATATTAAGACTTAAATAAAAATACACATGAGTTTTAGCAAAACACCCAAGCATTACGCACAAGCCGTTCTGCAACCTCTTCAAAGTTGACCTCTGTAAGGTGTCCTTGATTTCCTTCTTGTGTAGTAAACTTCTCAAAGTTATGACAAATATGATTAATAGTGAGCCGTATAAATGCGCTCATAAAATCAGCATCATCGACAAGATGCGAAATGCTATCACTACACATATCCTGCATTGTTTTCCAGCTCGCTTCAAAAGAACGCTTTGCAAGATCATAGAACAACTCAGTAGATGTATTTTTACTTTCAATATTTTTAATCATGATTACTCCTCATTTTTACATGATATATTTTAACTTACTCTTATTTTCAGCCCCTGAATACGGGGCTAAAACAAAAAACTACTTTTGAAAATCTTTCATAAAATCCATTTGTTTATGAAATGCCTTTAATGCTTTCAATATAAAATCGTTATCAATGAGCCTTGGTGATAACTTTACATCAAAGAATGTATTCCTTACGACTTTAGGGAACATATGTTTTGCTACTTTAATACTGTCCTTATAAGTATTCATCATAAAAGCTTCTTCATGCTTGAGTTGTTCTACTTGTTCAGGATGGTTCTGAATAACAGAACTCACACGCAATTCAAAGCATTGTTTAGATAAATGCAGTAATATCTTGTTTGCTTCTTTTTTCAGATCTTTATTCATGATTTCTTCCTCTTTATTTAATGCCAAGTTTAGGATAGATTTTTTTGAACTCTCTATAAGAGTATTTTAAATCTTCCATAACTTCATCAATCAAAAAAACACATTCCCCAACATTATTGTCTCTCACCCACTTGAGGAAGTCTGGTTTTGTGATATAAATAATATGATCCATAACCATATTCATATATTTTTCATCATAAAGATGACGTTCAAATTGATCACCCATTATCTTAAACATGTTTTCCACATAAAGAGCTAAGTTATCCATTGCCATTCTTGAGAAAACTTCAGTTTTATCATTATCAAAGATAAATGATATTTCAGGCACATTTATATTTTTCATGTTATTTTCCTTTTATTAGTTAGATGTATTACGAGAAGCAGTTATAGCTTTATAAATCCACTCATCAACTTCGCTTTCAATGAAAGCAACAGCTCTGTCACCGATTTTTATTTGTTTGGGGAATTTCCCCGCGCTGATAAGTTTATAAATCCACGTTTTGCCGAACCCGGTTTTCCTTATTACTTCTGATAAGCGAATAAGTTTTAAAGTTTTATCTGTTTTGTTTTGAACCATGTTTATCTCCTGTGTTGTTCGATGGAGATAATTCTAGGATTTTAGCTGGTTCTAAACTAGGGATGTTCACCAACCGTGAGTTTCGCGGAAATTTTTGGAGGGATACTCTTTATAGGGACATTCGCAGCTTGTGAACATCCCTTGTGTTTACTTTTTGTTTTTATCCGTGGCTTTATCGTTAAATGTTATCACGTCAGTGATCTTCCAGTCCTTTAACATATTGTTTTTAATATAAAAATCATTTAAAACCTTGAAGTACTCATCGTTATCAAGATAACTTTTCGCGTAATCATAATCAGTATCTTTGATGTTATCACGGCTCCGAATCCCACCAGTACCATGTAGAATGTCAGCTAAGATGTTGAAAGGTATGTTCTTACCTTCGTTGTAGAGCTGTTCCCATGAGATCAAATCCATCAAAGGGATGACTTTGTAATCAAGTATTCTTTGAAAAGTCTTATGACCAAACCGAAAAGTTCGTTTTGGTGGTTTTGCCGTTTTAAGCTGCTTTTGCCATAGAGCAATCAGCACCTTCAGGTGTTCTGCGAGATCGTCGCTGCTGGCTTCTTCCAAGTCAATTTCAACCAGTATTTTGTTGGCAGGATTCATGCCACCTTGTTTCAGATACTCAGAGATGTAGTCAGAACTCACTGCAACAGGGTCTGTTTGCTCAGAATTCTCCAGCCGATACATAGCCCGCCCATAGTTGAACAATTGAACTCTGCTCATTGGTCTTACAGCATAGCTATGTGACAGTCTGTGATTGCCTGAAATCCAGTCTGATTGAAGTATCACATCACCACATCGGATTTTGGCATCATGGTATATAGCTTGCATTTGATTATCTTTGCCTGCTGTTTCCCATTGTTGCCTTGTTTTGTAAGCCAACATCCGTCTTTCAAGCTCTGCATAGATTTGTTCTAGGGTGAGGTCTTTCAGGCCATCATATCGGCGTACATCAAACCAAGATAATGCAGTCCTGATTTCTTCCATTTCCTTTTGTGTAGTCATTATTCTACCGATTGCTTTTAAGTTTCATAAAAGTTAACCCATTCATCATGATAGAGAAAGTGGAAAAGAGGGGCGGGTTTTCAAAATGGTGTGAGAGCAGATAAGTGATCTTGGATGTAAGTGCTTTAATCTTGACTAAACATCGTTTCTTTACTAAAAATTAACTAATTGTTTTATATCAATTACTTTAACAAAAATAACGACAACATCATGTTGATAGATAAAGTTAAATCAGATTCGTATAGTTAGATGGTTATGACAACAACCAATTGTTTTTAATTGACATTTTATTGATAAGAAAACAATAATGATGGTAAATATGTTGGTAAAAATATAGTTAAACTTAACAAAATCAGTAACAACAGGAGATACAGATGAAGTTCGAGTCCAGTCAGAGGAGCCAAATTCAAAAAAGCCTGCTTTCTAGCAGGCTTTTTGCTTTCTAATTACCAACGCTCTTAAAACATCTGTCTTGAACCAGAACTAATTTGCACAGGCATTCCCGATCGACGTTGCAACGCAGCATTTGCGCGATTCACATCAACTTCTTGCCCGTTGATAAACGCCCGCAAAGATGGGGTTACCGGCAATGGCACTTTTCGGTCAGACTCATATTCTGCACGATTGCGCGACAGCGGCTCATGAACTTCCAGCCAGTTCGAGCCATCTGGTTCAGTGGTGTATTTTACTGGCTGGTCGATAATTTGCACACGCGTTCCAACAGGAACATTATCAAACAGATATTTGATATCGTCATTGCGCAGACGAATACAGCCCTGACTTACCCGAAGTCCAATACCAAAATTGGCATTGGTACCGTGGATGGCATACAACCTGCCAATATAAATCGCGTACAGCCCCATGGGATTATCGGGCCCCGCAGGAACAAATGCGGGCAAACTCTCCCCTCGTTTCGCATATTCGCGCCGAGTGTTCGGCGTTGGCGTCCAGGTTGGAGCTTCTTGTTTACGTTCAACGGTAGTCACCCAGTTACGCGGGGTTTCTCGCCCAGCCTGGCCGATACCAATAGGAAAGACTTCCACAGTATTACTGTCTGGCGGGTAGTAATAAAGACGCATCTCAGCGACGTTAACCACAATCCCTTTACGAACAGTGGCGGGCAAAATCAGTTGCTGCGGAATGGTGAGTTGCGAGCCAGACTTCGGCAAGAAAACATCAGCGCCCGGATTCGCTTCCAGCATGTTACTTAACCCTTGCCCGTATTGTGCGGCAAAAGTCTCCAGCGGCTGGGTATTGTGATCAGGAACAGTTACAGTAAGCGACTGCCCCACCAAACGGCTACCCTCTGGAGGTAATGGATAAGTTACCGCCAGGCTATTTTGGCTGGCAAAAAGCAGAGCAAATGAGCAAAAAATATTTACACGACGCATCATGTCCCTTTCCTAAGTCGCGAAAGCTATCCGTTAAGTATAGCTTTTATCAGACTTTTCGTTTTTAACTGTTCAAATCAGAAGTCGTATTCCCCGGTAGAACAATATTACTGGCAGCAAGTTCGCCCATGTTGTTATATATCGCACAGGCAGCTTCGATGATGGGCATCGCCAGAGCTGCGCCACTCCCCTCACCTAAACGCATCTCCATATTGAGATAAGGCTCCAGCCCCAAATGCGACAGCGCAATACGCGCCCCTTTTTCTGCCGACAGGTGAGAAGGAATGAGATACGGTTTGATTGCAGGAGACATCTGGCAGGCTGCGAGCGCAGCAGCATAAGAAAGAAATCCATCCAGCAACACGGGTAAACCGCAGGAAGCAGCGCCTAACATCACGCCAGCCATTCCGACCAAATCAAATCCCCCCACTTTTGCCAGAACATCAACGCCATCCTGCGGATTTGGTTGATTCAACGTAATCGCCCGGCGCACAACATCAATTTTATTAGCCAGTTTATCTGTCGGCAGGTTTGCGCCAATCCCAACCACTTCTTCAGGATCCCGGCCAGTGATTGTGCTGACTATTGCCGCTGCCGGTGTCGTGTTTGCCATCCCCAGTTCACCTACACCAAACAGCGTGACACCGTTTTTTGCCAGCTCCCGCGTATAACATATGACGTCCAAAAGCAACTTTTCAGCCTGACGGCGACTCATTGCCGGAGCTGAAGCAATATTGCCGCTACCTCGTGCGACACGCATGTTGATAAGCCCGGGGATAGGCTCAGCACTATCAATACCAACATCAACTACGTGGACGTTAGCGCCCGCTTGTGCTGCCAGCACACACACGCCGGTTGTTCCGCGGGTCATATTTTCAGCCTGAATGGCTGTCACTTCTTTTGGGGAAATAGCGACCCCTTCCTCCCAGACGCCGTGATCGGCACACATAACCAGTACCGCTTTTTTGCCCACATGCGGTATGCCATTCAACCCCGGCATTCCCGCCAGTTGTATGGCAAGCGCCTCCAGCCTTCCCAGGCTACCAACAGGTTTGAGTAACCCGTCAATATGCCGTTGTGCACGCGACATAGCGGCAGGATCGATAGCAGGGGTCGTATTCAGTAAATCGGCAAGTGTTTGCATGTCACGTCTCTTTATAGCAGTGCCAGCAGGAAGACCAGTTCACCAAGCTCTATAGCAGCTCCCAGCGTATCGCCGGTTTGCCCGCCCAGCGTACGTTTGAGAAGCTGACCGAGGATGAAAATCGCCACCATCGTCACCACCATAGCAGCCACACCATGCATACCCGGCAATAATACGGCAGCAAAAATAGCGGCTAAGCCGAGTGTGACGCAGGTTTGTCGCCCATCAATTTTGCCAATGAACACATTGCCAAGCCCTTCTTCCCGGGCATAACGATGACGATACATCAATAATGCGGCAGTCCCGCGGCTGACCGCACATGCTGCCGCCAGCGATGCAAGGATCGGTTCGCCACGCAGAGCCAACTCGCTTAATACCAGAATCTTTGCCAGTACAACAAAAATCAATGCCAGACCGCCATGGGTGCCTAAACGGCTATCACGCATGATTTCCAACATGCGATCGCGGCTACGTGCAGAAAATACGCCATCACAGGTATCGGCGAGGCCGTCCAGATGGAATCCCCCGGTCATCAGCGCCAGCACAAGTACGCTAAACAGTGCCGCCAGTGGTACGCCACACCATGCCTGCAGCACCATGAAGACCAGCCCGCTAATCGCGCCAAGCAATAATCCAATTAAAGGAAAAGTAATAATACCGCGAGAATAATGCTCGAAATCCAGTCCCTGGGACCAGCGACGCGGTACAGGCAGACGCGTAATAAATGAGAGCATCGCCCAAAATAATTTACTCATTTGATTTTTACTCCAATACCCGAAACCACCAGCCATACTTCATTTGCCGCAGCGGCCAGCTGCTGATTTACCCGCCCGGCAATATCACGAAAATGTCGTGCCAGACGACTCTCCGGCACAATCCCCATTCCCACTTCGTTAGTCACTAATACAACCTTTGCGGGGCAACGTTGGCAGGCAGCAATCAACGACTGAATCTCAGCATTAATCGCCTGTTCCATCGCCTGATAATCCCATTCATCAGGGTCTTTATCGCCGCCATAATCAAACAACAGATTAGTCACCATTGTGGTAACGCATTCCAGCAACACAGCTTCATGCGGGTTAATGTCTGCATGAATTAATTCATCAAGATGTTGCCAACGCTCCACCGTGCGCCAGTGCGCCGGACGGCCTTGCCGATGATGTTCTATCCGTGCAGCCATCTCGTCATCAAGGATTTGCGAGGTAGCGATATACAGAACCTGTGAAGAGTCCCCAATAAGCGCCTCTGCGTGGCGACTCTTCCCGCTCCGTGCGCCCCCCGTCACCAAAATCATCATACCGACTCCTGATTCAAATGTATGATGGTATTCATTGAACAGAACAATGGATCCCCCACCGTTGCTGACCGCAAAACATTTACGCGATTAATACTGCGCGTAATATAATTAAAAATCCAGCATTCTCAATCCATTACGAAATAAGATGGCATTACGGAATAGCCAGACTTTCTCGTGTTAACGTCCGACAAAATGCGTCATTGACAGCGGTTTCTGTGGATTGACACATTTCATTCAGATAATGAATTAATGCTACTGCCGGACCAACCAGCAAACGGGCATTGTGTTCTGAAATCCAGGCTATTGATTCAACGTCAGCGACAGATCTGCGCTGTAAAAGAACTTGTAAAACAACGCAATAGAATTATCCGGAATGGTGGCGACTATGCACTAGAACACCACAATTTCGCTCTCTCGGTAAGGCACTGTCACAGCATTCAACAGAATGTGACTTGCCAGATTTATTAGCGCCACCAGATGTTTAACCGGGTAACCACGACCCAGTCGGGGATATATTCCATCTTCTCGCTGACATCATCAAGAATAAAAAGGTTTATCACACTCAGAGCAACGTTCTTCAGCAGGCGGGATAATTCTTCAACATTTAGAAGATGTGTTATTAAAGGCATACAAACTGGACGTATTGTATTTTCTTTTGGTGGTTGACCTAAGGTAGCAGTTTATCCTGATGCGCTGAGATTTCTGTAATATCTACGTCAACATTCTCCTCGAATAGAAAATGCAGCCCCGGCAAGTGATTCACATTTTTTAACAAAACGTTGTTAGCGTGCCATTTTCAGAAGCTCTCCAAGAAAGCGAATTCTTTTCTCAAATTCTGCATTCTCAGACACAGCTTTCTACTCCATGGCAATGGCCCAAATACGAAGTTGCTCAGGATCATTAGTGGTGCTGAGAAGTTAAATAACCATGCGGAGTACCACTCGTCATCACGTATTTATATATCATGAAGCTATTGTTGTGTTTTGTACATCAGTAGATATATTCTGATATACTCCTTTTGCTAGACATAACCTTTCACCTGCTTGCAAAGCTTCTGTGTTCTGACATTGCCAAATTGTTGCAATTCTGTATCCAGCCTTCTTTCAGTCATAGCTTCGGGCCGCGATAAGACTCACTGATCTGACCCTGATTCCTCTTGCAGACTTTATAGACCAATTAAAATGCAGTTTCTGCAGGTCAACGTCTGACCATCATTGTCATCACTCTGGCCATTAGAGTAACCTTCTGCATTCATCCTTTTGTAAAAAGTTTATATCAGTATCAGCAATTAACCGGACCTGATACTGATATGAGTCTTACCGCATATACGGTTAATTTCAGCAATTAATTACATTATCCACGCCAAAGTATTTGTCATCACAATGATGGTACCTTCTTTCAGACACCATTTTTTCAACTCCGTTTTCCACGGACCGCACTCTTATGTCAAGAGTGCGGTCCGTGGATACAACCAGAGACCGACTGACACGAGTCAGAGGAAACGACGGATATGTTCAGTCGTAAAATATCTATCAAAAAACATGATTAAGGTCAAAAATGTTTGATATTTACAATTTATGAAGATGACAATAATTATAGACACATGAGAACATAAATGAAAATAATTATCATTACAGCAATCTGAATCGCCACGGGTTTAACAGACACCTCAGAGTCATTTAAGATGGCTTAAAGAGAGGTGCCCATGAGCGGTAAGCGTTATCCCGAAGAGTTTAAAACTGAAGCAGTCAAACAGGTTGTTGATCGCGGTTATTCTGTTGCCAGCGTTGCAACACGTCTCGATATCACCACCCACAGCCTTTATGCCTGGATAAAGAAGTACGGTCCGGATTCTTCCACTAATAAAGAACAGTCAGATGCTCAGGCCGAGATCCGCCGTCTCCAGAAAGAGCTGAAACGGGTTACCGACGAACGGGACATATTAAAAAAAGCCACTGTAGATTCAATCTGTCAATGCAACACCCCTTTCAATTATCTCTTTCGGTGTTTTGAACTTCAGTGTCTTTCTCGGTCTGTTGTTTAGCTGAGCAGCAACCAGATCTAGTTCATGTTGAGTATATTGGGCAAGACATGTCTTTTTAGGAAAGTACTGCCGAATTAGCCCATTTGTGTTCTCATTTGTTCCCCGCTGCCAAGGACTCTGAGGATCGCAGAAGTAAACTTTAACGCCGGTGCTGACAGTAAATTCTAGATGTCTGGCCAGTTCCATTCCTCTGTCCCATGTCAGTGATTTTCTGAGTTCTGACGGTAAACTCAGGAATTTGTCGGTAAGAGCCTGATTTACTGAGACAGAATCTTTGCCCCTGAGTCTAAGGATGATCGTATAACGTGATTTTCGGTCTACAAGTGTGGCTATATGAGAGTTTTTTGTACCTGAGACTAAATCGCCCTCCCAATGCCCCAGAGAGCGTCTGTTATCGATATTTCGGGAACGTTCGTGAATTGGTGTTCCGTTCACTATGTTAATCGTACCTCTTTCGCCTTTGCGGGTATGACGCCTGCCATGGCGAAGGCTATGCGACCGTTGCAGATGCTGTATATTCAGGTGGTGTAGCGCTTCACGGCTACGAAAGTACAGCGTTTTATAAATTGTCTCAGGTGATATTCGCAGCGTTTTTTGACGTGGTTTTGTTCGCCTTAACCATCCTGATATTTGCTCTGGAGACCATTTCATCTCCAGCTTTTCCAGAACAAGCTTTCGCAATGGTAAATTTTGATCCAGTAAGCACGGTTTTGGCCTTTTCGCCATTCTGTTGGCTCGGTTATTAGCATCAACAGCTTTGTAATAGCGTCTGCCCCGATTACGCTGAACTTCACGTGAGATCGTCGAAGGACTGCGATTCAGCGCAGTAGCTATCGCACGAATGCTCATTTTGGCTGACAAACCAGCTCGTATCTCCTCGCGCTCAGACAGTGTCAGGTGAGCTACAGCCCGCTTACGCTCATGGGGTTTTATGCCGCCAGTATCCCTTAACATAGTGAAGATCGTTCCGGGTTTTGAACCCAGGATATTCGCTATTTCACTGAAGCCTGTTCCGTTCTTCCATAGTTCAAAAACAGAGGCTTTTTCCTCTGCTGTAAATGTTCGTCTCATTCAAAAAACCTCCGCAACCCCATGTTTTCACATAACTGTTGCGTTGACCAATTGAATCTACAACCGTGCTCTTGATGTCAGACTCCCTGAACAGTTCTCGATAATCGGGAAACTCAGAGCGCATTATCCTGTGGTCACACTCTGCCATGTGTTCGGGGTTCATCGCAGCAGCTACAGATACTGGAAAAACCGTCCTGAAAAACCAGACGGCAGACGGGCTGTATTACGCAGTCAGGTACTTGAGCTACATGGCATCAGCCACGGTTCGGCCGGAGCAAGAAGCATCGCCACAATGGCAACCCGGAGAGGCTACCAGATGGGACGCTGGCTTGCTGGCAGGCTCATGAAAGAGCTGGGGCTGGTCAGCTGTCAGCAGCCGACTCACCGGTATAAACGTGGTGGTCATGAACATGTTGCTATCCCTAACTACCTTGAAAGGCAGTTCGCCGTGACCAAGCCAAATCAGGTGTGGTGCGGTGATGTGACCTATAGTGTGCCCGGAGTTCAGGGCGGGCATGGATGCTTAAATGAACCGCGAGTCTGTCTGGAATATTGAACCGGTAACTCACGATGAGAAACCCAACAATCCCACCGGGTGTGACGGTGGAGAACCTGAGCGGCAGTGACCTGCGGCATGCCCGCAGGGTGATGTAACCCGCTGACAACGGGGATTGAGGCGAGATCACTAAGCCGAGATGATCCTCAAGGTTAAGTACTGAAAGGCTGAAGAACATGAACCCGTTAATCCGCCTCTGTGGGTTGAAAACGTCACCACGGCCTACGTGATCTGACAGGCCGTGCAGGAGGAACTGGCAGTGATACGTAAGCACTGCCGGTCGAAGGTGTTTTGACATGTATGCGAAACACCGGGGCAGCAGCGTCTATCACGCTTGCGTTGCTGACTTCTGCCAACTTGCGGCAAGCAAGGATAAAGAGTGCGACGGGCAGCCTCCTCAGTATGCCTGAGTCCAGGCAGGTAAACCGGGGAAGGTCAGCGACGGATGTTAAGGGGGCATGGCTCCGATGACGCGCTGGCTGGCGGAGCTTCCGTAGTAGTCCGCGATGGGGAAAGCCCATTACATGGCGAAGGGAAGCAGTTTGAATGTGTTTGCGACGTGAATTAACTGGCCTAACGAGGTGAAGACCTTTGATAATCAGCGAAATGCAACGCAAGCTTGCCACATGGGCAGCCACCGATCCGTCCCTACGGATTCAACGGCTGCTGCGTCTGATAACACAACCAGAATGGCTGGCTGAAGCGGCGCGGATCACGCTTTCATCAAAGGGGGCGCATACCCCCGGCGTTGATGGCGTGAACAAAACAATGCTACAGGCCAGACTGGCTGTTGAGCTGCAAATCCTCAGGGATGAATTACTCTCAGGCCACTACCAGCCCTTGCCCGCCAGACGGGTTTACATCCCTAAAAGCAACGGCAAACTGCAACCACTGGGTATCCCCGCGTTGCGGGATCGTATTGTTCAGCGGGCCATGCTGATGGCGATGGAGCCGATATGGGAGAGTGATTTTCATACGCTCTCATATGGCTTCCGGCCTGAGCGCAGTGTCCACCACGCGATCCGCACGGTGAAATTACAGCTCACAGACTGCGGTGAAACCCGGGGACGCTGGGTGATTGAAGGCGACCTGTCCAGTTACTTCGACACCGTACATCATCGACTGCTGATGAAGGCTGTACGCCGCAGGATCAGTGACGCACGTTTCATGACTCTGCTGTGGAAAACCATCAAGGCGGGACATATCGATGTCGGTCTCTTTCGGGCGGCCAGTGAAGGTGTGCCACAGGGCGGTGTTATATCGCCGCTATTATCGAACATCATGCTGAATGAGTTCGATCAATACCTGCATGAGCGCTACCTGAGCGGGAAAGCCAGAAAAGATCGGTGGTACTGGAATAACAGTATCCAACGGGGCCGAAGTACGGCGGTCAGAGAAAACTGGCAGTGGAAACCCGCGGTGGCGTACTGCCGCTATGCCGATGATTTTGTCCTCATCGTCAAAGGCACCAAAGCACAGGCGGAAGCCATCAGGGAGGAGTGTCGGGGTGTGCTCGAAGGCAGTCTGAAACTCAGGCTGAACATGGATAAGACTAAAATCACCCATGTTAATGACGGCTTTATCTTTCTGGGGCACAGGATCATTCGCAAACGCAGTCGTTATGGCGAGATGCGAGTGGTCTCAACGATCCCGCAGGAGAAAGCCAGAAACTTCGCCGCATCGCTGACAGCACTGTTATCAGGCAACTACAGTGAAAGCAAAGTCGATATGGCTGAACAACTCAACCGAAAACTGAAAGGCTGGGCCATGTTCTATCAGTTCGTTGATTTTAAGGCCAAAGTCTTCAGTTATATCGACCGTGTCGTGTTCTGGAAGCTGGCTCACTGGCTGGCCCGCAAATACCGTACAGGTATCGCTTCCCTGATGAGGTGGTGGTGTAAATCACCGAAACCGGGTCAGAGCAAAACGTGGGTTTTATTTGGTAAAACCAATCACGGCAAGCTCAGCGGCGAAATACTGTACCGGTTGGTGGGGCAAGGCAAGAAGCTGTTCCGCTGGCGGCTACCCGAAGGTAATCCCTATCTGAGGACGGAGACCAGAAACACGTATACATCGCGCTTTACAGAAGTGGCAATGGCGTTCGCCAGCATTTAAATGGAGAGCCGGATGCGCTGAAAGGTGCACGTCCGGTTCGGGGAGGAGAGGCAGGGAAATAGTCCGACTACGCCCTGCCTCTTACTCTACTCTGGACGGGTAAGCGCTGGGCGTACCTCGCCGTTGTTCTCGACCTGTTCGCAAGAAAACCAGTGGGCTGGGCCATGTCGTTCTCGCCGGACAGCAGGCTCACCATGAAAGCGCTGGAAATGGCATGGGAAACCCGTGGTAAACCCGGCGGGGTGATGTTCCACAGCGATCAGGACAGTCATTATACGAGCAGGCAGTTCCGGCAGTTATTGTGGCGATACCAGATCAGACAGAGTATGAGCCGGCGCGGAAACTGCTGGGATAACAGCCCAATGGAACGCTTCTTCAGGAGTCTGAAGAATGAATGGATGCCGGTGGTGGGTTACGTAAGCTTCAGCGAGGCAGCTCACGCCATAACGGACTATATCGTTGGATATTACAGCGCACTAAGACCGCACGAATATAACGGTGGGTTACCCCCAAACGAATCGGAAAATCGATACTGGAAAAACTCTAACTCGGTGGCCAGTTTTTGTTGACCACTTCAATTCCAGTAGGCTTTCAACGTGATAACTCAGATGCTCCATTTCAGGCGACTTAGCAGGACTTCCAGGTCATGCATCACAACAGCGCCTCATAGGCGCTGTCAATTATTTCACTACTCCACAGAATATCAAAGGAATAGAAATACGCTGGAATGAATTTCTGAGGCTGGCGATCTCAATAAAGTAGGGAACGGTGGCGGCTTCTCTGATGCTGAAAAACTGGCGAAACTTAGGCCGATTAAGTCTACACACCAGCACATAAGGAAAATGCTACCTAGAGTTCACTTTTTGGTAAAAAAATATCAATTATTATGCAAATAATTAAAGATAATTTTTTGTAAAAAAAGACATCTCAGAAAAAAACACAAGAGGTTACAATGAATACTATTGAACATGACATTACTTCAGATAAGCCATTATCAATTAACATAAAAAATGTATTAGCACATAAACACTTAATAATTTATTTAGATCAGTGTGACATGAAAATGTATGTACATGGTGAGACTCTATTTTTTAGAAAAGGCTCTCTTGTATCTATTGAGAGAGGCTTAAGATATAGCTGTAGTTTAAAAAAAATCTATGTAGAAGGACCACCCTTTAGATATATTGCTATAGACCAACATACAATAAAGCTTCTGAAGGATATATTTATATTGCTATATGGCTATAAACTTAATGAATCAATATTGGATAGAAAAATAACTGACAAAATAATTAGTGTGTGGGGAAATAAAGGTGCCATAAGTGTATTCGAACTCATAACAAACTCACTGGATAATACAAAGAAAACCATCAAAATTGCGTACATGCTATCAAAAGTGGAAAAGTTTGATAAGATTATTCATTCAATAAACATTTCGGCGGCTAAGACATTCACGGACAAGGTTAGGGATCTTATCAGTAAAGATGTATCAAAAAAATGGCGTTTGAATAACATTGCCGATGAGTTTAATATTTCAGAAGTAACAGTCAGAAAAAGACTCGAATGCGAAAACACCTCCTTTCATAATGTCCTCATGGACTTAAGAATGAATAGGGCTATACAATTACTGCACGAAAATGAGAGGCAAATTCATCAGATAGCAAGGCTTATTGGAATTTCCAGTCAATCATACTTTATAAAATTATTTAAAGATTATTACGGGATAACACCTAAACAATTTATTATTTACTTCAGAAGCTAAGGTGACCAATAATAATATTGGGCAAACAATTTATTTAAATAAAAAGCTTATTCATTTCCAACCAAGGGGAGAAAGGATGTTATGTGATATGTTTGCTTATTATCATAACTAACCTCCCCTAAACTAATTCGTTCAATAATACATTGTTCCAGCTTTACATTAATATAAAACAGGATAAACCTACCAAAAATAATGTAATCATCCCATATCCCACTAAAATCAATAGCCAGGCAATCTCCAGCATTTATATCATAAGTTGCTTTGCTGTCACTGCATCCTATAAAAGTTTGTAGATATATTTCAGATGTATATGTGCTTTTTGCTAGGAATCTAGTAACTATATAAACATTGGCATTGTTATGTAGTTTTTTTGTTATTTCTTTCAATCTTATATCATTAGCTCTTGAAGACGTTTTTTTTAGTAAAGTTTCTTTTATTGTGAACTCTTCACCATTTAGTTTTAACGTGCCTAAACTGGTCGTATACATGGCATACTGATAAGGGAATTTTGTGAGGCTTGGTGTAAAGGAAGAACAATCAAAATATTTTTGCTGGCGGAATTTTATGGGGGAGATTTGAAACTCTCGCTTGAATGCTCTTGTGAATGATTGTTGAGTGGAGAAATTTAACTCTGAAGAAATATTATCTATACTTTTCTTGGTTAGTTTTATTAATAATGCGGCTTGTGTTAATCTTCTTTTTTTTATATAGTCACTTATTTTTAATCCGGTAATTTCCTTAAATATTTTTTGAACATACCGTATACTGTAACCAGAGAACTTTGCAACATCAGATACGGTCATCATTAATTTATCATCAAGCCTTCTCTCAATTTTTTCTATGAGCATTTCTACTGTTTTATCTTTATGCATAACTGATCCTGTGTCTCACTTTTATGTATTTTTATCTAACTATAGCACAAATATGAGTAGCATAGAAAAATATATAAAACTTATGTGTCGAGCATGAAACTATTCCATTATTACTCATATAAAGCATCAAGGGCTGAAAAGGTTTGTGATTACTCTCAAGCAGCTATATTGTGGGCCAAGGCTGCTTTATTTTCAGAAAAATCTATAAATAAAGAATGGTCCTTATGGAGGAAGGCATTTTGTGAAAAAAAAGCAGAAAATGATGACCGTTAAGTAACGGCTCAGCGCTTAATGCAATTGACGTAACCGGGCAGCTCGTTTACGGGCCGTAAGTAATGAAGTTAGATGCAAATGTCAGATCGTGTGCGCCTGTTAGGGCGCGGCTGGCAAGAGAGCCTTATAGGCACATTTGAAAAACCTCCGGTTATTCCGGAGGTTTTTTATTGATGAAGAACGAGAACAGACTTTCTGTTAGTAATTGAATGCAGATACTGAGAGAGTTGTGCGGTAAGTACCAGCGTTCATCTGTTGCTCACCACTCAGGACGAAGTTGACATCGGAGAACTGAGCAGGGATGAAGGTAGATGGACCTTTACCAATGCCAGTACCCTCACCATGAGTAACACCAGTATAGTCACTGATGCTTACGTGAGCTTTGACGGAGCTGCCATCAGCGTTTCGGAAAATATAGTGAGCAGCATTACCTTCAAAAACAGAATCATTACTGCCGGCATTCGTGAATACAGCCCAGCCATCAGCGCTGCCAATATTAGCTACGCTCAGGTTACCAATCTTCGTATGGTCTGGCTTAACACCAGCTTCCAGACCTGTAGCTGGGGTCCATGATGCAGTAATGGTAGTCGGAGCAGTAACATCCACAGATGCAGTAACGTCAACAGAAGATCCAGTTAAGGTTGCAGCGAAAGCATTAGCTGAAAATGCTGCTGCAGCCAGAATAGCGATTGGAAGTTTACGCATATTATCACCTATAAAATAAAATTTATAAATTTAGCCCCTTTACTTAAGGGGCGTGGAAATGATAATTAAATTGGAAATAATTAAAGATAAAAAAACATCAATCATCGACAGGTGAGTTTTTCATTTGTGCTAACATTTGATTTGTCAAATTCAACAGTACAAGAAGTTGACTGATTTTTACCCCATTTGACTTCCAGCACACCTGAATCTGGTAACCCGCTTAAAAATACCTCACCATCCTCACCCACAATACCAGCTGTAGTATTGCTGTTTTTCACTGATACTACAGAGCCAAATGGAACTGGTTTGTTAGAGCTAGTCCTCAAATAGAGGAACCCTTTACTACCGATGTTAGTTTTAAAGCGACCTTCAACAATAGCACCCGCTGTTGGTACTACTTTTATATCGGTTTGTGCCATTTCCACATTGTCAGGTAGCTCTAATGGATTTAAGGATACAATGTTCTCTTTGTATGGTGATAATCCTGACACTATAGCATTCCCGTTACTGTTTGTTTTAACGCCAGTCCTGGTAGTGACACTGGTATTACTGGCTCCTGGAGCTGTCAAAATAACAGAGGATTGGTTTATTTCTTGACCTATGGTAATGCCATGTTTAGTAAACAGTAAGCTTCCACCATGATAGGCATTATATGACGACGCTGTCTGGTTAGTAGCCCCTCCAAACCCAAACCTACCATATTGATTTCTTACGCCAATATTGCCTGACATACCATAACTGTCTCTGTGGTTGTATCTTTGATCTATGTTCCATGATAATGAGTTGTCAGAGGACGACCCGGTCAGACCTAAAACATGTGTTTCATTATTATCATTACTCCCCATGAATCTGTAATTAGATGATATCGCCGCTCCACTTGAAAATCTGAACGGTATATTGATTGCAACTGTAAAGACGCTGTCTTTTTTACTATGATACTTTTGTTCATTGTAACCTATGGAGTAATTTAAGCCTTTGAAAAAGTTATAATATGCTGTATCTAGATATTTATAACTCTTGCTATCCCAATACTGCTCATAATTATATGAAAGCCTTAATCCACCATACTCTCCAAGGTCCTGAGTTAAGCCAATGCTTGTAAGGTTTTTTGTTGTTGTTTTTTCAAGTGTAGAGTGAGATAGCGAATTATACGTTTTACTTAATGTACGGTAATTTTTTGAGCGATATTGATGAGATGTTAAATATAAATTAGTGTTTGTAGTGTCAATATTTTTGTTGTACTTAAATGTTACTGCTCCTCCTTCCTTTTTTTCTTTCTTTTTTCTAAAATCTGAACTCGCATAGGTCCCATCTAATGAAAAAGCACCTAACTCCCCTAAACCTATGCCAACCCCCATAACATATGACTCATAAATGTTAGAGTATTGCAACCCCGAATACATAGTTAAATTATCGGTAAAACCATAGATATAGGTTCCCTGATAAATGCCTGGCCCTACGACACCGGAACTTCTCCCCCTATAGCGGCCATAGCTTAAATCATATTTAGCGAAGCCTTCCTTAACCGATATAGGTGGGATTGTAAAAGGAACAAATAACTCTCGCTTCGTTCCGTTGGACTCTTTTACTATTACTTTATACACTCCATTTCCACTAACATATGGTACGTCTGTTAACTCAAACACACCCGGCTCTACAGTGGTTGAATATATAGTATAGTCATTATACATTACCTCGACTTGCGCTTGTGTATTTGCCACGCCACGTATTGTAGGTGTGTTCCTCCTTACTCTTGACGGTATCATAGACTCATCAGTGCTTAATGTAGCCCCTCTAAGACTTACACCCTCAAAAATCTCAGATGTTGTTATAAAATCGCCAAGAATAATTTTACTATCAATTCCTTTTAAATTTTTTTCAACATAATTATTTATGTTTCTCCACTTGGAACCTGTTGAACTCGAATAGTCAAGGTAAGTAACGTTCCTAAATCTCCATGATCCTAAGTTTATACCTGGCAATAAATCTAAATGTGCATACTTTTGCTCATAACCGCTATGCTTGTTCTTTATTACAGAAGCGGTCGTGTTATGATTTATAAAAGCTGCATAGATGCCATCATCCCATAGTTCTTTTGGTACGATCCCATCTATTGTTTTGTTGAGTTGCGTTTCAGGTATTTTAATATAAAGAGACTGCTGGTACACATTGTGGTTGAATGTCCATTGTCTAAGGTTATAGGTTAGCTCACAAAAGTTTTTACCTTCTTTTAGAAGGTTTGGCTTTACCCCAAGTGATAATAATGTTTTGTACGTTAAGCAAGGTGTTAGCGTGCTTTCCTCTTCCTTAGATTCGGCGAACTCCACACTTTCTGTTTTTATGTAAGTGTTATTTACATAAATATCTACAATATATACTCCAGGAACTGATTTGTCTTCTGAAAAGTAACTTAAATCAACTTCGTTATCAGTGGTGTCCAGTAGCGATGGGTTGAAGTTATACTTACCCTTTGTAAAACCATATGTGCTATAATTAGCTAATAAGCATAGGATAATCATTCTTGTCAGTTTAACCATTTTTTTACTTGATTGTTTCATTATGAACTTTACCCTCTCCTCCTAAATCGGTAACAACACTCCATTCAACTTCAGTTTTATCAACTGTGTTAATTTTGTATTCCTTTATACTAAAAGGAGGGATGTAATCAGGTCTTTCAACCTCTTTTTTGTTGATAATTAGTTTTTTTATGTTTTGATAGTTTGGTGTGGGATTGTATGCTTTCAACACCCCATGGTCTTTTGACCATTCTATTTCATTACCACTGCTATAATTAATCGGCGATATGCCTTTAGGGCGGTAAATTAATTTTATGCAACCCTCAACAGCCAGGTTCACACCTAGTGTTGTTTTTGATTTTTTTAATGCCTCACTATTTTCTGCAGCCCATGCATCTTCTTCTGTCGGAGGAACTCCTTTTGTACATAGCCAAAATAATGATTCTCTATCTTGTGGTAATGAGGAAATATCTTTACTATATACACGCAGTTTGCTATTTTGTCCCTCATTCAAACGAAACAAAGGCGGCGTTGTTAAAAATTTTTTTGTTTTTGTTTGTTTATCCTCCTCAATTATTCTTGTCTGAACAAGAATAGGATAGGTATGAGGATTTTTTACGGTTAGAAGTGCCCCCTTTGCCTCTTTATCAAGAATAACTCTTGAACGATCGAGTCTGAGTGAAAACTCCTTAACATGTGTTGAAAATTTATTATCTGCATAACTATTGCTGGCTGCTAACGCTCCCCCCACCAAAAGACTTGTAAGTAAATTCTTTCTACTAATAAACATCGACAGGCCTCCTATGTAAAATGAAAACAATAACTGGTCGTGCAATGTGAATATGATAAAAAAACAATAATTTTGTTTGTTGTGCGTATATTTTGGTATTTTTGCACTTTCAATTTGGCGGGTTTTATGTCTAGCTAAAACTTAGTTTTTTATCTCCGATGATATTTATCTGTATCAACTTTAACTGACAAGAAGAAAGGTTTATGAATAAAACACTTGCAATACTGCTATTTTCTGTTTCATTTTCAGCCTATGCTGACATTAATCTGTATGGCTCTTCCGCAACCTGGGTGGAGATTTTCATGCCAGTGGACTCATTACCCTCT
>ERZ772851.186-NODE-186-length-81121-cov-5.249969_pt1 | contig 81121 bp, 70 predicted proteins | sample MGYA00512137_ERZ772851 | MGnify/ENA primary metagenome ERZ772851 (study PRJEB29015, sample SAMEA2737663) | human gut metagenome | biome: human gut; feature: human-associated habitat; material: faeces | place: China | collected 2012 ... | reverse complement strand
CCACGCCGATGATAGTGAGTTGTATTTCTTGCGAAAGTAGGTAGTCTCCGGGCTCTCCATAAAAGACAAACCTCTTGGACCTAACCGTTCAAGAGGTTTTGTTTTTTCCGGCGCTGGAAAATACCCTTAAATTTATTTATTTAAAGCGGTTTTTGCGCCTGCCTCATGATATAAATTTTCTATTGTTCTCTACTTTTCATAGGAGATTTACCATGAGACGACTCGTAGCAATTGCAATGACTTGTGCCGCAATGGGGATCGGCATTTCTTCCGGTGCTTACGCCGCTACTTTCAAATGGGCTAGCCAGGGGGACATATTAACTTTTGATCCCCACGCGCAAAACGAAGCATTTAACAATACCGCTAATTCATATGTCTACGAAGCATTATTAAATCTCAATAAAGGAAAAGTACAGCCATGCCTGGCTGAAAGCTGGACTTCCGTCCCGGAAGGTTTTGTTTTCAAGCTGCGCAAAGGTGTGAAATTTCAGAGGAAGAACCTCTGACGGCTGAAGACGTCGCCTTCTCGATCAATCGAGCCCTCCATCCGATTTCTCAGTTCAAAACATTTACCGCAGGTATTCTCGGCGCCGAGGCACTGCCTAACGGCGATGTTTTGATCAGAACTATTAATCATTCTCCCGTACTTCTAAATCAGCTTGCCTACCTCAGAATTTTGAATAAAGCCTGGGCTGAAAAGCATGGTGCAGCTGCGCCGCAGAATTTTGTTGCCAAGGAAGAAGCCTACGCAGCAAAACACGCAAACGGCACCGGCCCTTTCAAACTTCAGTCTCGTGAAGTCGATATCAAAACAGTTTTTGTTGAAAATCCTGATTGGTGGAATAAAGCCAGTAAAGTCGGAAATGTCACAGAAGGCATCTATACCCCGATTAAATCGGCGGCGACGCGCATGGCTGCCTTGTTGTCCGGAGAAGTGGACTTTGTCCCTGACCCCGCAACGCAAGATATTCAGCGTCTGAAGAACAATCCTAAGGTCAAGCTTCAGTCCGGCCCTGAACTGCGAGTGCTTATGATCTCTTTGGACCAGATGCGCGATGAATCTCCTTACGTCTTCGTTGGCGGCAAGAAAACGGATAAAAACCCGTTTAAAGACATCCGCGTTCGTCAGGCTTTGTACCAGGCCATTGACATTAAAACGCTCCAGCGTGCGGTGATGAGAGGCTTTTCACTCCCGAACGGATCAATTATTTCCTCCGAGACGAACGGTTGGAGTGCTAAAGCAGCCGAACGCCTTCCGTATGATCCTCAGGCAGCTAAAAAGCTCCTTGCCGAAGCCGGCTATCCCAACGGTTTTGAATTCACCCTTGACTGCCCGAATAACCGCTATATCAACGATGAGGCCATCGGTAAGGCTCTGGCCGGAATGTGGGCAAAAATCGGCGTGAAGGTAAAGATAAACGCAATCCCACGCGCAAATTATTTCCCGAAAGTTCTGCGCTATGACTCCTCTGTCGGAATGGTCGGCTGGGGTGCTTCTACTCAGGATGCTTTATTCCCGCTTCAGTCTCTCGTCGAAACAGTGGACGTTAAAAAAGGCAATGGCCTCTCGAATATCGGCCGAGTTTCAGATCCTGAGCTGGATGCTTTGATTGAAAAAATCAAGCAAGAGGAAAACTTTGACAAACGCAATGAACTGATTGAACAGGCACTGCTTCGCGTCAATAAGAACATCTATGTGCTTCCTCTTCACACTCAAGTTATTAATTGGGCTCTGAAGAAAAATATAGAAGCTCCCTTACGTGCGGACGACCGCTTGGAGCTCGATAAAGTAATCGTGAAGTAATTCTCTACATGGCCGAGAATTACCTTTCTCGGCCATTCGACTCCCGAAAGGATGCCGACAGATGTTCTCGTTTGTTATAAAACGTCTGCTCCAGGCAATATTGGTCATGTTAATCGTGACCATGATTGCATTTCTGTTGTTCCAATTCGTAGGTGACCCTGTGACGCAAATGCTGGGCCAGGAAGCCACTGAGGCTGATCGGCTTGCGCTCACGCATGAGCTGGGGCTGGATCAGCCTATTTGGAAACAGTTCGGAGCGTTTATTGCTAATACTCTCCACGGTGACTTTGGAATGTCATTACGCCAAGGTACACCGGTGGTTGACTTATTTAAGGAAAAAATGCCGGCTACGCTCGAGCTCGCATTTTTCTCTGCCATGGTGGCTACGCTCATGGGGATTCCTCTGGGCGTGTTCGTCGCTTTGAAGAAAAATTCGATCTGGGCAAGCTGGCTGATGGGACTTTCATTCGTGGGGATCTCGCTGCCGACCTTTTTTATCGGTATTTTGCTGATCCTTGTTTTCTCCGTTTGGCTCGGCTGGCTGCCGTCTTACGGACGAGGAGAGACGGTTGCGTTCGGCTGGTGGACAACCGGTCTTCTTACCGGCGACGGTCTGAAACATATCATCCTTCCTGCCGTGACATTAGCAATCTTTCAAATTGCGTTAGTCATGCGATTGGTACGCAGTGAAATGCTTGAAGTCATGCGCACGGATTACATTCGTTTTGCACGGGCCAGGGGCGTACCGAAACGAAAAATCTTCTTTAGACATGCGTTGAAAAATACGCTGCTGCCGGTGATTACGATCACGGGACTCCAGATCGGAGGCATCATCGCCTTTTCGATCGTGACCGAAACCGTTTTCCAGTGGCCGGGTATGGGTCTGCTGTTTATACAGGCGGTTCAGTTTGCAGATATTCCGGTCATGGCAGCCTACCTCTGTCTAATTTCTCTAATTTTTGTCGTCATCAACCTCATTGTTGACTTGCTCTACTTGGCAGTGGATCCGAGGCTGAAATCAGATGCAGCAAGCAAGGAATAAAAATGAACAGTGTTAACTTAGATAATTTTGCAGATCCTTTTTTCCTTGGAGAAACGAAGGAAGAACTGCGTCGTATTCGTCAGGATTTTCACATTCATCCCGAAATCGGCCTGATACCGCCGAGAACTTCCCGCATCATTGCTGATTTACTGAGAAAGTACGGGGTCGATGAAGTTCACGAAGGCATCGGAGGTGACGGCGTGGTAGACGTCATTTACGGAAGGCTTCCAGGAGAGGCTTCCGTCGGCCTGAGAGCGGATATAGATGCACTGCCCTTAAAGGAATTGTCCGATCATGACCACGTATCTCAAGTCGAAGGCGCAATGCATGCCTGCGGCCACGACGGTCATGCGGCAGCATTATTGGGTGCGGCTAAGAAACTCGCTTGCGAGAGAAATTTCGGAGGTAAAGTTGTTTTAGTTTTCCAACCCGGAGAAGAGGGATGGTCCGGTGCTAAGCACATGATGGAAGACGGGCTTTTTGAACGTTTTCCGATGCAGGAAATTTATGCCTTCCATAATTCTTCTGCGATTGAACCGGGACGAATCGCTTTGAATTACGGCGCGATGCAGGCAGCTGCGGATGCTTTCACAATCGTCGTGAAAGGCAAAGGCGGCCATGCATCTCGTCCCAATTTAAATCACGACCCTGTGATTGCATCCGCACACATTATCTTGGCACTCCAAACGATTGTGTCTCGAAAAGTTGATCCGTTGGAGACTGCGGTGGTTTCGTGCTGCTCTCTTCAGGCAGGCGACCCTCGTGCGCAGAGCGTTTGTCCTGATTCCTGTCAAATTGTCGGTACCGCCCGTACTTTCTCTCCAGATGTTAGGGATTTAGTGGAAAAAAGAATCGGAGAGATCAGTGCATCTATCGCCGCAGGCTTAGGCTGCACGGCAGAAACCGATTACGGCCGTTTTTATCCGCCCTGCATCAATACGCCGGAACAAGCAGCCTTTATGGCCGATGTCGCCGCCGGGTTTGTCGGTGAAGAAAATGTGGATCGCAACTATCCCAGAATGGCCGGCGGGGAAGATTTTGTCTTCATGCTGGAAAAGGTTCCCGGTGCTTACATCCGAATTGGTCAGGGCGGCGCTTCTGCGCATAATCCGTACTTTGACTTTAACGACGAGATTCTTCCTCTGGCAGCCAGCGTTATGGCGGCAACAGCCGAAAAGAGGCTTCGAAAATTAAACGGCGGAGGCGACGGTGTTAACTAAAAACAGCGGGCAGCCTTCTGCATTCAAGCGTTTTTTAGAAAGCGACTTGATGTGGAAGTTTCTGCACTCTCCGGCTGCGATCATCAGCTTTGTCATTTGCGCCGGACTCTTGCTCTCTGCTTTTTTTGCGAGCTGGATCGCACCTTACGATCCTTTTGACCTGACTTCTTTTGACTTGTCGGATGCCTTTTTGCCTCCGGCTTGGATGGAAGGAGGCAAGTGGCAGTTTTTGCTGGGAACCGACGATCAAGGAAGAGATCTGCTTTCAGCCATTTTGTACGGGCTTCGGGTTTCCTTAGAGATCGGGTTATCTTCAGTCTTTATTTCTGTCGCGCTGGGTGTGTCTCTCGGTTTGATTTCCGGATATGCGGGCGGAGTTACGGATGCAGTCATCATGCGCTTTTGCGATGTGATGCTGAGTTTCCCAGCGATTCTTCTAGCTCTGCTGATTGACGGCATTATTCGCGTGATTCTGCCCGAGAGCATGCATGATCAGGCAGCCTACGGTGGTTCTTATCTTTGCAATCTCTCTTTCCGGCTGGGTGCGTTATGCCCGTACGGTCAGAGGTGCGACGTTGAGTGAGAAGAAGCGCGAATATGTTCAGGCCGCAAAACTTTTCGGTGTGAGTCCGACAAGAATCATGTTTACGCACATCCTGCCCAACGTTTTGGGTCCGGTCTTAGTGCTTGCGACAGTCCAAGTGGCCTTGGCGATTATTACGGAAGCGACCTTGTCGTTTTTGGGTGTCGGTGTTCCTCCGACGACGCCGTCTTTGGGAACCTTGATTCGCATCGGTAATGAGTTCTTATTCTCAGGCGAATGGTGGATCACGATTTTCCCCGGTGTTGCACTTATTCTCTTTGTGCTGTCCGTCAATATGCTGGGCGACTGGCTGCGCGACGCACTTAACCCGAAACTTCAATGATGATTATGAATAATCAGCCGCTTTTAGAGGTTCGGAACCTCAAAGTAGAAATTCCGACAAGGAAAGGAACTCTGATTGCATTAGAAGATGTTTCTTTTAACTTGAAGGCCGGAGAAATATTGGGCGTGGTCGGAGAGTCCGGAGCCGGTAAGTCTATGGTCGGGAACTCCATCATCGGTCTTCTCGGAAAACCTGCCCATATCACGCACGGCGAGATCCTATTGGAAGGGAAGCGTATTGATAACTTGTCGGACGATGAAATGGAAAAGATCCGAGGCAAGAATATCGGTGCGATTTTCCAGGATCCGTTAACCAGTCTGAATCCTCTCTTTACGATCGGGGACCAGTTAATCGAAACGATCCGCATTCATTCCGATCTGAGTGAGAAAGAGGCACGTGAAAGGGCCATTCGTCTTTTGGTAGCGACCGGGGTGCCGGCCGCAGACAAGCGAATGGACAACTATCCTCATCAGTTCTCCGGAGGTATGCGTCAGCGTGTGGTTATTGCATTGGCGCTCAGTGCAGATCCGAAACTCATCATTGCTGATGAGTCCACAACGGCGCTCGATGTATCGGTACAGGCTCAGATCATTGAACTTCTTAAAAAGCTTTGTGAAGAAAACGGTACGGCAGTTATTTTGGTGACGCACGATGTGGGTGTCATTGCCGAGACAGCGGATCGCGTGGCTGTGATGTATGCGGGACGCCTGGCAGAAATCGGCCCTGTGGAAGAAATGATTCATGATGCCGAACATCCCTATACAATCGGTCTGATGGGATCTATTCCGAAAATCGGTGATGAACAGGATCGCTTGTCGCAGATCCCAGGGGCCATGCCGCATTTGAGTGAAGTACCTTCCGGATGCGCGTTTCATCCCCGCTGCCCTTTGGCCGAAGAAAAGTGCATTCGCGAGCGCCCCGGCCTTCAGCCTTGCGGCAATAAGTTAGTAGCCTGCTGGAAGGCGGGACGCCGCAATAAACAAATGCGGTTCCCGCAAGAGCCTTTCACTATCAGAGCGCCTGAGGATATGCCCCAATGATGAACGATAACGTAAAGTGCACTCAGTCCGTCCTGGTCAAGGTGCAGGATCTAAAGAAATATTTTGATGTCTCGCCTTCCTTGATCACCCGAGTGGTCGAGAGAAAGCCTCGGACGCTGCTTAAAGCCGTCGATGGTGTTTCCTTTGAGATTCGCCGAGGCGAGACTCTGGCACTGGTAGGGGAGTCCGGGTGCGGGAAGTCCACCACTGCCCGAATGCTGGTAGGGCTGGATAAACCGACGTCCGGGACGGTCGAAGTTGACGGAAAAGATTTATACGCCTCTCGCGGCAAGGACGAGAAGCTCGTGCGCGGCAAAATCCAGATGATTTTCCAGGATCCTTACGCAAGTCTCAATCCTCGCTGGAAAGTCGGACGCATTGTTGCGGAGCCGATCATCGCGCAGAAGATCATTAAAGATCCGAAAGAAATCGAAAACCGCGTGAATTCCGTCCTTCACCTTGTCAACCTTTCCAAAGAAGACAAGGACAAATATCCGCACCAGTTTTCCGGCGGTCAGAGACAGAGAATTTCCATAGCGCGCAATCGCGATTCACCCGGAGTTTCTCGTCTGTGATGAACCGACCACCGCGCTGGACGTCTCCGTGCAGGCCCAAGTGCTGAATTTGATGCAGAACCTGCAGAGAGAAGTGGGCTTAACTTATCTGTTTATTTCTCACAACCTTTCGGTTGTCCATCACATCAGCGATCGCGTCGGCGTGATGTATTTGGGGCGCCTGGTCGAACTTGCAGATAAGCGGACGCTCTTTAACGAGCCGCGCCATCCTTATACACGGATGCTTTTGGATGCTATCCCGGATTTAAGCCAGACCCATCGGAGACGCACGCCGATTTCGGGCGAAGTGCCCAATCCGCTCTCACCGCCCACAGGCTGCCCGTTCCATCCCCGCTGTCCGCTTGCCAACGAACGCTGCCGCAAAGAAATGCCGCTTCGACAAATGATTGATTCACACGGATCCTTCTCTGAGGTGGCTTGTCACGCAGCAGAAGAAGGCAGGTTGTAATTTTTCATTGCGGTCGGCTGCTCAGACGTAAAAAAGAAAAATCCACAGTTTTTCAAACTTGCTACACTTAAAGTTTCAAATTTGCGTCTGTGCAGATTTTTATCGTCGTGTAAGCCTGGAATGATTTATCGTAAAGCACTCACATCCGAGTTATCCAATACCGCGGGAGGAGCATTCACTGTGCTCTTCTCGATTGTCGTTACTATCGGGCTTGTACGAATTCTGAATCAAACCGCAGGCGGCCGATACGACACAGGCTCTATCTTGGAAGTGGTCGCTTACACTTCTTTGATTAATCTGCCGGCCCTTATCTCATTAGCCCTGTTTTTAGCGGTTTTCATGACGCTGAACCGCTATTGGCGCGACAGCGAAATGTTCGTCTGGTTTTCCGCGGGCGGTTTGAGTTTGACATCCTGGATCCGGCCGGTTTTGCGCTTTGCACTGCCTGTCATACTCGTTGTCGCAGCTTGCTCGGTTGCTGTTTCTCCCTGGTCTAGAGCGCAGGTGCAGGCTTATCGCGATCGTTTTGCTCAGAAAGAGGACATCAGCAAACTTTCTTCGGGTCGATTTATTGAAGCAAAGAGCGGTCGTCAAGTTTTCTTTTTAGAAGGGGTCGATCAGGAAAAAGGTAAAGTCAAAACGCTTCTGATGGTGGAGCTCAAAAAAGACGGTTCCCGCTCCGTGCTTGTTTCCGACCGCGGTCATATAGAAAATAAACCGAACGGTGACCGCTACATTGTTTTAGACGACGGCCGCAAGTACGACACTAAGCCGTCGGGGCTCGGAGCCTCAGTGTCCGACTTTAGAGAATACGAAGTCAGAATGGACAGTTCTCCGTCGGAAGTCGGCGCGAACAAAAAGCTAAACGCGATGCCGATTGAGGAGCTGGTCAAAAGAACAGACAATCGTGCTAGGTCTGAGCTGTTTTGGAGAATATCCTGGCCGCTGGTTGCGCTAAATTTGGCCCTGCTTGCCATTCCGCTTTCCTATAACAATCCGCGCTCCATGAAATATTACGGACAGACAGCAGCGGTGCTGATCTTCATCCTTTATCTCAATGCGCTGTCGATTTTCCAGACCTGGATCACGCAAGGAAAGGTCGGCATTTTAAGTGCGACTTTGTACATGAATGTTCCGGTCGCAGTTCTGACCGCTTTCCTGTTCTATCGCCTGATGACGATAAATCAAGAGCGTTTTGATGCTTTCATTTATTGGCTGCTGAAGCCTTTCAGAGCAGCGGCGGGGTTGTTTAAGCGTAAGAAGGAGACACCATGAAAATCGTCTCCCGAATGATCTTTGCCCAGATCATGAAGAACTCTCTTTTTGTTCTTCTGACTCTGGTTGCCTTGTTTGCTTTCTTTGACCTCATCGGTCAGTCCGGCAATATCGGTACATCTTATTCCATGGGGCAGGCTTTCCTGCTGACGGCGCTGATTCTGCCGACACGATGCTATGAAGTGCTGCCGATTGCCGTGATGCTCGGCTCCATTTTTACGCTCTCGCGGCTCGCTTCAACGAGTCAGTTTACGGTCCTTCGCGTCTCCGGCATCGGACCGTGGCGATTCTGCGGCATGCTCCTTATGCCGGGTATCGTCCTTGTGATCTGTGCTTATCTTCTCGGAAATTTGGTTGCGCCTCCGGCTCAGCGTCTGGCAAAGGAATTCAAACTGGATATCAGCGGCTCAGCCTTTACCGGCAAAGAGCTCGACTCCGGCATCTGGGTTCGCGACGTGCAGCGCAATGAAGCAGGCGAACCGAAGAAAATCAGTTTTGTAAACGTTCAGAGGCTGCGTCCCGGAGAGGCGGCTTACGACTGGGTTATTTACGTCTTTGATCGTCCCAATCATCTGACGTCGCTTGTGACGGCTAAGAGCGGTACGTATTCCGAGCAGGACGGCTGGGTGCTTCATGATGTCGTGGAAGAAACCGTACCGACGCTGCCTAAAGAGTCCAGAGCGCAGACCCAGGCGAGGGTAGAACGAAAAGTCATGAAGTCGATGGTTTGGGGCAAGAGCTTAGACGGCAACATCTTCGGCCTGCTGATGATTAAGCCTGAGGACATGTCTCTGCAGGAACTTCACTATTACATTGAATATCTGAAAGAGAACGGCCAGACTTATAAGCGCTTCGATACGGCGTTCTGGTCTAAAGCCTTCTACCCGCTGGCGATCTTAGTCATGCTGCTGCTTTCGATGCCTTTTGCTTATCAAAATGCGCGAGCAGGCGGTATGGCGATCAAGATTTTCTGCGGAATCATGATCGGTATCTTCTATTACGCCCTGAACAATCTCTTTGCGTTTATGAGTGCATTGGATAGTGTGCCGTCCATTATTTCGGCGATCCTGCCCTCGGTCATGATGACGCTCGCGGCCATTATTGCTATGTGGTATGTGGAGCGAAGATCCTGAGCAATAGATAGAGCAAAAGCGCCGATTCGGCGCTTTTGCTCTTGCATGAGGCTGGAAAAAATCAGTCTGTTTCTTCCTTTTCTTCCTCTTTTGTTCGTTCTTTGATGTCTTGAATAATGCGCTCAGCGGCGAGCATGTCTTCTTCTTTACGGAGGTTCTCTGCGATCACGCAAAGCGATTTTTCAAGGTTATCCAGCTCTTCCTGACTCAAACCAACGAGTGCTCTGTCCTGCATTCGCTTCATATTGGTTTTGAGGCCTCGTTCGATATCGCAGCCTTTTTTCGTTAATTTGACATACTTGCAGCGAAAATCGGCAGGGCTGTTTTTGCGCGTAATGAATCCCTTCGCTTCAAGACGCTTCATTAAACCGGTAATTGTGGGGTGAGACAACAGCAGCGCAGCTTGGACGCTTTGCTGGGTTACCTCATGTTTGCGGTTTTTGAAAAGGAACATCATGACGCTTGCTTGAGAGGATGTAATACCCAATGCGTCAAAATCCGCATTGCGGCATCGCTCCATCTGGTTATAAACGTAACGAAGGACTTTCAAAACGCCTTTCTCGTACTGATCACTCACTTTTAACTCCCACCTTTAGAGCGAGAAAACTACGTTCACTCACCCTTATGAACGAACAAATTATATGAATAAAAAAAATAAGCGTCCTTTGCAGGACGCCTATAGTGGGAGAATGAAGAAATTAAATTACGCAGTTTGAGTTTTCTTCAGTTTTGCCGTTTCCACGAACTCCTTTAAAGCTTCGGCGGTATGGGTGGAAGCCTTGAGTAAACGCTGGGGTGGGCCCGCAAAGACATTTTTGCCTCCTTGGCTACCCCCTTCGGGACCCATATCGATAATCCAGTCGGCTTCTGCGATCACATCCAGGTTGTGTTCAATGACAATAACGGTGTTGCCGGCATCGACAAGTCGATGCAAAACTTTTATCAATTTATCGACATCAGCCATGTGGAGACCGACGGTCGGCTCATCAAGAACGTAAACCGTCTCCGGCAGCTTACGGCCGCCTTTGCGGATGTCGTCCTTTACCTTAGAGAGCTCAGTGACGAGCTTGATGCGCTGGGCTTCGCCGCCGGAGAGTGTCGGAGAAGGCTGGCCCAAGGTCAGGTAACCGAGACCGACGTCCTGCATCAGTTTCAGCGGGTGAAGAATAGACGGGACCGACGCGAAGAACTCAACGGCTTCATCGACTTCCATCTTGAGAACTTCACCGATGCTTTTGCCTTTCCACTTCACTTCCAAGGTCTCGTCGTTAAAGCGCATCGAATCGCATACGTCGCAGTGAACCTTCACATCCGGCAGGAAGCTCATTTCCAAGGTTTTAACGCCCTGGCCTTCACAAGCTTCGCAGCGGCCGCCCTTCACATTGAAGGAGAAGCGGGAGGCGGTGTAGCCGCGAGCCTTTGCTTCTTCGGACTGAGCAAAGAGTTTACGGATATCGTCCCAGAAACCGATGTATGTGGCAGGGCACGAACGCGGTGTCTTGCCGATCGGAGTTTGGTCTACTTCAAGGATGCGGTCAACCGTTTCCCAGCCGGAAATACCTTTGCAGCCTTCCGGAGCCGGGACGGATTTTCCTTTCTCTCGAATCAAGGCGACCATGTTCTTTAAGAACACCTCGCGGGCTAAGGTCGACTTACCTGATCCCGAAACCCCGGTCAGAACGGTTAAACGTTTGAGCGGGAAGGAAGCGGTGACATCCTTGAGGTTATGAGAATTAGCACCGTTGACGGTGATCATCGGATCGGACTTCAATGTGCGGCGTTTTGCTTTGCACGTATGCACCAGCGGATGCTTTAAATAGTATCCGGTCAGAGAATTCTCAGCGGCCTCAATATCTTCAACGGAGCCTTGAGCAATCAGGCGTCCGCCTCGGGTGCCGGCGCCCGGACCGATATCGATGACGTGGTCGGCGCAGCGAATCGTTTCCTCATCGTGTTCTACCACCAGCAGAGAGTTGCCCTTGGAGGTGAGCTGCTCAAGTGCGGAAAGCAAAATCTTGTTGTCGCGCGGATGCAGACCGATTGTCGGCTCGTCCAGGACGTAACAGACACCCTGGAGGTTAGTGCCGAGCTGGGAGGCTAAGCGGATACGCTGAGCTTCACCGCCCGAGAGCGTCGGTGCAGAGCGATCCAGGTTGAGGTAAGAAAGACCGACTTCCTTCAGGAAGGACAAGCGAGAGCGGATCTCCTGGAGCGCATCTCGAGCGATGTCGGCTTCACGGCCGGAAAGCTTGATAGTGCTGAAATAGTCCGCAGCCTGATCAATCGTCATCGCGGCAACATCTGCGATGGACTTGTCATTGAAACGGACATTGAGCGCGATCGGATTGAGTCGCCGGCCGTGACAGTCAGGGCAAATGATCAGCTCTTCAGACATGGCTTCGGCGGTCAATTCACCGGTATTCTCGTCCACCGCCAGTGCGGTTTGGAACGGCTTAAAACCGTTGCCCATACAGGTCGGGCACCAGCCGTGCTTAGAGTTGTAAGAGAACAAGCGCGGGTCAAGTTCGGGGAAGCTCTTCTGGCAGTTCGGACAGTTGGAGGTCGAAGAGAAAGTGCGTTTTTTGCCCTTTTGCTCGATATCCAGAATTCCCTTGCCGAAATCTAGTGTGACGGCGACGAGCTGTTTGATTTCTCCTTCGTTTTCGGAAACTACTTTGACCGTACCGGTGGGCAGGTCGATGTTGTGTTCCGTGAAACGAGACAAAGAAGGAAAGCGGAGGGTAGAGACTTTTTCTCCGTCCACGATCAGGTGCTCATAGCCTTTGTTTCTCGCCCAAACCGCCAAATCTTTGTAGAAGCCCTTGCGGTTTTTGACCAGAGGTGCAAGGAAAGTAATTTCCTTACCCTTATAAGCTTTCATAATCGAAGCGAAGATCTGTTCCTTAGACTGCTTGATGACCGGCACGTTGCAGGTCGGGCAGTACTGTGTTCCGAGCTTCACGTAGAGCAGACGCAGGAAATGATAAATCTCCGTCATGGTTGCGACGGTGGATTTCTGGCCGCCGCGGGAGGTGCGCTGTTCAATGGCAACCGTCGGCGGGATACCGTAAATGGCGTCGACATCCGGTGCGCCTGCAGGCTGCACCATTGAGCGCGCAAAGGCGTTGAGTGATTCCAGATATCTGCGCTGACCCTCGTTAAAGATCAAATCGAAGGCCAAAGTTGACTTACCCGAGCCTGAGACGCCGGTGACTACGGTGAACTTGTTGCGCGGGATCTGAAGAGAAAGGTTCTTCAAATTGTGTTCGCGTGCGTTGACGACCGTGATGGCGTCTTTGGGGTAAGACAGGGCCTTCGGCTCTTCCTGAGGCTTGAAGTCCGTGAAGTAGGCGCTCGGATTTTTTTCCTTGAGGGCTTTGTTGTAAGCGGCCAAAGCCAAGCCGGTCGGTGTGTCCTTGATACGGAAATCTTTGGGCGTGCCCGCAAAGAGTTCACGTCCGCCGCGCTCGCCGCCTTCGGGTCCGAGTTCGATAATCCAGTCGGATGCGTTGATCACGTCAAGGTTGTGTTCAACCAAAAGGACGGAGTGACCGGACTGAACCAGTTCCTGCAGCGACTTCATCAGTTTGAAAACGTCGTCAAAGTGCAGGCCGGTCGTGGGTTCGTCAAAGATGAAGAGCGTGTGTTTGCTCTCGCCTTTGAGAGCATCGGCAAGGTGCTTGGCGAGTTTGAGACGCTGAGCTTCGCCGCCGGACAAGGTCGGAATCGGCTGGCCGAGCTTGAGATAGTCCAGGCCGACTTTAACGAGCGGCTCGAGATTGCGCACGATTTCCTTGTTTTCTTTGAAGAAGTCGAGAGCTTCGGCAATCGTCATATCGAGCACTTCGGCAATGTTGGCTTCTTTGCCGTTGCGAGACAGTTTGACCTCGAGGATCTCACTGCGGTAGCGGCTGCCTTTGCATTCCGGGCAGCTTAAATACACATCGGATAAGAACTGCATTTCGATGTGTTCGAATCCGCTTCCGGAGCAGGCAGGGCAACGGCCCGTTCCGGAGTTAAAGGAGAACGTTCCGGCTTCATATTTACGCTTCTTGGCTTCTGGAGAAGCGGCAAAGAGACGGCGGATGGTTTCGAACGCGCCCATGAAAAGCGCAGGCGTGCTTCGTGTCGTTTTACCGATCGGGGACTGATCGACAAAGGAGACATCGCAGATGTTTTCGGTGCCGAGGAGTTTCTCGAATTTGCCCGGGGCCTCTGTGGACTTACCCTTGGCTTTCATCAAGGCCGGAACCAGGATGTCTTGGACCAGGGTGGACTTACCGGAACCCGAGACGCCCGCAATACATACGACCGAGTGCAGCGGGATGCGGATGTCTAAGTTTTTAAGGTTGTGCTCGGACGCACCCAGAAGAACCAGTGCGGGGTTAGCCGGGTTGATGCGTTTGTGGGCAGAATGCGGGAAGGTTCTTTCGCCGCGCAGGTAAGAACCCGTCAGCGTACGTGCTTTTTTGAGCTCTTCCGGCGTGCCGTCAAAAACAATTCTGCCGCCGTTGGCGCCGGGTCCGGGACCCATATCAATAATGCGGTCGGCCGCGAGCATCACCTGAGGGTCGTGTTCGACGACAACCAAAGTATTGCCGGCGCGGCGCAGGCGTTTCATGACGGAGTTCACGCGGTCCATATCTTGCGGATGCAGACCGATAGAAGGCTCATCGAGAACGAACAATGTATTGACCAGCGAAGTGCCGAGAGCGGTGGTCAGGTTAATACGCTGAACTTCTCCGCCGGAGAGCGTGCGGCTCTGACGGTCAAGATTGAGGTAACCGAGACCGACTTCCGTGAGGTAACGCAGGCGGGAGCGGATTTCGTCGAGCAGCATGCCGCAGCCTTCTTCGAGCGCCGGAGAAAGTTTGAGCTCATCGAAGAAGATTCTGAGTCTTTCGATCGGGAGCAGCATCAGGTCACGGATATTCAATCCGGGCAAATCGCGAAGCATGGCATCGGAGAAAGTTGCGTTGGCCGGGCGCCAGCGCGGATGAGAGCCTAACGCATGATCGGCGTTTTCTTTGGTGCCGATGCGCCAAAGGAGCGCGTCGGGTTTAAGACGAGCGCCGTGGCAGTCCGGGCAGGCAGTGTAGCTGCGATAGCGGGAGAGCATGACGCGGACGTGCATCTTGTAGGCTTTCGTTTCGAGCCATTCGAAGAAATGTTTAACGCCGTACCATTTCTTGGAGCGGAAGCTTGTCCATTTCGGATCGCCGAAGCAGACCCAATCCTTTTCTTCCTGGGTCAGATCACGGTAGGGCTTGTTGACATCGAGCCCGCGTTCGGCGGCATAACGCAGAAGGTCATCCTTGCATTCGGAATAGCTTTCCGTATTCCAAGGTTTGATCGCACCTTCTTTAATAGAAAGGCTTTCATCGGGGATGACTAAGCCGTAATCCACGCCGATGATTCTTCCGAAGCCGCGGCAGGTATCGCAGGCGCCTAGCGGAGAATTGAAGCTGAAGGTCGAATCATGCGGGCGCGCGTAGGTAATTCCGCACTCAGGACAAGTGAGCGCAGCGGAAAATTTCCAAACTTCTTCATCGGCGCCGGGGACGCGGACTTTGAGTTCCATCAAACCCTTGCCGAGACGGAGCGCCGTTTCGACGGCTTCCACGGCACGGCTGCGGGTGACGGACGGTTTAAAGCGGTCGGCAATGACCTCAATGTCGGAGCCGTTCGTTTTGCCCTGAGAAACGACAGTGCAGCGTGTAAAGCCCTGAGCCTCCAGGCCGGCAATGGCGGTTTCGGGTGGAAGCGAGGCAGGGACGTGCACGTGGAAGCACACGCTTAGGCGTGCGTCCGGAGAAACGTTTTCTAAGCGCTCGGCGATGTCTTCCCAGATATCCTGAGGGCTTTCTTCACGCACCAGGCGTCCGCAGCAGCGGCAGTAAAGCGAAGAAGCCTGAGAAAAGAGCATCTTCAGATGATCGTTGATCTCAGTCATCGTGCCCACGGTCGAGCGCGAGTTTCTGACCGGATTGGTCTGGTCAATCGCGATAGCGGGCGGCACACCTTCGACTTTGTCGACCTTAGGGCGATCCATACGGTCCATGAACTGGCGAACGTAGGGGCTGAAAGTTTCGACATAGCGGCGCTGGCCTTCAGCATAAAGAGTGTCAAAAACCAAAGAGGACTTACCCGAGCCGGAGACGCCGGTGACGACGGTTAATTTGCCGTGTTCGAAAGAAACGTCGATATTTTTTAAGTTGTTTTGTTTTGCTCCGCGGACGGAGATAAATTCTTTTGCGTTGTTCTTAGTCTGCATGTTCTTCCAAGTTAACGGAGTAGGCCGCCTATAGTGGAATCCGAAGGCGATTTTTAAAGACGGCACTTTGGTAGCGTTAACTATACTCTCGTCAAGATTTCAGGAAAATCAACGAGTTGTGAGGGAATGTTTGAAATCGAAACGAAAAGAAACGCGAACGGAAGGCAAAAATAAACCCGCCTCGGCATCTGTCGGGCGGGTGTCGGACTCATTAAAGAGTCTGCGGTTGCATCAAGCAGAAAAGAGGATTAATTGCCTCTGCGCTTTGCAGCATTGTCTTTGACCTGGCGGGCCAAAGAGTCGAAAGCAGCGCGAACGGCTGCGTGGGCGTCTTCGTTCTTCGTGTTCATGATGAATTCGTGGCCGGGAGCGTTAAGAGAAACGCGAACGCTGCACTCTCTGCCTTGGTTCTGGTGGCGGCCTTCGCTTTCAACGGCAACGCGGCAGCTGATCAGATCAGCGTCAAACTTGTGGAGTCCTTCGACTTCTTTTGCGATTAAATTTTCAAGAGCTTCAGAACGATCGATACCGTGGAAACTAACTTGCAGTGGAAGCTTCATATAATCCTCACTTTCTTTTTAAAACTTCTACCCCAATTGTTTCATATTTTTCGAATAATTGTTAGGGATTTTTAAACTTGCTTTTTTGGAGCAAAATAGAAAAAGTTGTGTTTTCGCAGAATTTCACTGGAAAATAAACGAAGTTAATAGAAATTCGGCGTTTACCTAAGAGAAAACCCCTCCTTGCTTAATTCTCTTATTCTTCCGGCCGCCTTTGTTAACTCGTTTTAGGCTGTAAAAAAGGCTGATATCGATAATTTTTAGACCGGATTCGTTTAATACGGGACAAAAGACATCAATTTCGGCAGACTCTTTTACAAGAGAGAGAAGAAAATTCGGCTATCGGTCTGCTCGTTGTGTTAGTTTGACGATACAAATCCGGCTTTTAGTTCCACCGCCGGAGATTAATCAAAGAATCTACGAGGCTCTTCCGGATGATTGGAACCACAGAATTGATAGCTTCTCTGGACTTAGGGACGACAAGTGCCCGAGCGATTATTTTTAATGCCGAGGGGCGGCCCCTGGCAGCCTGTCAAAAACCGCTCACTCAATATTTTCCGCACGACGGCTGGGTCGAGCAGGATGCCGAGGAAATCTGGCTGAAACAAAAAGAATGTTTGCTAGGCGCATTGGCCGATCTCAACCTGTCCGGATCGGCGCTGCGGGCGCTTGGCATCACAAATCAAAGAGAGACCACGATCGTATGGTCGAAGAAAACCGGAGAGCCGATCTATCGCGCGATTGTTTGGCAGGACAGGCGTACTGCGGCTTTTTGCGAACGGCTTCACGACAATGGGTTTGAGCCTTTAATTCATGACAAAACCGGACTTTGTCTGGATCCTTATTTTTCCGCCTCGAAGGTTCGCTGGATCTTAGACAACGTTGAGGGTGCGAGAGAGAAGGCTTTGGCCGGCGAGCTTTTATTCGGCACTGTCGACAGCTGGCTTATTTGGAATCTGACAGGAGGTTTAGAGCACGTCACGGACGTCTCGAATGCTTCCCGCACACTCTTATTTAATATTCACAATTGCCGCTGGGATGAGGAGCTGCTGGATATCTTCGGCATTCCGGCGTCCATGCTCCCCTGCGTTGTTCCAAGCTCCGGCCTTATCGGCAGGACGGCGCCTGCAATCCTCGGCGCTTCGATTGACATCTGCGGCGCGGCAGGAGACCAGCAGGCAGCTACCTTCGGGCAGGCATGCTTTCAGCCCGGCATGACCAAAAATACTTACGGCACCGGCGGCTTCCTCCTTATGAATACAGGTTCGACGCCTAAGTTATCCGACAACCGGCTTTTGAGTACCGTCGGTTGGAAGATTCCGGACGCAACCAGCTATGCTTTGGAAGGAAGCGTTTTCGTGGCCGGTGCTGTTGTGCAGTGGCTTAGGGAGGGTATGGGACTGATTGAGACAAGCGCGGAAATCGAGAGCCTGGCGCGGCAAGTTAAAGACAACGGAGGCGTTTACTTGATTCCGGCCTTTGTCGGGTTGGGTGCCCCTTACTGGGATCCTCATGCACGAGGATTAATGATCGGTCTGACTCGTGGAACGACTCGCGCGCATATTGCTCGGGCTGCATTAGAATCAATAACATTCCAGTGCAATGACGTACTTCGGGCAATGATGAATGATGCCGGCGCGCGGCTTACCGAGCTGCGGGTAGACGGCGGCGCCTCGGAAAATGACCTGATGATGCAGTTTCAGGCAGATATTTCCGGCGTTCCGGTCGTGCGTCCCGAAGTGGTTGAGACTACGGCTTTGGGAGCAGCTTACTTAGCCGGTCTTGGCTGCGGGGTATGGAAGAGCACGGAAGAAATTGAAAAGTTGTGGCGGCGCGAGCGGACGTTTGAGCCGACGATGTCGCAGGATCAACGCGAATTTTTAACGACACAATGGGGCCGGGCAGTGGCGCGGTCTAAAGGATGGGAGCAGTAAGAATGGACTTCAACGCAAAGACTAATCCGGGGCGAGAAAGCCGTCTTCAGCAATTGGAAGAGGACAAAGTCTGGGATGTGCTCATCATCGGCGGCGGTGCGACCGGCGCCGGTATTGCGGTTGATGCCGCTGCTCGCGGTTTTTCCACAGTGTTGTTTGACACGCAGGACTTTTCCGAAGGTACTTCCAGCCGTTCAACCAAATTGATTCACGGCGGCGTTCGCTATATGAAGAATCCCCGCGACTGGAAGCTGGTTCGCGAGGCGATGATCGAACGCAAATTGCTTTTGGGCAACGCACCGCATATTGTCCATCCGGAGCCGTTCATTCTTCCCTGCTACGAGAACTTTGAGCGCGAATACTATATGGCCGGCCTCTGCCTTTACGGCGCCATGGCCTACGGCGGCTACGAAGTCGGCAAGACAGAATTCCTTTCTGCGGCCGAAACCATTCGCCGTTTGCCCGGCGTCAAAGCCGACGGCTTAAAGGGCGGCGTGCAGTTCTGGGATGCTCAGTTCGATGATTCCCGTCTCAATATTGCCTTGATGAAAACTGCCGAAGCCCGCGGTGCGCTTTTACTGAACTATGTGCCGGTCGTGGGATTCGAAAGGGGATGCGGCGGCGAAATTACGGTTGTGAAAGTCAAGGATAAGTTCAGCGGCAAAGAGTACAGCGTTAAGACCCGCATGGTCTTTAATGCGGCCGGCGTCTGGGCTGATGAAATCCGCCGCATGGTTTCTCCGGACGTGAAGCCCTTTATCCGCGCCTCCCGAGGCTCTCATATTGTTGTCAGCACGGATCACTTCGGCGGCAAGACCGGCATGTTTATTCCGAAAACTTCCGACGGACGTGTGCTCTTCTGCATTCCCTGGCACGGCGTTCTTGAAATCGGAACCACAGACAAGGAAGAAAAAGACATCTCCTTCAATCCGGAGCCGACAGAAGAAGAAATCGAATTCATGCTCGAGACGGCCCGCAAGTATCTGGCCTATCCGATTTCGCGCAAGGACGTCTTGGCTTCCTTTGCCGGACTGCGTCCTCTTTTTAATCCGAATGCCGGCGGTTCGACCGCAGCTGTGTCCAGAGAGCACTCGGTCATTCCTGAATTCAAGAACATGATTACGGTCACCGGCGGCAAGTGGACGGCTTACCGCAAGATGGCAGAGCATGCCATGTCTGTGGCCGTGGACCAAGGCTTAATTTATAAGCGTCCGTGCCCGACGAAATATATGTCGATCTATCGGGACAACGAGTTCAATCCTGACGAACTCGAAGCCGAGATTCTCAAAGGCACGCTGACGGATGAACAGCTGAAGGCCTACGCAGTACACTGCCGCGACACGCAGTTTGCGATGACACGGGAAGATGTTCTTTACCGCCGTCTGAGAATCGGCCAGATGAATAAGGCCAAGACAGAAGAGCTTCTGCCTAAGATCAAAGAGGTTTTTGAAGCCGAAGCTTCTTGATGAAAAGTTTGGCCAAGCAAAGTTTGCTCGGCCAAATTGCAAAAAACTTTATCAAAGAGGTATCAAGTTGAATTGACTTGATTTTTTACGTATAATCCTGTCCTCTCTGTTGGAGCGTTGTCCTTTCGTCATCGCTCGTCCGTTGTAAATAATGTCGTCTCGGGAATTAATCCGCCCGAGCTTAAAGATAATTTGCGGCGCATTTGTATGCGCCAAATTTATAGGTGAATAGTAATGAAAACCTTCTCGGCCAAGCCGCTTGAAGTGAAGCGTGAATGGTACGTGGTTGATGCAACCGATAAGGTTGTCGGCCGCCTTGCCGCTGAAATCGCTCTCAGACTCCGTGGCAAAGACAAGCCTGAATACACACCGCACGTCGACACGGGCGATTACATCATTGTTGTCAACGCTGACAAGCTCGTCATGACCGGTGCTAAAGCTGAAGACAAGAAATATTTCCGTCACTCCGGCTACCCCGGCGGCGTATATGAGACCACTTTCCGCAAGATGCAGGAAAAGCATCCCGGCCGTGCTCTCGAAATCGCAGTTAAAGGCATGCTTCCGAAGGGCCCGCTTGGCTACGCCATGTTCAAGAAGCTCTTCGTTTATGCCGGCAGCGACCATAAACACTCCGCCCAGCAACCCAAACAGCTTGAGATCTAAAAAATGATTGGAAATTACAACTACGGCACTGGCCGCCGCAAGAGCTCCGTTGCTCGCGTTTTCATGAAGCGCGGCACCGGCAAGATCGAAATCAACGGCCGTTCTCTTGATGAGTACATCCACCGCGAAACCGGCCGTATGGTCGTTCGTCAGCCGCTCATCCTCACCGACAACGTCGAAACATTCGATATCAAAGTCAATGTTCGCGGCGGCGGTGAATCCGGTCAGGCCGGCGCTATCCGTCACGGTATTACTCGCGCTCTGATCGATTACGATGCAGCTCTCAAGTCTGTTCTGTCTCAGGCAGGTCTTGTTACACGTGACGCTCGTGAAGTCGAACGTAAGAAAGTCGGTCTTCGCAAGGCACGTCGTCGTAAACAGTTCTCCAAGCGTTAGTTCGCTGCAGAATTGCGGAAACTGCCTTCCGGCAGTTTTCAACAAAGGTCGCTTCGGCGGCCTTTTGCTTTTTCTACCGCTGAAAACTTTTAGCCGCAGACAGCCTCTCGGGTGCCACCGACGATATACTTTCCGAAAGTTTGTTCAAATCCTCATTCCTAAAGGCTCAAAATGAAAAAAGTAAAAGTCGGCATTGTGGGCGGTTCCGGTTACACGGGCATTGAATTACTCCGTCTTTTAGCACAGCATCCGCATGCGGAGATTGTCACGATTACGGGTCGAAAGGACGCCGGAACGCATGTTGCCAAGATGTTTCCTTCACTCAGAGGACGAGTGGATTTGGTTTTTGAAGATCCTGCTTCCGCACCTTTGGATCAATGTGATGTCGTCTTCTTTGCGACGCCGCACGGCGTTGCGATGAGCATGGCCGAAGAGCTCACTTCTAAAGGCGTCAAGGTCATTGACCTCGCCGCCGACTTCCGTCTGAAAGACAAGGAAGTTTTCAAAAAGTGGTACAAGATGGACCACAAATGTCCCGATATTTTGGCGAAAGCCGTCTACGGCCAGCCGGAAAGCATGCGGGACGAAATGAAGAAGGCAGATGTTCTCGGCATGGCCGGCTGCTATCCGACCACCATTGAATTGGGACTTATGCCGCTGCTCAAACTTCATAAAGAAGTCGGTGATATTGTTAACCTAGACGTTTCGATTATTGCGGACAGCAAGTCCGGCATCAGCGGCGCCGGCCGCAAAGCCGATATCAGTCTGAACTGCGCCGAGTTTTCCGATAATTTCAAAGCCTACGGGGTTGCGGGACACCGTCATGAGCCGGAAATGGTGCAGCAGCTGAGCCTTTTTGCCGGAGAAACTGTTCCTCTGACGTTTATTCCTCATTTGCTGCCCAATATTCGCGGCATCTTCTCCACGATTTATGTGCGATTGAAAGAAAAGGGCAAGAGCGTCGATTATCAGGCTCTTTATGAAAAAGCCTATGCCGAAGAACCGTTTGTTGACGTGCTGCCGGCAGGCTCGCTGCCGGAGACGAGAATGGTGCGCGGCTCCAACATGGTCCGTATTGCGCTCTACCGCAAAGAACCGGATCTTTTGGTGATTTTGGTAGTTGAGGACAACTTGGTCAAAGGCTCTGCCGGGCAAGCTGTACAGGCCATGAACCTTGTCATGGGCCTTCCCGAAACTGAAGGTCTTGAGCAAATCGCTTTGGTTCCGTGAGAAAGCGACCAATAAAAGCCGAAGGGCCGCGAAAAGCGGCCCTTCGTGCTAAATGCGATTAAGAATTTTTCTGCAGCTTCGGGTTCAGAGTGTAAGTCCCGACGGTGGAGGCCGACGCGAGGATGTGGCCTTTCATGGCTTCTATGACATCTCTGCCGTTGAAGCTCCCCTTGAGGGGCAGCAGCGGAAAGTCGACTGCGTAAACAGTAAAGACATAGCGGTGAACTCGTTCATCGTTCCACGGAGGGCACGGACCGTCATAGCCATAATAGTGTCCTTCGTTGTTCGGGTCGCCTTTGAAAGCATCGGTATAGTCGTTGAGTCCCTGGCGCATGCCGTTGGCACAGGCCGGCCCTTTTTTGCCGCGGGGAGAGATGCCTTTAGAAAGCGAGGCTGCATCGATGCAGGGCTCTTCCGGCACGATATCAACCAATACCCAGTGAATAAAGCTTGTTCTCGGAGCATCGGCCGGAATCGTTTCTCCTTCGACGTTGGCTTTGGAAAAATCAGCAGGGACGTCGTTGTCTTCGCAAATGACGATTAACGACTTTGTTCCGAGAGGCGGGTTAGACCAGGCAATCTGAGGATTTCGGTTGCCTGCCGGCAGTGTGTGTTCTTTTCCCATCGGGTCGGGTTTTGCAAAGGCAAAACCTTCGGGGATGGGCTTGCCGTCTTCAAAAGAGTCGCTCCAAACGCGAAAAATCGTATCCATTATTTTTCCTAGTCTTTCTTCTTTGGGTAGCAAAGGCGGAACGTCACCGGACCGTCGTTAACGAGGCTAATCTGCATATGGGCGCCGAACACGCCTGTCACCGGGTTAAAGCCGAGGGTCCGGAGCTTCTCGAGAAAACGCTCATAAAGGGTCTTTCCGAGGGCGGGGTCTGCTGCCGGAGAAAAGCTCGGGCGCGTACCGCTGTTGGTGTCGGCAGCCAGCGTGAACTGGGATGCCACGAGAATTCCGCCGCCGACAGCCTTCAGGCTCAGGTTCATCTTGCCGTCGGCGTCACTGAAAACTCGGTAGCCGGCGACCTTCTCTGCGAGGGCGTCGGCATACTCGAGTTTATCGTTTTTTTCTCCGCATACCAGAACCATCAAGCCCTGACCGATACTGCCGCGGAATTCACCGTCGGCAGTAATCGACGCTTCTGAGACGCGCTGAATCAATGCGATCATGACTGGAGGTTACTTCAGTGTGACCTTAGCCCATTTTCTCTTGCCGACCTGAAGCGTATAAGTTCCGGGCTGGACCTGGAGGGCTTTATCTGTGACCTTTTCGCCGTTCAGATGAACGCCGCCTTGCGTGACGTTGCGTCCTGCTTCAGTGGTAGACGGTGCCAAACCGGCTTCTTTGATGAGCTTAAGGATGCCCATCGCTTCGCCGTTGTTTTCGAGCGTGACTTCAGGAATGTTTTCAGGAACGGCACCCTTGCGGAAGCGATTGATAAATTCCTGCTCGGCAGCGTCGGCAGCTTCGGCGTTGTGGAAGCGCGTGACGATTTCTTTAGCCAGCATGACCTTGGCGTCGCGCGGATTGCGGCCGGCTTCGCACTCTTTTTTGAGCTGCTGAATTTCTTCGTTGCTTCTCATAGAGAGCAGGTCGAACCAGTTCCACATCAGGTCATCGGACAAGGACATGACTTTTCCGAACATTTCGTTCGGTTCTTCAGTGATACCGATGTAGTTGTGTTTGGACTTGCTCATCTTATTGACGCCGTCCAAACCGACGAGCAGAGGCATCGTGATAATGCACTGAGCTTCCTGGTTGTACTGACGCTGCAGCTCACGGCCGACCAAGAGGTTGAAACGCTGGTCGGAGCCGCCGAGTTCGACATCGGCTTCAAGCTCGACAGAGTCGTATCCCTGCATCAGCGGGTAGATCAGCTCGTGCATGGCAATCGGTGCCTGGGAAGCAAAACGCTTGGCGAAGTCGTCGCGTTCAAGCAGACGGGCAAGCGTATAGCGGGATGCGAGTTTGATGAAGCCGGCCGAGCCCAATTTATTGCACCATTCGGAGTTAAAACGAACTTCGGTTTTGTCTTTGTCCAAAACTTTGTAGGCCTGATCGAGATAAGTCTTAGCATTGGCCTCGATCTGTTCACGAGTCAGCGGCGGACGAGTGGTGTTGCGGCCGGAAGGATCACCGATCGCGCTGGTGAAGTCGCCCACAAGGAAGATCACCGTATGACCGAGGTTTTGGAATTGACGAAGTTTGTTCAAGACGACGGTATGACCCAAATGAATGTCGGGAGCCGTGGGGTCAAGACCTAATTTAATTCTCAGAGGTTTGCCGGTTGCTTTCGAACGAGCCAGCTTTTGTTCGAGCTCTTCTTCAACGAGGAGCGTGTCTGTGCCGCGTTTAATCAGCGCCATCGCTTCCTTAATATCTTCCGTTACCGGAAACTTTTTTGCCTGAGCAGTATCTGTCATTTTTAGAAAAATCCTGAATTATGTAGGTGGTACTCCGGGAAGACTTGAGAAAATTAATGTTTTATAATCAATCGACTCAAATCCGAAGGGCAGATTTCCAAAACAGCCCTTATTCTACTTTCTCTGCCCGACATTGTCAGATATCGGGGATGTGGGAGTGTTCGTTTTTAATAGAGAGATCAGAGTGAAGCCGTTTAGAACCAAATTTACGAACATTTTGACAGGTCTGGGTGTGACTGCGGCTTTACTGTTTTCCATTCCCTCTTCAGCCGTTTCTCAGGAAACAGCTCTTCCCGGGAAAGGCGAAGTGGTATTAGAGAAAGCCGGCGAGATTGAACTCGGGGATTTGATTCAGCAGTGGGCCAGCGAGATGGATCATGTTTACGCCGAGACCCGCATCCAAGCAAAAGACACGAACAAAAAGATTTTCGAAAGACTGGGCATTAACGACAAAGCGTTTGTTCGTTATGTAAATTCCATTAAAGGTAAAGAGAATCCTTTTGCTCGCCTCCAGACAGGACGTTTGATTCAGGCCCGCCTGACACCGACCGGAGAAGTGATTTCTCTGCGCGTTTTCCGTCCGATTGACTCCTTGTCTCGCGACGTCGCTTATTTCCAGGTCAGCAAAGAATCCGGAAAATTTAAGCACGCCAACTTAAAGAGCGAGATTGACGCTTTCCCGATTGCCTCTTCCGCAGTGATTAAAACTTCACTCGAGAGCGCAGCCGTTTCGGCCAATATTCCTGCCAATGTTTTGACTCAGATCAAAGAAAGACTGAGCACATCGATGGATGTGAACAAAGGTGTTGCCGTCGGCGATTCTTTCAGCGTTATTTATGAACGCCGTCAGATTGACGGTGCCGACCTCGGTTCCGGCAAACTTTTGGCGATTGAATATTTCTCCAAAGGCAAGACCATTGATTCTTACTGGTACGAGGGCGAAGGCGTCGAGGGCTACTTTGATTCCGAAGGCAACAACACGGACATTACGTTCCTGCGTATGCCCTGTGAAGCCCGTGTAACCTCTACTTTCAACCGCGTCCGCAAGCATCCTGTGACGGGACGCCTGCGTCCGCACTGGGGCGTTGACCTCGGTGCACCGCGCGGAACTCCGGTTTACGCAGCCGGCGACGGAGTGATTTCTTCCAAGAAATATCAACGCCGCGGCTACGGTTACTGGCTTGAGCTGACTCATGCCGGCGGTTATAAATCCCTTTATGCTCACTTAAGCAAGTACGCTCCCGGCATGGCCGAAGGCGTCAGAGTTAAGAAGGGACAACTGATCGGATATGTCGGTACTTCCGGTATGGTGACCGGTCCTCATCTTCACTATGAACTGAAGAAGGACGGTCAGCAGATCAATCCGCTCATCGCCGATCTTCGAACCGGAGAAAACCTGAAAGAGGATGCGCTGGAAGATTTCAAGCTTGCAATCTCTCCGATGCGCCGCCAGATCGCAATGCTGAGCCGACTCCAGCTTGCGCAGAATTCAGCCGCAACAGGTTCGGACTAAACGACTTGTTAGAATTTGAGGCCTCAGTTGTATGAGGCCTTTGTTTTTATGTGCACTCCGAATATTTCTATTTACGTCGGCATGATGTCCGGCACCAGCATGGACGGTGTTGACGCTGTCGCATGTGTTTTTAATGAAAAAGGCTGTCAATTTATTGCCCGCAGTTTTGAGCCTTACTCGGACATGCTGCGCGAAAGCCTGCTTTCCTTGTGTCAGACCGGACCGGACGAAGTCTTCCGCATGCAGAACGGCGCCAACGAGATCGCAAAGATTTATGCAAAGGCTTTCAATAAGCTGCTGACAGACAGCGGACTGAATTACAAGAACATCCGGGCGATCGGTGCGCACGGGCAGACGATACGGCACAATCCGCAGATCGGCGCGAGCACACAGCTGATCAACGGGGCTTTACTGGCGGAGCTGACAAAAACGGATGTGATTACGGATTTCAGAAGCCGTGACTTGGCTGCCGGCGGAGAAGGGGCACCGCTGGTTCCCGCCTTTCATAAGTGGGTGCTGAGCGGAGATGTGCCGCGCGGCATTTTAAATATCGGCGGCATTAGCAATCTTACCGTACTGCCCGAGCGCGGCAGCGACGACGAAGTTCTGGGTTTTGACTGCGGTCCCGGAAACGTGCTGATGGATGCATGGATCGAAAAGGTCAACCACGTTCGATATGATCAGGATGCCGTGTGGGCACGCAGCGGTAAAGTCATTCCGCAGCTGCTGGAGAGCTTGAAACAGGAGAAATTCTTTTCTCTGGTGCCTCCGAAGAGCACGGGACGGGAACTTTTCAACCTGCCTTGGCTGGAAGCCCGATTAAACGGAGAAAAGCCGGAGGACGTGCAGCGGACGCTGGTTTCCTTTACTGCAGAAACCGTCACGGATGCGATTCGCAATTTTGCGCCGCACGTCAAAGAGCTGAGAGTCTGCGGCGGAGGCGCCAAGAATCCTCTGATGATTAGCGAGCTGGCACTGCTCAATCCCGAGTTGGTTGTCACGACAACTGCGGACCTCGGCGTGGATCCGCAGGACGTTGAGGGGTTAGCGTTTGCGTGGCTGGCTTATCGTTTTGACCGTCGCGAGTCAGGAAATCTGCCGAGTGCCACCGGCGCATCCGGTTCTCGAATTCTGGGCTGCCTATATCCTGCATAAACGAAAAGACCTCCTTGCGGAGGTCTCTGACGATTTTGTCGTGTCTTAATGCTTAGACGGAGAAGCTGGAGCCGCAGCTGCAGGTTGTCGTCGCATTCGGGTTCTTAATCACGAACTGTGCGCCTTCGAGGTCTTCTTTGTAGTCGATCTTGGCACCGACGAGATACTGATAGCTCATGGAGTCGATCAGGAGGGTGACTCCGTTTCTGACCATCACAGCGTCGTCTTCGTTGGTGGTTTCATCAAAAGTGAAGCCGTACTGGAAACCGGAGCATCCTCCGCCCTGAACGAATACTCTGAGTTTGAGATTCGGGTTGCCTTCCTCGTCAATCAGTTCTTTAACTTTGAGGCTGGCGGCATCGGTGAAGATAATGGGGTCGGGAAGCTTGATCTGTTCCTGATCCTGAACATTGTTTTCAGCCATTATTTTTCCTTGCAATAAGTAAATTTAGTACTACGGATTATAGAGAATCCGTCAATAGCACAAGGCCGGATTAGGTCATAATTTGTGAAAACAAACGGATTCCGTCCAACAGATTAAGCCGTTTGATTTTAGGAAGCGAAGCCGCGTTCAGCGGAGTTTCAAACTTATAATTCTTTGATAATCGCCTGCGGATCAACCCCCGCAGTTTTATGGCTTACTTATGGGAAAAGCACATGTTCAACAAGAATTCGACCATCGAAATATCTGACCCGGCTGTATGGGAAATCATTCAAAAAGAGGGCAAACGTCAGGAAGATCAGATTGAACTGATTGCCAGTGAGAACTACGCCTCTCCGGCCGTTATGGCGGCCCAAGGCTCGGTGCTGACCAATAAGTATGCCGAAGGATATCCCGGCAAACGCTACTACGGCGGCTGCGAGTATGTTGATGAGGCCGAAACGCTGGCCAAAGAACGTGCCCTCAAACTCTTCTGCGAACCGGTCGGCGTAGAAATGGCGGTTAACGTACAGCCGCACTCCGGAGCTCAGGCCAATATGTCCGTTTTCTTCGGCCTGCTCAATCCCGGCGACACGGTGATGGGTATGTCGCTTGCCGAAGGCGGCCACTTATCTCACGGCATGAAGCTCAATATGTCCGGGAAGTGGTTCAACGTCGTGAGCTACGGCTTAAACGACAAAGAAGAAATTGACTACGACCAGGTAGAAAAGCTTGCTGAAGAAAACAAGCCCAAAATTATCATCGCCGGTGCTTCCGCTTATTCTTTACATATTGACTTCAAGCGTTTCAGCGAAATTGCGAAGAAAGTCGGCGCTTACCTGATGGTCGATATGGCGCACTATGCGGGGCTCGTTGCCGCCGGAGTTTATCCGAGTCCTTTCCCTTACGCCGATATCGTGACGACCACGACCCACAAGACGCTGCGCGGACCGAGAGGCGGCATGATCTTCTGCCGTCCCGATCTGGAAAAACAGATCAATATGGCGGTCTTCCCCGGTGTTCAAGGCGGTCCCCTGATGCATGTGATTGCCGCTAAGGCAGTCGCTTTCGGCGAAGCATTAAAACCGGAATACAAGGAATATCAGCAGCAGGTCATCAAGAATGCCGCTGCAATGGCTGACGCTCTGACGAAACGCGGCCTTCGCATTGTCTCCGGACGCACCCAGAGCCATGTGATGCTCGTGGACCTTCGTTCTAAGAACATCACCGGGAAAGAAGCTGAAACCGTTCTTCATGAAGTCGGTATTACGGTCAATAAGAATTCGATTCCGAACGACCCGCAGAAACCCTTCGTGACCAGCGGTATTCGCTTGGGTTCTCCTGCCATGACGACCCGCGGCTTCAAAGAAAACGAAGCGATCGAAGTCGCCAATCTCATCGCTGACGTGCTTGATGCACCTAAGAACGAACAGGTGCTCGCCAACGTAAAAGAACGTGTTGCAAGTCTCGTTGCCCGATTCCCTGTTTATTTGGCAACCGTGTAAGGCTGATTCAGGAGCGATCCTATGCTTTGTCCCTACTGCAAAGAACCCAACACTCAAGTTATTGACTCCCGTACCTGTGAAGAAGGTTCAGCCATTCGGCGCCGGAGAAAGTGTCCGAACTGCGGTGCCCGCTTCACGACGTACGAAAAGGCCGCACTGCAGATGCCGCTCATCATCAAGAAAAACGGCAGCGTTCGGGAGGCCTACAACAGCGAGAAGCTGCGCCGCTCCATGCAGATTGCGCTGCGCAAGCGCCCCGTGAAAGCAAGCGAGCTCGACTCGGCCATTTCACGCATTGAGAAGCAGCTTCAAGTGTCCGGGGAAAAGGAAGTGACCTCCAAACGCGTCGGAGATATGGTCATGCTCGAGTTGAAGAAACTCGATAACGTGGCCTATGTCCGCTACGGTTCGGTCTACTTTAACTGCGGGACGTTGGACGACATGATCAAGCTCGTTGAAAACGCCCGAGACGACCAAGGAAAGGAGGAAAAATGAGTTTTTCCGATTGTTCATATATGCGCCGAGCGCTGGAGCTGGCGAAGAAAGCTCGGTTTAACTGTCCGCCCAACCCGGCCGTCGGCTGCGTGATTGTCAAAGACCGCCGCATCATCGGCGAAGGTTTTACTCAAAAGACCGGCGAGGCACATGCCGAAGTCATGGCCTTGCGCGACGCGGCCTCCCGCGGAGAAAGCGTAGAGGGCGCAACGGTTTACGTAACGCTCGAGCCGTGTTCACACTACGGCCGCACACCGCCCTGCGCCCTAGCGCTTAAAAACGCTAAGGTTGCCCGGGTAGTTGCGGCGCTGAAGGATCCTAATCCGTTGGTAGCCGGCAAAGGCCTCAAGATGCTTGAAGAAGCCGGTGTCAAAGTCGAGTGCGGGCTGGAAGCCGAAGAAGCCGAAGAGATCAACCGCGGATTTTTAAAGCGTCAGAGAGAGGGCATGCCTTGGGTTCGTACCAAGATGGCTATGAGCGTGGACGGCAATACAGCGCTGGCTAACGGCAAGAGTCAGTGGATCACTTCTGAAGAAGCCCGAGCCGACGGACACTTCTGGCGCGGCATCAGCGGCGCGGTGCTGACCGGGCTCGGGACCGTGCTGGCAGATAATCCTCAGATGACGGCGCGTTTAGAAGGTGTTACTCGCCAGCCTCTGAAAGTCGTCGTGGACTCCAATCTCAGTCTGAATCCGGATCTGAAGATTTTCCAGGGCGGAAAGACCCTGCTGGTTTGCGCCCACTACGACATTGTGCGGGCGGAAAACTTTGAAAGCCAAGGTGTTGAGGTTATCGAGCTGCCGGGAAAAGACGGCAAGGTTGATCTCAGAGCTTTGATGAAGGAGCTCGCCAAGCGCGAAATCAATGACGTGCATGTGGAAGCCGGCGCGCGCTTGAACGGCGCTTTGGCGATGGAAGGCCTGATTGATGAATATCTGATCTATGTGGCGCCGGTGTTTTTAGGTGACGGACGGCGTTTGCTGGATTTACCTTCTTTTAAAGACCTTTGTGAGGGTGTCGCGTTAGAATTCACCGATATTCAGAAAGTTGGTCCGGATGTGCGTCTGATGCTCCGTCCGGTGCGCTAAATAAGGAGACGATATTTATGTTTACAGGAATTATTCAGGCCGTCGGCCGTATTCGCGATAACGAAGAGATTGGCGACGGTCTGCGTATTCATGTTGAAGCCCCGGAACTCGGTCTGGACACGGTCAAGATCGGAGACTCTATCGCCATCAACGGCGCCTGCATGACAGTGGTTGAAGTCGACGAAAAGAGATTTAAGGTTGAAGTTTCTGCCGAGTCCCTTAGCAAAACCGCCGGCTTAGACGGCTGGGGCTATGTGAACTTGGAAAAAGCCATGCGTCTCGGCGACCGTTTGGACGGTCACATTGTGAGCGGCCACGTTGACGGAGTAGGCGAAGTCGATGCTTTCGATAAGGTTGCCGAATCGTATCGCTTAGTGGTTCGCTGCCCGATGAAGCTTGCCAAGTTCCTGGCTTACAAAGGCTCGGTTGCCATCAACGGTGTTTCTCTGACGATCAACGAAGTGGAAGACACGCCGGCCGGCACCCGCATCAGCATTAACCTGATTCCTCATACTTTCGAACACACTGCTTTCAAGCACACCAAGAAGCGCGACCTGGTCAATGTTGAAGTGGATACGGTTGCCCGCTATATCGAAAGAATGTATTCGCTCACCGAGCATAAATAATTGAATTTTTGGCGGCCTTTGAACCCAACGCGGAGCGATTCGCGGAGGATTTGAAAGGCCGTTTTGTTAGAATTCCGCCTATCAATTTAACGGAGAAGAATGTGTCCATTGAATTCATTAAACCGAATGCAGACGGCAGTGAGTTGAAAATCGGTATTGTTTCCGCCCGCTTCAATGACTGGGCCTGCGATGCCATGTTTGCATCCTGCTATGAAGAGCTCAAGGCTCACGGGGTTAAAGACGAGAATATTGTGGTAACCACGGTTCCCGGCGCCTTAGAAATCCCCGGAGCACTCGTAATGCTCTACGAAGGCTATCCGGATCTGGACGCCTTAGTTGCAATCGGTTGCGTGATCAGAGGAGAAACCTACCACTTTGAACTGGTCGCCAATGAGTCTTCCCGCGGCGTGACAGACTTCGTTACGACCGAAGGCATCTCTGTTGCCAACTGCATTTTGACGGTTGAAAACGAAGAACAGGCCAAAGTCCGCGTCCAGGAAAAGGGTGCCGACGCTGCTCGCGTCGCTCTGGAAATGGGCAATCTTCGCCGCTTCTGCGGACGCCGCGTTATGGAAAATTACGGAGAAGATAATGGACAGTAATCATACGGGAGCCAAGAGCCCCGCAAAGAAGCGCGGAGGCCGGAGCGCCCGTCGCCGTTCACGCGAATTCGCACTTCAGGGTGTGTACCAATGGCTGATGAGTCATACCGATCCGGAAGCGATTGATGCCGCTGCTTTGGAGGCGGAAGATTTCGATAAGGCCGATCAGGCTTTTTACCGTGAACTGCTCCACGGCGTCACCGAAGAGTTTCCGTCTCTTGAGGCGAGCTACGCTCCTCATATTGACCGTGAAGTGACGTCATTGTCTCCGATTGAAAGAGCCATTCTTTTAATCGGCACATACGAGCTTAAAAATACGACGACGCCTTATCGCGTTGTGATCAATGAGGCAGTGGAACTGGCAAAGAGTTTCGGCGGTTCCGACGGCTTTAAATATGTCAACGGAGTTCTGGACAAGATGGTTCCCGAGCTTCGTCCCTACGAGGTTGTAAAAGGCAAAAATGCCTGAGCACCCTGCCTGTACAATGACTCCGAATCCGCTTGATGAATTCGGAGTCATATCCCGTTTTTTTACGGATCGCTCTTTTTATCCGTCTGCGTGGCCTTCACAAGGCGCAGGGGACGACTGTGCGTTTCTTGACGTCGGACCCATGCGTTTAGCCGTGACGGCCGACATGATGGCGCTCGGATCGCATTTTTTAGAAAAAGCTTCTCCTTACACGGTTGGCCGCAAAGCGCTTGCTGTGAATTTATCCGATCTTGCCGCGGCCGGTTCCGAGCCGAAAGCATTTTTCCTCTCTATTTCCCTGCCTCGCATCGACGAGAACTGGCTGGAAGGTTTTTCCAAAGGTCTTATGGAGGAGGCTCGGCGCTTTAACTGTCCGCTGCGCGGCGGAGACACCGTTAAATCATTCGTCAGGCCGGGACAGGCGCCTTATACCGCCATCTCTATAACTGCGATGGGCGAACTGCCGGCCGGCAAAGGACTGACGCGAGCCGGTGCCCGAGTGGGTGACGACGTTTGGGTCTCCGGCACGCCCGGAGATGCTTTCGCCGCTTTAGGCCAGATCTTCGGATACTGGACGTTTGCCGAGCCGCTCTTCGGGTATTTCCGTTCCCGCATGGATTTGCCCGAGCCGCGTGTCGCGCTCGGACCCGGTTTGTTAAATGCCGCCACAGCTTGTTGTGATATTTCCGATGGTTTGGTCGGAGATCTGAAGCATATCCTGGAGCGATCCGGGGTTTCAGCTCGCCTTTTCTGGCCGGCTTTTCCGAAGTCCGACGCAATGAAACTTCTTCCCGAAGCCATCCAACAGCGCTGTATTTTGTCGGGCGGAGATGATTACGAATTGCTCTTTACCGCACCTTCTCATTGCCGCGGAGAAGTCGAACGAATCGCTGAGCGTGCAGGTACTCGTGTGTCCCGCATCGGCGAGATTGTTCCGGCGGGGGATCCCTTAAAAGTTATTGATGCAAACGGCGCGGAGGTCGCGTGCGGGGCCTCATTTAACCATTTCCGAGAAGCCGGCTCATGAAATCCTATAAAACGACACCGCCTTCTTTTAAGACAGTGCTTGAACACCCTTGGCTTTGGATCTCAACATTCTTCGGATCCGGCTGCATTACACCGGCGCCGGGTACCTGGGGCTCCTTTGCTGCGTGGGGCGCGTTTTGGCTCTTAGATATGTGGCTCGGACGTTCCTTCATCTGGGCAGCGGCGTTAGTTTTATTTGTGCTCGGGTGCGTCTCGGTCGGTAAAAGTACACCTTATTTAAATAAAGTCGATCACGGTTCGATTGTGGTCGATGAAGTTGTCGCGGTTTGGGTTGTTCTGCTTCTGACGCCTTTGGGTTTCTGGTGGCAGCTCTCTTCCGTGATCGCTTTTCGTTTTTTTGACATCGTTAAGCTTCCGCCCGCATCGGTGCTGGACAGGGGCCGTCAGAACGGCTTTACTGTCATGCTTGACGATATATTTGCGGCTGTTTACGCCATTCTGGTTGTCAATTCGATGGCCTGGGTGGCAGGGTTCTACGGAGCCGCTTCCCCCATTTGGATCTTGCAATGAATAAAGAAATAGAAGATAAAGTCAAAGAACTCAGCCGCCGCATTGTCGGTACCGGTCAGATCGTGGTTACCGCCGAATCCCTTACCGGCGGCATGATCAGTGCGGCGCTCACGTCGATTCCCGGCGCGAGCGAATGGTTCGAAAGAGGCTTCGTGACTTATACCAATCAGGCGAAGCACGAGATGCTGGATGTTCCGCAGTCGATTCTTGACCGCTTCTCGGCCGTGAGCACTCAGACCGTGTCGCAGATGCTTGAAGGCGCGATTCGTCACTCCAACGCAACTATGGCCGTGGCGGTCAGCGGTATCGCAGGTCCGGACGGTGCAATGCCGGGCAGACCTGTCGGAACTGTCTTTATCGGCTGGAAACGCAAAGACGAAATGGCCGAAGTGGGCCGTTACGAATTTAAAGGCGATCGCCAGAGCGTGCGCGAGCAGACCGTTTCCGTCGCCATCCAAGGTTTAATTGAAATGCTCGACGAAAGGCAGCCATCATGAGTATCTGGCTCGATATTCTCTGTTTAATTCTGCTGATTCTCCTCAACGGCTTTTTTGCCATGAGCGAGATCTCTATTGTTACCGCTCGCCGCAGCAAACTGCAGATGCTGGCGGATCAAGGCGCCAGCGGCGCAGAACTTGCGTTGTCTCTTTCTGAAAACCCGACAAGAGCGCTTTCTACCATCCAGGTCGGCATTACTTCTATCGGCATTCTTTCCGGTATCGTCGGTGAGTCGGCATTGGTGGATCCGCTTTCTAATTTTCTTGTAGACACCATTCACATTCCGGCTGCGACCGCTCGCGGTGCTTCAATGGCGGTGGTGGTTATTCTGATCACGTATTTCTCCATTGTGATCGGTGAATTGGTTCCGAAACGTATCGGTCAGATGGGCGCTGACGCGATCTCCCGTTTGGTTGCTAAGCCCATCCACTGGCTGGCTATCCTGGCCATGCCTTTCGTGAAGCTGCTCTCTTTCTCCACAGAGCTGCTTCTTAAGATCCTCGGCATTAAGCAGGACGATCAAAAGATCACGGAAGAAGAAATTCATTCCATGATCGACGAAGGCGGAGAGGCCGGCGTGATTGACGCGCAGGAACACACAATGGTCAAAAATGTTTTCCGTTTGGATGACCGAGCCGTTGCGTCCCTGATGGTTCCGCGTTCCGAAGTCCAGTACTTGGACTTGGAAGATACACGCGAAGTCAATATGGAAAAAGTTCTCAACTCTCAGCATTCTCGTCTTCCGGTTTGCTACGGAGGTCTGGACGATATCCGAGGTGTGGTCACCACACGTCTGCTTTTAAAGCAGATGGTCAATGACGGTAAACCCAACTTCAAGGTGAACTACGAGCCCGTACTCTACGTTCCGGAATCTATTTCCGGTATGGAGCTGTTAGACACCTTCAGAAAGAGCGACGCAGCGTTGGCGATGGTAGTTGACGAATACGGCGCAATCTTAGGTCTGGTGACGCCGCACGATGTGCTGGAAGCTATTGCCGGCGAATTTAAGCCGGATGCTCCGGAAGACGCTCAGATCATTCAGAAGGGCGAGAACTGCTATGAAGTCGACGGCTTGCTGCCGATTCCCGAACTGAAAGACTTGCTCGATATTGATGAGGTGCCGGACGAAGATAAGGACCGCTATACGACGGTTGCCGGCATGGTGATCTTCCTTCTGGAGCGTCTGCCCCGTACCGGAGATCGAGTCAAATGGGACGGCTGGGAGTTCCGAGTTATGGTTATGGACGGACGCCGTCTGGACCGTATCCTGATTACCAAACTGCCGTCTGCAGATGACGTTAAGGAAAAAGAGAGCTAGACAATTTCGGGCCGGCCGTGAGCCGGCCTTAAAGAAGTACTCAAAATAAAAGACCGCTGTTCCGGCGGTCTTTTCGTATGCGGTGAGAAAGCTACTTAGATGAAGGGTTCTTAGGATCCTTCCTCACAATCGGGTGCTTCTCATCGTATTCGATACCTTTGAAGATACCGAAAGAGCTTGCGGCAATCAGTGCCGCGCCAAGGTAGCGCCTGGGGCTGCCGTTTTTAAGAACCAATCTTGCAATTGCCACCGCAGCCGGAATAAACACCGTTCGGGCCAAGGGGATGGCAACTTTCGGATTAGTTAAACCTAGGGCCTGCATGGTTTTAACCGCGTCGACTCCGATGTTTTTGACAGCGGATGCGGGTTTGCTGCGCATATAGGTCAGCTCATCTTGAATCTGAGCTCTTTGTTCACCTGCCTTGACGGTCAGCTGTGCAAGCTTACGAGCAACGTCTTCATTTGCCTGCATTGTTGTTCTCCCCTTCGGTAGGATCGACCGGCTGTTGGGCGGCGACGCCTGCTTTCTTATTGCAGGAAGCACGGAAAGCGGCTACGTCGGCAGCCAAAATCTGACGAGATTCCTCAAACGCATAAGGCATATTAGCCGCAAGGTTGCGGGCTTTGCCTAAGAAGAAAAGGAACAGGAGCAGATAGACGCCTGCAATGCAGCAGGAAACGAAAATGCGGTGATCTTCCCAGAAAATAACAAGAAGTGCGACCGATATAAAAACGAGCGCAAAGAGGCCGAAAAGGGCGGCAAGAACAGCATAAATTGCTGTCTTTGCCGCGTTGTTTTTGGCGACGGAGAGCTCGATAGAAGCAATTTGAAGACGCGTCGCCAAACCGTCGACCACCTGATTAAGGATGGTGAAGAGTCCGGGAACGGCGTTATTTCTATCTGACATATCTATCTCCGAATGCCTCGGGAAGAATTACTTGCGAGCAACCAAAAGACCGAGCAGGAGGCCGCCGACAGCAGCGATACCGACAGCACGCCAAGGATTAGAGCGAACGCAGTCGTTAACTTCACCGGCAATTTCTCTGCCTTCTTCAGAAGTCTTCTCATAGAAGCTCTTCATGTTTCTGCTTGCACGAGCCAGGCATTCTTTAGCCTTAGCCTGGAGCTCTTTAGCTTCTTCGCCGGTAGCGGCGGAGGCCTGCTTCAGGAATTCGTCAGCCTGTTCGAGGGCAGTGTCAACATTTTCACGAACTACGGCTTCAATTTTGTTTTCCATAGTGAAATTACCTCCCTTTAAGGATATCTATATATTTGAAAAGTCTATCACCTGCCGTAAACCCAGCTGATTACAGCGTCCATAACGGGTATGGAATTGACTGCCGACGGGCCGTTGACAATAGCCGCAACAGCATAGCGTTCACCGCTTTTCGTTTGAACATACCCCGCAATCGAACGGACATTTTGGATATAGCCCGTTTTGACGTGTGCGCTGCCTTGGGCGACGTGTCTTTTTCTCATGGTTCCGTCAACACCGGAGATGGGCAGCGAAGAGACGAACTCAGGCATCTGCGGAGCGTTCCACATGTGCTTTAAAACGGTCACGAAGGCGTCGGTAGAGATGGCGGTAGTGCGAGAGAGGCCGCTGCCGTTGTCAATTTTCAGAGAGGATGGAGGAATTTTTAAAGACGCCGCCCACTCATAGACGGCAGCACGGGCCCCTTCTAAGTTTTTGGGTTCGTCTTTCTGAGTTTTGGCTAAAGCGAGGAAAAGCTGGCGAGCAATGATGTTGTCGCTGTACTTATTCATGTTGTAAACAAGTTTCGTCAGAGGCTCGGAGTAAGAGGAGGCAAGCACTTTGTAGTCGTCAGAGTCATCGGGGAGTTTGCCTTGGACGACTTTTCCCTTCCAGGTGCCTCCGGCTTTCTTCCACATGTCGGCAAAGACGACCTGAAGATACTGATCGGCGGAGAGACTGGTGTAGAAGTAGTCCTTCGGACCGCATTTCAGCGGAAACTTTCCTTTGAACGCAGGTTTAAGCGGGTTGGAGAAATCCGGATTGATTTGTTTTCTCCATGCGCCGCAGCCTTCTTTGCTAAGAGGAATGCTTTCAGGGAGCTTCACGCCTGCAATTCTGGGTTCGGGATAAAGGTAGGCGACGCCGGCTTCTTTATCAGGGCGGATTTTAATGAAGAAAGAGCGGGAGTTCACCATCAAGGCGTCAGGTCCTAGGTTGTAGGGACGGTTGCCTTCTCCGTCAAAAGCGAAGGGATCATGCGGCGCTACATCGAAGTGAGAACGATCCGCAATGATGTTTCCCTTGATTTCTTTCACACCGCGAGCACGAAGGTTGTCGACCAAAAGCCAAAAGCGCTCAATCGTCATGGAAGGCGCACCGTGCCCGACTAAATAGAGATCTCCGCTGAGCACGCCGTTTTTATCCGGCTCTTCTGCTGAGATAAAACGCGTCGTCCAAACCTTGGCCGGTCCTAAAAGCTGCAGCGCTGCAGCTGAAGTAATGACTTTGGCGCTGGAGGCCGGGACGCGAGGTGCTGCGCTGTTGAACTTCAAGACGGTTCCTTTGTCGGTGAGCGGAATGACGGAGAGCGAAAAGTCGCCTTTAGGGACTTTGCATGAGTTCAGGGCCTTCTGAATGGGCGCCGGAAGGGAGGGTGCTGATTTTTGGGAGGCTGCCTGACCGGCAGGGGAGAAAAAAATGAAAAAAGACAGGGCGACGACGCTAAATTTAACCACTTCAATCCTCACAAAACATCAGTAGAACTCGAGCAAAGATGCCATTTTTACGCGACATTACATGTTGTTAACAAAACGCCGCATTTGAAACACATTTGTTTACAGAGTTTGTTAGTATAAACACCTATTTGAGAACGGCCTTGAAAAAAGACTGCATAGCCTCATATAAGGAAATATTGGTAAAGCCTAGCGCTTTGATAAACACAAATAGGAGTTTTAAAGATGAAGATTCGTCCTTTGCACGACCGCGTTATTGTTAAACGCGTTGACGCCGAAACACGTACAGCCAGCGGTATTTATATCCCTGAAGCAGCCGGTGAAAAACCTGATCAGGGTGTTGTCCTCGCTGTCGGTCCCGGCAAGCGTGACGAAGCAGGCAAGCTCATCCCTATGGATGTTAAGGTAGGCGACCGCATTCTGTTCGGCAAATATTCCGGCCAGAACGTGAAGGTCGACGGGGACGAATACCTCGTAATGCGTGAAGAAGACATTATGGGTGTCCTCGAGTAAGACGACCTAGTACAGAATTTAGAAATAGGAGATTAAGTAAATGACAGCAAAACAGGTTTTGTTCGGCAATGACGCTCGTTCCCGTATGGTCAACGGCGTTAACGTTCTTGCCGATGCCGTTAAAGTAACTCTCGGCCCGAAAGGCCGCAACGTTGTTCTCGAACGCGCTTTCGGCGGCCCGACTATCACTAAAGACGGTGTTTCTGTTGCAAAAGAAGTTGAACTGAAAGACAAGTTTGAAAACATGGGCGCTCAGATGGTTAAGGAAGTTGCTTCCAAGACCAGCGACAACGCCGGAGACGGTACAACGACCGCTACTGTTTTGGCTCAGGCCATCGTTGACGAAGGCATGAAGTATGTTGCCGCCGGTATGAGCCCGATGGATCTGAAACGCGGTATCGACAAAGCTGTTGCAGCTGCCATCGAACAGCTCCACTCTCTCAGCAAGCCGACAACTACCAGCAAGGAAGTTGCTCAGGTCGGCGCTATTTCTGCTAACTCTGACCATGAAATCGGCGACATCATTGCCGAAGCCATGGAAAAAGTCGGTAAGGAAGGCGTTATCACTGTTGAAGACGGTAAGAGCCTGCACAACGAACTCGAAGTTGTTGAAGGTATGCAGTTTGACCGCGGCTACCTCTCTCCGTACTTCATCAACAATCCTGACAAGCAGGTTGCTCTCCTTGAGAACCCCTACCTCCTCTTGGTTGAGAAGAAGATCAGTAACATTCGCGATCTCCTCCCGATCCTTGAACAGGTTGCTAAGTCCGGCCGTCCGCTGCTCATCATTGCAGAAGACATCGAAGGCGAAGCTTTGGCCACACTGGTTGTCAACAGCATCCGCGGCGTTTTGAAGACTGTTGCCGTTAAGGCTCCGGGCTTCGGCGATCGCCGTAAGGCCATGCTCGAAGATATCGCAATCCTGACAGGCGGTACCGTTATCTCCAGCGACGTCGGCCTGACTCTTGAAAAAGCCACACTTGCCGAACTCGGCTCTGCTAAGAAAGTTGAAGTCAACAAGGAAAGCACCACGATCATCGACGGCGCCGGCAAGGAAGACCAGATCGAAGCTCGTGTTAAACAGATCCGTGCTCAGATGGAAGAAACTTCCAGCGACTACGATCGTGAAAAACTTCAGGAACGGGTTGCCAAACTGGCAGGCGGTGTTGCTCTGATCAAGGTCGGTGCTGCTACTGAAGTTGAAATGAAAGAAAAGAAAGCCCGTGTTGAAGATGCTCTGCACGCCACACGTGCTGCTGTTGAAGAAGGCGTTGTTGCCGGCGGCGGTGTTGCGCTGATCCGTGCAAAACAGTCCATCAAAGACATTAAGGGCGACAACCCCGAACAGGACGCCGGCATCAAGATCGTTCTCCGCGCTATGGAAGAACCGATGCGTCAGATCGTCCGCAACGCCGGTGACGAACCCAGCGTTGTTGTTGACCGTGTCGCTAACGGCAAGGGCAACTTCGGCTTCAACGCTCAGACCGGTGAATACGGCGACATGATCGAAATGGGCGTTCTGGATCCGACCAAGGTTACTCGTACCGCTCTGCAGAATGCTGCTTCCGTTGCCAGCTTGATCCTGACAACAGAATGCATGATTGCCGATATGCCTGAAGACAAGCCTGCAATGCCTCCGATGGGCATGGGCGGCGGAATGGGCGGAATGCCCGGCATGATGTAATCATCCGCTGAGTTAACTTAATAAAACACCCGAAGGTCTCGCACCGACGGGTGTTTTTTCATATGCGCGAGAAGCGAAAAGTCATTGTTGCGAGGGAGCAGATTGAGGCGCAAGAGGCCGCTTTTTAGCGGTTAACCGCATTCTCTGATGAAAGATATTTGGCATACAATCGAGAGGAAGACGAATAAGAAGGACAGGAAGTGTAGATATGCGATGGAAGTTCATACTCGGTCTTCTGACCACATGCGCCGTTTTAATGTCCATGAGCTATACGATGCTCATTCCCTTCCTGCCCATGTATCTCATTCAGGATTTGGGTGTCGTGAAGGCCGACGTGGACATGTGGTCGGGTGCGATTTTCGCGATCACATTCCTTGTCAGCGGCATCATGGCGCCGATCTGGGGTGCTCTTGCCGATAAGAAGAGCCGAAAGCTCATGGCACTGCGCGCGGGATTTTGTTTGGCGATCACTTACTTCTTAGGCGGTCTGGTCACGAATCCTTGGGAGCTGCTCGGCGTTCGATTTATTCAAGGCTTATCCGCCGGTCTTTGGCCTGCGCTGCTTGCGATCATCTCTGTTGAATCTCCGAAGCTCAAGCTCGGTTTCTGCATGGGCGTTATGCAGGGCGGTATGACGGCGGGCGGCGTGCTCGGGCCGTTGTTCGGCGGCCTGCTGGCGGATCAATTCGGTATGCGCATGGCGTTCTTTATCGCGGCCGCCGCTTTGTTCCTGATCACGTTAGCTTTGCTCTTTTTCGTTAAAGAGGAACCGAGGAAGCCCGACCCGAATGCAAAACCCGTCAAGATTTGGGACTTCTCTTTATGCAAGATTCCGGCAGTTAAGCGCATGCTGATTTGTGCCGGCGTGGTGCAGCTGACCATTTTGATGCAGCAGCCGATCATGCCGCTTTACGTGGCTGAGCTGCAGGGTTCGATGGAGCGAATCGTCTTGATTTCCGGCATTGTGTTTTCAGTGACGGGTATTTCGGGCGTCTTAGCCTCTCCGATTTGGGGCATTTTGGGTCAGAACTGGGGCTATCGACCCGTACTTTATCTGTCTTTGCTCGGTGCCGGACTGTTAGGTATTGTGCAGGTTTTTCCGAATTCGCTTGAGTGGTTCACGATTTGGCGTTTTGTCGGCGGCTTAGCCTTTGCCGGCATTTTCCCGGCCATCAACGCGGTGCTGACAGTTTCCACGAATGCCAATGACAAGGGACGTGTCTTTGGACTGTCTTATCTAGCCCAGCAGCTGGGTGCCGTGATGGGACCGATTGTCGGTGGCGCAATGACTGCGTACTTCTCTTATAAGTTCATCATCGGAATGTCCGGCTTTATCTGCTTACCGCTCGTGCTCTATCTGTTTCTCAAGAGGCCGGCTAAGACGGAAGGTACCGGAACTCCGCTGGTGTAGGAACACTTCTAACTTCTTGTGAGTTATTGAAAAACGTCCGCCTGCTAGGTAAGCGACGGACGTTTTCATTATTTTCAGCGGCCGGATTGCTAAAATCCGTGCTCAAACACAATTCGAACGTTTGGAGAAAGCTATGAAATTTACCGATATGCTTCAGCACTGCTGGGATGTCAACCAATCATTACTTTGCGTCGGCTTAGATCCCGATCCCAAACGTTTTCCTAAGCAGTTTGAAGGCAGCAAGTACGCCATCCTGGACTTCTGCTGGGACATCGTTCAATCGACCGGAGACTTGGTCTGTGCTTTTAAACCGCAGATTGCTTACTTTGCATCTTCCGGGGCCGAAGATCAGCTTAAAGAGCTGATTGCCCGAATTCACAGTGAATATCCGGAAGTTCCCGTCATTCTTGATGCGAAGCGCGGGGACATCGGTTCAACGGCCAAGCATTATGCGAAGGAAGCCTTCGAGCGTTTCGGCGCCGACTGCGTCACGCTTTCTCCATACATGGGTTTTGACTCTGTCGAACCTTACCTCGAGTATCCGGACAAAGGCGCTTTCATTCTTTGCCGCACTAGCAACAAAGGCGGAGATGACTTCCAGATGCTTAACTGCGGCGGCCGGCCTCTTTACCACGTTGTGGCGGAAAAAGTGGAGCAGTGGAATACGACAGGACAGCTTGGCCTCGTGATCGGCGGAACCTATCCGAAGGAACTTGCCAGCGTTCGTGCACTGACGCCGGAATTGAATTTCCTAGTTCCTGGCATCGGAGCCCAGGGCGGAGACATTAATGCCTGTGTTCAGAGCGGTATGAATGCACAAAAGACAGGCATGGTGATCAATTCCAGCCGCGCTGTTCTCTATGCTTCTTCCGGAGAAGACTTCAAGGAGAAGGCCAGAGAGGTCGCAATGCAAACTCGCGACGCGATCAATGCTGCAAGAGGCCTCTAAATTTCGTTGACAATGGTGCGCTGCGGAATGTCCCAGAAGGGCGCAACCATATCCTCTTTGCTCTTGAAGAACTGAACCAGGCGCGTTTGGAACCACTGCAGAAATACGCGGTGGCGGCGAATGCGCCAATTGGTTTTAGAGGTGCATACGAAGCACTCAACCGGAGGATGTACCCAGCCGGGAAGAATCGGAACCAATACACCGGAGGCGATTTCCTGAGCACAATGGAAAAGCGGTAAATCTACCGAGATTCCCAGTCCGTCGATGACAGACTTTTTAATTGCAAGAATATTGGAAACCCTGAGCACTTGTTTCCACCGGACTTCTTCTCGCCGATCACCGTTTTCTAAATAACGGGTCGCAGGACGGACTGTTCCGTCATAGACCAAGAGGGTATGCGCTGCCAGATCCTTAGGATGAAGGGGCAGTCCGTGCTCTTCTATGTAGTGCCGAGAGGCGACCGGAACGTATACATTGCGTCCGCGGGAGAACGACACAATCCGCGGGTCTTTTGATTTAAAGCTTGCGACGGAAATGTCGGCTTTGTACTGAAGAATGTCCTGAATATTTCCGCCTCCGACGATGTCAAAGACAATCTCAGGGTACTGGGAGTTAAATTCCATCAGCATCGGAATATAGACTGCAACAGAGCCCGGTGCTAAAGAAAGACGTATTTTGCCCGCCATGCCGGCTGAACTTTGCGTTAGTTCTTTGACCATTTCCTCGTGCTGAAGAAGGATATTTGAGGCATGTTCGTAGGCGATTTTGCCTGATTCCGTAAGCTGAAGCGGTCTGGTCACTCGGAGAATGAGCGTCTGTCCTAGGGCGTTTTCCAGGGAAGTCAGAGCGCGGGAGACCGTCGAGACTTCTACGTCAAACTCTCCGGCAGTATCAGAAAAGTTTCGGGTATTGCACAAGCTGCAGAACAAGCGCCATGCACTGAGGTCGTCTAGTTTTGACATGATGAGAGAAAAAAGGAATCGAGGATCTTTACATACTTTCTAACAAAAGCGATAAATACGCAAGTACTTTGCGCAAAACGCAAAGTAGCGTTTCCGATTTCGCCTGTCGATTTTGAGAGCTGACAATCAAAATAACGAAAAACAACCTCAAAACATAGGAGACAAAACAGATGACAGTCAGAGACGAGTTCTTCTGGTTAGGCGAAATTAATAAAGCCACCCTCGTGATCAACTCTCGTCAAGGTCTTTTGCCGATGCCAATTGCTAAAGAAGCGGCCAAGGCACTCCGTGAAGTTTTAGCTGACGGAGACGCTGATCCGACGAAGAGAGCTAAAACTTACATCACGTTTGAACCCTTAATGCTCAAAAAAGCGGATCCGGTCATTACTTTGATGCACGCCGGACGTTCCAGTCAGGATATGCATGCGACTTATCGCTCCGCTATCCTCAGAGACCATGTTCTCGAAGTCGGTGATGCATTAAACACCGTGCTGGAAACAATGACGGACCTGGCAGACAAAAACCGTGAAACCGTCGTCCCCAATTACACCAATGGCGTTGCCGCTCAGCCGAACAGTTTGGCACACTATCTGCTCGCATTTTTGGCCGGTTTCAGCCGCGATGCTCAGAAGCTTCGCCAATTTTATGTTCGTCTGGACCGCTGCCCGATGGGAAGCACCGTTTTAAACGGCACTTGCTGGCCGCTTGATCGCCAAGCAATGTGCGAACGCCTGGGCTTTGAAGCCATTGCGGAAAATGCCTACGATGCAACTCAAGTAGGTCAGAGCGATCTGCCCGTAGAATTCGCAGCGATCCTTACCGGTATTTGCCTGCACATCAATGTTTTCCTGGAAGACTTGATGGTTCAGTACGCTCAGGCTCGTCCCTGGATTCTTCTGCAGGAAGGCGGAGACAACACCTATGTTTCTTCTGCTATGCCGCAGAAACGCAATCCCGGCTTAGTGAATAACTGCAGAACGGAATCTTCTTCCGTGATCGGCGAAGCTCAGGCCGAGTTCTTCCGTGCTCACAATCTCCAGAGCGGCATGATTGACCCGAAGAATCAGACACTCAACAGTGCTCTGGCTCTTCATGCGGTTAAAGTTCTTACTATGTTTAACCGAGTTCTCAAAGCACTCGTGATCAACAAAGATCGTGCATTAGAAGAACTTAACAACGACTGGACGGCCAGCCAGGAAGTTGCCGACCGCCTGATGAAGGAATACGGCGTTCCGTTCCGTATCGGCCACCACGCTGCCAGCCACATTGTTTCCTATGCTCGCGCCAACAACATTCTTCCGCTCGACTTCCCGTACGCCAAGATGCAGGACTTCTACAAGGAAGTCATCGAGAAAGAATTCCCTGAAGGCGATCCGAAGTTCCCGATGAGCGAGGAAGAATTCAGAGAAGCATTAAACCCTGTTTCTATCGTTCACAACCGTAAGACACTTGGCGGACCTCAGCCCGCTGAGCTGGAAAGAATGCTCAAAGAGCAGACAGCCGAAAACCATCTCAACGAACAATGGGTGGCTGACAAGAAAGCGTTTATCCAATCTTCCCTCGATAAATTAAATAAAGAATTTGAAACCTTAGGAGAATAATCATGACAGTACTTCTGCCTTGGTTTGCCCTGGTCGTCACTGTTTTGGCGGGCTGGGCAATCATTAAAAGATTGTCTACTTCTATGGTCCTGCTGTTTGCCGGCTTGGCCATGATCAGCTTTGCCGTGATCTGCGGTGTTCACGGTTTTCTGCCGAAGGGTGTTAAGCCTTCCGGATTCGTATGGTTCGATATTTTCGAACTGCTTCGTTCTATCGCAACTAAACAGACTTCCGGCATCGGTCTTTTGATTATGGTCGCCGGCGGTTACGCTGCCTACATGGACAGAATCGGCGCTGCTCACGCTCTGGTTCGCGTTTGTGTTAAACCTTTGGACGCCCTGTCTTCCCCGTACCTTGTTCTGGTCATGGGCTATCTGATCGGCCAAGCTCTGGTCACGGTGATTCCGAGTGCTGCGGGTCTTGCAATGCTGCTGTTGGTTGCTCTGTTCCCGATTCTTCGCGCTGTCGGCTGCTCGCCCGCTGCTTCTGCTGCCGTGATCGGTACATCCGCCGGTATGACCTTAGGGCCAGCCTCCGGTACTGCTAACCTTGCTGCTCAGACAGCCGGTTTGGATCCGATCATCTACTTCGTTCAGTGCCAGCTTCCGGTTGCCATCCCGACTTTGATCGTTGTTGCTATCTGCCATTACTTTGTTCAGAAGTACTATGACAAGAAGAACGACGACGTCTATTCTGACGCCATCCTGACCAAGAAAGACGACCTTCGCAATGTTCCCGCCTGGTACGCTATCCTTCCGGTCCTTCCGATCGCATTGATGATCATCTTCAGTAAGCTCGTTTATTCTGCTGTTAAGCTCAATACCATCTCTGCTCTGCTTCTCGTTTGGGTCCTTACTGTCATCATTGAACTCATCAGACGCCGCGATTACAAACCGGTTCTTGCCGACGGTGCCTTCATCTTCAAGGCCATGGGCGGAATGTTCTCCTCCATCGTTGCTCTGATTATCTGCGCTGAATTCTTTGCTACCGGCCTGAAAGTTACAGGTTTGATCTCTGCACTGATTACACACGCTCAAGGTATGGGTTTAGGCCTCAACGGTATGACAGCCGTGCTTACAGCTGTTGTCGGTATCGTGACATTCCTGACCGGTTCCGGTGTCGGTGCCTTCTCCAGCTTCGCAGCTCTGGCTCCTGATGTTGCCAGCGGTCTGGGCGGTTCTGCTGCAGCCTTCGTTACCCCGATGCAGTTCGCTTCCGGTATGCTCCGCGCCATGTCTCCTGTGGCAGGCGTCATCATTGCGGTTGCCGGTGCTGCCGGTGTCTCCCCGATGGCCATCGTTCGCCGTACTTGGATCCCGATGCTGGCCGGTATGATCACCGTCGTCGTCGCCAACGTAGTTTTCTTAGGCTAACTATCTGAACACACGGGCCCGTCTAAGGGCCCGTCGGAGAATCAAATGAAAAAAATCCTCATTCCCGCTTTAACCGCTGCGCTTTTGTGTTCTTCCGCCTTTGCTCTGGAAAACTCGGTTGCTCCGAAAGTTACCGATATTAAAAATCATTCCCCGAAAACCGGCCTGATCGTCGGCAACTCCTACAGCTTCTACAACTGCGGTGTTCACGGTTATTTAAGAGGGCTGACACGCGAAAACAAACAAGATTGGAAAGCTCGCATTGTCACGATCAGCTCCGGCCGTCTTTCTTATCATGATGTAGAGCAATACATGGGTCCTCATGAGATGGATCCCTATGTCAAGAAGGACGAGAAGGGCAACCTGATCAATCCGATGTTTGACGTGGTCATTCTGCAGGGCATGTCCACAGAGCCGATCGCAGAAAAAAGCATTCCGACATTCAAGAAATTCCTGAAGCAGCACGTCGCCACAGTTAAGGCAAAAGGAGCCGAACCGATTGTGGTTGATACCTGGGCTCGTCAGAACAAGCCCGAAGATACTAAGAAACTGGCAGATTCAATCATTTCAGCGGCCAATGAAAGTGATGCGATCGTTTTACCGGTCGGATTGGCCTTTGCCGAAAGTCTGAAGCAGCGTCCGGACCTGGTGATGCATCAAAAAGATAAAAGCCATCCGACGGCAGCTGGTTCTTACTTATACGGCGCAATGCTTTACGGACTGCTCTTCAAGAAGAGTCCCGAGGGGATGGCTTATTTGGGTGAATGCGAGAAACCTCTGAAACCAGAGGATGCCAAGTTCCTTCAAAAGCTGGCCTGGGATGTTCTTACTGACTTCTATGGGTGGAAGAAGTAAATAAGCTGTACTCTCCCAAAGCTTGCGGTCTTTGCTGATCAAATCAGTGAAGACCGTTTTTTAATGCTTCTTGCGGAAGGTTGACCTGTTCTGGAAGAGGCTGTTTAAACGACAAGGCTAAGTGGACAAGGCTCACGCCGATCGAAGGCCAAACAAGATCGAGCCATTTCGGGGCACCGTTATGAAATACGGCTTCATAGTCTTTGAGCGCGCTCTTTAGCCCGTGTTTGCTGTTATCGGAGGAATATCCGTTCTGCTGCAGGAGTTTTTCTAAAAGCGTGCTGTAATCCAACCCGGAAGATGAGCGGTTAGCCAGCGGGTCCATTTCGATATCAGACATTTTTTATCCCAAAAATAAAGCCTCCGCGGCGAACGGAGGCTTATAACTATAGGCTTTTAGGAAGCCCGATTTGAATTACTGCTGTGCAGACTGGGGAGCCGGAGCCTGAGCAGGAGCTTGAACCGGAGCTTGTGCAGGGGCAGCTGCCGGAGCCTGACCGGTTGCACCGACTTCAGGGGCGTAAATCATCATCGGGGCATTGCCCATCATCTGACCGTTGCCCATCATCATGCCGTTAGGAACGATTTCGATCGGCTGGGCCTGTACTGCTCCCGGAGGAAGCTGGTTGTTGGCTTGAGGAGCGGCCGGAGTTGCTTGCGGTGCCGGTTGAGGAGCGGGCTGAGGAGCAGTCTGAGGGGCTGTCTGAGGTGCGACCTGAGGCGCTGCCTGAGGAGCAGGAACAGCCTGCGGTGTCGGGCCTAAGTCGTCATCGGGAGCCTGCTGCTGGGCGTTGCCGTTGCCTTGGAGCTGCATGAAAACGCCGAGCTGGCCGGCGATGTAGCCTAAAGCGACAAGAGACTGATCACGAGTGATGGTCTTGCCGGTCTGGGCTGCACGAGCCTGAACAAACTCACTGGCTCTGTCGAGTTCTGTCTGGGTGACCGGAAAGTCTCCAAACTGCATGTGACCCATGGTGGCTAACTTGCCGATGACTTCACCGGCAGGATTTGTCGGAGCTTGTTGGTCGGGCTGAGGAGCAGTTTGCTGGGCGAATGCAGATACGGAAAAGCTCAGTGCGACGGCACTGAGAGCAAGGGTTAATTTTCTAAGAATCATGTTATTTCTCCACTTCAGAAGCTAGAGAAACTATACTCCGTAAAAACCCTTAGATAGTGAGTTAACTCCTTGATTCTTACTCAATATGGTGAAAATGCATGCCTACTTTGACGCGCTTTTAGGAAGTGTTTTTAGTGCGTCAATCACGATGTCCTGAGTAAGAAGCTCCGGGAGGATTTTTGCAGTTCCGTCCGGAGAGTAGAGCAGGTAAAGCGGGACGCCGGTTCGGCCGAAGGATTCCAAAGTCTTAGAAATTTCAGCGTTCCGATTGGTCCAGTCGGCAATAAGAAATTTAACGTTGTGCTCTTTAAAGGCTTTCTGAACATTTTCCCTATCCAGCACGGCAAGTTTATTTGCCTGACAAGTCACGCACCAGGAAGCCGTGAAGTCGACAAAAACCGGACGTCCTTCATCAAGGGCAGTTTGGACAGCCGTCGGGGACCAGGCGTCGGCTGTGCTTACTTCGACAGGTGCACGCTCAAGCAGCGGAGAAGCGGCGAGGGCATATGCGCCGGCGCCGAGGATAAAAGCCAAAGCCATGAAGCCTTTTGAAGCTGCTTTGCCGAACTGCAGGCGGCCGTACAAAATCAAAGCGACTGCTAAAAGTACAGCAGCGCAGAGATAGACTCCGAGTGCCGAGAGCGACACTTGCTGCCAAAGAACCCAGAAAAGCCAAAGTGCGGTAAGGGCCATCGGAACGGCCATGATTGTTCTGAATATACCCATCCAACGTCCCGGGCGCGGCAGCCAGGCAGTCAGGCAAGGGAACAGCGCCAGCAGAAGCCAGGGGAGGCTCATGCCAAGACCGAGGCAAACGAAGACGACAAAGGATTCCAGTGCAGAGGCAGAAAGTGCGTAGCCTAAGGCGGCGCCCATGAACGGGGCCGTGCACGGGGAGGCAACGACGACGGCCAGGATACCGGTTGCAAAACTGCCGGCCAGGGAGGCACCGGAAGTCTGACCCGTAGAGGCAATTCTTACGCCGGAAAATTCAAAGGCGCCGGCCAAGTTCAAGGTGATCGTGACAAAAAGGAGCGCCAGCAACGCTACAAACCAAGGCGACTGCAGCTGGAAGCCCCAGCCGACGGAGGCTCCGGCCGCTTTTACGGCGATCAAGGCGCCGGCTAAAAGCGTCATGGAAATGAGGACGCCGAGAGTAAAAGAAAGACCGTGCAGTGCCAGCTTCCCGTCTTTGCGATGCTCAACGAGGCTGAGCATTTTCAATGAGAGAACGGGGAAGACGCAGGGCATCAGATTCAGAATCAAGCCGCCGAGGAAAGACATTCCGGCTGCAAGCCAAACCGTTAGGTTGACGTCCGTGTTGTCAGAGGAAGCCGACGGGGGTGTCACGGTTCCAGTTACTAAAACATGAGAGAAACTGCCGGACCAGCCGCCTTTAGCGGGGCCGCCGTCAGCGGCAAAGACGCCGGATAAAGTGTCACCGGCTTTCAGTTCTTCCGTGCCTTGAAGTCGGACAGTGACTTCATCGCCGTTTTTAGATACCGATTGAGGTGCTTTGTAGTCAACAGCTCCTTCGCCTTCGGTAAATACATAAAAATGATTGAACGGTTCTGAAGTTTTAAATGTGACGGATAAAGCGTGATTAGAAGTGTCGACCTTTGCAGAGACCGTTTTTAACGGAGCCGGCGTTAAGCCTTCATTTGTTTGAAAGAGACCGGCGTTCGGAGAGGGAGCCGGTTCAGTTTTCGAGACTTTAACGGGAACGTCGAACGAAGCACTTCCCGGAATGCATTGTTCCGCGCACATTAACCAGGAGACATTCGCTTTTGCGACGTAATCTCCTTCCTTGGCAGATGCGGGAACGGAAATTGAAACGGGCAGAAGAACAGAGTCTTCGTATCCGAAGTTGGTGAGATCGCCGACGACATAAAGATTCGGCGTTGGCCATTGAATCTGGCCTGCTTTCCAGCCCTCGGGAAGCGTCCAGTCAATGGTAGTCGGAAGCCCGGTGTCACCGGGCGTTTTCCAATAAGTGTGCCAGCCGGGCTCTTGGGTCAGCAGAACGCCTAAGCGGATGGAGCTTCCGGGCTGGACGGACGTTGCTTGAGAGATAAGCTCGGCTTTGACCGCTTCGGTTTTCTTCCAAGGAAGAGCCTGTGCGTTTAGAGCAAAGACGGCAAAGAAAAGTAAAAGGAAGCGCAAAAGCCAAGCAAATCTCATAACAACAATGTATCTAACTGAACAAATTAACCATGTACGCGTTTGACTTCGGCAAAGGCCTTGTCAGCCGCTTCGAGCGTGCGAGCGATAACGGAGTCGTCATGGGTAATGGAGACGAAACCGGCTTCGTAAATGCTCGGAGCCAGATAAACACCGTTATCGAGCATGGCATGGAAGAAAGTCTTGAAGCGATCGGAATCGCATTCCATGACTTCTTTGAAGGAGGTTGGGCATTTTCCGCGGAAGTAAATGCCGAACATGCCGCCGATGCTTTGGGCAGAGAAGGCCACGCCGTGCTTCTTAGCCATCGCGCCTAAGCCCTTGACGAGCTTGGCGGTCTGTTCGGAAAGACGCTTGTAGAAACCGGGCTGCTGAATTTCATGCAGCGTGGCAAGACCGCAGGCAACGGCGACCGGGTTGCCGGAGAGGGTGCCTGCCTGATAGACGGGGCCCAACGGAGCAACGCAGTTCATGATGTCGCGTTTACCGCCGAAAGCTGCAACCGGCATACCGCCGCCGATGACTTTACCGAACATCGTGATGTCCGGATCGATGTGGTACAGAGACTGGGCGCCCCCGAGTGCAACACGGAAACCGGTCATGACTTCGTCGACGATGAGAACGGTTCCGTGCTTAGCGGTTTCTTCCCTCATGGTTTCGAGGAATTCCTGGGTTGCAGGAACCATGTTCATGTTGCCGGCAACTGCTTCAACGATCACGCAGGCGATTTCATCGCCCTCTTTGTCAAAGAGTTCTTTGAGCTGTTTGGGATTGTTGTATTCCAGAACGATCGTGTCGTTTGTGACAGCAGCGGGGACACCGGCAGAGCTCGGTGTACCGAAGGTCAGCAAGCCGGAGCCGCCTTTAACCAGCAGGGAATCACTGTGGCCGTGGTAGCAGCCTTCAAACTTCACAATCTTATTGCGGCCGGTGTAGCCGCGAGCCAAACGGATGGCGCTCATGCCGGCTTCGGTGCCGGAGGAGACGAGACGGACTTCTTCAACGGAAGGAATGAGACGCTTAATTTCTTCGGCAATATCAATTTCAACGACGGTCGGAGCACCGAAGCTCAAGCCGTTGTCAACGGCTTCTTTGACAGCTTCAATGACGTGAGGATTGTTGTGACCGAGGATCATAGGACCCCAAGATCCGATGTAGTCGATGTACTGCTTACCTTCGACGTCGTACATGTGCGGCCCTAATGCTTTTTTGATAAAGCGGGGAGCGCCGCCGACAGAACGGAAGGCACGAACCGGGGAGTTCACACCGCCGGGGATGGACTTCTGGGCTCTGTCAAAAAGTACTTCATTCTGATCCATGAAAAGAACTCCTAGAAATGAATTAAATAGTAATTTCAAGCGAGATAGGTTAATCCGCTCATGCTAAAGGAAAAACCTAAAGGATAGATTAATTCCGTCAGATCGGACGAGACTGCAGGGAAGCTGTAGCAACCACAGGGAAAAAGAAGTAAGCTTTCACGCCAAAGACAGAGAAATTAGTTTTAGAAGAATAACGAAACGAAATTCGATAAGAGATCGTTGAAGATGACATCGAATTTCGAGAAGTTTCTCAGAGGAGCTTCAAAAGAAATGCGGAGAGCTCTCGGGAAGCGCTCCGCACAAAGGCTGGCCTCAGTCCTTTAGAAAGGCTGATGTAGCAGAACACAGATTTTTTCGCCGAAGGTAAGGAGTACTTGAAACCGCAGACTTTTGTTGCGACGCTTGCATCCTCAGCGAAAGTTCAAGATGCAGCGATTTCTTGGTATCCTAGGCGATGATTAGTTTTCCGTAGTGGAAATTTTCTTGACGAAGGACGTCAGGAGCTGGCCGAAATCCTGAGATTCCGCATTGCCGGCAGATGTGGCGAGCAGCGCGCCATAGAGTGTTGCCAAAACCCAAGCTGTTAGGACCGAAATCCAGGCAATTTTTCCGAAGTTCATACGTTCTCCTTATAAGTGAACCTTGCTTTATACAGGGTTTTTACTTGTCAGAACGAGAAGCTCGCATAATTTGAGTGGTTAACTGCCCATTGTGCGTCTAAACAATTTGTGGTCCGATCGGTTGTTGCTTCTCTTAGGGATCCTTCTAAAAAGTGGTCGTTCTCAGGATCTCAAAGTCCCTGCAGATGGGATCGCCAGCTTTAAATAATTGCTGAACCTAATTTCCGGACGAGGCAGTCTTCTCTCCTTGGATAAGCAGAACAACCCAGTATTCGAGTCGGAACAATGGACAAAAGAGCAGGTGCCGAAAATTAGAAGGCCAAGCCAAGCGCCAGCTTGAAGGTCACCGGAGACGGGCGCATCGAGAAGCTGTCGTCCGTCGGGCTGTGCGCCTTGTAACGCGGGAAGCCCAAATCCATACCGCCGGTCACATGAAGATTGCGTGTGACGGCGACCGTTCCGCCGGCCTGAATGACCGGAGTGAAAATGTCCTTCTTGGCTCCCCAGCCCTCTTTGAAGTCTTGCTGGTCACTTCTGAAATAGCCTGCGCCGACACCGGCGTAAAGCTTCACGCGTTCGGCAGCTCTGAAGTGATACTGCACGGCAAGGCTGTAGCTTGTGAGCTTGTAGCTTCCGACCTTACTGCCGTTGGCATGGATGCTGTGCGTGCCGGAGCGATTAACGGAGAAGTCCAAAGCCCAATCAGGCGTGACAAAGTAACGCAGACCGGCTGAGTAAGCGCCGTCTGAAGAAATAGAAGACGGTTTCGGCGTGCCTTTAAGTGTTGTCTTCTGCCACCCGCCGCCTGCATAAATCAGCACTTTATTAGAGAAGAGAGATTTCGGCGTGTCCGGCATGTGACGACTCTTCCGATCGTCAAATGTCATATTGGCAAAGAAGAAAAAGATGTCGGAGAACGGAACGTACGTTCCGTAAATGCTGAAGTTGTCTGTGCCGACGCCAAGCAAGGGCAGGGGCGCCGGGAACGGAATCCATTTGTAGTCGCCGCGGGCCGTCAAACCGATGGTGTAGCCGGCTTCAGCATAGAAGGGTGTGCTGCCGAGTCGCCAGCGGGACAGCCAGCCGTAGCCCATGAACGGTTCAAAGTTATTGTGGGAATCGGAGAACGCCATGGCGTACATGATTCTGCGGTTTCCGCGGCTGTCGATAAAGTTGCGCGAAATACCGCCGCCCCACGTGTAACCGTTTTCGTTGTGGCGTTTTTCAGTTTTGTATGCATATCCCGGATGAATCGTGTAGGCGGGAAGGAGCAGTCCGGAAGAACCCTCCGAAATGATGGTCTTCATTCCGACCCAAGTGTCGGAAAGATAGCTTCCGGAAGAGTTTTCTTCGGAAACCATACCGGCGGGGAGGGTATCGACAATTGCTTCCCAAACCGAACGACCGGAGTCTTCAGCAGAAGCAGATGAGGCGATCGCAATAAGTCCAGCCCCGAAAATAGTTCTAATGATCTTATTTTTCACGACTTTTTCAATGGAGTGCAAAGCAGAAAAAATTCTACAGAAAAACAAAGCGCTTTTATTTGATTTGGTCATTAGAACGAGCTCAATTAACGCAATTTTGATGCCTGTTTTGTGTGACGAGGCTTTTTAGGAAGCTCGCGAAACTTGCGGAAACGGATGAATCAAATTAAAGTTGCACCGCGAAGTTCGTCGGACAATCGCCGGGGAGAAAGACCTCGGAGGAAAGTCCGGACTCCACAGAGCACCGTAGGAGGTAACACCTCTCCGCCGAAAGGCGAGGACTAGAGCAACAGAGACGAGCCGATTCAGTTCGGTTGAAACGGGCAATCTCTACGGGGAGCAACATCAAATAGGCAGCTGATGAACCTGCTCGGCGAGGCTGCGGGTAGATGGCTCGAACTCGGGAGTGATCCCGGGTCTAGATGAATGATTGTCATGCCGCGTTAAGCGCCACACAGAATCCGGCTTATAGACGGACTTCGCACTTCTATCTTTTCTTTTTTAATTCAAATAATTAAGCAAAGCGAAAATTAAAGAACAAGAATAACTTTCGCTCAATGTGAGTGTTGGTGGAGGAAAGTGGAAAAAAGTGGCTAAAATTGAGAGTTAGAAAAGGTAGATTTTTGTCTCGTTTTAGTCGTGTTCCAAGGCTCTCCGCACATCAATCTTGACGCCAAAGGGCGTCTGTCGGTGCCTTCTCGTTACCGAGAAGCCCTGGCAGAGTTGTGTTCAGGCCAAATGACCTTTACCCGGCATCCTGACGGGTGCGCCTTACTGTACCCGCGAAATGTTTGGGAAACGAAAAGAAGCGAATTAATGGCACTTCCTTATTCGGCCAGAGTCTTTCAAAGAATCGTGATGGGTTCGGCCGTGGATGTGGACATGGATGCCAGCGGCAGACTGCTGGTGCCTGCAGAGTTAAGAAAAGCATGCGGTCTTTCCAAAGAGATCGTTCTTGTGGGATTGGGCTCGCACTTTGAGCTGTGGGATGCTGAGAAGCTTGCGGAAAGCGAAGCTAAAGCAATGACAGAAAACCTATCGGATATCGCCGCCCAATTCAATTTTTAAAAATAAGGTAGTTTTCTGTGCAGGCAGAAGTCTTGGTTCATCGCCCGGTGCTCGCTGAAGAGTCTCCCCGGCTCTTGGTAACCGATCCGAATGGTGTCTATGTCGACGGTACTTTCGGACGCGGCGGGCATTCGCGCCTGATATTGGAGAAACTCTCTCCGCAGGGGCGCCTGATCGCATTTGACCGTGATGAAGAAGCTGTCAAGGCCGCTGCGCAGATCAAAGACCCGAGATTTCAAATTATTCATGCACCCTTTGCATCCATGAAAGAGGAATTGGCAAAGGTCGGCATTGATCGTGTCAGCGGTATTTTTCTTGATATCGGCGTCTCTAGCCCGCAGATTGATGACCCGGAACGCGGATTCTCTTTCCGTTTTGACGGCCCTTTGGATATGCGCATGGACACAAGCACCGGGGAGACGGCCGCCGAATGGATCGCTCGCGCAGACGCCGCCGAGATGGCTAAGGTATTTAAAGATCTCGGAGAAGAGCGTTTCGCAATGAAAGCTGCCAAGGCGATTGAGAAGGCACGAGTCAAAGAACCGATTCTTCGTACCAAGCAGCTCGCCGATTTGATTGCCGCAACGCTGCCGCGCAACAAAAAAGACAGCGCCCAGCACCCGGCGACACGCATTTTCCAGGCGATTCGAATTCACGTGAACCAGGAACTTGAGCAGCTGAAACGTGCGCTTGAGTCTGCCGGCACCCTTCTGCTGCCGGACGGTGTCTTAGCGGTGATTTCATTCCATTCGCTGGAAGACCGCATCGTAAAGAAATTTTTTGAGGCCGCTGCCAATCCGGCATCCGGCATCAATCCTCGTCTGCCGCTGCTTCCTTCGCAGCTTCCGCAGCCGCTCTTTAATCGTGCCGTACGTATCCTTCCTTCTGAAAAAGAATGCGAAGAAAATCCTCGCGCCAGAAGTTCGGTGCTTCGCGGCGCCTCAAGGACGGATGCTCCTTGGCCTGAGCAGGGAGTGCGGGTATGAACGAGTTCCGCTTCCTGGTCGGGGCGATAGTGATTTTGGAACTGGTTCTTTTTGCGTGCGGACTTAAAGTCGTAGAGAACCGCCACAACGCCCGAAAACTATTCATTGAACTGGAGCACGAACAGCAGGTTCATCATTCACTGATGGATGAAAAAGCTCGCCTCAAGCTTGAAATTTCCAACTTGGAGCAGATTCGCCAGGTCGAAGTCCGGGCAAAAGAAGGAGGTCTAGCGCCTGCTGAGAACGATCGTGTGATTGTTCTGGATAAAAACGTTGCACCTTCCGGAGCTCAAAAATGAGAATCAGGCAGTGGCTCAGGGATGCATGGGACAACGTTTCCATGCCGACGGAAGAAAAACGCGGAGACGATGACAGCGTCAAGGACCTCCTGCGCCTGAAAATCAAGCCCGGCCGAAGCAAGTTTGTTTATTTCATGCTGCTTCTGTGTTTCATTGCGCTTGGTATTCGCATCGGCTGGCTCCAGCTCGGTTTTAATACGGAGTTCCTCCAGAAGCAGGGTGCGATGCGCTTCCAGCGCACGATCGAAGTGCCCGCGATGCGCGGTCAGATTTATGACCGAAACGGTACGCTTCTGGCAACGAGTGTGACCGCCAAGGCGCTCTGGATTATTCCTCAGGACGTTCAGATTTCGACCTCTCAGCTCAAAGAAATTGCAAAGACGCTGGACATTCCGCTTTCCGAACTTAGGAAAAAATTTAACTCCAAACGCACATTCGTCTACCTGAAGCGTCAGGTTCCGATTGAAACGGCGGAGAAAGTACTGGATATGAAAATTCCGGGCCTGCATTCCTCCCGAGAATTCCTTCGCAGTTATCCCGACGGCGAAGCGGCCGCTCAGATCGTCGGTCTGACCGGTTTGGACGGCAACGGTATTGAAGGCATTGAACTGGCTGCGGAAAAACGTTTGGCAGGTAAACCCGGTTCGCGCCGCGTGATGAAGGACCGTCTCGGACGCATCGTTGAGGACGCTTGGCTAAAAGAGCCGATGAACGGCGAAAACATTACGCTGACGATCGACTCCCGCCTCCAAAACCTTGCTTATGAAGCCTTGGGCCGTCAGGTTGAGAACCTGAAAGCTAAGGGCGGCTCTATTGTGATTGCCGACCCGAAGACCGGCGATATTCTTGCGCTTGCGAACTACCCGAGTTTTGATCCGAACCATCGCGGCAAGATTTCGCGCACAGGAGTTCGTAACCGCGCCATTGTGGATACATATGAACCGGGTTCGACGATGAAGCCCTTCTCGGTGGCTGCCGGCCTCGAAGAAAAGAAAGTGACGCCGAATACGCTCTTCCAGATCGGCCGCTCCATGTCTTTCGGCCGTCATTCGATCGGTGACTCCCACTACAGCAAAGAGCTGACGGTAACGGGCATTATTCAGCACTCGAGCAACATCGGTACGTCTAAAGTGGCGCTGCTGATGACGCCGCAGGTCATGTGGTCTTATTACGACAAGCTGGGCTTCGGCCATTCTCCGCAGATCGGATTCCCAGGTGCGGTGGCCGGTCGTCTGCGCCCGGCAAAGAACTGGCGTCCGATCGAGCAGGCAACCATGTCCTACGGGCACGGCGTTACAGTTTCTCTGCTTCAGCAGGTTCGTGCCTACACGGTGTTTGCGCGTGACGGAGACATGATCGAGCTCTCCATTTATAAAGATCGTGCTTATCGCGAGCCGCAGAGGGTTTACAGCGCCAAGACCGCCGGTCAGATGCGCGACATGCTTGCGAAAGTTGTAGAAAAGGGCGGAACCGGTTTCAGAGCCCGCGTTGAAGGCTATACCGCCGCCGGTAAAACCGGTACGGCTTACAAGGTCGAAGGCGGCCAGTACGTGAGAAAGTACGTTGCAGGCTTTGCCGGTTACGCGCCGGCTCACGATCCGCAGATCGTGGTGGGCATCATGATCGATGAGCCGATGATCGGTAAGCACTTTGGTTCGACGGCTGCCGCGCCGCTCTTCTCCGAGATGGTTTCGAAGACGCTGCGTCTGATGGCGGTCAATCCGGATCGTCCTGAAGACTTTATGGTCACTAAAAACGACAAGAAGGCGCCTAAAGCTAAGCCGCAGCCCGTTAAATCCAATGCTGTCAAAGAGCCAGCGCGCGCCCGAGCCAAGGCTCCTGCGAAAACGAATTTAAAGTCAGCCAAAGAAGATCACGTAGTATAGGGGAAGACCAATGGTTGATGCTGCAGCTGTTGCCGCTGAGATTAAACGCTTCGCTCCCGAGGGAGCGGCTTTGCTTTTAGACAGCCGGAAAATTTGCAAGGGCGACGTATTTTTTGCCGTAAAAGGCGCACACACCGACGGAAGAGTCTTTATTGAGAAAGCCTGCAGTGCAGGAGCCTCCTGTGTGGTTGCAGAAAAGGGCAATATTCCCGCATGTTCTGCTCCCGTCATCGAGATCGAAAATCTTTATCGCGCTCTTGGGCCCATTGCAGCTGCCTACTACGGTAATCCGACGGCCCAGATGATCGGAATTGCCGTGACGGGCACCAACGGCAAAACAACGACGGCCAATTGGATTGCGGATCTGATGAACCGATTCGGGACTCGGTGTGCATGCATCGGAACTTTAGGATGCACGCTGAGCGGCAAAGTACTTCCGAGCGTATCCATGACGACGCCGGATCCGCTCACGCTTCAGGCTACTTTTGCTGAACTGCTCAGTCTCGGCTGCAAGGCGTTTGCTATGGAGGCAAGCTCGATCGGTCTTGAACAAGGCCGATTGGACGGAACAGAGATTAAAACGGCCGTATTTACGAACCTCACGCGGGATCATCTGGATTACCACGGAACCATGGAAAACTACCTCCGTGCTAAGGAGATCCTCTTCCGCTGGCCGTCAGTCGGTACCGCAGTCATTAATCAGTCGGGAGAGCCGGCCCAGCAGATTATGCAGGCTGCGGAGGGCGCCGGAAAAGACATCCTGACGGTCTCCGCACGAAGTGATCAGCCGGCAGCTCTGACTGCCGAGAATATCCGTCACACCCGAGAGGGGCTGGAGTTTGAAGTGCGGTTCAAGGGAAATTTATTCCCGGTTGCGGCGCACTTCTTAGGCCTTTTTAATGTAGAGAACTTCCTCTGCGCCGTGGGCGCAATGATCTCCGTCGGCTTTGAAATCGAAACGGTACTTAAAGAAGCCGTAAAACTCATGCCTCCGGCAGGACGCATGCAGATTGTGCGCGAAGACAGAGGTCCGATCTTTGCGGTGGATTATTCCCACACGCCGGATGCCGTGACTCAGGCGATTAACGCCCTGGAGGGGCTGGCCAAGGCACGAGGCGGCCGAATTTGGATTGTCGTCGGTGCGGGCGGAGATCGAGATCACGGCAAACGCCCCTTGATGGGGCAGGCTGCCTGTGCTGCGGATGAAGTTGTCCTGACATCGGACAACCCGAGAAGCGAAGATCCGAAAGAGATACTGAAACAAATTCAAGCAGGGACCACCAAACCCTGCACGGTCATTGAAGACCGCAGAAAAGCCATTGAATACGCCGCGGAACATGCCGCTGCCGATGACGTCATCCTCGTGGCCGGAAAAGGACACGAGGATTATCAGGAAGTTAAAGGTGTTAAACACCACTTCTCAGACGTGGAAGAGGCACGCGAGGCTCTGCGGAAACTAAGGAACAAAGATGAGTGAAGCGTTAATGACGATCGGAGAGTTTGCCGAGATGCTCGGCCCCGACACCCAAATTAAAGGTGCTCCGGGTATTAAATTTTCCTCCGTCAGTTTTGATTCGAGATCAGTCCGACCCAACGGGCTGTTTTTTGCTATTGAAGGAGAGCGGGACGGTCACGAGTTCGTGCAGGCTGCCTCCGATGCGGGCGCTGCCGCAGCGGTGGTGACGCACTTTGTGCCGGTGAGTCTCCCTCAGGTACTGGTGAAGGACACGCGCGAAGCGCTCCTGGACTCTGCCAAGAAATGGCGCTCGAAGTTCGACCTGCCTGTGATCGCGGTTGCCGGCTCCAACGGCAAGACGACCACGACGCAGATGGTTTTGTCCATCATCAAAGAACGCTTTCAGGAAGGTGCCTGGGTCGGAACCGAAGGCAACTTAAACAATGAGCTCGGAGTCTCACTGATGCTTTGGAAGCTGCGTCCCGAACATCAGGCGGCCTGTTTTGAAGTCGGTATGAACCATATCGGCGAAATGCGTCCGCTTGTCTCGGCGATTGCGCCTACGATCGGCACGGTCACCAACACGATGCGCGATCATCAGGAGTTTCTGGCTTCTTTAGAAGAAACTGCCAAAGAAAACGGAGAAGTCTTTGCTCAGCTCCCGCGTCAGGGCGTAGCCGTTATCAATGCCGTCGATCCCTTCGCGGTGGAATGGCGCAAGATGGCCGGGAATAATCGAGTCGTGACTTTCGGGACGCCGGACAGCGACGTTTATGCGTGCGAAGTGGACGGAACTGCATTTAGATTGGTCACGCCGGTCGGACAGATCGATATCGAGCTCAAAGTTCCCGGCAAACACAACATTGTGAACGCGGTGAATGCGGCCGCCGTGCTCTTTGCCATGGGCCGCGATCTCTGTGACATCAAAAAAGGCTTAGAGAACTTTAAGGCGGTCAGCCATCGCGGGGAAGTGGTTAAGCTGGAAGACGGTTCTGTGGTGATCGATGACAGCTACAACGCCAATCCTGACTCTATGAATGCAGCCGTCAATATGCTGAGCGAATACAAACTGCCCAAGATTTTTGTCGCGGGCGACATGGGAGAGCTCGGCGTTCAAAGTCCTCAATACCATCGAGAGCTGGGCGAATTCGTGCGCCGCCGCGGCATTGAGAACTTCTTCTCCATCGGCAACCGAATGCTCGACGCCGTCGAAGGCTACGGAGAAGGAGCTCGTCATTTTGAAACACAGGAAGAATTGCTTTCTGCGATTAAAGAAGAGCTGGCCAAGGGGCCGCATGCCGTGCTCTTTAAAGCCTCTAACTTTATGAAACTCTTCAAACTTGCGGACGAACTCGTCCGCACCTGGAACAAACAAGAAGAAAAAGAACCGAAGGAAAACTAAATGCTGCTCGCTCTGATTCATTGGCTGGCCGACTCGACTTCTTTAGGCTGGCTTCGCGTTTTTAACTATTTGACGCTGCGCGCCGTTTTAGCCGCGCTTACCGCTTTTTTTATCGCCTTGGCATTAGGCCCGGCGGTGATTCGTGAACTGAGAAAACTCAAGGTCGGTCAGGCCGTTCGTCAGTACGGACCGAAGAGTCATTTGGTCAAGGAAGGAACCCCGACCATGGGCGGCATTCTTATCCTGATTGCCGTCGGGGTATCCACGATTCTGTGGATGGATCTCAGCAACCGCTTTGTTTGGGTGGTGCTGTTTGTGACCTTAAGCTTCGGCGCCATTGGCTGGGTCGACGACTACCGGAAGGTCGTCCATCACGATCCGGAGGGTATGAAATCCCGAGAAAAGTTCTTTTGGCAGTCGCTTGTTGGCGTTATTGCTTCCGTGTACTTGGCTTTTTCCGTTGCGGCGCCGGGGAATGAACATATTTGGGGCTTGGTGCTTCAATGGATGGAAAGCGGCTTTACCTCGATTCCGCTGCCGGAAAGAAGCAATCTGCTGATTCCGTTCCTCAAGAACGTATCTCTTCCGATCGGTATCTGGGGCTTCATTATTCTCAGCTACTTCGTCATTGTCGGCACGAGCAACGCCGTCAACCTGACAGACGGTCTGGACGGCTTGGCGATTTTGCCGAGCGCTTTGGTCGGCATTGCTTTAGGTATTTTTGCGTATGTTGTCGGCCGCGTGGACTATGCCGCTTATTTGAATTTCCCCTATGTTCCGGGCGCCGGTGAAGTCGTCGTGGTGGGAGGCGCGCTGATCGGAGCCGGTCTCGGTTTCCTTTGGTACAACGCTTATCCGGCACAAGTGTTTATGGGCGACGTGGGCGCTTTAGCGCTCGGCGGTGCCTTAGGCACCATGGCGATCATTACACGTCAGGAGCTTGTTCTCTTTATCATGGGCGGCGTTTTCGTGATGGAGACACTCTCCGTGATTCTTCAGGTTTCGTACTTCAAGATGACGCACGGAAAGCGCATTTTCCTTATGACGCCGATCCATCATCACTTTGAGATGAAGGGATGGAAGGAAACCCAGGTCGTCGTTCGTTTTTGGATCATCACCATTGTTTTGGTGCTGATCGGTCTGTCTACTCTGAAAATCAGGTAATCCATCATGTCGGTCAGTCAAAAAGTATTGGTTCTCGGTTTAGGAGCTTCGGGTCGCACCGCTGCTCGCTTTTACGCATCCCGCGGTTTTGAGGTGCTTGCCGCCGATACAAGACCGCAGCCTCCGAAGCTCGAAGAGCTTCAGCAAGAGATTGCAAATCTGCGATTCCTTGGCGCACAGGTTACTCCTGAGACTGCTGCCGAAGTGTCCGAAGTCATGATTTCTCCGGGACTTTCTCCCGAATACTCGGTTTTTGCGCCGGTTGTCAAAGAAGCTCGTCAGCACGGTATTCCCGTGGTCGGTGAGATCGAGCTTTTTGCCCGCGAGCTCAAAAAATTGAAAGCCGAGTCAGGTTACGCTCCGAAGATCATCGGCATTACCGGCACCAATGGCAAAACCACGACAACGATGCTTTCAACGGCCATCATTGCAGAGGCCGGAAGGTTGGTGGTTGCGGCCGGCAATGTCGGCCCGAATGCCTTGGGCGAGCTGGAAAAACATCGTCTGGCCGGAACACTGCCGGATTTTTGGGTACTTGAACTGTCGAGTTTCCAGCTGGAGACCACGGAAAGTCTGCACTGCGACAGTGCCGCGCTCTTGAACATCACCGAAGACCATATCGACTGGCACGGTTCGATGGAGAAGTACGCCGCGGCAAAGAGAAAGATTTTTTCTGCCGATACGGTTCGCGTGCTCAACCGCGAAGATCTGGGCTCGATGCTTTCAGCCGAAGGCGTTCCGTCCGATTTAGTACATACCTTCGGATCCGATGCGCCCAAGAAAATCGGAGATTTCGGAATCTCGGACGTCGGCGCACTGGTATGGCTCTCCGGCTGCATTGCTTCAGCTTCGCCTGAGTTACTGATTCCGATGAACGCTCTGCGGATTCGCGGACTGCACAACGCCATGAATGCGCTGGCAGCTACTACTTTGACACTGGCCGTCGGAATCCCGCTGGATTCCATTCTGCGTACGCTGCGCGAGTATAAAGGCGAACCGCATCGTGTTCAGCTTATTCTCAGAGCCTCCGACATTGATTATGTCGATGACTCCAAAGGCACCAATGTCGGCGCCGTTGCAGCCGCTTTAGCGGGCTTCGGTCCGAAGAAGGTCGTTCTGATCTTAGGCGGTGACGGAAAGGGACAAGATTTTGCGCCGCTTAAGGCTCCGATCGAAGCACACGCCAAGGGAGCCGTCTTCATCGGTCGCGACGCGCCTCTGATTGAAAAGGAAGTCGACTATCCGGGGCTCTTGAAGGCTCATGCCAAGACGATGGCTGAAGCCGTGCGCGAAGCTCGTGCGATGGCTAAGCCCGGCGACACGATTCTGCTTTCTCCGGCTTGCGCAAGCTGGGACATGTTTAAGGACTACGCCGATCGTTCTGCGCAGTTCGTCGCTGCGGCTAAAGAGATCGCCGAAGAGGAAGGACAGCTGTGCTGATCAGACGACGTAAGAAAGAAGACGCTGACGATATCGTCACGCGCGTCGGCGACTACAACAATGCTGCCGCGCTGAATTACGAGCCGCGGGATATCGGTCCGGTGCCCCCGGATTACGGTGTTTTGTTCGTCGTTTTCTCTTTGATGCTTCTCGGCTGCCTGATGGTGTTCTCGGCTTCTATTTCGTTAGGAGACTCTCCGAAGTATCACATCAGTGAGCGCTACTTTTTTATCCGTCATGTGATTTCGCTGGTGGTAGCGCTGTTCGGCGCCTACATTGTTTGGCATATTCCGATGAAAGCCTGGAAGAAGATGGCGTTCCCATTCTTCCTGTTCGGACTCTTCCTGCTCGGTGCGGTATTCATTCCTGGTATCGGAAAATCGACAAACGGTGCCTGCCGCTGGATTCCGCTCGGCTTGTTTAATCTTCAGGTGACGGAAGTCATGAAGATTGCCGTGCTGATTTATGCAGCGGACTTTACTGTGCGGAAGCAGAACTACATGCACAGCGTGAAAAAAGGGCTTTTACCGATGCTGCTTGTGATGGGGCTCGTAGGCTTCCTGGTTTTGAAGGAGCCCGACCTCGGCGCTTACGTCATGATGCTGGCCATTTCCATGGGCATCCTGTTCTTAGGCGGCATTAACCTGACGGTTTTCATCATGGTGCTGGTCGGGGTTCTCGGATTGCTGGTCTTTATGATTTTTGCGGCTAGCTGGCGAGCGGCTCGTTTTTTCGCCTACCTGGATCCTTGGGAAATTTCGAACGCTCAGGGCAAGGCTTATCAGCTCTCGCATTCGCTGATCGCATTCGGCCGGGGCGAGAGCTGGGGCGTCGGCTTAGGCGATGCGATTGAAAAGCAGCACTACCTGCCGGAAGCGCATACCGACTTCATCCTTGCGATTGTCGGTGAGGAATTGGGCTTTGCCGGTGTGATGCTGATCTTGGTTCTTCTATTCTGGCTGGTCAAACGAGCCATCGAAATCGGAAGAACAGCCATTCATTTGGAACATATTTTCTCCGGACTGGTCGCCGAGGGTATCGGTATCTGGATCGGAGTTCAGACATTTATTAACGTCGGCGTGGCGAGCGGTTTGCTCCCGACAAAAGGTCTGACCCTTCCGTTTATCAGTTTCGGAGGCTCGGCGATCATGGCTGTCACGGCGGCGGTGGCTATTCTTCTCAGAGTCGACTATGAGAATAAGGTCACCATGAAGGGAGGAAAAGTATGAGTAAGCATTTAGTGATAGCGGCTGCCGGCACAGGCGGCCACGTCATGCCCGGCGTGGCGGTTGCAAAAATTTTGATCTCGCGCGGATGGACGGTTTCCTGGATCGGAACCGAGCAGGGGATGGAGCGCCGCATTGTCGAGCGGCAGAAGATCCCTTTTATGGCCCTGGACTTTCAGGGGCTGAGAGGCAAGGGTCTGAAAACGATGCTGTTCGGCGGCTTTAAGCTTCTGAAGTGCATTGCGCAGAGCCGAACGATTTTGGCCCAAAAACACGCGGATGCCGTGTTTTCAACCGGCGGGTACATTGCCGTACCGGTTTGTTTGGCCGCGGGCCTTAAAGGTATCCCGTATGTCTTGATGAACAGTGACGCGGATCCCCTGCTCTCGATCAAGATGGTGCAAGGAAATGCCGCGGGCGTCATGTGCGGATTTGACGGCAAAGCCGCCAAACTTGCCGGAGACAAAGGTGTTGTGACCGGAAATCCTGTCCGTAAAGAGATTTTGGCGATCTCCGCACCCGAGGAGCGTTATCAGGGCAGAGAAGGTCGATTAAAACTATTGATTTTCGGCGGCTCCTTAGGCGCTCAGGTGTTTAATCAGAATGTTCCGTCCTCGATTGCGGCACTTCCGCCGGAAAAGCGTCCCGAGATTATTCATCAGTGCGGTATGAAGGCTGTCGAAGAGGTTAAGGCAAGCTATGCCGCATTGGGCATCGAGGCCCAAGTGATTCCGTTTATCGAAGACATGGCGGCCGCCTATGTTTGGGCCGATGTCGTTCTGGCTCGAGCGGGGGCTATTTCCGTGAGCGAGCTGACCGCTGCCGGAGTGCCGTCCATTCTGGTTCCGCTGGTTACAAAGACAACCTCTCATCAGGTTGGAAATGCTAAGTATATGCAGGAGGCCGGCGCGGCGATCTATCTGCCCCAAAGTGAGCTGACTACAGGTAAACTCACTGCGCTTTTAGAAGGCCTCAACCGAAAAGAACTGCTGGAGATGGCAAAAAAGGCAAAGGCGCTGGGTAAGCCGGATGCCGCCGCCACGGTTGCGGACTTTATTGAATACGTATCGAACAAGGAATAAGAGTGAAATTCGCAATTAAGAAAATACATTTTGTGGGCATCGGAGGCACCGGTATGAACGGTATCGCCGAAGTGCTGATTAACCTCGGCTACCACGTTTCCGGTTCGGACTTAAAAGAAAACGCTGCGGTAGAACACTTGCGTTCGATCGGAGCAGAAATTTTTATCGGCCATGATGCGTCCAATGTCGGAGACGCAGGCGTGGTTGTGACCTCAACGGCTGTCCATGCAGACAACCCGGAGGTGGTTGAGGCAAAAAACAGAAATATTCCCGTGGTGCCGCGCGCCATTATGCTTGCAGAGCTCATGCGTCTGCGCCAGGGTATCGCAGTTGCCGGAACGCACGGTAAAACGACGACAACGTCTCTCATTACCAGCATTCTGGAGCGAGGCGGCTTAGATCCGACGTTTGTGATCGGCGGCCGCTTAAATGCAGCGGGCTCCAACGCCAAACTCGGACAAGGTCTTTACATTGTGGCTGAAGCCGACGAGTCGGACGCTTCCTTCCTGAATCTGTCTCCGGTCATCTCGGTCGTCACCAACATCGATGAAGACCACATGGATACCTATGGACATGACCTCAGAAATCTGAGAAAGGCGTTCACGGACTTTATCCAGAGGCTGCCGTTCTACGGACGCGCCGTCATGTGCATCGAAAGTGAAAACGTTCGTGCCATTCTGCCTAAGATCACCAAACCGATTTTGACTTACGGTTTTAGAGAAGATGCACAAATCCGTGCGGAAAACATCCGTGCCGACGGAACGCAGATGCACTTTACGCTGATCCGCGAAGGCGCTTCTCCGGAAGAGATCACGGTTAACCTGCCGGGGGTTCATAATGTTTTGAATTCACTGGCCGCCATCGGCGTAGCTCTCACGCTGGATGTCCCGATGGAGGCGATTAAGGAAGCGCTCTCAACGTTCAAGGGCGTGGGACGCAGATTCTCCGTTTGGGGAGAAACGAAGAGCCTTAAAGGCGAAAAATTCCTGGTGGTTGATGACTACGGCCACCATCCGACCGAAATGGCTGCGACGATTGCCGCCGCGCGCGGAGCGTATCCTGATAGAAGACTGCTCGTCGCCTTCCAGCCGCACCGCTATACCCGTACCCGCGACTGCTTTGAAGATTTGGTCCGCGTGCTCTCGAATGCGGACGCACTGGTGCTTGAAGCCGTTTACCCGGCCGGCGAAGAAAAAATCTTCGGCGCTGACAGCCGCAGTCTTTGCCGCTCGATCCGTTTAACCGGAAAAGTCGAACCGCTGTTTGCGGGCAATACGGATGAAGTTATGGAACTCGTTAATAACAACGTCAAAGAAGGCGACGTTGTTCTCGTCATGGGTGCAGGAAATATCGGAGAGGTTCCGGGCAAACTCATGAAACAAGGAAAGTAAAGAATGAAAAGCGTAGATGTAAAGGATCTTGGAAAAATCGCCGTCGTCATGGGCGGATCTTCCGGAGAACGTGAAGTTTCTTTGATGAGCGGAAGCGGTGTGCTCAAGGCACTGCAAAGCGTTGGTGCCGATGCGGTTAAGTTCGATCCGGCAGAGCAGCCTTTATCCGATTTGGCCGGTATCGACCGCGCTTTTCTGATTTTGCACGGAAAAGGCGGCGAAGACGGCGTCATTCAGGGCGTGATGGAATTTTTGAAGATTCCGTATACCGGAAGCGGCGTCCAGGCAAGCGCCATCGGCATTGATAAAGAAATGACCAAGGCTGTTTGGGAAGCTCAGGGCATTCCGGTCCCGCGCGGCATGGTGCTGAGAGACGAAGCTGACTGCGAAGAGGCCCTTCGCCGTTTTAACGGAAATCTCGTGATCAAGCCGAGCAAGGAGGGCTCAAGCCTCGGTCTCTACAAACTTAAGAATGCGACTTTGGAAGAGGTCAAAGAGGCCTTTGCGAAGTCTCAGGAAGCCGGCATGACCGTGCTTGCCGAAGAATACGTGTTCGGCCGCGAGCTCACTGTTGCTGTTTTAGATATGGGAGAGGGCTTAAAAGCTTTCCCGATCATCGAAATCAAGGCGCCGGACGGAGACTATGACTTTGAACACAAGTACTACTCTGACGAGACCGTCTATGTTTGCCCGGCCGAAGTGTCTGAGGATGTGACGGAGAAGATTAAGGCCGTTGTCGAGAAGGCCGCTTTGTCTGTAGGCGCCGACGCATGGAGCCGTATTGACGTGATGCTGCGCGATGACGGCAGCTTCGTGCTGCTTGAAATCAATACAGCGCCCGGCATGACGCCGCACTCTTTGGTTCCGCTTGCTGCGAGAACCTGCGGTATTTCTTATGAAGAACTCGTTAAACAAGTCGCTGCGCGCGCTTCTTTGAAGGGTTAATCAATGAGACGTTGGAGCGCGTCAACTTTTTCGCTTTTTGCCGATGTTTTCGGAGTGCTGTTTACTCTCCTGATTCTGACATCGGCGGTTTACTGGTTTGTTCAGCGGCCGGTATTTTTGCTGAAAGGGGTTGACGTTCAGGTCGAAGGCAATAAAGACGCGATAAACGTCAAGGATGTTGCGCAGGTGCTCGACGGCCATATTCACGGGAACTATTTCACCGCGGATTTGTCCGAGATCGCCGATCAGCTCAAGCGCATTCCTTGGGTAAGAGACGTTTCGATCGGCCGCGTATGGCCGAATCAGCTTCAAGCAACGCTTTACCTCCACCGTCCGATCGCCGTTTGGGGCGACGAAAAGCTGCTCGCCGAGGACGGCACGCTGTTTGTCGCAAACCAGGAAATTGCGGAGAGCAAAGGGGCGCTTCCGAAGATTTTCGGCCCCGTTGACCGCCGCATGGAAATCTACAAGCAGTACCAGGCTTTTGAAGATACATGCAAAAAGCTTGGATATGATGTAACTTCATTAACTTATTCCGAATATTCCGGCTGGACGCTGCATTTCAAGCGCCCGGAGGGCAAGGTGATCAAACTGGTTCTCAAGAAGGGCGAAAATTCCGCCCAAATGGAAGAGCGTTTGATCAAAATCATCCAATCGCTGCCGGCGATTTCCGCGCAAATCGGCGTGGAACCGACAGAATTAGATGCGCGTTATGATAAAGGGATTGCAGTGTTGAAGCCGGCACCGGAAGAAGAGTCCGTTTCTCCTGAAGATAGTGTTCAGGATACCGGGGATAAAAAGAATGGCAGATAAATCAAACGATTTGTTGGTGGGCTTGGACATCGGGTCATCAAAGGTTGTGTGTATGATCGCGTCTCCGGTCAGTTCGAGCACTTTTAAGATCGAGGGGCTCGGAGAGTGCAAGAGCGAAGGTATTGAGCAGGGCGGTGTCGTCGATATCAATCAGGCCGTCGACTGTGTCCGCGCGGCCGTGGAAGAAGCTGAAAAAACCGCCAATACAACCGTCAAAACCGTTGCGGCCGGTATTTCCGGACCGCATATCCGTACGGATAACTGTATCCAGCAGACGATTGTGGGTTCCGGCGAAATCGAACAGAAGGACATTGACGACCTTCTGAACACGGCGATGTCCGTGACTTTGCCGCCGTCGATGCGCTATCTCGACGTGATTCCTCAGGAATACTCCGTCGACTACGCACGCCGTATTCGCACGCCGATCGGCATGGAAGGCAAGAAGCTCGAAGGCAGTCTGCACGTGGTGACCGCGCAGAGCGCTCAGTGTTTGTTCCTTAATAAAGTGATTCGCAGAACCGGCTTGGAACTTATTGACAGCCAGCTGATTTTTAATCCGCTGGCGGCCGCTTCTGCCGTGCTTCGTCCGGAAGAGATTGACCTAGGCGTGGCGTTGATCGATATCGGTTCCGACTTGAGCGATGTGGCCGTGTTCTTTGATAAGGCCGTGCAGTACTCGGCCGTCCACCCGATGGGCGGACAGCAAATTACCGATGAGATTTCGATTAAGACTCATTTGTCTCAAGATGCCGCTGAAAAGCTCAAGCTGCAGATGGGACAGGTTAGATACGACGCCAGAAAAGATAAGGACAGTTTTATTCGCCTGCCGACGGCGCCGGGATACAGCGATGACGGCGGAAGAATCCTGAGCAAACAGGCGCTCTCCGCAATTATCGACGTCAAAGTTCAGGACATCTTAGAAAAAATTTACTACCGCATCCGCGATAAGAGCCTGCACACCCAATTGGGCTACGGCGTGGTGCTGACCGGCGGAGGTGCAACACTCCCCGGCATTCAGCGCATGGCCAAAGAAGTGTTCAGCTCTCATATGGCAGGACGCGAAATCAATGTTCGTCTCGGACGTCCTTTGGTGAACTATGAAACCTCGGAATTTGTGCCGCCGGAGCTCTATAACACAGAGAGTTTCCCTAAACAGTTTGCCGGGTATTCCACCCCGCAGCATGCGGCGGTTTTAGGTTACTTGTGCCAGCTGAATCAAAAGTTCTGGGCGCAGGGATCCAACATCGGTTCCAAACGAAAATTAAAGAGCATCGGCGGAATGATTAAGCAGTGGATTTTCGGAAATTTCTAAGGGTTTGTATTGCTTAAAACAGCTTGAGGGATAGAACGGAGTAGAAACCCCTAACCAAAAATTCCTCTCTTGTTGAAAATAAACGCAGAACCCACGGAATTTTTTGAATTTTCCTCGCAGAAAAAAACGATTGAATTTAGAATTAACCAACTTGGCAGATCGAATGTCTCGAGATGCGTAATGGAGATAAAGTAGTTGATGGAAAAGGCATTTGAACCCTACGTGGACGGTTCTACCAACACCGTGATCAAAGTTGTAGGCGTAGGCGGTGCGGGCGGCAACGCCCTTAATACGATGGTAACCAAATTGACGGATTGCCAGGTTGAGTTCATCGCCGCGAACACGGACAGACAAGCTCTGACCCGCTCTCTCGCTTCCGAAAAGATTTCTCTCGGCAGAACAGGTCTCGGCGCCGGCGCACGTCCGGAAGTCGGGTTCCAGGCTGCCAATGATGCCAGAGAAGAAATCGCTGAGAAGCTCCGCGGTGCCGATATGGTCTTCATTACAGCCGGCATGGGCGGCGGCACGGGTACCGGCGCTTCTCCCGTCATTGCCGAAGTTGCCCAGGAACTGGGTATTCTGACCGTTGCCGTCGTGACAAAGCCTTTCTCCTTTGAAGGCGGCAAACGCATGAGAAATGCCGAGCTCGGTTTAAATCAGCTCAAAAATCGCGTCCACTCTCTCATTGTCATTCTTAACGATAAGCTCGAAGAAGAGCTCGGAGAAGACGCCACGATGCGCGAATGCTTTGAAAAGGCCGACGAAGTGCTCTTCAACGCCTGCGCAGGCATCGCCGAATTGATTCAGAAGGTTGGTCAGATCAACCTGGACTTCGAAGACGTCAGAACGGTTATGGGTACTCGCGGTACCGCCATGATGGGTTCCGGCGAAGCCGAAGGTCCCGACCGTGCCGTTACGGCTGCCTCCATGGCCGTTACCTGCCCGCTGCTTGAAGGTGTTGAGCTTCGCGGTGCTAAGGGTCTGTTGGTTAACATTACGGCTCAGGAGGGCATTCGTATGTCCGAAGTCCGTTCCGCTATGGAAACCATCAAGAACTACGCCGACAGCGATGCGCTTATCGTCTTCGGTACGGTTTATGACGACAGCATGGGCGACAAAGTCCGCGTTACCGTTATCGCCACCGGTCTGGATCAGAACGGCACCGATGACTCCATCGTTAAAACAAGCTTCGTGAACGGCAAACCTGCCGTCGATAATCCGTCTAACCTTTGGCAGCCTTCCGGCTCCGCTCCGGATTCTCTGCCGAATGATTTGTTCGGCAACATTGATGCGCCTGCTAAGCCTAAGGTTCACGCCTCTGCAGCTCCCCGTACAGCATCTTCTTTTGCTCAGCCGCAGCCTCACCCGGCTGCCGCTCCGGCTCACACTGCAGCTCCTGCCGCTCCGGCAGCAAAGTCTGAAGTGAAAGCCGAAGAGGTCAAAGCGGAAGTCAACCCTTTCGGCAGCTATACCCCGCAGCCTCAGAAAAAGGCTGAGCCGGCACCTGCTCCGAAGGCCGAACCGAAGGAACCGCAGCCTGAAGCCATCAACCCGTTCGGTCAGGCTTTCAGCCGTCCGATCGCAACACCTGATGCCGGTGCCTTCGAAGGCCCGAAAGACAACACGATTTTCGGGAACTTCCACGCCAGCAACAATATTCGTCCTGCCAGCGATGTCTTCGCAACCCTGAATCCTCAGGCCGGCAACGGCAATGACAGCGGACTGTGGACAGCCAATCAGCCCAACGGCGCTCCGGAAGCCAAAGGCCAAGGTGCGGCAGAAGTCAAAGCGGAAGACGAAAAACCGCGTTTCGAATACGGCATCCCCGCTTTCCTGCGCAAGAAGAACTAAGGTATGGCCGCATCTATGATCAAACAGAGAACGCTTAAGAAGGTCTTCTCCACTGTCGGTATCGGCTTGCACTCCGGCCGCAAAGTTCGTCTGACTCTGCGTCCGGCACCTCCAGATACCGGTCTGGTGTTTACTCGAACCGATTTGAAGCCTCCCGTTGCGATTAAGGCTGAGCCTGAGCGCGTTAACGACACGCGTATGGCGACGACTTTAGATAAAGACGGAGCCCGTATTGCGACGATTGAGCACTTAATGAGTGCGCTCTCCGGGTTGGCCATCGACAACTGCTACATCGATGTCGATGCGCCTGAAATCCCCATCATGGACGGCTCCGGTTCAACGTTTGTCTTTTTGATCAGAGCGGCCGGAATCGAAGAACAGGATGCACCGAGAAAGTTTGTCCGCGTCAAGAAGAATGTCTCCATCCACGTCGGAGACAAATGGGCTTCTCTTGAACCCTATGACGGCTACAAACTGTCTTTTGCGATTGATTTCGGTCATCCGGCCATTGATGAAACGGCCCAGTTTGTTGAAGTTGACTTCAATAAAGAAAACTACATCGAAAGCGTTTCACATGCCCGTACTTTCGGTTTTGTGAACGACTTGGAAATGTTGTGGGGCATGGGTTTGGCACAAGGCGGAACGTTGGACAACGCGATAGTGCTCGACGATTTCCACGTGTTAAATCCCGGCGGCCTGCGCTCTCAGGACGAGTTTGCGAAGCATAAGCTTCTCGATGCCATGGGCGACTTGTACGTTTTAGGTCATCCGCTGGTGGCGCACTACCGTGCCTTCAAGTCCGGTCACGAAATCAACAACAAACTTTTGCGGACGCTGTTAGCTGATCCCGAAAACTGGGAGTTTGTTGAATACCAGGATGAACACAGTGCTCCGAAGGCTTTTACCGAAGCGGTAAAAGAACCTTCGAACTAAGAAACGAAAACTTATTGTTTTTGCCCGCGCAAGCCGCGGGCTTTTTCTTACCTGCGGCCGGGACCTTGATGTTCTTCCAAGGTAGCGGCGAGTTTTGCCATGGCTTCCTTTAAAGGAGAGCTCTCGGGCAGACGATCCGATAACTCTTTAGCACCTTCAACCGCACCGGGCCCCCCGATTGCCGGGCCGGTTTCCGTAAAAAGAAACTGCTGCGGATGCAGACCGCATCGATCAATGACAGGTTTGACTTTCATGGCGCCGAAGCCTTTCTCGGCAAGTGCTTTTTCGACCGAGGGCTGGAACATCGTGAAGCGGCGGACAAAAAGCGGATTGGGCAGTCCGATTTCCAAGAGGAGAACTTCTTTGATCAGATCGCGAGGATCTTCGTCCGGATCGATGTCGTAGGGGTTCTCGTCTTTGATGCGAACCTGCTGAACGGTGATTCTGAGACAGTCTGGTGTGACCGAAGCTCCGAGTTTGTAGCCTTGGCAGACGGGATCAATCACTGCAGCAAGGCGCTTTGCTAATTTTAAGAATCCGAAATGCTTAGCCAAGGAGCCCTTTTGAAGGACTTTGGAGATCGGTTTTTGTGCAGATCGCGGGTACATTTCAGATCCAGAATAAATAAGACGCGGCAGCACCTAACTTAGCAAAATGAAGCCGCGAATTCAATTCCTCACGTGATCGGGTTAGATAAGAAGTGGGCTTTGTATCTAACTTGTAAAAGGACGGGCAAAAACTGTTTAGTGTTGTAAAATCAGTGAGTTTCAAAATTGGCAAGGTGTAACTGCCAATGGGAGGCGTTGTGCCTCCGTTTTTATTAAGAGAAAGAATTAATGGCCAGTTTCCTGACAAAAATTTTTGGTAGCCGCAACGATCGACTGATTAAGCAATATCGCCGTAAAGTTGCTGCGATTAATAAACTTGAGCCCAAAATGAAGGCATTGAGCGACGAACAGCTCAAAGCCAAAACGGCAGAATTCCGTCAGCGTTTAGCCGACGGAGCTTCCTTGGACTCTCTCCTGCCGGAAGCATTCGCCGTTGTGCGTGAGGCAAGTTTCCGCGTTCTCGGAATGCGTCACTTTGACGTGCAGTTAATCGGCGGTATGGTCTTAAATGACGGCAAGATCGCTGAAATGCGTACCGGTGAAGGTAAAACTTTGACCGCAACTTTGGCGGTTTACCTCAATGCATTGCCCGGTAAAGGCGCGCACGTTGTGACGGTGAACGATTACTTGGCAAGCCGTGACGCGGCCTGGATGGGTAAGGTTTACAACTTCCTCGGAATGACTGTCGGAACGATTCTTTCCAATCAGCCGAACGATCAGAAACAGGCCGCTTATGCTGCCGATATTACTTACGGTACGAACAACGAATTCGGCTTCGACTACCTCCGCGACAACATGGAGTACGAGACCGGCGCACGCCGCCAGAGAGGTCTGTTCTTCGCGATCGTGGACGAAGTTGACTCCATTTTGATTGACGAGGCCAGAACTCCGCTGATTATTTCCGGTCCTGCCGAAGGCAGTACGGATATTTACGTTGCCATCGACAAGATTCCTGACATGCTGGAGCGCCAGAAGCAGGAAAAGGGCGAAGGCGACTACTGGGTCGACGAGAAGCAGCACACAGTCCAGCTTTCCGAAGCCGGTCACGAGAAAGTCGAAAAAATCATGGTCGATATGGGCCTGCTGCCCGCCGGCCAGAGCCTCTATTCTCCGTCTAATATCATGCTGCTGCACTACCTGAATGCAGCACTTCGTGCCCACACACTGTTCGTTAAAGATCAGCACTACGTTGTTCAGAACGGCGAAGTCATCATCGTTGACGAATTCACCGGTCGTTTGATGAAGGGACGCCGCTGGTCCGATGGTCTGCATCAGGCCGTTGAAGCCAAAGAAGGCGTTGAAATTCAGCAGGAAAACCAGACTTTCGCGTCTATTACCTTCCAGAACTACTTCCGTATGTATGAGAAGCTTTCCGGTATGACCGGTACGGCTGATACGGAAGCCTATGAATTCCAGGAAATTTACGGTCTTGAAACCGTTGTCATCCCGACCCATCGCATGATGATCCGTGATGACCAGCAGGATAAGGTCTATCGCACTGCGAAAGAAAAATACAAAGCCATCGTTGATGACGTTAAAGAGTGCTACGGCCGCGGTCAGCCGGTTCTTGTCGGTACGACCTCGATCGAAAACTCCGAACTTATCAGCGACATGCTGACCAAAGCAGGCATCCCGCACAACGTGCTGAATGCTAAGCAGCATGAGAGAGAAGCTCAGATCGTTATGGAAGCCGGCCGTCCCGGTATGGTCACCATTGCGACCAACATGGCCGGCCGAGGTACCGACATCGTTTTAGGCGGCGGTATCAGCAAGGCTCTTGAGCAGATCGACAACGACGAAACCCTTTCTGATGAACAGAAGAAGGCTCAGAAAGAGGAAATCAAAGCGAAGTGGCAGGTTGACCACGACCGCGTTGTGGAACTCGGCGGCTTGAGAATTATCGGTTCCGAGCGTCACGAATCTCGCCGTATCGACAACCAGCTGCGCGGACGTTCCGGCCGTCAGGGTGACCCGGGTTCTTCCCGCTTCTATTTGTCCATGGAAGACCCGCTGCTTAGAATCTTCGCCGGCGAAAAGATGCAGGCTTTGATGAACAAGCTGCGTCTGCCTGAAGGTGAAGCGATTGAAGCAGGTATTGTTTCCCGCTCCATTGAAACCGCTCAGCGTAAAGTCGAATCCCGCAACTTCGATATTCGTAAGCAGCTGCTTGAATACGATGACGTGGCTAACGATCAGAGAAAGGAAATCTACGCACTGCGTAACGAAATCCTGGAAAACAAAGATGTGTCCGGCCCTGTGAAAGAACTTCGCGACGGATACTTCACCAGCCTGTTCCGCCACTATGTTCCTGCAGATACTGTTGAAGAACAGTGGGATCTTGAAGGTTTAGAAAAAGAGCTGAAAGAACAGTGGAATCTGGATGTTCCGCTCAAGGCTACACTGGAAAAATCCGAAAGCTCCGACGATCAGGAACTTCTGGATATGCTGCTTGCAGCCACCAACAAGGTTTACGACGAAAAAGTCGCCTTGGTCGGTCACGAAGCTTTTGCACAGTTTGAACGCAATGTTCTGCTTCAGTTCCTGGATCAGCGCTGGAGAGAGCATCTCAGCCAACTCGACATGCTCCGTCAGGGCATCTATCTCCGCGGCTACGCTCAGAAACAGCCGAAACAGGAATACAAGCGCGAAGCTTTTGAACTGTTTGCCAACCTGCTTGAAACCGTCGGTGCCGACGTCACCCGTGTTCTGATGAATGTTCAGATTCGTCAGCCGGAACCTGAAGAAGTCGCAGCGGCTCAGCAGGAAGCTCAGGCTCTCCCTCAGGAAGAAGATCCGTTCGCACATGTCGGACGCAATGATCCTTGCCCCTGCGGAAGCGGCAAGAAATTCAAAGATTGCCACGGCAAGCTTCGTTAATCTGAATTAACGGAAAGACGGCTCTCGGTGAACAAACCTTGGGCCGTTTTTTTACGTCTTCTTTCCCTCCAAGTTCGATTGAAGCAGGATGGAAAAGCTGCTAAATCAGTTGGCCGCCGGCGACTCAAAGATGCAATTAGTGGCTACCTCGAATCTTCACAGGTCCCTTTGTAACGGGAAATGCCGCCCACTGAGATACAAAAAATTCCGGAGAAGATCTAAGTCTTCCCCGGAACTAATTAGCGATTAAAGGAACGTGTCCCCTCGGTCGTTTTTAGAATTGATATCTATATTTGGCCTGGAGAACCTGATCAACACGTCCCTTGTCGCCGGAACCGATACCATAATTCAGACCGAAAGCGTGGGCGCCCTTAGCGGCTTCCACACCAACTTTGGCTGAGTACATGGCGTTGTTGGCGATTCTGGAGTCGATCGAATCAGATGCACCGCCTGTGGCTAAAGCAAATTTGTTCTTCACTTTACGGTCGCCAAGGGCCGGAGCAATCTGAACGTCAACGAACGGCTTCACATCAACAGAAGCAACGTTAGCTTTGCCGTTGAAAGCGACGCCAAACGGAACCTGGAACAAGTTGGCTTTTTCAGCTGAGTACTTGAAGCCACCAGCCTTGAAGCTTTCCATGTCAACGTGCAGATAACGGGCACCAACGTGCGGAGTGACGGTGATGACTTCATTCAGAGCCAAAGGTTTCTCAACACGGACGCCGACGGAGAATGTCTTGACGTCGGGTTTGCCTTTGTAGCCGGCATGAGAAATCTTGTTCTTGCTCTGGAGGTAACCGACATTACCGATGACGTTAGCGTATTCGGTGTTCCAAACACCATAGACGTTTGCGCCCCAATAGGTGATGTCGTTCTTGATACCGGAGCCGTTGCCTTGTCCTCTTGCAGAGCCCTTACCAAAGGAAACCGCACCACCTAAAGCAGCACCGTTGCCGAAGGCGTAATCAGCACCGACTGTGGCGCCGCCGATATCGCTCTTATAGCCATAATTGGTAGAACCTGCCTGGTAACGGCTGGCTTTACTTGTCATGCCGGAGAGGTCGATCCAAAGATCAGCGCCCTGTTTTTCGTGAGCATAAGCAGCCAGGACGGAACCATGCTGGTCGAGTGTGTCAGCAATCAGGTTGGCACCGTTTACAGCCATTGCCTGAGCAGCAGAGGCAGTTCCCATCAGAGCGATGCGATTGATTTCGGAAGCAGCCTGTTCGGTTGTTAAACCGCTGTTGATATCGAGAAGGGCATTAATTCTTTCAACGCCCAGACCTTCACCGGAGGCTAATGCAGCGTTAACTGTGTTGGGAGCGATGGTGTCTAACTGGACATCATTTCTTTCAACACCGAGAATCAACTGGCCGTCTTCATTCTTGGCAAGCGTTGCGCCAAGCAGGCGGTTAGTCGTGGCGAAGTTAGCTTTGCTTTCGTCGACATTACCGAAACCTTCTGTGAGCTGATACTTCTGACCCAGACGAGCCTTGTCGAGATAGATGGAGGAGCCTTCGTTAGCAACGAAAGATTGGCTTTCATTACCGACGATAGCGGACCCAGCGGCGATGAATAGGTTTGCACCTTCACCTAAAACTACAGAAGGGGTTTTTGCATCAGCGTTTTCAGCAGCCGGTTCCGCTGCATTACCAAGCATCAGACGTCCGTTTTCGGAGAGTTTCAGAGTCTTACCGATATAAGCGTTCGGACCGGTCTTAGTTCCGATTGCAGCTTCTGCAGCTTCAAGAGAGTTGTGATCTTGTTCGCCGAAAATAAAGGCAGAATCATTTCCTGAAACGTTGACGGCGCCGTCAAGAGCTTCCCCTGACAACGCAGTTAAAATTAATTCGCCCTTAGTAACATTGAAGGAACCGACTTGTTGTGTACCATCGTTGTTTTGGTTCTTAGAGTTCTCGCCATTAGCGATGTTGGCCTTATCAAGAATAAGAGTGCCGCCTGTGACGTTAACATTATGCTGAACCAGCCATTCAGAGGTTACGTGCATCGTACCTTCCTGAACGGCTGTAGTTCCATAATATTTATTTAGGTCACTATTGACTAAGAGAGTGCCCGAGCCAGTTTTATTTAAGAGAGCGTGCTGTCCACCGTTTGCAGTGGTATTGTTTGGCATGGAGGATGCGATGCTATCCGTATCCCCCGTTGTCCCCTCTTCGCCGATTGTTAATGTTGCTGTACCCTGTACTTCGAAGGTCGCAACTGACCCACGATCTAAGAATAAGAAACCACCGGCTTGAGTGTGGGAATGAGTGTAGCCCCATGTGTCGGGCTTTCCAGTGCCGTCCGACGAAACAGTGTTGCCAGTGTAAGCTAGATCCTTAGTGATAATAAATTTCACATCTGAATCTCTCTTTACTCCTGTAGCGGAACCAGTGCTGTAGTCAACATTAATTGCGCCTCCGAAGGCGTAGGCACCTTTACCGTCGGCTCCTGTTACAGTGGCAGAGTTGTTCGTGAAGACAACATCCTTGAAGACAGTGTCAGGGGAACCTTTAATTTGAATGGCACCTCCTGTAGCAGCATCTGTATCTTTAGAGGGGGCGGTGATTGCGGCAGAGTTCCCGTCGAAGACGGTATTTTCGAAATAAATGGGAGAGCCGTTACTATAGACCGCTCCACCCATTGCAACAGTAGTTCCACTGGCTTTGTTTCCAGAATAAAGCGCGTTCTTGATAGAGGCAGAGGAATCAGCAGGGGCTAAGAACAAAGCGGCACCATTCGAAGCTGTCAGTCCTACGGCCTTTTGTGTACCGGAGATTGCGGTTTTAGTTGCGTTCTTCGAGACAAAAATTCTTCCTTCGTAGACGGCTCCATCTTCCATGTTCAGAGTCGTGTTCGGAGCATCGATTAAGATATTGCCTAAGGTCTGCGAACCAGAAGTAAGAAGGATCGTATTCTTATCGGTACTGGTTCCTTTTTGAACTGTGATAGCAGCAGTTGCTTCTTTGGCGTCTATTAAACCAGAGTTTGTGAATGTTCCTTCTTCATGGTCTTTAACTAAAACACCAATTGTGAAAGCTCCGTTATTCTCTGAGGGCTTGCCTACGTAAATCTGACCTTTATTCTCGGCTGTAGAGCCCTTGACACCGCCCAGTTCCATTGCAGCGCCAGTCTCATAAACAGCAATGGAGCCCTCATTAATAATTGTTGCGGGTGCTGTGCCGTTTTTGTCACTTCCCACAGTCATTCCATAGGCGTTCTGGACGACAATTGTGCCTTTGTTTATCGCTGTTGCACCGTCGGCAGCGCCAATGGCTCTCTGAGACCAAGAATTGGCCCCTTCTACTGCTGTGACATAAATATTTCCGAGATTAGTGAATGTGGCTTCCTGGCCATTGCTGTCAATCCAATAACCGGTTGCTTTTGAGCCAGCGCCAGAGCCTGTAACCCAAAGATTTTCAAGCTCAGAACTGTTTGTAGATGTTATTGTTTTGTAAGGATTAGTGTTACCGCTGTTCTCAACGAAAGAGAACTCGTTCGACTCTAGATTACTGGGGGGGGTAATATATTCAGGTGCAGCGGCACAAGCGAGACCGGCAACAGCCATGGCGACGGAGGCGACTACAGTTTTCGTAGCGGATTTGGACTTTGATGTGCTCAATTCGTTCGCGACAACAATGCAGCCGCGAGCGGAATTGAAGAAGGTTTTGTAGATTTTGTTCATGTTTCTCTCTTGAAATAAGATAGCGATCGGGTCGTTACCCATTGACATTTTTCTACTGCTCGAAGAGGAGTAAGAAAATTGCTGAAAGAATAGTAAAGCTTAAATTGTTGTTCTTCAATGAAACTTACCATCAATTAGTACAACTACTCAGATGACATATCGGAGTAGCTTAAAACATTGTCTTATTTGAGGGATACATTTAAGGAAGCTCTGTAAAATGCTTGATTCTTCCCAATGGCCTTTAGAGACTTAATTTTC